>Ga0302320_10007441_pt1 | contig 24119 bp, 11 predicted proteins | sample Bog_T0_3_FD_202130 | JGI IMG/M metagenome (GOLD analysis project Ga0302320, IMG submission 202130) | Peat permafrost microbial communities from Stordalen Mire near Abisko, Sweden - Bog_T0_3 | ecosystem: Environmental > Terrestrial > Soil > Wetlands > Peat | place: Sweden: Abisko, Stordalen Mire...
GGATGTCAGCTACACCTTTTCCCATTCGATCGATATGGGATCGGATGCTGAGCGTGCTACCGAATTCACTGGAGGCGGTTCCTTCAGCGACATTCTGAATACCTGGAAACCCGGACTGAATCGCGGCTCCTCCGATTTTGACACCCGTCACCTGTTGACAATAGACGCGGTCTATCAGCTTCCCATCGGGCGTGGGAAGGCAGTCCTGGGCGGCGCTAACCGGCTCACCGACGCGGTCATCGGCGGCTGGCAATTATCTGGAATCAACCGCACAACCAGCGGTCTGCCCTGGTCGCTCTACGAGCCAGGATGGACCACCGACTGGCAGATTGAAAGTTATGGCGTCGTCACCGGAAATCTGAAGATGCGCCGCCATTATGATCAGAATGGAAACCCGCAGTATTTCGATAATGCGGCTGGAATCAATTCCGGCGTTTCAACCGGGACGCCCGTCAGGCTGCCGTACCCTGGTGAGGCCGGCGAGCGCAACTTCTTCCGTGGAGATGGCTACTTCGACATCGACTCGGGGCTTGCCAAGACCTGGGCTCTCCCGGAACATGCCACCTTGAAGTTCGCCTGGGAAGTCTACAACGTGACAAACACCGTGCGCTTCGATCCAGCCTCGATTGGCTCTGGGCTCACCGGGGGAAATCTGGGAGTTGCCAGCGCCCTGCTTACCTCACCGCGCCGCATGCAATTCAGCCTGCGCGTCGACTTCTAACTCGCTCGCAAGGAGCACCAACACAAAGAGGGTCGGGGCCACAGCCTCGGCCCTCTTTTTAACGCGTCTGGCACGGCGCATTCACTTGGATGTGAAAGTCCTCTATTCGCCCATGATCAGAGTGAACAAGCCTTGACAATCCGCGCCTTGGTGAAAATAGTTTGGGAACCAAAATCGATGGGTCTGGTCAAATAGCTTTCTCGAAATAATCCCGCAACCACTGTCTTACTTCGGGTTAGAATTGTGCGATTCTCGTCGGGAGCCTGCCCATGCAACAGAACCGAATGCGAAGGGCCGCTGTTGCGTTCGCTGCGCTCACAGTTGGCCATTTCGTTTGGCTGCGATCGATTCTGCAGTGGTGCGCACGCATAGCGGGTTGGGTGCGCCTTCGGTTGCAGTCCGGCTGGCTGGGTTTGACAATTCTTTATTTCTTCGCCGCTCTGCTTGTGGTGCTGCATGGTCTCTTGGTCAAGGCCATCCCCCTTAGCTCCCCTCCCATTACTGCGCCGGCACGCACATCGGCAGGCTGGTGGGCGTACGAACTCCTCCTGCTGAAACTCAATGCACGGCCCATTTCCATTTGGTTTTTTCACGGTGCTGCGGGCCCTTGGGTGCAGGCAGTCGCTCTGGCCGCGCTCATCGTTTTGGTTGGCGTTGCCTCGCGGACACGAAAGCGCATCGTGATCCTGTCTTTCGCCAATCTAAGCGGAGACGAGAATCAAAAAGATTTCGTCAACTCATTGCCGCGGCGCCTCATGACCGAATTGGCCGAAGTGGCCGATATTCACACCCAGCTCCGGGACGACCCCGGCGACCTTTCGCTCGATAGCGGTCCGGCTCCGCGTCTTGAGGTCGATCCCACCAGCTCCGCCACCTCTGGCTTGAAGGGTGCGCTCACGGGCGTCACCGTTCCCATCGGACCGGTCAAGATTCCCCTCGATGGAGCCGTCACTTTGCTCTCGACGCTGCTGCAGGGTCCGCAGATTGTGGGAAGCCTGCAAAGCACTTCGGAGGGGTTGTTGATCGAGGCCTCTCTTTCAGGAGGTTCGCGTCCTGCCGCATGGCGCGTTAAGGCCCAGGACGCGGAAAAGAATCGCGCGCGCGAAGAATCAAATGTCGGGATTGCGGACCTCATGGTCCGCCAATTGGCTTACCGCATCTTCACCTACCTGAACGCACAGCATCTGGGAACCACCTCTTGGCGTGCCGTCGGTTACTATACTGAGGGCCTGCGCGCCGTGCGGGTTGCTGCTCTGGAGCGGAGGCAAACCACCAAGCGCCTGCTCGCCCTCGAGCACGCCCAACGGGAATTTTTCCGCGCGTTCCGAGAAGACGTTCGCTTTGTGCGTAGCCGCTACAACCTCGGCGTCATCCTCTTCTCGCAGCGACGCTGGCAGCCCGCCTGTGAGGTTTTCCAGGCAGTTGTGAATGATATCGAAGGGGACCCTCTCCCCACCCCTTTTGGCAGTCCCGCCTATAAGCGCGCGCGGCGCGATCTTGCAAGCGCGCATTTCGCGGCAGCCAGCGCATTTTGCGCTCAGGTCCGCGACTTGAATGATCAGCAAAAGATCAATGAAGAATGGGCAGTCATGGCTGGCTTTCAAGCCGAAATGATGGAAAAGGCCGCGCGGAACACGCTGGATCGCTTGAATCAGCGTAAGCCTGACGCGCTCGCCCGGGAGCGTCCGATCTTCACTAAAATCAAAGTTCTGCTGAAGCAGCAGCGGTCAGGTGATCCATCCCTGCAGGCAAACCGGTCGCCAGAGGTGCTCCTCTATGAGATGAAGAACCTCCGCCGAGCAGTGCAAGTCTCCGCAATTACGGGTCGCTCTGCGGATCGCAAAGTCGTTGCTGACGATGGGCCCGCGATCCTGCAAGCGCTGGGTTACATCATTGACAGGCAGCAGCAGTTCGTACGCCTTGGTAGGGCGCGCTACATTCGCGGCCAGGTGAGCGCCGTCAACGCCTGGGGGAAGAAAATGCGCGACCAGCACTCCCCGAGCAGCCAGGTTTCCTGGATTTCCCGGCGGGTCGATTACCACCTTGACATGGCCCTTCGAATCAACCCCGCCGCGAGCGACGCGTGGAATCTGAAAGGGGAACGGGAGACCGCGATCGACCATGACTCGAAGAGCGGTTCGCTGGATTGCTTCCGCAGAGCGGTGGCCCTTATCTGGCTGCAGCTATGCCTGGCCCAATGGAACAACGAGCCAACCCCCGCACTGCTCCTGGAGGCCGTCACCTATCTGGCCAATCTCTCACGGAATAATCCTCGAAACGGAAGTGCAGCCGGTGAGATCGATCAAGCGCTCGTGATGGATCCTTCCAACGCAGCAAATTGGGTCAGCCAGGGGAAATTGCATCTGATGGCAGGCTGCTTCAAGGACGCGCTCGGGTCGTTCCAAAATGCGAATCGTGAACGGGAACTCGGCATTCACTGGTTGTGGATCGCGTTCACTTGCCGTGCCGCCAGCCTCCTCGCCGACCCCCGGAAGCCGTGTGCGGAAACGTGGCGAAAAACCGAGTGGGATGCTCTGCGTCGAGCGGTAGAAGGCTGCGCTGGTGAATCGCTGTTCCCGCCACCCGCACCCCGAACCATGCGTGCGGACGCTCCACCGCAGGTTGGCGATTTCCTGAGTGGCATTTATCTGGACGGCCGCTTTGAACTGTTTCAGCAAGAAGTTGAGAATCTCACTGAAAGGATGCAGATCCTTACCAGCACGCAGAAACACATGCTCCGACAGTGGGCGGAACGAATCGACCAGAGGCTCCAATGGATGCTGTGGGGCGTAGAGAGTCGCAAGGCGAAGCTGCTGGACTTGGCGTCGGAGAAGGCCCTCCAGTTGGCAGGCACGGTTTTCCCGGAAGAGAGAATCTGGAAGCGAATGCTGAGCTGGATCGACCAGGCGTATCGAACCGACGTGGCAGCGCGCGAGTCGCTTGTCGATGTGACCTCCCTCTTCCTGGGAATTTTCTACAGCGGCAGGTTTGCGATTTCGCAAGAGCAGTTCAGCCAGGCGATCTGGCTTGTTTCGCGAGCCGTGGATACGGGGCCAATCGAGGCTGACCAGCGCATGCTGCTGGCGAATTTCTATCTGTTGACGGGCCTTCCAGATCAGTCACAGGAGGAGATCACCAACGCCGTCAATATCCGACCCGATCGCAACTTTGAGACGGGGACGATCAGCACCATGCTCCGCAAAGTCCGTGACATCACCGATAAGCGCATGAGCGCGGAAGCTTTGCGTCGTATCGTTGCCGTGTGCAAAGCGCTCGCCGACGGTGAAGCCTACGACCTCAGCCGCCATGCCTTCCTGGGCGCCTGGGGATATTGGCATTTTTATCTGGGGACTTTTAGTCTCGAAATTCTCGACTACACCACGGCACAGCGCTGTTTCGCCACCTGCTGGGACAGACGGCAGTACCCGATAGAAAGTCTGCAGCTGCTTTGCTACGCGAACTTTCGCTGCGGTGCTTTTGAAGCTGCGGAGAACGCGTACAGGCGAATCGTCAGTCTGTTTCGAGAGGTGGCTCCGCCGCGCCAGCCGGCAAACATGCCTTCCAAAGCGGTCAAGCCGGGAAAGCCTCCGCGAAAGCTTCCGTTCCTTCAGTCGTCGCAGGCCTTGAACGCGCTCAACATTTGGAGGGAGCAATCATCACCCGCTTGGAATCGCGCCATGGCCGCTAACCATACAGCGGCCGCCATGGCCGACCAGGGGTTGACCTCCGAAGCGTGCAAAAGATGGAAGATAAGCAAAAAATGGGCGAGGTTTGCGCAGCAGCCTGATCGCCAACAGTTCCTCGAAGCCGCACAGTACCTCTGCCAGGGAGTGATTCTGCTGAACGCCGGGAATAGTGGTGGTCCGGTCGAAGATCCCGATCCCGCTAACCCGCCCGATCCTGCTGCATCATCGATGCCTGCCCCGGCTCCTCCGGCCGCATCGCAGCCCGAAGCTCCAAAGACTGCGCCCCCTTCTGCGGACGTGACAGCCCCCGCGACCGGCGAATCCACCGAGGGTGCGCATCAACCCGACTCCCCGGCGACGCCGCAGTGCGCATCCGCCGTTCAAGGCGCCTCCACGCAAACCGAAGATCAGCGCGTCAAGCAACTCAAAAAAGCAATTCGCTGCTTCACCATCTCGATCGGTTATGCGCAGGATCCCGCGAATCGAGCCGACGCGAATTTTCGCATTGGGATCGCATGCGACTCATTGGCGCACCTCGATTCCACCAACGCCGACAGCTGGAAAAGGCAGGGGCGCCGAGCCCTTCGTAACGCTCAGAATGCTGATCGTCGCGACGAGTACGCTGACCTTATCGGGCCGTTGATGAAGAAGCTCGGGGGTGATCTCGAATCGGGTAACGACGCATCGCAGTCGTCGCAATCTTCGCCTGCCAACACGAAAACAAAATCCGCGTCGGGCACCCGCACCGCTCCTACTCCCTCTTGATGATGAATACCGTCTTATCGTCGATCCGATCCGGTTCGCCGATCTCCCTCAAGCGCTCGTCATTCCGCAGCGCATAATTCAGAATCGCATTGCAGATTTCCCTCGCCGGCCTCTTCTTGTATTCCCGGAAAATCTGCTCGATCTCTTTTCTGTCCTCGTCATCGTCCCCGTCATAGACGCCATCTGTGTACAGAAAAATGATGTCCCCGCTGTTCATCAATGTAATCTCATCCAGATCGGAAGCAGTCATCTGGCTGCGCCGAATGATGATGGACACATACCGGCTCCGGTCGGGATGGTCCTCGGGTATCTCCAGGCCCAGAGAAGGGAATTGCACCATGCTGGCCTTTCCAATGTCCATGAACTTCCCGTATTCCGCCGAGAAAACAAGCGGCGGCGGATGCCCGAAGTTGACAAAGCGAAACAGGCCGTCCGGACTAATCTCGCCGTAGACCATCGTAGCGATCTCTCGAGTGTTGTTCTCCGTGTCGAAACCTAATGCGTTCCGTGCCGTCACTGACTGCGCAAGCCTCAAATTGATAGTCTCGAAAACATCCGCCGTTGCTTTCCCGTTGGCGTCCAATTCGAAAAGCATTGCCGTATGAAAAGTGTCATGTACCGTCGAAGCAATCTTTGCCGCAATGCTTCCATGTCCCTGCGCATCCACCAGCAAGACTCCCGCAGTGGTATAGAGTTCATGCAGATTTTCGGCAATTCTCAGTTGCTCTGAGCTCTTGGCCTTCCTGTAGTCGGTCGCGTCGGTCGAAGTGAAATCCGGCCTGGATTGGAGCCATTGCAAATGAACATCGACAGAGTTCTGCGGTTTTGAGCCTTCCGGAAGCGGTTCCAGGTATCTCTTGGATAATTCGTAAGCGCGTTCGATACGAGCATCGATGTTATACCGCTGCTGAAAGTTGATGTACTCAAAAAGATCCCCGTCCGCATTTGCGGCAGGAATAGAATTCCCGAACATCTCAATTCCCGGCAGGTGCGGGATAGCACCCTCGACTGGCTTCAGTCTCTTGCGAAGATAATCGTCCAGACATGAAGAGTCGAACACCCCGTTCCTCCTCGTACCCATTGCAAGTTCCTCTCTGGCAAGACAGCGTGCGCGGCAAACTTATATCCCGCGAACCGATTGATTTAGCACTGTCAACCAGATTGTAATTGCCGTCCCTCAAACTGCCCGATGCAGAGCTCGATTCACGCATGGTAGAACCTGAGCATGCCATTCTTTAAAATCGAAACCGCATTGCCAATTGCATCAGGCGCGGAGGCATCGCGCTTACCGCTTGGCCGAAAGTGCCGCTGGATACGTTGCCCTCAACCGCCGCCGCGCCAAAGAATTGCGCATGATTGGCGATATTAAAAGCCTCCGCCCGGAATTCAAGTGCACGATTTTCCTTCACCAGGAAACTGCGGGAAAGCGTGGCGTCGAGATTCTCAATACCGGGCCCCGAGAAAAAGCGCCGCCGCGCATTGCCCATCGTTCCCAACGCAGGCAGCGTGAGTTGGCTGGCATCGAACACGGCAACGTTCCCCCGTGGATCGGTGTGAAGACGCAACGATTGGCCGCTCCAGTTAGGAGTGTCCACTCCATTATTGTTGATGCCGTTCGGAATGGTGCCGAGCAGCGATGTATCGTTGTTGTTCAACAGGGTCACTGGCAGTCCCGAAGTGAAGCGCGCAATACCGGCGATGGCCCATCCAGTCTCCAGTCCATTGAGCAGCCCTTTTGATTTAACCGAAGGCAGCTCGTAATGGAAGCTCGCGACGAGGTTGTGACGCATATCAAAAGATGAGAGGCTGCGACTGAGCGATGGGTCAACGGGATTGACCGGTTCAGGCAGGCCCGCAGACTGATCGATAGACTTCGAGAAGGTATAGCTGGCCAAAAGCTCAAGACCGCGAGAGCGATGATTGACTGTAGCTTCAAGCGCGTTGTAGGAAGCGTTCGCGATAGTGCGCTGCAACTCCACACTGCCGAACGCCGGGCCATATTGTGTGCGCGCCGCCTGCTCATTGAACGGCCCACACTCTGGACCCAGACTGAGACACAACGCCGGGTCGGCTGGGTTCGCTTCCTCAAGCACCAGCAGATGGTGGGAAGATGCACCCACGTAGCTGACAGTGGCTAATGTGGCAGCGCCGATCTGGCGCTCCACGCTGGCCATCCAATGCTCGGCAAGTGGTGTCACGTCGCGGGGATCAACGGCGGGAATGCCGACCAGAGGTTCGAACTGTGTCCAGTCAACTGTTGCGTCGGGATGGGCGCGACTCGCTCCATAGGCCACTTGTTGCAGTGGGAAACGCTGTCCTGCATTCGCTCCGGTTGCAGCCACAGTGAACGGCGACTCAAACAGCGGCGGCGCAGCAGAAGTATAGGTATAGCCATACGGTGGGTTGGCACTCATGATTCCAGCCGAGAGCCCTTCATAGGCAGTGTAGAAAAGGCCATAGCCGAGGCGCACGCTTGTTCTGCCTGTCGATCCGGCGAGTTTGCTCAGCCACGGCGAATTGAATGCCGGCGTCCATGCAACGCCCACCCGTGGCGAGATATTGTTGTGCGCCGGAGCCAGCGACCGCGGTACTTCAGGATCACCGGGGAACACAAGGCCCAACGGTGCGCCCGGGAATACCTGCGATTGCTCACCCTTCACGAGCGTCTGAAGTTGATTGAATTTTTCCTGCCACGGACGAATGCGATCCCACCGTGCTCCATAGTTGAAGGTAAGTTGCGTGGTAGCTTTCCAACTGTCCTGCACAAAGGCCGCCATGTAGAGATTCCGGTTGTAGAAATCGCGCGCCTGACCCTGCGTATAACTCGAAGGCACGCCCAGCAGAAAGTCCGCAAAGTCGACACCCGTCTCCGAGCCGTTAAAGGCGAAGCCGCCGTTGAAGACAACGTCCGGGTGCGTATTGATCTGGTTCGAATGGATCTCACCACCGGCCTTCAGCCCATGCTTTCCGACGATGCGTGAGAATGCGTCCGCTACTTCGTAGATGTTCTCAGCCTGCACCAGAGCCGTGGTGTCCACGCCCATTGTGAAGTCGTTGAACGCGATATTCTCGATGCCTTCAGTCGAAGGCTTGAGCGCAACGATATTTGAAAATCCTTGGTCCGCCAGCGACGGCCCTACGCCGCCTCGAGGCTGACCCACGGCATTCGCGTTGCGCATGAAGCTGAGGTGAAATTCGTTCAGCGCTGCGTTACCGAAAGTGATGGTGTGAGCCAGGCTGATCAATTGCGCGCGTCCGTTGGAAGTGGCGTCGAACCCAGGTACGCTGGCTCCTCCTGTGCCGGTGGGGTAAGGACTTGTGAGCGAGTAGTCATCCAGGAAATAGTAGCCGCTCAGTGTGCCCGGGCCATGGGTCCAATCCAGCCGTAATGCGCCTTTGTCGTCCTGCAATGTCTCGGCCTCTGCGGCCGTCGCGAAGACAGCCGTTCCTGCGTTGGCTTGAGGTATCGAAGCCAGCAGGTAATTCGCCGGAGCAGACCACACAGACTGAGGGATTTTGCCGTTAGGAAATACCGAAGCGTAAGGCTCGCCCGCGGAAACTGTTTGTCCCAGCCGAGATGAGAGCAGCGCCGCCCAATATTTGCCGTCCACGCTGCCAGTAAGGGGGGTCTGACTGAAGTCGCCACCGCGCTCGGCCAACGATGGAACGGAGATGTCACCGGTATCTATGCCTTCGGCCAAACGGGTTCCCTGGTAGTCGGCAAACAGCATCACTCCCTTGTGGAAAGGCTCTCCTCCAAGAGTTCCGCCGAACTGGCTCTGGCGGTAAGCAGCTCGATCCTGCGAGAAGTAATTGCGCGCGTCGAGGGCCGTGTTGCGAAGGAACTCGAAGACAGATCCATGCACCTGCGACGTCCCCGCTCTAGTCGTCACCAGAACCTGGCCGCCGCTGGAGTTGCCGTACTCCGCATCGAAGTTTGAGGTCAACACGCGAAAGCTGTCGATCGAATCCAGATTCGGCACAATCGACGTGCCCATGTTCACGTCCTCTTCCACGTCGCTGCCGTTTACGCGGAAGCCATTCGAAGCCTCGCGCTGACCGCTGATAGAGAGGTTGCCAGGGTTGGCGTCGCCCGAAGGAGGCGTGGAAGCAACCCCCGTCATAATGACCGCCCCCTGCTGAGCCGTGCTCTGCGGCACAATCCCTGGCTGCACGGCCATAAGATCTGTGAAGCTGCGCCCGTTCAGCGGTACACTTTCGATCTTCTTCGTGTCCAGGATCTCGCCGAGTTGGGTGCTGGTCGTCTCAGCAGCCAATGCGTCAGCGGTTACCTCAACGGTTTGAGTAGTTCCCTGGACGGTGAGAGCGATATCGACGTTGACAGCGGGATTGTCTGAGGTTGTAACTGCCTCTGTTCGGTAAGTCATAAACCCAGCGGCCTGGACCTGCATCTGATAGACCGCAGCTGCCGGGACAGCGATCAGGAACTTTCCCAGAGCATCAGCTTGAGTCGATAGCACGACGTCGGTCGGGGAGACCCGCACGCTGATTGAGGCGCCCGGAATCACCGCGCCGGTGGAGTCATGGACGATGCCACTTACAGAAAAGCTGTCCGATCCCCAGGAATACGATCCGAATAGCAAAAATGAGAATAAGAGCGCAATGAAAGTTCTCTGGCCGTTCACAAAATACATCCTTTCGATAGTTCAAGCCGCCTGATATCACAGAAGGGAAGCAGGATTCATGCATGCGGCTCAATCTACGACTGAATCAGTCCTCTTTAATATAAGACAAATTAAGTCCGAGTTCTGCGCAGTGATTTGGATCACACGAGATGGCGGAAACACTGAAAGTCCTCAGAGGAACGGCCCGGTTCCAACTGCAAAACTTTCTCCTTTGCAATTTGCAGAATGATTCCAGCCAAAGGCGCACAATGGTTAGTAGCGAACAGTTCGGGACCCGGCGCACCCAGGAACACCCTATACCCCCCCCGAACAGACAGCGTTTTTGAGCTGCGAAACTGTGAAGCACCATCGAACCTACCCACTTTCAACCACTTCCAGACACCAAATCCAAAGAAACACAGTTACGGCGTTTCCGTGAATCTGTGGGCAGGTTGCAGCAGCTAGTATCCTTGTAAGAAGCACGCACCAAAGAGGTAAGCATGGCCACGACAGCAACCCCAACCATTCGCGCTCCGCGCGGCAACCACCTCCGCTGCAAAGGCTGGCAGCAGGAAGCGGCCCTGCGCTGCCTGATGAACAACCTCGACCCCGAAGTAGCCGAGCGCCCCTCAGACCTGGTCGTCTACGGCGGAATAGGCCGCGCCGCCCGCAACTGGGATTGCTTCCACGCCATCGTCCGCGAACTCGAACAGCTAGGCAATGAAGAAACGCTCCTAGTCCAATCCGGCAAGCCCGTCGCCGTTTTTCCCACCCATGAAATGGCGCCCCGCGTCATCATCGCCAACTCCAACCTAGTCGGCAAATGGGCCAACTGGGACCACTTCAACGAACTGGACCGCAAAGGCCTCATGATGTACGGCCAGATGACCGCCGGCAGTTGGATATACATAGGAACCCAAGGAATCCTGCAGGGAACCTTCCAGACCTTCGCCGCGCTGGCCGATCGCCACTTCGGCGGCAGCCTCAAAGGCAAGCTCGTAGTCACCGGCGGCGTAGGCGGCATGGGCGGCGCGCAGCCGCTTTCCGTCACGCTGAATGATGGAGTAGTCCTCGCCATCGATGTCGACCGCACAAGAATTCAACGCCGCGTAGAAACCCGCTACTGCGACCAACTAGCCGAAGACCTGGACGAAGCTTTAGCCCTCTGCGAATCCGCCCGCCGCGAAGGCCGCGCCCTCTCTGTCGGTTTAGTCGGAAACTGCGCCGATGTGCTGCCAGAAGTCGTTCGCCGCGGCGTAGTAGTAGACGTCGTGACCGACCAGACCAGCGCCCACGATCCTCTCAACGGCTACGTCCCGCAAGGCCTGACGCTGAGTGAAGCAGCAGACCTCCGCCAGCACAATCCGGAAGAATACGTCCGCCGGTCCACAGCATCCATGGTCGTCCACGTCAACGCCATGCTAGCCCTGCAGCAAGCCGGCGCCGTCACTTTCGACTACGGCAACAACATCCGCCGTTTCGCCTTCGATGCCGGCTGCACCGACGCATTTCTAATCCCCGGCTTCGTACCCGAATACATCCGCCCGCTCTTCTGCACCGGCCAGGGCCCATTCCGCTGGGTCGCCCTCTCCGGCGATCCCAAAGACATCGACCGCACAGACGAACTGGCCTTGGAACTCTTTCCCCACAACGAGCTACTCACCAAATGGCTCCGACTTGCCCGCGGCCGCTTCGCCTTCCAGGGATTGCCCGCCCGCATCTGCTGGCTTGGGCTAGGCGAGCGCGCAATAATGGGCGAGGCCATGAACGACCTTGTCCGCAAGGGAGAGATCTCCGCCCCGGTAGCCATAGGCCGCGACCACCTCGACACGGGCTCCGTAGCCAGCCCCTACCGCGAAACAGAAAAGATGCTCGACGGCTCCGACGCAGTAGCCGACTGGCCCATCCTCAACGCGCTTCTCAACACCGCATCCGGCGCAACCTGGGTCAGCTTCCATCACGGCGGCGGCGTAGGCATGGGTTACTCGCTCCACGCCGGCCAGGTCACCGTAGCCGACGGCACAGAAATGGCCGCGAAAAAAATCAACCGCGTCCTAAACAACGATCCAGGGTTAGGCGTAGTCCGCCACGCCGACGCCGGCTACGATCTAGCCCAGCAAACCGCCAAAGAAAAAGGCATCCACATTCCTATGGCAGGGAAGTAAGAGCAAGATGGACCATGTAATCTCCGTACTCGCTTGGATCGCAGTCTTTGGAGTCTTCGCTGGCTTAGGTGTCCAGCTTTTTCGCAATGCGAGGCGGCAGAAAGAAGCGCAATCCTGGCCGCGCACCGAGGCTACCATTCAGTCATCCGAAATGGAATGGATGAGCCACGGACGTGGCCAAGTTGAGCGCCCTTGCTTTGCTTTTTCTTACACGGTAAGTGGCGAGTATTACTCCGGCCGCTTCTCACTTTGGGGGTGCGATGATCGCTCCACTACCTTGATGAGAGAGATGATCGACACGAAACTCAGTATTCATTACAACTCTGCTAAACCGGAAGAATTCGTACTTCCAGAGTCCACGGTCGAAGGTTGCAGAATCCAGAAGATGCCCGATTGAACTTCTCCAAATTCCGCTAACTCCGCGAGCACACCTATGACTCAAGCCATCGTAAATATCGGTCAACTCGTCACTCTATCCGGCCCAGCACGCCCGCGCGTCCGCAGCGAACTGAGTGACCTCGCCATCATCAACGATGCCGCGCTAGTCATCGAAGACGGTCGCATCGCCGCTGTTGGAACCTATGCGGAACTAAAGGACAAAATCCCGGTCGATGCAATAGTCATCGACGCCGAACACAAAGCCGTAACCCCAGGCTTCGTAGACGCCCACACGCATCTCGTCTTCGCCGGCAACCGCGCCGCTGAATTCGAGCAGCGCATCGCCGGAGCGACCTACCAGCAGATAGCCGCAGCCGGCGGAGGCATTCTCAGCACAGTAGCCCAAACCCGCGCCGCCACTGAAGATGAATTGCTAGCCGCCGCCCGCAAACATCGCGACTGGATGCTCCGCTCCGGCACCACAACCATCGAAGCCAAATCCGGCTACGGCCTCGACCGCGACACCGAGCTAAAGATGCTCCGCGTCCTTCGCCGCCTCAACGAGGAGGGCCCCGCGCGTATAGTCTCAACCCTGCTGGCAGCGCACACGATCCCGCCAGAATTCGCCGGCCGCCGCGAGCAGTACCTCAGCTTTGTCGCCGAAGAGCTAATCCCGGAAGTAGCCTCAGAAAAGCTCGCCCGTTACTGCGATGCCTTTTGCGACGACCATGCCTTCACCGTCGAAGAGTGTCGCACCGTTCTCACCGCCGCGCACAGCCACGGCCTCGGTCTTCGCATCCACGCCGAGCAGTTCCGCCCCAACACCGGCGCCGCGCTGGCAGCAGAACTAGGCGCAGCCACAGCCGACCATCTGGAAACCGTGACCGAAGAAACACTCAAGCAATTGCAATCCGCCGGCGTACAGCCAGTCCTGCTCCCCGGCTCAGTCTTCGCGCTGAGCCGCACCGAATACCCGCCCGCCCGCGCCATGGTCAATGCCGGCGTGGCTATCGTGTTAGCCACCGACTTCAACCCAGGCTCCTCACCGGTTCCATCGATGCCGTTCATGCTCTCGCTGGCCTGCTTGCAGATGCGTCTCACGCCCCCCGAAGCGCTCACCGCAGCTACCATCAACGCCGCTTGCAGCCTCGGTCTCGGCGATCAAATCGGCTCGCTGGAACAAGGCAAGCAAGCAGATATTCTCATCCATGAATTCGAGGATTACCGCGAACTAGCCTACTTCATCGCAGCACCCATGCGCCCGCGCGTCTTCATCGCAGGCAAAGAAGTAACTAAATAAATTCAGTTTTTGCTATTTATCGGGCCAGTTAGGCGAAATGCGAATCAAGTCAAGCCCTCCAGCGTCTTCAACCACAAATGCAGGCGAACTTGCAGGAACCGCGACAATCCCGCGCGCCGGCAAATCAACCGAATCGAATCCCGGTCCAACCAAACGCCCAGCACCAGCCGCCGCAAACAGGTAGCACAATCCTGGACCACTTTCAGCTTCTCCTGGCAGCGACTCACTTGATCGACTTCCTTCTATTACCAGCCGCTCGACACGAAAATACTCAACATCAATCAGCACCGTTCGATCCGCCAAAACCTTTGCTGGAATCTTGCCGGCGCGCGTCACCAGCTTCGTAGCTTCCAGTGACTTCTCGATATGTAGTTCCCGCGGCCGACCATAGTCGTACATGCGATAGGTCAGGTCGCAATTTTGTTGAGTTTCCAGCAAAATCGCCCCCGGCCAGATCGCATGCACCGTGCCTGCATCCACAAAGATCAAGTCCCCGGCCGCCACCTGCACAATATTCAGACTCTCTTCAAGCGTTCCGTCATGAATACCGGCCTTAACATCCTCTAGCGTCACGCCAGGCTTGAGTCCCAGCGCGACCCTGGCCTCGGGCTCGGCGGCCAGCGCGTACCAGCACTCCGTCTTTCCGCGCGGATCGCCGTACTTCTGTGCCATCTTGTCGTCCGGATGCACCTGGACGCTCAGTTTCTGGCGTGCGAAGAGCACCTTGATCAGCAACGGTGAATCGGTTGTCGGTGCGCCGGTGCCCAGCAGAGTTTCCGGGACCTCGTGAAACAGGTTGCCCAGCTTCTTACCGGCGTGCGGTCCAGTCGCAACCAGGCACTCGTCACCCGTCAGCCAAACTTCCCCAATGAGCTCGCCCTCGGCGACGTGGTGAAACCATGGACGTAAATCTCGATAACCCCATACGCGGGGATCGTAGATAGGATCAATGCGAAACGGTGCCAACAGCGAGCGCGTGGTTTTCCCAGCCTCTGTCATAGGGGTCGTCTTTTCTCCATACCGAACGGTTAGATCGCAGCAGCGTTCGCAACGGGCAGGGCTGAAGCACTGCTGGAGCTGTTGCTCCCACTGACTTGATTGAACCACGCCACACCCGCGCCCACCAGCGGGGCGTCGTCCAACAGCTCTGAAACCCGCAACTCCACATGCAATCCGTCGAGTTCCCGTTGCGCGGCCGGAAGAAACAAATGCGGGGAGCGAGAAATGCCTCCTCCCAACACAATCACTTCAGGAGCAAACACCGCCAATGCCCCACGCAGCGCCGTCCCTAAATGCCGTCCAAATTCGGCAAATGCTTCCGCTGCCGCCGGATCGCTGGCTGCCGCCGCGGCAATCTCTGCCACCTCAGGCGCCACACCGGTCCGCCGTTTGTAGCCACCACGAATTCCCCTTGTGGATACGGAATCCTCAATGATCCCGCCCTCATACGGCAGATCCCAAAGCTCTCCACCCGCTGGCACACCAGGTCCTTCGGTCACTATCCGCCCATCTACAGCAAAGGCCGAGCCAATGCCGGTTCCCAGCGTAATGCCTACAACGCGTGCCATACCGCGAGCCGCTCCAGCGCCAATCTCGCCCAGCAAAAATGCCGCGGAATCGTGCAGGAAACGTACCTGCCCCGGTTCCCAGCCGAAGCGTAACGCCAGTTCCCGCCGCAAATCCACTCCATAGAGGTATGGCAGCTTGTGCCGCATTTGGCTCACGCCGGCTTCAAAGTCGAAAGGTCCGGGAAATGCCAGGGCCGCGCCCATCACGTTCTCAAACCCGGTCGAAGCTTCAACTCCTAAAGCGTGAAGAGCACTGACGAAAGCATCGCTGGTCTCCTGTTCCGGATGGGCTACGCTGACCACGGGGCCAAGGAGATAGCCATTCGCAAAACACACTGCCGCAGCAACATGGCTCCCCCCAACGTCGAACACGAGCACTGACATATCAAGACTGGCGGTCATTCAAACCTCTTGTATGATAGCGTTCTCATTTGTAGCACGTTTCCCGCCGTTCGCGGCAAAGTCGCGGAATTATTCCTGGCAAGTAGACGCGAAAGGTACGCCGAGTGTTCGCGGTGGGAGGAGGCCACGAATCCGTCGTGCATTGCAAAGGACACCTGAAGACGGATAACTGGAGACTTATTTTAGTGAATTACTACAGGTGAACGGTGTTTGCATCCACAGGAGCGCCGCAGCACAATCTCCACCGGCAGCACAATCTTGTTGCCGGTCCTCGGAATCTCTCCCCGCGTAATTCGATCGAAAAGCAGGCTGGCAGCGACCCGGCCCATCTCCTGCGCCGGCTGCCGGACAACGGTCAACGATGGAGAGGTGCACTCCGCCATGTCGAAATCATCGAACCCCGCAAACGCAAGGTCGCCTGGCATCTTCACACCCATTTGTACAAGTGCGCTGAGAACATAACGCGTTGCCAGTGTGTTCGATGTAAAAATCGCGGTAGGTGCATTCGGTCCTTGTAGCCTGTCTTGCAAGGCGCGCAGCGTGCTCCCGAGCGCACCGCATCCAAAGAACGCATCCTCCTTCAAGCCCGCCTCCACCAATGCACGACGGTAGCCGAGGAACCTGGTGTTGATTGTGAACAGGTTCCGGCTCAGTCCCATGAATGCAATGCGCCGGTGCCCGTGTTCAATCAGATGCTCGGTCATGCGGCGCGCACCCGCGGTGTTTTGCACCAGCACAACGTCCAGTGCCGGGTCGGAAACCGGCCGGTCGAAGATTACCACCGGCGTCTTGCCGAAGAAGGCGCGCGAAAGTCGCGATTCCCGGTTCGGCGCCGGAATGGCCACCAACCCGTCTACATGCCGCTGCAGCATCTGCTCCGCCTCAGCATATTCCGTATCAGGATCTTCGTTGGACGTCGTGATGATGACCGAATATCCGTGTTCCTTGGCCACGGTTGTAACCGCATGGGCGCAGTTAGCGAAAAACGGGTCATAGAGGTATGGAAGGATCAGCCCGATTGTCCGGCTCTTTTGGCCCCGAAATGCCCTGGCGAGCTCGTTGGGTCGGTACTGCAACTCGTCGATCGCGACTTGCACCCGCCGGGCCGTTTCCTCCGACACAGGGACCGTGCCACTCAGCACGCGCGAGACAGTCATCGTTCCCACGCCGGCAAGGCGTGCCACATCGCTCATGGTAGGTTTGCGTTGAGAAGTGTCTGCCTGCGATTCGTCCTTCGAGCGGCTGGCCTGAAGTTTCTTGGGCGAGTCTTGCATAAAATGACTCCAGGAAATCCAGGATTCTCGCACCCTGGCGTCTGCGCTTAAAGGTCGGACATGTGCTTGAACATTAAGTCGGAATGGCACACGGTACGAATCAACTTCGCATTGTAAAAACCGCAGCGATGGAAATTGCTATTCAGATTGCAAACACTTCAGAGCAAAGCAGGTAAACCCGAACTCTACCAGCTTGATAGCGGAGGTGGCAACCGGGCTGGAACAAGGGACCCCTGCAAGAAAACTGAACCGGAAAGGCGCGAGGCTTTGCTCGGGGGCGGTTCCGGGTTTTCACATAGCCCGGAATCTTAGGCCGAATCCAAGAGCTCTTTTGTCGCACAGAGCACTCCGAGCGCGGAAAAGATAAAGCCTGAACGCCGGACACATCCTGATCGAGGTCGTGAGGGCTTCATAGGTGCGTGTGTCCCTCCCAGCTGGACAGAACATGCCCCTTGAACTTGGAATCCTTGTAATTCTTATTCAGAACATCTCCGAATAGGTATTGATTATCGCAGGTACTCATCAAGCGACAAAGCTATACCAAAATGCTCCTTGTTCGAGGCTATTCCAATTAAGATCTACTTTGCTTTATACGTGTAGTCGTTATACACAAGGATGCCGTTGTACCTGGTGTAGAGGCGGGTATAAATCGTCTCTCCGTTGGTAGGAAGGGTGCTGAAGGTGGCGGAAGTTGCGGTCTGCTGGCCTGAGTCATACAGGTCCTTCGATCCAACCCCCGTGGTTCCGAGGAACAGCCAGTAGCCCTGGTTGCCGGAGCCGGTTGCCGCTGTCCAGTCGAACGTCGCACTTGCGCCGGAAAACGAACTCCCCGGCGTCGGTGTAGTCAGAACTGCCTGCGCTGCCGCAGAGTATGTGCAGTCGCTGTAGACCAGGGTGCCGTTATATCGGGTGTAGACGCGGGCGTAGATGGTTTCGCCGTTGGTCGGCAAGCTGCTGAAAGTGGCGGAAGTCGAAAACTGCTGGCCGGAATCATACAGGTCCTTCGACCCCGCTCCCGTCGTTCCGAGAAAGAGCCAATACCCCTGATTGCCTGATCCGGCGGGGGTCCATGTAAACGTCTGGCTGGTGCCGGCTAGCGTACTGCCGGGTGCGGGACTGGTCATGACCGGCGGCTGCATCCACGCGGTGTAGGTGTAGTCGTTATAGACCAGAACGCCGTTGTACCTTGTATAAACGCGGGCATAGATGGTTTCGCCGTTGGTAGGAAGGCTGCTAAAAGTCGCGGAAGTAGCGGTCTGCTGGTGGGAGTCATACAGATCTTCCGATCCAACTCCAGTGGTCCCGAGGAACAGCCAATAACCTTGATTGCCGGAGCCTGTTGCTGCCGTCCAATTAAACGTAGCCCTGGCGCTTGTCAACGTACTGCCCGGAGTGGGAGTGGTTAGCACAGCCTGTGCTGCCGCGGTGAATGTGTAGTCGTTGTAGACAAGAACGCCGTTGTACCTGGTGTAAACGCGAGCGTAGATTGTCTCGCCGTTGGTGGGCAGGCTGCTGAATGTTGCGGATGTAGCAGTCTGCTGGCCGGAGTCGTACAGGTCCTTCGATCCGACTCCCGTGGTTCCAAGAAAGAGCCAATATCCCTGGTTGCCGGCCCCTGCGGCGGTCCAGGTAAATGTGTCGCTGATACCGGCAAGGGTGCTGCCGGGTGTGGGACTCGTCAGCACCGGCGGCGGCATCGCAGGCTTGAGAGCCATTGTGACAATCTCTCCCTCGTTGCTGGAGCATTGTCCGTAATAGGCGCCAGCCGAACTCGCATTGCCGTCCTCGACCAGAAGCGTGCTATTGGCTGGGGCTGGCAGTGCAGTCCAGGCAACTGGTGCCGTTCCTACTGTCGGCGCGCCTCCATCTCCCGAGCAGAAAGACCAGAGCAAATCGGAAGCGGTGGTCGTGGTGAAGCTTGGTGTGTTGAGATCTCCGCTGCCTTGCCACGAAGTTGAAAAATCCGCCTGAGCAACGCCATCCAGAGGCGCAGCGTTCGCGTTTGAAAATTCAGCGACGCTCAGCCATAGCCTGGTGTTGGAACCAACCGTATAAGTGATCGTGATACTGCCCGCGCTGGTGTTCGGCAAAATCCAGGCCGACAGAGAATCGCTATCCGTGACTGCGAGGACTGGGGTGCCCGATGATGCAGTTGCTGTGCCCGTCTGATCCGCCGTCAGGTTGGATATCCCAATCGCCAGTGCGTGTCCAGCGCCGACTCCGGTAAGAGTGCAGGAGATCGTCGTACCGTATTGCACGAAGTTGCTGCACTGCTGCACAAAGACCGGGCCGGCAAACGGTGGGGTGATGCTGAAAGCAGCTTTTGCTACCGCGCTTGGCGAGTCGCCTGTCGCGACGGCAATAGCTTCCAGCGTCTCAGAGCTGGGGACGGTGATTGCCCCGGTGTACAGCGTCGATGCGGTCGTCGGGGTGCTCCCATCAGTGGTGTAGTAGATTGCCGCGGTTATCGAGTCGGTGATCTTTAAAGTCTGGGTCGAAGTAAAGCTGCCTCCCGCGGGCGTAAACGTGGGTGTGGGTGTCTGCGGAATGTTGATGGTGTATGCGGCCGATCCCACGTCGCTGTTTGAATGACCGGGTGCAGCAGCCATGGCTTGCAGCGTTTCATTCGTAGAGATGGTGATGAGGTTGTTGTATATAGCCGAATTTGTGGTTGGAGTGCTTCCGTCGGTCGTGTAGTAGATGGTTGCGCCCTTGATTGTGTCGGAAATCTGCACCATCTGCACCGCGGTGTATGTTCCACCTGCCGGGCTGAAAGTCGGTGTCGCTGCCAAAGGACCGATGCCATAGGCTGCTGAACCTACGCTGCTCTGCACATAACCGGCGGCAATCGCGATCGCCTGCACTGTTTCGGTAGCGGCAACTGTGATCGGGCTTCCATAAAGTTTTGTCGTGCCGGTAGCCGGATAGGTCGGCGTAGAACCGTCCGTGGTGTAGTAGATTTTTGACGACGGGGTCGTGGAGCTGATCGTCACTTGTTGAGCAGTGTTGTAATCTGCAGCGGGCGGATTGAACACCGGTGTCACCGCCGTGGGTGCGAAATCGACCGCTCCGATGGTTTGCGGATTCAGCCGAGGAGTCAGCGAATTAGTTGGTATGGAATACTGCCAACGCACGGGCATGGTTTGCAGGATGCCGCTCAATGCCGTGCCAGCGTCGATTGCCGCCGATCCCGCAGGTGGAACCATCGTTGTCGGGTTATAAGGCTTCGTTGCGGTCGTCAGGTAATTGGCGTTACTCAGCCCATATAAGTGCGTATTGAGGGGAACGCTGAGCGGCCACAAGCAAGGCGTCGTGTCGCAGGTATTTACCCAGCCCTCCTGCGTGCCGTCTCCCCAGGGTGCGCCCTCAATCGGAGTTTGAATGGTAAACGTGCCCGTCAGCATCAGGTTGGTTGTGGCGCTCATGACGATGGTGGATTCACTGCCGAAGGCCATTTCAATCAGGTTGGTATAGGACGGAGTGCTGGCCCAGAAGATGTTGTTGCGCGCATCGATACGCTGCGGAAAATATCCGTAGAAGCCATCGCCATTGCTGCCGGTGTCGAAGATGATCCGTGCATCGTCAAAGGTGTTGGAGTAGAAATAAAGCGTGCCGTTGCGATCCTCCATTCCGCTGCCGCCGTCGGCCAGATAATGCACCTGCTGCAAGGCCGAAGTCCCAAAGAGTTCGTTTCCATAGATGAAGTCCTTTTGGAAAGACTCCTGAAAGGCAGCCAGAATGTTCGGCCCCGCGTTATCGCCGAGGCAGTACATGGAATCGTCGCAGTTGGTGTCGCCGGATGGCCCCAGGTATCCCTCGAAGGTAATGTAGTTGGTCGAGTCCTCATCATCCACGAGGTCGAAGAGCCGTTGAGCGCCGCTGGCAACGTTGTTATAGCGGAAGATGCCCTCGACGCCGCGCCATTTAATGGCGGACCCGCTAGCCTGGGGATTGTAGTTGTCCCACAAATTTCCTTGCAGCAATCCATACCAGCTTGAGAAGTAAGCTTCATGCTCGGTTTCTGATCCGGAGATGCCGGCATTTTCAATGTGACTGCCGGTCATTGTGACCAACTGGGTGATTGCAGACCAACCTTCCGCCCCATTCTCATCTGTAAACAATCCCAGGCCGCAGGTGTCCAGGTCATTGCCGCCCAGATCGATGTAGGAGCCTGACCGGATGTTGAGGCAACCCGTGAAGGCCTCATAGGCAGTAGGTGTGCCGCCGCCCGGAGGCGTGTAGTTGTAGTCCGGCGTTCCATGAGCGATGTGCAGGCCGGTCACGGTTACATACGAGGGACCGGCGGATCCGTTCTGCCAGACACCATAAGGAGAGCCGTGGCCATAACCGCCCTCCCACACTGAGACAACTCCCGCTCCGGCAGCCGCGCCGTCAGTACTGACTCCCGCTTGCCCGGTTGCATTCGATCCATCGATGACCGGCAGATTACCAAGTGAGTCGGGAATGCCGCACAGGATCATCGGCTGCGTCGCTGTTCCAGTTGACGCGATCTGATAGTACTCGTGATAGGTCGAGGGATTCGTTCCCGTCGTATCGGTATTCCAAACGCGAATGATCGAACCAGGCGCAAGAGATCCAGCTGCGGGTGTCGACTCAAGACTGGCGTATTGCTTCCCGGCGCCGACTTCATAGTCGCCTCCGGTAAACGCAGGATCAACATAGCACTCACGCGGCTCCGTCTTGCTAGGCGTGGACACGTAAGAAGGAAGTGGATTTGGCGATACATACACAATCGCCGTGGAGCTCTTCGCGGTATTACTGTGGCTGGTGTATTGCAATGTATAGCGGCCTGTCACCGTAGCCACAAAGTCGGCGTCGCGATTTGTTGTGTCGGCCAATACGCCGTTGCCGCCGCTCGGCTGCGCGACGATGCTCCAGGTGCCTGTCTCGTCGGTGTCGCCTGATACCCAGGACTGAAGCATTCGGTGCTGCCCCATAAACGCTTGCTGATAGGCCGGGGCAATCATCACCGTGGTCGTCTTGGCGCAGACGTTGAAGAGAAACGTGCCGGTCTTGGTCGGGTCGTCCACGGACTGCGCTTTTACCGTCACCGTAGCGGTCGAGGTCACTGTGTAAGTTCCTGCCGCCGATTGAGCCTGAGGGATGGTGCAGTTTCCTGTTCCCGGACCAATATTCACCTGAACCGTAGGTATTCCGGCGCTAATGCTCGATACATTGCTCGCGGCAGGAGTCGTGAAGGTTGCGCTGGCCCCGCCCGTTGTCGACAGAACACTCCAATTCACGGTGTTGAGAGTTCCGCCTGTAATGTTGACGTTGATTTGCCTGGTCGAACCGGGCAATACCTGGATGTTGTAAGGAGGAGCACTCGGAATTACGGCCACCTGCGCCGAAACGATTGCCGGAACGCAGCCAAGAATCAGCGCCAAAAAACTCAGCGCGTTCATCACGGAATGAATTCTCATCCGAAATAAGAGCAAGCCTCTCATCGCCATAGTTCTCCTCTAATGCACATAGAATAGGGATTTCCGGTTGATAACGGTTCATATATGTAGTCATTGAACACAATTCGTGACGGAACTATCGACGCCAATTGAGCGATTTTGCCTACTTTAGTAATGCGACCCTTGATTGACGGTGGTTCCCTCAGCAAAGAGTGAAGCTATCCTGGTCCAAAGAAGAGTGCGGCCTCTATTTGGTGCAACTGCAGGGCATTTCCAATGGAACATTATCGCGACCAAACGTCCCAATCCATAGAAAATTCTCAGTTGATAGCACGACTATGGGAGCGGATCGCGCCGGGATCACGTCTGTCGAACAGAGGAAATGGGTTAAGATGCGTGGAATTATGTGACTAATACGCAGTGCCCTGCTCGCTATATCTGTCTCCAAAGATTGAATTGACTTTCGTATCCAACTCGAAATTCAGACTGCGCTTTCTGTTGGTCGCGTTGACCCTGACCTTCGTCGGCGTGTCGAGTTGGTTTCTGTGGATCACGCAAATGCCGCTAAGGTCCTATGCGGGAGCCCCTCCCCAGCTGAACAACGAAGAGATGGAGTTGCGTGACCGGCTATTAGCAGAAGCAACTTATCTGTCCGTCAATATGGGTGACAGGAGCCTTCTTCGTCCGCAGTCATTGCGGGCTACCACCGATTATCTCTCCAGCTGTCTTCGCGGGGAGGGTTACACCGTGGTTGAGCACCCATATTCGGTCCTGGGCCAAACTGTGATAAATATTGAGGCGACTCTGGCTGGGACCGACAGTGCATTGGGCCAGGTGATTTTGGGTGCTCACTACGATAGCGTCGCTGGAACCGTCGGTGCCAATGACAATGGCACCGGCGTGGCAGCTGTTCTAGAGATTGCTCGGGCTATGCGGCAGATGAGATTCAAGCGCACCGTCCGTTTTGTGTTCTTTGTCAACGAGGAACCCCCATACTTTCAAACTGCGAGCATGGGAAGCCGCGTGTACGCCCATCAACTTCGACAGGACGGCGTGCCCGTTTCCGCCATGCTCTCGCTTGAGACGATAGGCTTTTATTCTGACGAACCGGGAAGTCAGGATTACCCACCCGTACTGAGCTTGTTCTATCCAAGCAAGGGGAACTTCATCGCATTTGTAGGCAATACTGATTCGGGAGGGCTGGTTCGGGAATCTGTTCGCGACTTTCGCGAGTTCACTCGCTTTCCATCGGAGGGCATTGCTGCCCCCAGTCACTGGCTCGGAATTGGATGGTCGGATCAGTGGTCGTTCTGGCAGGAGGGATATCCCGGCATCATGGTCACGGATACGGCCTTGTTTCGCTACCACGACTACCACACGCCAAGCGATACCGTGGACAAGGTGAACTTCGATAGGGCTGCAAGAGTCGTGGAAGGTGTAGGCAAGGTTGCCGAGAGACTCGCGAATAAGCCCTAGTTGAAGGTGCTCTGTCTCTTGGCCGCCTCTCGAAGTAAGCAAGCCGTAATCCATTCAGGCTATGGTCGCCCAATTGGTACACGGAAGGGACCTAACCCGGATATCTCACAGGCCGATTGTCGGTTTGGGTGAGTCGGGAAGCAGGAAATAGCTGGAAAGGCCGTCATTTCTGTGTCATAACTACGTTGTCGAAGCGTGGTTCTGGCTGCGGAAAGGGCGGCCTTTCACATGACAGAGTGTAATCAAGAAGTCTTCTCGTTTGCATCACATTTTTCTCGCCGCGTCGAGGCCAGTTTCACTGCGGGCCAGGTATCGACCGATGGCGGGGCGCTGTTG
>Ga0302320_10007442_pt1 | contig 24117 bp, 22 predicted proteins | sample Bog_T0_3_FD_202130 | JGI IMG/M metagenome (GOLD analysis project Ga0302320, IMG submission 202130) | Peat permafrost microbial communities from Stordalen Mire near Abisko, Sweden - Bog_T0_3 | ecosystem: Environmental > Terrestrial > Soil > Wetlands > Peat | place: Sweden: Abisko, Stordalen Mire...
TTGCTTCCGAGGCGATTCGTTCGGCGAGGTTATATTGTTCAGACATTCCGGGCGGGCGAAAGCGGGCCAACCCGGTTGAATCAAACAACAATTTTTTAATCTTTTGCCTACGGCAACGAAGCACCGCACGGCTTATCAAGTCAACCCCTTCAGCATACGAGGCCTGTCCCATCGGGGGGCATGAAGGCTCTATCCGTCATACCGGAAGCTTTGATCAAGACTGGCGGTGTTGATTTTTCCCTGCCGCCCAACCAGATTGCTCCTAAGTTGATTGAGCTTGCTGGGGTGAACACCCCATATCACTAGGACCGCCGTCCATTTGCCCGCGTTCATTGTTGGCCTCATGGCGCAGCAAGCCGCCCAGGGTCGAATCAAATCAAAACCAACCACTCTGAGGCAACGGCCTCAAAGCTCACTGACAATATTGTGCAGATGGACTTTCAATGCGCGCGCGATGCGGAGCAGGACATCCACGGTGGGCACCCGGTAGCCGCGTTCAATCTGTCCCATATAGACAGGATTGATGTCGATTCGCTCCGCCAGCTTTTCCTGGGTCAGGCCCGCCAGCTTGCGATATTTGCGGATGCCGTCGCCCAAAAGTTTGCGCTCTTTTTTGGTGATCAAAATTGGCCTTAAGCCAAGCAGGATGCCGCCAAATCGCACAGATTCTATTAGCTATCATTTTACGCTTGCCTGCCGGGGCAAAGCATCGAAAAATATTCAGAATCAATGCCCAAGCGTCCGCAACCAAACCGGGATTGCGCAAAGTGCTGGCCGGAAACAGCCTGCGGTTTCGTCCGGCCATTCATGGTTTATGAACGTTGAACCGTGAGCGCGATGACCACCAGCGGTCATGCTATGGCGGCGGCGGGGTGGTCAAGGATACTACGGGTCGTGGCTTCCGTTCCTCACTTGACCGCCCCGCCGCCGCCAAGGGGTCGCCTTTTAGGCTTTCATCGCGGGGACCTGTCGCGATGCGAATGGAAGAAGGCCGGACGGACATGGCCGGATTTTTAAAACTGCCGCTTGGCATGCCACGTGCTGTTTTTGCGCGATCAAAATGAAAGGTTTTCTTATGTCATTGCGGCTGGCGGCCAGCCAAGCGCCCGTTTATTCGGCTTTTTTGCCAGACCATCAGCACGGCCACTACCAGCCGGTGCTTATGGCCGGTGTCGTTATTTGAGGCGTTTTTTTAGTTATGTGTTATAATCAGCCACCACGTTCGACCAGATGAGCACCAGACCAAAAATCACGCTGCGGCGCACCTTTTATCGCAAAGGGGTTTTGCGGGACGAGCAACGTTTGCTTAAAGGCAAACTGCATGGCGTGCAACGAACGTGGCATCGCAATGGACAACTGGCGGAAGAATCCGAATATCGCCACGGGCTCCGGCACGGCTGGTCGCGGCAGTGGGATGCCCACGGTCGGCTGCTGGGTTCGTACCGCCTTGAAAACGGAACGGGCATGCATCGGAGCTGGTATGACAACGGGCAATTGAACGTGGAATACAGCCTCGTCGAGGGGCAGTTCTGCGGGCGCAGCCGGAGATGGTTGCGGGACGGCACGCTGATCACCGATGAAGTGCTCCTGTTTAACCGGGAAGTCACCCCCTCCCAGTATCGCCGGGCCGCCGCCAAAGACCCGCGCCTGCCTGAATTGCCGCCGGATTTCAGAAAATTGAAAGACCAGCGTTCCGCGACCGAAAAGCGCAACTACCGGCTCTTCACGGCCTGGCTGCTGGCCAAACCGAATTGCCGGGAAATGCGGACCTGGCTGAAAACGGAGGTCCCAACCAAGCGCACGCTAGGCCGCTTCAAGCAGGCCGCAGCGGCGGTTGAGTTCGGGGAAAAGCTGTACCAGGCGGGTGCGGCGAAAGTGCTGGCCGCCGACATTTATAACAACAAACGGGGCGACCAGTTTGCCGACTGCCTGCTCGTGCAACTGCCCAGGGCGGCGGGCCCGCGCGCCGCCATTCGCAAGGTTTGCGCGCAATTGAAGCAGGACGATCTCGGGGCTTTTTTGCCGGACCACGACTCGGGGGAAAGCCACCTGTATATTTCCGTAAGCGCTTGATAATTTAACGGATGACGAGCTGGTCGCGGTGATGGTCCACCGTGAGTTCGCCGCCGCCCTGACGGCCAGCAAGCAAGCATTCTGTCACCGCATCGCCCACGAGTTTTTCCACCGCATCCCGCATCGGCCGCGCGCCGAGCTTGGGATGGAATCCCTTGCGCACGAGGAACGGCAGCACGGATTTGTCCGGTTCCAGCCGGTGGCCGCGCCCGGCCAGAAATTCCCTCTCGCGGGCCAGAAATTTCCCGGCGATCTCCAACTGATGCTCATAGCTCAGGCGGTGGAACACGAGCTTTTCGGTGATGCGGGCGAAAATTTCCGGGCGCAGGGTCTGTTGGGCGCGGGATAAGACGTGGCGTTCCATCGTGGCGTCATTGGAATGTTGCAACCCCATCAATTCCGCCGAACCAATGTTGGAAGTAAGCCAGATGTAATACCCGCTGAAATCCAGCGTTTGCCCCGTGGCCACCGTGATGCGGGCGGCATCCAGCAGTTGCAACAAGATGTCCAGCACACGCGGATGCGCCTTTTCCGCCTCGTCAAACAATAGCGATCCTTCCGCCGCGCGCTCGCGCATCGCGCCCAAGTAGCCCGTCTCGCCCAACTTCGCCCCCAGCAACAACCCCAGCGATTCCTGCGTTTGAAATTCCGACATGTCGTAGCGGAACAGCTTTTCCGCGCCAAAAATATGATGGGTTAACACCACCACGCATTCAGTTTTGCCCACGCCCGTGGGGCCGAGCAGCAGAAAACTGCCGCGTGGCCGACCGGGTTTGGTGAGCTTGAGTTCCCCGCGTTTCACCGTGGAGATGATGCGCGGCAGAACCTGGGACTGGCCGCGGATTTCGCGGGGCAACAGTGCGTCCAGTTCCTGGAGTTTGGTGAGCTTGTCCGTATTAATGTCTGTGTTCATGGCGTTTCTATAACACGGACCTCCCTGCATTTTGTGTCAAAGTGACACCTTTTCATCGTCCATCGCTGCTAAATGTTGTCGCGTAACCCGGCGGTGGCCCCGCCGAACAAACAATGAAATGACAGCAAACAACAATGCCATGAAAACAACGATCACCTCAAAAACCCGTTCCCGGCTGCGGCGCTTCCTCCCCGTGGCCGGCTTGATTGCACTCAACACCGTGTCGGCCCTGGCCCAAAGCACCAGCTTCAGTTCCACCACCTTGCAAACCGGCATCAGCAACAGCCTGGCGGTAATCATGATGTTCGGTTTCGTCCTGGGCATCTTCTCAGTCATTTACGGCGGCTTCGCCATCCGGCGCGGCGATGTGGATCAGGGCAAGATGTCCATTCTGGGCGGAGCCATCATTGCGGCGGCCCCCGCCGTGATCTATGCCTTCTTCAAAATCTTCGGCCTCGACAACAGCAGTGCTGTCGGCGTGGGCACCTTCTCGTGATCTAAACAAACCAAAAGCCAAGAACACGAACCGCCACCATTGAAGCCCAGCCATGAACCCCAAAAGTGAACTGCGACTGACCGATACGAATGCCGCCTCCGACTCCAAAGGCCGGACGTGGGGCCTGGAAGGCAACCTCTTTTGGTGGCTGGTCGGCGGCGTTGGCGCCGGCATCACCGTATTCTTCCTCCTGCTGGTGGTCGCTGGTTTGTCATTGCTTACCTCATTGCTGGTCGCGCTGCTCCCGGTTTTGCTCTGCCTGGCCTACATTTTTGGGCTGCGGCAGGGCAAACCGCCCGGCTACGACCGCGACGTATTTGAATACTTGTGTTCCGGCCGGGGCTTCGGCCCCGACGGTGGCCGCACTTGCAGTCATCCCCTTTTATGAATCCCGAGAATAAATCATCATCCAAGCCATCGCACGTTGCCTGCGTGGAAGCCATTCCATCCGAATCCACTTTGTTCCTCTTTGTTGGACACGGCCAGACCTATGGCTTTCCCAAAAGCGATTTTCAGCAGTTGAGTTTCATTTTGACCGAGAAAGGTCGGCAACAACCGCCTCGCCCGCCGCAAGAACTGCGTTTGTTTTGTCCAGGGCGGACCATCACGCTGAATGGTTGGCGGTTGGAATCACTGCCCGAATCCTTGGCGGCTGGAAAGATTCATTGCATCCATGCGGCGGATGGTGTGCTGGCCAATTTGGTCATCGAAGAGCCGCTCGTCTGCCGCATCCGCATTACTTGGCCAACCTCCCCCGAGGGATCCACCGAGTCGATGACATTGCATCCGCCAAAGGCCTGCTAAATGAACTCCGACGATCTCAAAGCCATTGAAACCCAGCGCCAGGCGTTGCTGGGCCAACTCAACGCCGCCGAAGCCGCTTTGCGTGCCGGCCTGCTGATCCAGGGCTTCGGCAGCATCGCCCAGGCGCACTTGGAGCGGGCACGGGCGCACATTCAGGAAGTCTGCATCTGCATCAATGCGGGCAAACCCATCCGCACGGTCCCCCAACTCGTGGAGGATCAGAACCGAGTTCAGCGAGCCATGGATGCTGCCCGGCGGCGAAGGTCTCAACATATACAACACATTTGATTATGTTTGAACGTCCTCCCAACGGTTTTTTTGTCCGCGATTTGATTCTGTTCAATCATCTGCGACGCGGCGGTTATGTTGCCAAAGGTTTCGTCTTTGAAGCTCCCGACCTGACCAACAGCCCCATCGCCGACCTGAATGATTTTCAGGAGCAACTGAGCCAGTTGCTGGCCTCGCTGCATGAAAATCAACGGCTGCAAGTCCAATACTTCTCCGATTCCGATTACAAGGCCGAGTTGCTCCGGTTCCAACAGGAAACGGAGCGGTTTGACAACGTCTGGACCAAACGCTCCCGCAATGAACGGTTCGCGCGCTACTGGCAGGCCATGCTGGAACGCAAACTCCGGCGGCAGCGCGTGGTGTTCTATGTGTCGCGGGCGCTGGAAAACACCCCGAAGACCCTCACCAGTGACACCGTCTTGCGCGAGCATTACCTGACGTTGCTGGACCAGTTGGAAACCGAATTCACCCAGGTTCATTATCTGCTGAAAGAAATCTTCGCCAGTGCCGGCACTCGCGTGCTCCCGATGACCGATCTCGACCATTTCAAGCATTACAAAACATTTCTCAATCCGTCCCTGGCCGACCGCTTTGATTTCGATGCGGCGGGTGATTTTCTGCCGGAACTGTCCATCCAGGAAAATTGCTGGCATAGCGAAGGCAACGGCCAGAGTGATTTTGGCTTTTTCATGGACGGGCATTATCACTCCGTCATCGCCCTGACCCGCTGGCCGCGCACCACCTATCCCGGCATCATCCAGCGCCTCACCAATCTGCGGTTGCTGGATTACGCTATCACCGTCAATGTCGATCCGCTGCCCATCACCAAGGAAATCAACAAGGAGGAAATGGAGCATGACCGCGTGGCCGGTGATTATGCCAGCGAAAAGAAAATCTCCCTGCTGACCGTCATGGAAAAGAAGCAGAAGAAGATTCATGCGCTGATGCAGGGGCAGACGATTCCGTTCAATGCCCTCTTTGTGATTCGCGTCTGGGACAAATCCAAAGACGGCTTGAACGCCAAATGCAGCGCCATCAAGAACGCCATCAACTCGATGAACTCGGCGCAGTATTTTGAAAGCAACCTGCCCAGCACGTCGAAAAACCTGTTCTTCCAGACCTGGCCGGGGTGGACCTGGGGCCGTTACGAGCATCGCAAGCTGTATTCCGAACACCGTTACCTGGCCGACATGCTGCCCATCACCAGCACGTTCACCGGTCACTTGAAGACCGCCGAGGCCATCTACGACGGCCCCAACAACAACTTGATTGGGATCGAAACCTTTTCCGGCTCGAAAGACAACCAGTCACCGCAACACGCGGTGCTGCTGGGAATGTCAGGCGCGGGCAAGTCGGTCACGGTTTGCGACCTGCTTTCCCAGACCGAAGGTTATTTTGCCTACACCGTCATCATTGAGGAAGGCCTGTCTTACGGCATTTACACGCAGACCGTCGAGGATGGCGCGCGCCCCATCATCATCCATCCCGATGGCGACCTGACCATCAATTACCTGGATACAAAGGGACTGCCGGTGACGCCGGATCATTTGTCCGCTTCCACCGCGCTGGTGGCGCGGATGATTGGCACCGCCTCACAAGAAGACAAACAGATGCTGCGGCAGGCGCAGATTGCCAAATACCTGAACCTGCTCTACGAGGATTCCTTTCAGGACTGGCAGAAGAAACGGCCAGACCAGTTGCTCGCCATCGCGCGCCACGCGCTGGCCTTGCAGAAATTTCGCGCCGAGCGGATGCCCCCCGGTGCCACCACCCTTGAAACTTTTGCGGACTTCCGAGACCAAGCGAAGCTTGGAGCCACCTGTTCGGGGCCAGGACCCATACCGTCCACCGCAACGCCGGACTTCAACGAATGGGGCCAGGAATATCTGGCGCAATTCGACGAAGGCACGGCGTTGAAATTCCTAAAAGACCCCAGGACCAGCCGCGAAGTCCGCAACCTCGCTTTCGCCTACTTCACCCCGGAAGAATTCCCGACCCACCAGATGTTGCAGGAATTGATGATGCTCGACCCGGTGGGGGCCGAGCGCGAGCAGATCGTCGAAATTGCCACGCTCATCCTGCCGTGGTGCCGGGATGGCAACTACGGTTGCCTCTTCGACGGCACCAGCAACCTGTCGTTGACCGGGAAAATCGCCCATTTCGAGCTGGGCTACATCCCGGAGTCGGCCAAGGAGTTGAAGGCGGCGGCGGGCTTCCTCATCACCAACCATGCGCGCAAGCATATCATCACCCTGCCCCGTGCCCTGCGCAAACGGAACGTGTACGAGGAGGTCGCCCGCTTCCTCGACATCCCCGGCGGACAGGAAATCGTCCAGGAATCTTACGCCCAACTCCGCAAGTTCAACTGTTGGAACATCTCCATCGTGCAGCAGTATGCCCGGTTCAAGCAATCGCGCATCCGTTCCGCCGTGTTCGGCAATAGCCGCCAGTTTTTCATCATGCGCCAGAATGACCGGTCGGATTTGGAGGACATGGCCCAGGACATCGCCCTGCCGGAAATCACCAAGCACGCGATCATGAACTATCCACTGCCCGACCATCAATCCGGCCAAAAATATTCGCCATTCACCTATTTTCACACCGATTCCGGCAAGAATCTCTGTGGCACGGTTCACAACGTATCCTCGCGGGAGATGCTCTATTGCAGTTCATCCAGTGGCGAGCATTTCGACAAGCGCGCCCGCGAATTGCGCCAAAGTGCCAACATCGTCGAAGGCATCATCACCCATGCCAACCCCGAAAATAAATCCAAATGAAAGAATACCACGTCTTGAATCTTGGGGCGGGCGTTCAGTCCTCGACCCTCTACCTGATGTTCCTGCGCGGTGACCTGCAACCCCAGATTGACTATGCCATTTTTGCCGACACCGGTGAGGAACCCACGCCCGTTTACCGGCATCTGGAATGGCTGCAATCCTTGAACGGCCCGCGAATCCTGGTGCGTTCCATCGGCCGGCTGGGCGAGGATTTGAAACATGGCCGCAACTCCACCGGCCAGCGGTTTGCCAGCATTCCCGCCTTCACCACGGACCAACCGGGCTCGCCCAAAGGGATGATCCGCCGCCAATGCACCAAGGAATACAAGCTGGAAGTCATTGAACGCGTCATCCGTTACGAAATTGTCGGACTGAATCCGCGCCAGCGGTTTCCGCGTGATGAAATTCATGTCCGGCAATATCTCGGCATCAGCTTTGATGAAGCCGGTCGGGCCGCGCGCGTTCGCCTGCGGTTCGCGGATATTCCGTGGTCAACCCCGGTGTTTCCGTTGGTGGAACGCGAGATTACCCGTTCCATCTGCCAGCAACGGTTGAAAACCTACGGCGTGCCCCACGAAGTGCCGCGTTCGGCGTGCGTGTTCTGTCCTTACCATTCCAACGAGGAATGGCGCTGGTTGCGGGACCATGACCCGGTGGGATTTCAACGCGCCGTGGAAATTGACGCGGCCCTGCGGACACCCGGCAACGTCGTGAACCGGAATCTTGACCAAAAACTGTATATCCATCGCTCGTGCCTGCCTTTGGCCGAGGCGTCCTTGGAACCGCGCGAGTCAGCCCAAGACCAGATGTCCCTGGGCTTTTACCAGGAATGTAACGGCCTGTGCGGAAACTAAAAACCATCAATCTTATGAAAAAAATATTGCTCCTCATTCCCATGGCTGGCGCCGCCTGTCTGTTCACGGGCTGCGCCGCCGCCACCCGGGCCACCACCGATGTGGCGCTCGGCGCGGGCGGCGCGGCCCTCGGCGGTGAACTCACCCACAACAATCCCTATGCCATTGTTGGCGGTGCGGCGGGCGGTGTGCTGGTTGGTGAAGGGCTGCATTACGCCAACGGCAAATTGAACGACGCCTCGAATCAGACGGGCTATGACAAAGGGCGCAGCGATGCGGTGAAGCAACAATACTGGCTTTATGTCTCTTTGCAACAGGCCAGGGCGGGCGACCAAGGACGGGTCCGGCTCTACGAAGTGCATCTGCCTGAGCAGGTGATTGACGGCGTGATTTTCCAACCCACCACCCAATTCCTCCGCATCGAACAGTGACTGCGTCACGGCCACCAAGCAGGCGAAGCCTGCACCCATTATTTCCCCCTCAAACAAACCGAGAAAGGATAACACGTATGAAAAAGCTAATCGCGGTAATCACAATCGCCCTGCCGCTGGCGTTTTCCGCCCGCGCGCAGTGGATCGTTTATGATCCCACATCGAATATGACGCAAATCTTGGATGAGACCGAGAACCTGGCGGAATTCGTTTCCATGGTTGACAACCAGGTGCAGCAGATCCAAACGCTCAACGACCAGTTAAGCGAGTTCAAAAAATACGAAGCCGTGTTCGGCAATCCATCCCAAGTCGCCCTGGCCACGGCGGCCCCGTTGGAATCCGATTTGCAGCAGGTTGAACCGGGGCAAACCCCCCTGAATCTGGCGACCAACGCCGATGGCAGCACGGCCATGACCTTCAATGATTCGGGCGTCTATTCCAGGGTCGGGACGAGCTTTCAAACCCCCGGCGGCCAGACCATCCAACGATCCACCAACCAATACAAGCCTTATTCGACCATCATTAACACCGCCAGCAATTATGTCGCGGTAGCCAACAACGCCATGCAGCGGCGCACGGCCATCAAGAATCAGATCGCACAAACGGCCCAGCAGCTTCAGGCCGCCACCACTGACGCCGAGGTCCAAAAGTTGCACGCCGTGCTTACCGGTCTGAATGCCGACCTGGCCAGCACGGATGATGAATTAAACCAGGCCACGTCGTCGGTCTTGGTGCAGGACGTCCAGAACCGGAATGACCAGCAAAAGCAGGTTCAAGCATTGACGGAGCAGCAAAATGCCGAATTCGCGGAAGCTGTCAGCAATTACACGGCAAAATTCAAGTTGCTCACGGCACCGACGACTTTTCCGACCCAATAATCATTCCCCCGTATCATGACCACGTTCGAGAGCATTTTTCCAACCTTTCTCACCTTGTGTGGCGAGCTGCATACGCTGCTGTTGAGCGTGGCTTTCGCCCTGTTCATCGTCGGCGTCATCGTCACCATGGGACACCGGTCATCCCACCTGGCCATGCTTAACCTGCTGATGCGGGTGTTGCTGCTGACCTCCTTGCTCGTATTCCTGCCCGCCTGGGGCAACACCCTGCAAAATTTGCTACAAAGTTCCATTCTCTCCGGCCTGGGCGTTGATCCGGCCAATGTTTACCAGCAGTACAATCAACTGCTCGACATCAAACGCGACGCTTCCACCCCATCGTCCTGGTGGAATGTCATGTCCCAGCTCCACAACTTCACCACCGACATCATCGTTTCGGCCGTGCTCCTGCTGGTCGGTTGTCTGGCTTCGGTGTTGATGTTCTGGGCGTACCTCATTCAGGCGATCATCCTGAATCTCGGCTATGCGCTTTCGCCTTTGCTCATCGGGTTCATGGCACTACCGGCGCTAAAACACATCGGCAATCGCTACCTGTTGAATCTGCTCGGGGTGCTGCTCTGGCCGCTGGGCTGGGCTCTGGCCGCGCTCATTACCCAGGGCATGCTCGATTTCCTGACGGACCCCACCTTTGCATTCATTGCCGCGTCGTCCAGTCCGCCGGGCCTGCAACAGACCATCGGCGTCGCCGTCGTGGGTTTTTGGATCATCTTCAGCACCATCGCCGCGCCCGTCGTCATCCAGAAAGTGGTTTCATCCGGCGCGCTGGGGGGCGGGGAACTGCTTGCTGGCGGCACAAGTGCCGCCATCCAGACGGCCTCCGCTGCCGTCAGCGGGGCGACGGCGGCCGCCCCGCTCGGTCCACTGGCGGTGGTTGGCGCCGGTGGCGCGGCGGGTGGCTTGACCCTGCTCTCCACTGCCAGCGGCACCGGCCATGCCGGTTCACTGGTGACCTCGCTCGGTGGCCTGGTGGCACATAAGAGCGATCCCACCGGCGACAAAGCCGTCCGCCAATTGCTCACCCAATTAGCTCAACATCTTGGCCAATTGCCGCCCATCACCCCGGCCAATGGCCTGCCGACAAAACTATGAAAACCGACAAATTAGACAAAACCAACAACACAGCTGCACCGCAACGGGCGTTGCCCAAGCGGAAACCGTTCGATTTGACCCGCCTGCTCGTGTTGCACGACCGGCTGCCGTGGTTTTGGTTTGCGTTCACGGTGGCCGTGCTGCTGCTCTCCGCCCTGGATCGTTACCACTTGATCTCCAAATTCAAGCAGCGGGAACGCGTCGTCATTATTGACCCTGCCGGCACCTACTATTTGAGCCCGTTGCTCCAGTTCTCGGAGGCCAAGGAGTTGCATGTCCAACAGGCGGAACTGGCGGCCCTGGTGTTTCTCGAACGCAACCCGAAGGATTTTGACAATTCCGACCTGCTCAAGCTGGTGTTTCTGAAATCCGCCTTCACCAAGGCGCAGGACGAGCGCATCAGCGAGGCGGTCGAATTCCGCTCCAAACAACTCCACCAGAAAGCGGAAATTGGCCGCATCGACATCCTGGCAACCCGCGAGAACGAGGTGCTGGCCGTGGTCACCGGCCAGCTCATCCGCAATGGCATTTTCCAAGAAAAGGCGTTCACCGAGGCGTTTCCGTTCACGCTCCGGTTGCGCCTCATCCGCAACCCCAACATGTCCCTGAACGGACGTTTCCCCACCGCTGTGGGTGACTTCAAATATGAAATCAATCGCTGATTCCCTGCTTGCCGCCGGCGTGCTTGCCGGCATGACCCTGGCCGCCCAAGCCGCCCAAGCCCAAGCCATTCAACAAGTCTGGTTGGACGACCGCGTTGCCGTGTCCGTGCCGGTGGCCACCAACCGCGTCACCACCATCAGTTTTCCCAGCCCGATTGAGGCGATTGACGGCGCGGGCATCACGGTGGACGGCAAAACACCGGGCCTGTTTCAACTGGCCCATGCCAGAGGCTCCGCGTTTCTGTCCGTGCGCGCCCTCGCTCCCAGGGCGTCCGCCAATCTCAACCTCCGTTGGAACGACCACACCTATGTCTTCGAATTGAACGAAAGCAATGCCCCCGTGCTTTCGCTGGTCATGCAATCCCCGCCCACGCCGGAGGAGGCCGGGGTTGGCCACCCGCCTGAAGTCAGCCCGCTAAAATTGCTGGCCTTGCTCGACAAGGCCAGGGCGTTTCCGCTGCTCAAGGCGCAGCAACCCGAAAGTGTCGCCGATGTCGGGTTCACCACCTACGACGGCAAGCCGTTGGTCAGTGACTTCAATGATTATCAAATCCAGATTGAACAATCATTCCGTTTCAACGCGGAGGACACTCTGGTTTTTCGCGTCGCCATCACCAATAAGAGTGACACGTCACTGTTTTATCAGCCTGATAGTTTCGCCTTGCGGGCGGGCAACCGGGTTTATCCCCAATCCATCAGTGATGCCACCGGCAGCGTGCCGCCCATGGGTTGCTGCATTGTCTATTTCGCTGTCACCGGCACGCCGGATGGCGGACGCAATGAGTTGTCCCTGAAAAACAAGTTCACCGTGCTCGTGAACCGGCTTTTGCCGCCACCGGCCGCCACCGCCACCAATTCCGCGTCGCCCGCCACCACAAATGCCAATGCGAAAGCAACCACCGAAGCCAATGCGAAAGGACAGCCATGACCCCGCAAAGTTTTCTTGGTTTCTTCGCCACCAAGACTGGTAGAATCATTCTCTTCGGTGGTTTGTTTGCCGGTGGCTTGATGATTTTCAGCGCGCTTCGCAAACAGTACACGGCTCCGGAAGACGCCATGGTTGCCACGCCCCTCACCAACACTGTCGGTGGCAAGCCCCAGATAGTGCAGTCGGTCACGCGGCCCATGCAGAAGTTCCATCTGCCGCCGACCGAATCGGCACCTTCGGCAGTCAAAGCGGAAACTTCACCGGCCAAAACCGCGACGCCCGCAGCCCAAGTGGAAACCTCATCGGCACAAGCAGAGGCAGATTCACCTTTGCCCACGGCGTCACCAGCAGCGCCGGTTCCATCGGTCATTTCCAAAGCATCCCCGCACCTGATGCCACCTTCTCGCCAGGCCGAATCGCTTGCGCCCATCAGTCTGTTTGCCGACAGCACGGCGGGTGAGACCAAACCCAAAAAATTGAGCGCGGTGTATGCCCCCTTTGGACGTTTGATTTCCTGCGAAACCATTATCACGGTCGATTCTTCGAGCATCGAAACTCCCATTATTGGGCTGATCACAGAAAACGTGTATTTCGCCGGTAAATTGGTGATCCCTGCCGGGACCGAGGTGCATGGGACGGCGCAAACCGACCATCAACGCGAACGCATCGCCAGCGGGACCCATTGGACGCTGGTCTGGCAGAACGGGTTGGAAATGCAAATCAAAGCCGTCGCCCTGGATCGTGAATATGCAACCGGCACCAATCAGACCGGTTGGGGCATCACGGACGGCAGCGCCGGGTTGCGCGGTGAGGTCATCAAGACCGATGATTTCGCCACCCTCAAACTGTTTGCCGCCACCTTCCTGTCCGGGGCGGCCGGGGCGTTGACGGAACAACAGCAGACCGTCTTCGGTTCCGTCAGCAGTCCGTCCTTGAACAATGCTCCGTATGCGGGTGCCCAGTCCGTGCTCCAAACCTATGCCCAGCAGATTTACGATTCCATCCAGAAAAACGGGTTTTATATCCGGGTGCCTTCGGGCAAACAGTTTTACCTGTATGTCCTGCAAACCATTGACCGGGCCGATGCCTCCGCCGGCGGGCTTGGCTTGCCGGAAGCAAAGGACGAGCAACCAGTAATCCAGCCCCAACCCCAATACCCGCAATATTCCCAATCCTCACCCTACCAAACCAAACGATGAAACCATTCCATCTCATTCCTTTGCTGTTCCTGGCCGCATGTTCGAGCACGCCAAAACTTGGCATGCGACCCCCATCGTCGACAGCCCTGGCGGATAATTCCGCTGTCCGTTATCCGGAAATCATCCGGGCCTATCACGTCGGGTGCTACCCCGATCCCAATGATGATTCGGTGATGCACGAGCAGCACGTCGTTTATCGGGTGGAGGAAAACACCCGGTGGGACTTGCGGCCCGGTGTCATTGCCAACGACTTCACCCTGCCGCGTGACGCGGCGTTCAGTCCGACCCCGGTTAATGATGCGGTTCTGGCCGAGGTCAATGCCCAGCGGCTGGCGACCGCAGAAATCACGGTCCAGGCCAAAACCTTGTCGGCGGCGCTGACCCAGTTTCAAAGCGCCTTGCAAGTGGCCCGAACCAATTTGCAACAGACGGCGGCGTTGCGCGCCCAGGTGGATGCCCTCCAAAAACGGTTGGATGCCTTGGCGGCAACCCCGGTGCCATCAGCGGCCACCCCCGTCTCCACGACGAATGCCCCTGCTGATCCATGGGGTCTATAATCACTTTGCTGCTTACTAAAACTGACAGTCAAATAACGAAAACAAAAACATCCATATGCTCCCCAAAAACAAATCCAACGCCAACGCCAACACCAACAGTGCGGACCCCGCAGAAAAGCCCACATTCCGGCGCAACGCGGAAGTGGACGCGAAAATTGACGCCCACATCAAGGAAAACCCCGAACACTGGAACTGGCTCCAGGCGCTCCCCCGGGAGCGGTTGGAACGCATGTTGATCCTCAATGAAGTGCGCCAGCTGGAGCGGCAGCAACACTTCAAGAAAAGCATCCTCGACCGGGTGGAAGCTGACCCGGCGCGGAAGCAAGCCTACGACATTTTAATGAAAGAAGTGCCGGAGGAGCAGCGCGGCGATTTGATCACCACGCTTGAGCGCCGGAAATGGCGGGCCAACCAGTCCCAAAGCCAATCCCAAACCCGGCGGCAAATCCCGGCGGTCCGGGTTTGAATAAAGCAGACCAACTTGCGTCAAAAGCGTGGAAAATTATTTGAACTTAAATTGCGCCGGAGCGTCTAACTCGCCATGTATTTATTCTGCGACCTGGATGTACTGGAGTGGCCGGAACCAGCGGTTGCACGGTCATCATGCGGTACAAAGCTAATATTATCGGAGCCATGGTCGTCAAGTTTCGCACTCAGCGGGGCTGGACCCAGGAGGAATTGGTCGCCAAACTGCAATTGCAGGGATGTGCCATGACGCGGGCCGTTCTGGCCAACATTGAAACGCAGCGCCGCAGGGTGGGGGACGCGCTGGTCAAAGAACTTGCCAAAGTATTCGGAATCACGACCGATGCGTTGTACCCGCCATAGCGCGGCAACCACATGGAATACCTGTGACCGGCCCGGTCTTCCGCCAAATAACTGATGACCTGCCATGCCAGCACCTCGAAAACAACTTGACGGCCAGCTTGATCTCTTTGCTACTAATCAAAGGACTTATGAACGCATTGACCCAATACGGCCGGCTGGCCGAGAAACACTGGCGCGAACATTGCCCGAAACTCGTGCGCGAGTTGGAGGCGAAGGGCCAGTTGCACGCGATGTTGCTGGCAGCCGAGGAGAAGACGAAGGACGAGATGATCGAACTAACCCAGCAATTCAGGAACCAGGGGTTGACGGCCCAGCAAGCCCACGACCGCGCCTGGGAAATGGTGCGGGAGAATTACCTCCTGCTCCCCCCCGAGTCCTAGCGGACGGCCACCTCGGCCACCGGGGGAATGGCTTCGGTAACGAGGCGGCGGCAAATTCAAACGGTTACCGCATTACCGACGCCGACCGGTTGGGTGAAGGCGGTCTGAAGCAGAAGTTCCAGCAAAACGTAAAGGCCATCCAAATTCTGCGGGCGCTCGATGCCGGCAACCGCGTCGCGACGGCCGAGGAAAAGGCCGCGCTGGTCCAATACGTTGGTTGGGGCGCCATGCCCCAGGTGTTCGACCTGGACAACGCGACTTGGCGCAAGGAGCAAATCCAGCTATCGGATATTCTGTCGGACGAGGAACACCGTTCCGCCCGTGCCACCACCCTGAACGCCCATTACACCGCGCCCGTGGTCATTCGCGCCATGTATCAGGCGGCGCAACGGTTCGGATTTCCGGGCGGGCGGGTGCTGGAACCGGCCTGCGGCATCGGCCATTTCATCGGCCTCATGCCGGAGAAAATGCTCCGGCAATCCACCGTCACCGGCGTCGAAATCGACCCGCTGACGGCCCGGATTGCCAAAGCGCTTTATCCGGATGCCGACATCCGCGAACAGCCGTTTGAAAGGTCAAAGCTCGCGGACGGGGCATTTGACCTCGCCGTCTCCAATGTTCCCTTTGGCGATTATGCGGTCCATGACCCGCGTTGGAACGATTACAAGTTTCCGATCCATGATTATTTCTTTGCCGCCGCGCTCGACAAGGTGCGTCCGGGTGGTCTGCTGATGTTCGTCACCTCACGTCACACGCTCGACAAGCAGGATTCGACCCTGCGGGAGTTGCTGGCCAGCAAGGCCGAATTGCTGGGAGCCATTCGGCTGCCCAACACGGCGTTCAAGAAGAATGCCGGCACCGAAGTGACCACCGACATCGTCATGCTCCGCAAACTGCGCGCCGGGGAAACGCCGCCCGGCCCGGTGTGGAAATCCACCGTGGATTTTGGCAATGACCGGGGCGAAAAATTTGTCCTCAACGAATATTTTGCCACCCATCCCCACATGATGCTTGGCACGATGCGGTTGGCGCGGGGCATGTATCGGAATGGGGAGCCGGTGCTGGCCCCGGACGACCGGGATTTGGGGCAGGCCCTGGCCCAGGCGGTTGCCCGGTTGCCGCTAAACATCTACCGGGTTGAAACCGAGTCCCCGGCGGAAAAGATGGTAAAAACGTATGATTCTGCCATCCCCGCACCAGATTACGCGAAACCCAACGCCTATTGCCTGCACCCCGATGGGCGATTGTGTATCAATGAAGGGGGCGTCTTGCAACCGCTGGACGATTTGCCGGTGGAGACACGTGCGCGCATCCGGCGCTTGATTGAGGTGCGCGACGCCGTGCGGGTCTGCCTGCGGTCGCAGCTTGATGGCAGCCCCGAGGAACAAGTCGCTGAGGCGCGCTTTCAGTTAAACCTGGTCTATGACCGTTTTGTGGCCCGGTGTGGCCCGGTCAATTCCCCGATAAACCAGCGGGCGTTCTACGGTGACCCGGATTTGCCACTGTTGCAGTCATTGGAGAATTACAACGACGAAACCAAGGTGGCGACCAAAGCCGCCATTTTCCGCGAGCGGACCATCCACCACAAGCAACCCGTCGAATCGGTTGGCACGCCCAAGGAAGCGTTGCTGGTCACGTTGAATGAAAAAGGCCGGGTGGATTTGGAACACATGGCGGGTTTGCTGGCCCGCCCGGTCGGGGATATTTTGCCCGACTTGAAGGGGATGATCTTTCTCAACCCGCAGACCCAGCAATGGGAGACCGAAGATGATTATCTGTCGGGCAATGTCCGTGAAAAGTTGACCGCAGCAAACGCGGCCGTGGTGAAAGACCAGCGTTTCCACGAAAATGTCGGGGCGTTGAAATCGGTGCTGCCGCTGGATTTACCAGCCACGGAGATTGACGTCCGGCTCGGGGCGTCCTGGTTGCCGCCGACCGACGTGCAGCGATTTACGCAGGAGTTGCTCGGAGTTTCATCCGGGGTTCAGGTCAGCCACATCCACGCGCTGGGTTCGTGGCATATTGCCGCTGATTGGGAGGCGAAAGGGGCCACCGCAAACACCACTGACTGGGGCACCGACCGCTACACCGCGTTGGAACTGATTGGGGAAACCTTGAACCTCAAAACGCCCACCGTTTATGACTATGTGGACAAAAAACCGGTGGTCAACGCCCAGGCAACCGAGGCGGCGCGGGAGAAACAAGAGCGCATCAAGGAGCACTTTGCCAAATGGATCTGGCAGGACGATGGCCGGCGCGAGCGGCTTTGCCGCCTGTACAACGACACGTTTAATCATTCCCGGGTGCGGACCTTCAATGGCGAGCATCTGACATTGCCCGGTGCCAGTGCGGCCATTCAATTGCAATTACACCAAAAAGCCGGGGTCTGGCGCATCTTGCAGTCGGACAACACGCTGCTCGGCCATGTCGTCGGCGCGGGCAAGACCTTCACGATGGTTGCCGCCGGAATGGAGTTGAAACGGTTGCGGTTGGCCAACAAGCCTTTGTTTGTGGTGCCCAATCACATGCTCGGCCAGTTCTCCACCGAATTGCTCATGCTGTATCCGGGGGCCAATATCCTGGCGGCGGGCAAGGAGGATTTCGAGTCCAAAAACCGCAAGAAATTGTTCAGCCGCATCGCCACCGGCAATTGGGACGCCGTTATTGTGACCCACTCCGGGTTTGAGCGCATCCCGCTGTCCAAGGAAACCCAGGTGCGTTTCTTCCAGGAGCAATTGGAGGAACTGGAAAAGATCAAACGGGAACAGGTCAGCGATGAGAACCGGGGAGCGGTCAAGGAGATTGAAAAAGCCAAAAAACGTCTGGAAGCCAAACTCCAATCCCTCGCCGCCGAGCACAAGAAGGACGACACCCTGACGTTTGAAGAACTCGGCGTGGACCGAATCTTCGTGGACGAGGCGCACTATTTTAAAAATCTGTTCTACGTTTCCAAGATGACCCGCATTGCCGGGTTGCCGCAGACGGCCAGCGAGCGGGCGTTTGACATGTATCTAAAAGTCCGGCACATCCAGTCGGTGAATCATGGTGGGGGCGTGGTGTTTGCCACCGGCACCCCCATTGCCAACAGCATGGCGGAGATGTTCACCATGCAGCGGTATTTGCAGCCGCAGGCGTTGCAAAATCATAACCTGCATCACTTTGACGGTTGGGCGGCGACCTTCGGTGAGCCAGTGACGGCCATGGAACTGTCCCCGGACGGGGCAGGCTACCGGCTCAATACCCGGTTCGCCCGGTTCGTGAATGTCCCAGAATTGATGCAGATTTTCCGGCAGACGGCGGATGTCCAGACCGCGCAGATGCTCAACCTGCCGCGCCCCAAACTGGACGGGGAAAAACCCGCCATTCGGAACGCACCGGCCTCGCTGGAATTGAAGGAGTTTGTCGAGAGCCTGGCCAAACGCGCCGAGGCGTTGAAAAGCCGGCGGGTGGACCCGCGCGAGGACAACATGCTCAAGATCACCACGGAAGGCCGCAAAGCGGCGCTGGACTTGCGGTTGATCAAGCCCGACTTGCCGGATGACCCGCAAAGCAAAGTCAATCTGGCGGTGGACAACATCCATCGTGTTTGGGCGGCAACGAAGGAGAATCGCTCGGCGCAGTTGGTGTTCTGCGACCTGTCCACGCCACAGGACCACGGTTTTTCCGTGTATCGGGATGCGGCGGATAAATTGAAACGCCTGGGCATACCGGAGGGCGAAATCGCCTTCATTCAGGATTACGACACTGACAGTGCAAAGCTGTCCTTGTTCCGTTCCGTGCGTGAAGGGAAAGTCCGTGTGCTATTCGGCAGCACGCAGAAAATGGGTTCCGGGACAAATGTGCAGGAGCGATTGATTGCTCTGCATCATCTGGACGCGCCCTGGCGGCCAGCGGACGTGGAACAGCGCGAGGGGCGCATCTTGCGGCAGGGCAACAAGAATGCCAGCGTGCAGATTTATCGTTACGTCACGGAAGGTTCGTTTGATGCGTACATGTGGCAGACGTTGGAAACCAAGGCCAAGTTCATCGCCCAGGTGATGAGCGGGGACATGACGGTGCGGCGGTTGGAGGACATGGATTCCGCCGCCTTGACCTACGCCGAGGTGAAGGCCATCGCTTCCGGCAACCCGCTGGTGATTGAGAAGGCGCAGGTGGACGCCGAATTGATCCGGTTGACCCGGTTGCGCTCCGCCCATGCCGAGGAACAATACCGGATTCGTTCCAGTTTGCGGCACGCGCGTGAAGACGGGGAGAGAGGGACCGAACGGTTGGCCAATTTACGGGAGGATTTGAAATTGCGCCAGGATACGTCCAGTGACAGGTTCCGTATCGAACTGGACAAGCAGGTTCTGGACAATCGCGGCATTGCCGGGGAATTGATTTTGCGGCGGGCGGAGAAAATCAAGACCCGGTTCGGCGAAGACGTCCGCATCGGGCGGTTTGCCGGCTTTGATTTGTTCATTCGTTCCGGTTTCAACGACACTGCCGAACTGGTGGTGCGGGGCCGGAACAGCTACAGCAGTCGGGTCACCGACACGGCGTTGGGCACCATCCGTTCCCTGGAATCGGAGGTGCAGTCATTTGAGGAGCGCGCCACGCGGTTGGAGGCGGACATCAAGGATGCGCAGAAGCGCGCGGCGGAACTGGAAACCAAGGTGGGCGCACCCTTTGAGAAAGAGGAGCGTTATCATCACCTGGTCAAGCGCCAGTCTGAAATCGAGGACCAACTTGATCTGGCCAAGAATCAGGCACCAGTCCAGGCAGAGTCCACTGCTGACGACGAAACGGTGGAGAAAAATTCCGAGAAGCAACGCCAGACGGATTCAACCCGGTCCGTCCGTCGAACCGCGATTCGCATGTGAATACGATTTGCTTAAAATTTGGCCAACCTTACACAACTTTCAAAACACGATAGGCCAGCCAATATATATGAATTCTCAACCTGAAAGCAACCTGGATGTCTGCCCGGCGGACTGTCTTTTGACCAAAAAAGAACTGGCGCACCGATTGAAAAAATCAGTTCGGTCTATCGAAAACTGGATGAAATTGCATTATTTACCATATATCAAAATCGGGCATAGCGTGCTTTTCAGGTGGAGTGACGTGACTAAAGCACTTGATCGTTTTCAAATGCGGTAAAAATATCGAGTTTTTTATGCGGCTCGCTGTGGAAAAATATTGAACCATTCCTTGCCTTGCGCCTCGGTCACAAGCGCTTTGTAATGGCGATGCACCATGACCGGACTATTCCCGGCTTCAGTCGCGACACGAGCTGGATCACAAGTGATCGCAAGACGATATGAGCAGAAAGAGTGACGGAGGCCATTCTTTACCCATTTAATTTGCAGACGGGCGGCCACCCGTTCAATTCGGTCGATCAGTGCATCTGCATCCGGCGCAGGGTTAATTCGACCTTCTTGTTTCATGCACGGACCAAGCCATGCGCGACAATTGTCGGGAATCGGCACAACCCGCCGGGTTGCTGTTTTTGCCTTGTCTGCTCCTACAATAATGACCCCTTCCGCAAGACGAACATCTTGCCAATGCAAGCGATTTAATTCTTCACTGCGCACGCCGCAAAAGGCTCCAATTGCAAGCAGTGGTCTGATTTCGTCGTCCACTTCCGCAATCAACTGCTTCATTTGTGCGGGAGTGAAAATACCCGTTTCAACAAATTCCTTCTTGGGAGCCTCAATTTCAGAAATTTCCTCCACGACATCGCGTGAAATATAACGTTGCTTCCTGGCAAAATTAAAAAAATTTCGCAGATCAGACAGAACATTGCACCGGGTTCGGTTCGTGACCAGATCCCCATCCTTTGCTTTAAGATCACGGATATATTTTGCAACATCCTGAGCCGTTACCGAGGCAATGGGACATTGAAACGTTTGGGCGAAACGCTCCAGCCGTCCAGTAAGGATTCGAAGGTGAACATCGCTAACGCCTGCGGCTTTTTTCGCCTCCAACATTTCCGCAACGATCGCGTCAATTTTTTTATCCGGTTGAACGAGCGGATACTTTTTCTTGAGCAAATCAGCCGCCTCGATCAGGCTGCCCCCCGGTGGCAATCGTTGCCGGGCGGCCACAAGCTCCCGAATGGCGCTGCCAATGGAAAGATTGAAGGGTCGAAGCAGTTCTTGAGCCTCTACCAGTTGCGCGCGGTCTTCGGACGAAAGCTTAAGAGCATCTTGATCGCAATTGGCAAGTTTGGTGGCGACCAGTTCCGCTTCTCGTTTGGCTTTATCGAGGTCGCAAAACCGCTGCCGGCAACGTCGCCCGTCAGCGTCATACCAAACCACTTCATGGCGCAGATATTCCACTCCGGCGACCACATTCCTCGTGGTATAAATCGGGACGGTCACGCTGCCGCGACGGACGACGAGCCGCTGTCCTTTTCGCTTGTTCTGAGGATTGTCCTGGACGATTTTCACCCGGCAACTGTCCCCAATTTGCCCCCAAAAGTCAACCCAGATTAAAATCCCCTTGATTTTCATGGTGCCGACGGAGGGGGTCGAACCCACACATCCTCACGGATACCAGATTTTGAGTCTGGCGCGTCTGCCAATTCCGCCACATCGGCAACCAAAAATCAGATTGTTCCGGCTTTCAGTATGACCTTCCTCCACGGGAAGCGGTCATTCAGCCGTAATCGTCCCAACAAGTTATCAGTGAAAGCGCGGTTGGGAAAGTCTAAATTTTTATCAAATGGCGCGCCCAAAAAAACTTTGTCAGATTTTGGCGGCGGCGCACATATTTTCATGGATTGACCGATTTGCCTAACCAACAGTTGCTTCCTCGGAACGCGTCGGAGCAGGCCTTCAGCATACTTGTGCAGCGGCATTGGCCAAATTGAAAATACATCATAAAAGGCTCATTCCTTGCTGCGTTCGCACTGCAAGGGCAGGGTGACTTTGCCTTGCCGCCAGATCCCGGAGAGTTTGCCGCCGGCAAGTTTGGCGGTGAAGCTCCCGCCAAAGGCCTGCCACTCCAGCCGGACGTTTGGATATTCAATCTGGGTTTGCGAGGTCGGGATGTCTTTGACTCCCTGGTCGGGACTATCCATGGTTGCCGAATAGGAGTCATCCGGCAGGCGGGCAATGTGAAACACGAGCGCGATCTTGACGCCTTTTACCTCCAGCGTTCCCCGCCAGTGTCCCTGCGGCTGGTAAGGGTTTCCCGAGCCGAAATCCTTTTCATCCTGGGCGGCGGCCGGGCCGGGGTTGACCCGCTGAAAAATCAACGGATATTTGCCGCCCAACTGGGTCCAGGTGCCGGTGAGTTTGTTGGTCTGGACGTTGAGGTCGCCCTCGAAAGTTCCGTTGATGGCGTTCATTTCAAAATGGATTGCGGGTTTGTGATAGGTCAGCGAGTTGATGGGCAGGTTTTTGACGCCCTGATCGATGCTGTCCATTTGGGCATGAAAGGTTCCCGGCACGGGTTCGGCGATCTTCAAGCCCAGTCGCAACGTGGCGTCTTTGACCTGCAACGTGCCTTCCCATTCGCCTTGGAGGTCGGAACCGTCCTTGCGGACATATTCGTCCGCCGGGATGGCTTCCTCCACTTTGGCGGGCGTGGCGGTTCGTTTAAGGGTCAAGGGGATCGAGTGGCCGAGCTGTTGCCAGGTGCCGGACATTTCGGTTTTGCCGGCCTGGAGTTCCGCGTGATAGTGGGCTTGCAGCGCCGGCAGCTCCGCTTGGAACGAATCCTTCTGGGCCAGAAATTGCGCCACGGGAATGTCCTTGACTCCCTGATCCACGGAGTCCAGCACGGCGCGATAGTTGCCATTGGTCTCAAAGATGCGGAGGACGAGCCGCAACTGGGTCGGTCCGGCGGTCAAGGTGCCCTCCCAACTGCCTTGCAATGCGGCCAAGGCTGCCTTGGTGCGCGCAGTATGGATGAGCTTGGTGGTGACGGTGGCGGTGGCGGCGGTCAAGAAAAGCGCCACTCCCGTCACGATGGCAATTTTTGTTTTGCTGCAAACCATAAGTTTCAATGCTCCTTTCAGCAGGGTTAAGGTGGAGGCGGTGGAACCGGCCGCCAGGCCGGCATGAGTGACGGTGGCCGCCAGTCCGGCGGGGGCCGCGTGCGCGGATAGTGCGAACCAAGGTGCCCCCGATAATGCGGGGGTGGCAAAACCCTGGCGGCGGAAATAATCGGTCAGTTGCTCCAGGCAGCGCTGCACGCGTTTGCGCGCGGCATCCTCGCGAATGCCAAGCGCCGAGCCGACCATCTGAAAGTTCTGGCCTTCCAGATAATGCAGGATCACGGCCTGCCGGTCGGGCTCCCGCAATTCCAGCAGCGCCTCGTCCAGCAACGGCACCATCTGTGCCCAAACCGAATCGCCTTCCGCACGGATCGAATCCAAATGGACCGCAATTTGTTCGCGTTTCCGGCGGCGCAACTCGCCGCGCAGCCATTCCCGGGACTTGTTCAGGGCGGTTTGATGCAGCCAGCCCGCGATGGTGGGATGCGAACCGAGTTTTTCCGCCGACTGGGCCAGGGCCACAAAGACGTTTTGCGTGATTTCCTCGGCCGCCCCGGCATCGCCCACCTGCCGCACGGCGGTGGCGAAAACGAGGTTGATGTGCTGCCGCACCAGCGCGGCAAAGGCGGCTTCGCTGCGGCGGGCGCTGAATTCAGCAATCAATGTGTTGTCCGGTTCTGACATGGTTTCAATGGGTATATTGCCGCCAGGTGGGAAAACCGGAAATAAATCTTTCATATTTTCCATGGCCCTTGCTGCCGGGGGGCAGCCCAATCGTGGCTAACGTTGGGGAAGGCAGGTGAAATCCTGTCGCCGGAAGGAGACCAATATCCAAATCAATGCCGCTGCGAAAAAACTGGGGCCCACTGGGTCCAGAGCCAAGTCCTCCACCTGATTCGCGATGGCTTTCCAGAAGGGCGTCAGCGTGACCAGTGAAATCCGGGTGGATTCATTCCAG
>Ga0302320_10007444_pt1 | contig 24114 bp, 23 predicted proteins | sample Bog_T0_3_FD_202130 | JGI IMG/M metagenome (GOLD analysis project Ga0302320, IMG submission 202130) | Peat permafrost microbial communities from Stordalen Mire near Abisko, Sweden - Bog_T0_3 | ecosystem: Environmental > Terrestrial > Soil > Wetlands > Peat | place: Sweden: Abisko, Stordalen Mire...
GTCCCAGCAGAAAGCCGGCGCCCTGCAATCCGGTGATCGGTCCGACGATGCAGTTCGCGCGAATGTAGGCCGACACCTGGCGCACGTTCGCCAGCAGCGACTCGGATTCGAGCGTGTCGATCACCGCCTCTGCGGCGGCGCAGGCCATCGGGCCGCCGCCGAAAGTCGTGCCCAGGTCGTTCTGCTTGATGCGCTTTGCGACGTGCCGCGACAGCAATAGCGCGGAGACCGGAAAGCCGTTTCCGAGCGCCTTGGCGACGCTGATGATGTCCGGAGTCACAGCGTGGTAGTTGGCGCCGAACGGCCATCCGGTGCGCCCCATTCCGCATTGCACTTCGTCGAAGATCAGCAGCGCGCCCACTTCGTCGCAGCGGCGGCGCAATGCCTGAAGCATGGGCTTGCCGACGTCGTAGGCACCGCCCAATCCCTGCACCGGCTCGACGATGACCGCGGCTGTATCTCGATCGACGAACCGGTCCACCGCATCCGGATCGTTGCGCGGAGCGAAGCTGGCATCGAATGGGGTACGCGGAAAGCCGTACCAGGTATGCAATGCGCCCCAGGTCACCGCGGCGGCAGCGGCGGTCCTGCCGTGAAAGCTCTGCTCCAGCGCGACCGCCTTGCTGCGGCCGGTCTGCTTGAAGGCCAGCTTGAGCGCGTTCTCATTGGCTTCGGCGCCGCTATTGAGCCAGAACACGGTGTCCAGCCCGAGGCCTGCGAACTTGGCCAGGCGCGCCGCCGCGCGTTCGCGAATCATCATCGGCAGGGCGTTGGTTTGAAACCCCATCTGCCGCGCCTGGCGCTCGAGTGCGGCCAGCCAACGCACGTGGCCGTAGCCCAAGCCTGATACGGCGTGGCCGCCGTAAAAGTCCAGAATCTTGCGGCCGTCGCGCGCATACAGCCAGACCCCTTCGCCGTGCGCCACTTCGATCGGATATTGCGCGAACACCTGGGCCAGATGACTGGCGTGAGCCGATGCCGCGGGATTCGTTGCTGCCATGGACATCCTCAAGTCCAGCCGGGGGCCGGAGCCTTCAGGCCCGTCGTTTCATCCAAGCCCAACAGACGGTTCATCCATTGCATCGCGCCGCCGGCGGCGCCCTTGTTGAGATTGTCGAGCACGGCCATGACGGCGACGGAGCTGCCGTTGGTCACCGCGCTCAAGTGCGCATAGTTGCTGGCCACGACATCCTTTACCCGCGGCGCCGAGTCGCTCACCCGAACGAAGGGACAGTCCCGATAGTAGGAGGCCAGGGCCTCGAGCGCCTGGACGCTGCTCACGGGCTGCTTGAGACCGGCCTGCACGGTGACGTGAATGCCGCGGGCAAAGGGGCCTGAGTGCGGCACGAAATTGAACTCGGCGTCGACTCCCGTGGCAAGCTTCGCGCAGGCGACGATTTCCGGCACGTGCCGGTGAGTGAGCGCCCCGTAGCTGTACAGGTCGCTGTGCCGCAGCGGGTGATGCGTGCCCTCGGTCGGCTTGCGCCCTGAACCGGTGCTGCCGGTGATTCCGGTCACGAAAAGCCGCGTCTCCGTCAATCCGCTAGCCAGCAGCGGCACGCTCGCGAGCAGCACCGCGGTCGCGAAGCAACCCGGATGCGCGACATGCGCTGTCGGAGCCCGCTTCAGGTGCTCCGGCACCGCGCAGGTAAAGTCCTTGATGCGCGCCGCGGCGCCGTGCGCGTGCTGGTACACGGATTCATAGCTCCCGGCACCCGGGTAGCGAAAATCCGCTGAGATATCCACGCAATGCGCGCGCGCTCCGCTGCTCTCGGCCGCTGTCAGCAGGCGATCGACGATGCCGGCGGCGACGCCGTGAGGCGCGGCCGAAAACAACGCCGACCTAACGTTGCGCCGCATGAGGCCATCGACTTCCTCGAGGCTCGCGAACTTGAGCGCAGGGTATGTGCTGCCCAGATGCGGAAATGCGGCGGCGACCGGCGCGCCCGGCTGGCTATCCGATAGCACGGCGGCAAGCTTGAGCTGCGGATGTCCCGCGATCAACCGCAGCAGTTCGCCGGCGACGTAGCCGGTGCCGCCCAGCACGATCGTTGGCGTGGGCGCGTTCATTCGCCGGCAACTTTGGACTCGCCGACATTGCGCAGCGGCAGCTTCGAGATGATGTGATCCCCCAGATCCGCGGGATTGCTGATCGCATTGAATGCCTCGACATTCATTTGCTCGCGGATGATCTCGACGCCGACCTGGTTGTCGGTAGCGGGGCCGGTCACGACGGCGGGCTCGATGCCGAATCTTTCGCGCAGCAACTTCACGCCGCCCCAGGCGGCCACCGGGTCGTTGGCGGACAGCGCCACACAGGTCAGGGCGGCCTTGATGTCCGGCTGGCGGAGAATGGATTGCACGCCGTAAGTTCCCAACAGGCCGTCGCCGAGCTCAAACACGATGACATCGGGGTGGCCGCCGGCCATTTCCGTCAGCATGGCGCGCGTCAGCGCCGGGCCGCATTTCTCCGTGGTCGTGACTATCCCTAAGTCGGTGAAGATCATCGTGCGCCGCGCGCCCGAATCCTCGAACGCCATGATGTCGCGGCGCAGGGAGACGCCGGTGGCCTTGAAGGCATCCACGATGAGTCCGCGGTGCCGCATGCGCGCGATGATGGCGGCGGCGGCCGCGGTCTTGCCGGCCTCCATGCAGGTGCCCGCCAGCGCGACCACCGGCACTCCGCGCACGTTGAGCGGCGCGTCGTAATCCAGCGCCTTGTATCCCGCCCTGGCGGGAACGCCGATGCGCTCGCCGAGGAAGGGGAACGACAAAACGGTGCCCAGCACCCGGCAGTCGAATGGCTTGCCCTTGTCCGGCGTGGCCGAATCGCAGATGCCGAGCACACCGCCGATGTTCAGCATTTGGATGATGTCGCCGGGCTTGAGGGCCGGCGGTATATGGCCTGAATAGCCGAACAGCGCTTTGCGATGGCCGAGCGCGCCCACCACCACATCGCCGCGGGCAACCTTCGCCATGCGGCCGCTGGTGAGTTCCAGCGTGTTGTAGCTCGACTTGTTGTTGAGAATCTCCACCACCACGACCACGCCTTCCTCGCAGGGAATGTCCGCGGCGATGCGGATCTCGTGCGACAGGCCGAGCGCCTGGGTTACCGAGGCGATCTTGTCGACGACCACCGTGCGCATCGCGCTCATCGCGGATTCTCCCCGGCGCGCTGATAGAAGATTCCGGTCAACGCGAGCATTTTCGAGAAGCCGAGCGCATCGACGGGCGTCCATTCGCCCGCAGCCTCGCCGTAAACGCCCTTGGATGCCGCCATCAGCGAATACCGGGACGTGACGCCCTCGACGAAGCAACAGCCGGGCCTGAACCACAAGTGCACCTCTCCGCTCACCCGGGCCTGCGAGCAGGCCAGCAGCGCCTCGATGTCGCGGCACACCGGATCCAAGTGCTGGCCCTCATGCACCAGATCGCCGTAGGGCTGCGCCACGGAGTCCTTGATCCGGGACTGCTTCCCGGTCAACACCAGCTTTTCCAGTTCGCGATGCGCGGTCAGCAGCACCTCGGCGGCCGGCGCCTCGAACGCGACGCGCCCCTTGGTGCCGATCACCGTGTCCCCCAGGTGAATCCCGCGGCCTATTCCAAAAGGGCCGGCGAGGGATTCGAGCTTTTCGATGATCGCCACGGGCGACGATTCCTGGCCATCGAGGCTCGCCGGAATGCCCCGTTCGAAACCGACGCGGTGTCGCTCGGGCGAGCGCGGGGCGGTGAACGCGTCCCGGCTGAGCACCCAGGCGCTCTCGGGAATGCTGCCGCCGGAGGTGAGGGTTTCCTTGCCGCCGATGGTGACCCCCCACAGCCCCCGGTTCACGGAGTAGGCGCCGCCGAACGGCGGAATCGGCAGGTGGTGGTCCTCGAGATATTTCAGCTGCTCGGGACGCTTGAAGGCGCGGTCGCGCACCGGCGCGATGATTTCCAGATCCGGCGCCAAGGTGCGCAGCGCGACCTCGAAGCGCACTTGATCGTTGCCGGCGGCCGTGCAGCCGTGCGCCACCATCTTGGTGCCCAGGCGCAGCGCGATCTGCGCAATGGTCTGCGCCTGCAGCACGCGTTCCGCACCCACGCACAGCGGGTACACCGCGCCGCGCCGCACGTTGCCCATGATCAAGAACTTGAGCACCTGATCGAAGTAGGCGCCGCGAGCATCGATCAAATGATGCTCGACGGCGCCGAGCTCGGCCGAGCGTCGCGCCAGCGATTGCGCGGCCTGCGCATCGATGCCGCCGGTGTCGACCGTGACCGTGATGACCGGCCGGCGATAGGTGTCCTTGAGCCAGGGCACGCAGAACGAGGTGTCCAGGCCGCCGGAAAATGCCAGCAAAATAGGCGCATCGCCTTCGGTTGAGGTCGGTGTCATGGAGCCTCAGCGCCCGAACAGGCTGCGCAGGCGCTCGCCGAGCTTGCGCTGCGCGCGTGCCCCGGCGGTCGCTATGAATATGGTGTCATCGCCGGATATCGTGCCCACGACTTCGGGCCAGCGGGCGGTGTCGATGGCGACCGCCACGCTCTGAGCCGATCCCACCGTGGTCTTCAGCACGGTAAGATTCGTGCCCGCCGTCATCTGCGCATTGACGAATTGCTTTAGGCTCGAGAAGTCGTTCTTCACGGCTGCCCCGTCGGGCAGCATGTAGCGGTCGCCCAGCTTGGCGACGCCGAGCTCGCGCAGGTCCCGGCTCACGCTCGACTGCGTGGCGAAATGACCGTGCTTGCGCAACATCGCGACCAGCTCCGATTGGCGTCCCACGGCCTGCTCGCGGATGATCTTCGCAAGCACGCTGCGGCGCGCCGGCGCATTGGCGGTGTCCCCATGGGGTCTCAGCATTTCGAGGCTCTATGCATAAAGTTGCGCGCATCCTGCATAAAAATGCAGGCTCTGTCAATGACCTGCTTGGCCCTGTAGGCTTGCGGGCATGCTGGAAACCATCGAAGTACAGACCGGCGCGAAGCCGGACGCCGCGGTGATCTGGCTGCACGGCCTGGGCGCGGACGCGCATGATTTTGAGCCCATCGTTCCCGAGCTGGTGCGCCGCGGCGAGCGCGCCTGGCGCTTCGTATTCCCGAACGCTCCCGTGCGCCCGATCAGCATCAACGGCGGCGCGCGCATGCGTGCCTGGTATGACCTGCGCAGCCTGGACCGTACCGCCGGCGAAGACGCGGCGGGTTTTCGCGACTCGGATGCGCAAATCCGCGAGCTCATTGCCAAGGAGATTGGGCGTGGGATTGCGGCGCACAGAATCGTGCTCGGCGGCTTTTCCCAGGGCGGCGCAGTGTCGCTGTATACCGCGCCGCGCCTGGCGGAGCGCCTGGCCGGGGTCATGGCGCTGTCCTGCTACCTGCCCCTGCACGGCGAATTCAGCGAGCAGCGCGCGGCGGCGAATGACGCCACGCCGATTTTCATGGCCCATGGCCAGCAAGACCAGATGCTGCCCATCAGCATGGGCTTGGAGTCGCGTGATTTTCTCAAAAACCACGGCTACACGGTCGAATGGCATGCCTACCCCATGGCGCATGCGGTCTGCGCCGCTGAAATTGCCGACATCCGCGAATTCCTGTTTCGGACGCTGCCTTAAATGGCCGCGGCGCGATCCGAACGGGGCGTGGCGCTGCAACGCCTGAAAACCAAGGCCGACAAGGCCGCGGCGCTCGCACTGGCTGCAAAACAGCAGGTCCGGGCAGTCAAGGCGCGGCTCAAGCGCGCCCGCAAGCTGGCGAAGCAATTGAAAAAGGCCGCGAAGCAGGCGCGTAAAAAGGCCAAGGTTGCACGGCTTTCTGTGGCGGCCAGGATTCCCAAAAAGGCGCCCAAGGCGCCAAAGGTGCCCAAGGCGCATGCAAAACCGGCGCGGCGAGCCGCAAAACCCCAACTCTCGGCTGCCGCGGTGGCTCAGTCGGTCATCCAGCACCTGAATGAGCAGGCGCAAACGCCGAAGCCCTAGATTTTCCCGACTAGGGCGGCTAGGCGGCCGTGAACTTGAGGCCGGAGGCCAGCAATAGGACGGCCACCAAGGTCATCGCCAGAGCTCCGAGGAATTGCCCCAGCAGCCAAATCCAGAACGCCCTGCCCATCCTCAGGCCTTGAAGTTCACTCAAACCCATGGCTTGCAACAACACGCTCCAGAAGAACAGCAGCGCCTGGGCGATGATCTGCGCCTCCAACAAAAACGCCGCAAACGCCTCGGTGTCGGGGCGCGGCACGCTGACGAAAGCTTGTGCGCCGACCACCAGGGCGGTTAGCAGCCAAATCCCCAAGGATACGGCGAGGGGTACGCCGCCGTACGCCAGCACATGGAACATCTGAACGACGCTCGGGGAGGCCGCGTCGCGTTTGCCCAGCCGCGCATAGATAGCCGCCAACACGAACAGGCTTGCAACGCCGAGCGGCGGCCCGAAGACAAGGCCGCCGATGACGATATCCTCGGCGCTCTTGCTGGCTCCCAGGTCCTGGGCCCTGGCCAGGGCGAGCCAGGTGGCGACACCCTGCGCCGCCGCCAGCAAATAGTCGAGGAGACCCAAGGGTTGTGCGGACAATTCGCGGAACACGCGCCGCGGTCTTAGCCAGACATCCTGCAATGGGCGGACGGAATCGGTGGGTGGCACGACGGCAGCCTACGCAATCCGCTGGGCCGACTCCAGCATCACAGATGACAGCGGACATTTTCGGGACTACTCTCAACGCAGGTAGACACGACCGCGAGGAGAGGAAGGACCATGGCAAAGAAGAGCAAGTCGAAGAAGCGCCCGAAGGCAAAAAAAGCCAAGCGTGCAGCCGCTAAGTCGGGCGCCGCAAGCAAGAAGGTGCACGCAGCCAAACGGCGTGCAGCGCCGGTGAAGGCGAAGGCGAAGAAGCGCGCCAAGGCGAAGGTCGCCAAGAAGGCGGTCAAGGCTGTTGCAAGGAAGGCCGCCCCCAAGAAGGCTGCCCCCAAGGCGAAGCCGATCGCGACGCCGAAGCCAATGGGAGCGGTAAAGCCCATGGCGGCGCCGAAACCGATGGCAGCGCCGAAACCGATGGCAGCGCCGAAGCCAGTGGCAGCACCGAAGCCGATGGCGGCACCGAAACCCGCAACACCGGTGGTGGTGGCGCCCATGTTCTCGGCAAACACGCCGACCACGCCGGAGCCAGGGACGCCGTCGACCTCGACGACGCACTCGCCCTTTAGCGGGACGTCGGGCTCATAAGCTCGCGCTGAGAGGCGATTCAGCTGCGCATCAAGCCTTGCAAGGGGCGTGCGTTGCTGCTGTCCGGGAAGATGCGGCTGTCCAGGGTCTTGGTATCGACATGCATATGCTCGTCGAGCACGCCCTTGAACACGCTGCGCAGGTCGAGGGTCGGCCGCAGGTCGCGATTGTCGAGCAGCGCAGCGTGGGACAAGCCTGGCCAGTCCGCGATCACCCGACCGCCGCGGATCGCGCCGCCGGCGAGGAATGCGCAGCCGCCCGTGCCGTGATCGGTACCCCGGGTGCCGTTCATGGCGGCGGTGCGGCCGAATTCCGTCACCACCAGTACTGCAGTTTGCGGCCAGAGAGCGCCCAATTCCTCCGCCAGTGTCCGTAAAGCCCGGTCCAGCCCCGCGAGGCGCTGCGCCAGCACGCCCTTGGCGCCTCCCTGATTCGCATGCGTATCCCAGCCGGTCGCCTCGAGCACCGCAATTTGCGGGCCGCCCTCGCTTTTCATCAGCGTGCCGGCCATGCGCGCAATGCCGGTAATCCGGTCGACGGCGGGCGGTTTGCCCGTCATTGCCGATCCTGCGGGTGGGGCCTGATTCGCGTTCATGCCGCCGCTTGCGTCGGTGAGCTTTTCGGTTTGCACGGCCTCGCTCAACCGGGCGGAGAACCAGTCATCCTTCGAATACAAATCCGCCAGCCGCGACAATAGGTCCTCATCCACGTCCGGTGTGGCCAGCGGTGATTTGGACAGCACCGGCGCCTCGCCGCGCAGGATCAACGGAACATTTTGACTGACCGCCACCGCGCGTTCGGACACGTGGGCGCTGCGCGGCATGGCCGCCAAGGCTCGGTTCAGCCACCCATCTGCGCTACCGACGGGTTTGGTGAGGCCGTTCTCCAGGACATTTTGACCGTCGAAATGCGACCTATCTCGATAGGGCGAGGCCACGGCATGGAACACCAGGAGTTCTCCGCCAAGGTATCTCTCGTGTAGAAAAGTCAGCGCTGGGTGCAGGCCGAAGCTGTTGTCCAGCTTGAGCGCCCCGTCGGCTGCGCCCGGCGCGGCGATGGCGAGCTCACGGTGCAGCGAGGCGTAATCCGGGTCCGCATAGGGCGGCGCGGCGGCAAGCCCATCCAGGGCGCCTCGCATGATGACCACCACCAATCGAGAGGAGCCGCCGGTATAGGCGAACAGTGCGTTCGGTATGGCAGCGCTTAGCGCCAAGCCGCCGGAACCAAGGAGAAAGCGGCGCCGGGTCAGGGGACTCATTGGCCAGTGCATCGCTATCTCCGTTGAAAATCCGGGCTCATCAGAAGGAGTGCCAGCGCCTGCGATCCGGAGGCGGCGCGGCGCAGCGCGGTCAGGGTATCCGGGCGGGCATAGCTGCCGAGACTCGATGCGGCGAGATCCACGGGATCGACCCCCTGATCATAGCGCTCGGCTACTCGGGTTGCCCAAATCACGCGTTGCATCAGGGAGTCCGAGCCGTCCCAATTCTTGGCGGTGTCGCCCCAGCCCGCGGGCGACCCCGGCGTGTACTGGCGCTGGCCCAGCAGCTCGAAGCTGCGAATCACTTCCTCGGGCTCGCGCGGCGCCACGTTGAGGGAGCGCAAGGCCGAGAACACGAAATCCTCGGGGGTCTTGAACTTGCGCGCATCGGCATTCCAGGCTTCGGGCGACTCGATCAGCGCCGCATACACCTGCGGAAGATCGCCGCCCGACCTGAGAAAAGCCTGTGCGATGCGCCCGACTGCGGCCGGGGGAGGATCGTCGGCGATGAAATGCCGCGCCAGCTTGGTCGCAATGAATCCTGCCGTCGAGCGCTGCCTTGCAAGGTCCGCGAGCACCGCTTCGCCCTGTGCCTGGCCGTCTTGCGCATAGGGCTTGCCCATGAAGACCTTGGTGCCGGGTTCGTGCATATTGTCGCGGAAATAGAACCGGCCCGTCTCGCCGCCCGCGAGCCGGCCTTTGCCGCCGCCGATCGACCAGCCGGTAATGATCTGCGCGAAACTCGTCACGTCGGCCTGCGAGTAACCACCATTCACTCCGAGGGTGTGCAGCTCCAGAATCTCGCGCGCCAGGTTCTCGTTGATGCCGAATTGGCGCTTCGCATTGTGCCGCGCCGCGAATTGCGCCGCCTCAGAGTCGGCTCCCACCGAGTATTGGTTGTCGAGGAAGGCGATCATGGCCGGGTGCTGCTCCACGGCGGTCAGCAGGTCGATGAACCGGCCGTTGACGTGCGGCCTGATCGCCTCGTTCTCCAAAGTACCCGCCACGCCGTAAATGGCGCCCTTATCCGCCGACACCGCAAAATGATTGGACCAGAAATGTACCAGGCGTTCGGCGAACGGTTGCGTCGTGAGCGCTGCACTACGGGCGCGCGCCAGCACCTGTGCGCGGTAATGCGGCATGTAGGCATCGCGCAGCACGTTCAGCTCGAGCTTGACGGCGTCGGAATCGTTGGCGGCCGCGCGCCGCATTTCCTGGCGTTCCTCGCGCGCCGCCAGCACCGCGGCAAAAATTTCCGCCGACGAGGCCAGCGCTGTGTCCCCGGCGCGCGCGACTGCGCCTCGTGTCTGCGCCCGCAACCATCCTCGCGGGTCGCCGGCCGCGTTGCCCAAGTCGCCCGGACGGGCGCCCAGCCCAAAGCGCAACACAGCTATTTCGGGTACTACCATGCACATTAAAACGGGGCAGGAATGGTTGCGTTGACCACGTCCGACAGATGAATCCTACAGTTACATAAGTAGGCAACCGATGCCTCGGCGGGCCGCCAATTGGTCAAATCGACACTGTCATCACCTGAGATTCCATCATGGCCTCCGAAGCAAGCAAAGTTTTCAGCCATAGCGCATTCAAAGATTTCCGCGCGCACTATCCGCAGCACGCGCCGGGCCATATTGAGGCCCGCCGGGAAGTCGCTGCGCTTCGTGTGGTCAATGCGCATTTAGTTCGCGAAGTCGCCCGCTTGAAGCAGCGCGAGGCGCAGGTGCAATGGCTGGCCGAGCGCGACGCCCTCACCGGTCTGTATAACCGGCGCCGCCTGCTCGAGCAGACGCAGACCGCGATCGAGGAAGCCGCCCGCGTTCAACAGCGCGTCGGACTGTTGTTCATCGACCTGGACGGGTTCAAAGGCATCAACGATGAGTACGGCCATGCCGTCGGCGACAAAATATTGATCGCGGTCGGCGCGCGAATCGCGGGCCGCGTGCGCACCGGAGACATCGTTTGCCGTTACGGCGGCGATGAATTCGTGGTTCTGCTTCCGCGCCTTGCGGAAACGGAAGATGCGGTCAAGGTCGCGGACGTGATCCGCAGCCGGCTGGCCGGCCAGTATTTCATCGACGATCGCGCCTTGCGCATGACCGCGGCGATCGGCGTGGCCGTCAGTCCCGATGATGGCCAGAGCGCGCAACATCTGCTGCAACGGGCGGATGTGCTCATGTATCGCGAGAAGAGCCGGGAGCGCGACAACGGCGCGCATCAGCCGTCGAGGCGCCGCGAAGACTTGGCATAAGCGGATCCCCGCCGTTGGTGCTCCCGCGAGGGGAGCGTTATGCTGCTGTTTATAAGGTAGCGTCAACTGCCGGAGGCCGGGGACGTTTAGGCTCCCTATGGGGCCGCGGCGCGCGATATCTGCATGAACAGCGACATCGTCATGAACAACAGCATCTGGGGCAAGGCGGTAAGGATCTGCGGGCTGTACTGTGGCCTGATTCTGATCGGTTGCGCCGTGGCCCCGGACCAGCGTCACTATGTCGACGGAGTCGTTATGGTCGCGCCGCCGGCGCCGCAACCGGAAGTGATCGGCGATGCGCCCGTGGCCGGCGAAGTATGGCTGGCCGGTTATTGGAACTGGACCGGGGCTCGCTATGAATGGAGCGCCGGCCAGTGGTCGGCTCCGCGTCCCGGTCGTCATTGGGTGCCCCACCAATGGGTTAGGCAGGGCGACGGCTGGCGGCTGAAGCCCGGTCATTGGCAGCGCGATTAGCCGTGGCAGCGAGCCGTCGCGACGAGCCTTAGGTCAATGCGTCCCTGGCGGTCTTCAGAATCAGCGCGACGCCGACCGCGATGAACAATTTGCGCACGAGCTTGCTGCCGTGCTTCTGCGCGATCCGGGTTCCGATCACGCTGCCCGCCCCATTGCAAAGGCCGAGCCCAAACCCAAGTTCCCAATCCACGTGCCCTTGCCATCCGAAATAGATGAGCGCGCCGGCGTTCGTGGCGACGTTGATCACGCGCGCGCCGGCCGAGGCGTGCAGGAAGTCGAAACCGTACACGCGGATGAACAGCAGCATCAGGAAGGCACCGGTTCCGGGCCCGAAAAAACCATCGTAAAGCCCGACGAGGGCGATGCCGGCGAGCGCAGCGGCGCTGCGCCCGCGCGAAAAAGCAATCGGGGCATGCTTCGCGCCAAGATCCTTGTGCCACAGTACATATGCCAGCACGACGGACAGCATGAAGGGCACCAAGGGGCGAAACATCGCCGGAGAAACCGTGCTGACCAGGCTTGCGCCCACCAGGGCGGCCAAGAATGCCGCCACGGCGGCGGGCAGAAGCATGCGCCACGGAATGCTCACGAAGCGCGCGTAACGCACGACCGCGCTGGCGGTGCCGCAGATGCTCCCCAGCTTATTGGTGCCCAATAGCAGGGACGGCGGCTGTGCGGGATACGCAGCCAGCAATGCCGGCACTTGAATCAGGCCTCCGCCACCGACGATGGAGTCGACCAAGCCGGCAAAGAAGGCGGCGCCCAGCACGAAGGCAAGGATTGCGGCGCTGCTGCCTAGCGGGACGATGGCCAGGGGATGGCTCCCGCAATGTCCCGCGCGCTGTGCCCCCCGGCTTGATACCAATGCTCGATGAGACGAAAGGAAATCGACTGCTTGGGCGGCAGCAAGGGCTTCCCTGAGGCGAGGTCCGCACGCGTGAACCAGCGCGCGTCTTCCAGCTCCTGATCGCCCAACCGCACTTCATGAGTCACCGCGCGCGCGGTGAACCCCAGCATGAGCGAGGCGGGAAACGGCCACGGCTGGGAGGAATGGTATTCAATCGAGTCGACCAAAATCCCGGTCTCTTCCGCCACCTCGCGCGCCACGGCGTCTTCCAGGGACTCTCCGGGTTCCACGAATCCTGCGATGGTGGAGTAGCGTCCGGGCGGCCAGGCGGCCTGGCGCCCCAGCAAAGCCCGATCGCCGTCGCTGACCAGCACGATGATGGCCGGATCGATGCGCGGGAACTGCTCGCTACGGCAGGCCGGATCGCTGCAAACCAGAACGTGGCCGCTCTTGGCGGGCAGCGTCTTTGCCCCGCAGGTACCGCAGAAGCGGTGCCGCCGCCGCCAGGACATCATGGCGCGCGCGTAGCCCAATATCCCGGCCTCGTCGGCGGGCAAAACAGAGGCGATCTGGCGCAGATCCTCGAATCGCGTGCCGGCCGGCATCTGCGGCGGCTCGACTGATTCAATGTCGTACGCGAAATAACTGACATCGCCGAATCGCCCCAGCAAGATCAGGTCGGTGCTGTTCAGCCGCTCCGGCGGCACCCGGGACAGTTCCAGAAACGCAGCCTTGGGGGGCTCGCCGTCGGCGACCAGGCTGCGGGAATTCCACAGGGGCACCACGCGGCTGCGCGGGTCGGCGAGGGCGTTCGCGAACCATGCGGGGTCTTCGCGCGAATGTGCGGCCCGGTCCAGATAGGGGCCCGCGAAAACATTCCGTTGCTGCTGCATCCTCGCCATTCTAGCAGGGCACGGGGGCGCGCTTGCGCGCGCTATGTTGCTTAACCGGGCGGTGGTGGAAACCGACGTCGCGTATGTCGACCTGGCCGTGCGCCTGGTGACCCCGGCTAGCCAGCGAGTGAGGGCCGGCACGGCGCGATCCTCGCCGGGCGCGGCGATGCCGGTGACAACAGCGGGGGCGCGGTCATCGAACCGCAGGTTGCGCAGGCAAGCTTATGCTTGGCGAGCAAATCGCGAAGCCGCATGCCGCCGCATCCGCGGCAGCGGACAAGGCCGACTTCATCGCGGCGCGCCAGCGCGAGCAATAAGAACCACGCATGCTCGAACGAGATGCTGGCGGGCGTATGCAATTCCAGGTAGGCCTCGAATGCCTGGCAAAGCAATGCGCCTGATTCCAAACACCCAACCCGATAGCGCGACTCGAGTCCGCAATCTGAGCCGCACAGTAGGCCGTAGATGATGAACAAGCTCGCCAATTGCGTCGATTGAAAGTTGAGCTCGGAATTCCGAAAGAAAAACGCCGCTTGGCGCGGCGACTTGCCGCGGTGCCTCAAGACGCTGCGCGCATCCTCGTTCATGACGTAGCTGCGGTACAGCTTGCGGATCCGATCGTCGCTTAATCCGGTCCACTGCCGAATCGTGAACGTGCGGGCCTCGTGGCGAATCAGCCGCAGCCCAAGATCCAGGCGCTGGCGGTCGCGGGTGTAGCGGTCGTCGGATACTCTCATGAGCGTTACCCTCGGTATGCAATTCCGGCAGTTTTGGCAGCAAAATGAATTTGACAGAAATTGTGCACAAAGTTAGCGTGACTGTCAGCATATTGGGGCGCGATTATCGGTGCATTCGCGACGATATGCGCAATCCCAATCCGGAGGCCGTCATGCAGCATGCAACCGTGAGCAGTTGGGCCGGGGAGTCGCTCCTGACGGCCGAAACACTCGAATCGATTCGCGATTTGAATCATCGGTTCCTGGATCTGGCCGGCGCGCGGCCGGCCGGCTGGAGCGCTGCGGATAGCGGCGCCCTTGCGCCGGCGTTGGCAGCCCAGGTGGCGCAGCTCTCGCAGGAGCAACGTGCCGCGGCAGCAAGCTGTCCCTACGCCTTGTTTGATCTACGTTTTCAGGACGGTGCGTACTGGCGGCTGCGGCTGCAGAATGCCGACCGTTGGCGCGTCGCCGATGGGCCCGCGACCGACGCCGACACCGGCAATTTCGTCCGCCTGGCCTTGTTCTATGCCTGGCATGTTGCCGGCTCCGCCACCTTGGCGCCGCAGCTGCTTCTGGGTATGAACAATGAGACCGTCGCCGCCTTTCGCCGCGTCACGCTCAGCAGCCTGCCGGGGCTGGTTGCGACCGAGGCGGTGCATCTCACCGCTAGGTGGAGCAATTGCGGCGCCTACTGGAGCGCGCTCACGGGCGCCGCCGCGCGCGCCGACGGGGCCGAACTGCGCCGGGTTCAGCTGTATGGATTGCAGCTTGCCGCTGCGGCGCGATTGTCCTAACGCATCCTCATTTGCGAGCATGCCTTCAGCGCTTCGTCAAAGCGATGAGATGAAACTGTAACGAAACCTAAGCAATCAGGTTACACGGGAAACCTACGATGGCTGCCGCGTGATGACAGCGATCAGTCGGCAGGCTCTGGCTCTCCTTCTCCTGGTGTGTGGCGCCCAGGTATTGGCTGCCGACGAGGCGGTCGCGGATCTCGGCAGGAAATTGTTCTTTGATTCGTCCATGTCGGCGTCCGGCAAGCTCGCCTGCGCGACCTGCCACGATCCGCGATATGCATTCGGTCCACCCCCCGGCAAGGCGATTGCAACCGGTGGTGCACGGCTGGACAAGGTCGGTACGCGCGCCGTTCCGTCGCTGCGCTATCTGAATCACGTCCCCGAATTCACGGAGCGCACGCTATTGAAGGACGGAGGAGTCGGGCCCGCCGGTGGGTTGACCTGGGACGGGCGCGCGAGGTCATTGCGCGAACAGGCGCGCATTCCGTTGCTTGCCGCCAATGAAATGGCCAATCCCAGTGCGGCGGCTGTGGTGTCCAAGCTGCGCCGCGGCCCCTATGCGGCGAAATTCCGCCAGCTCTTCGGCGACGATGTGTTCAAGCGGCCCGGCTTTGCATTCGAGCAGGCGTTGCGAGCCCTCGAGGCGTATCAACAGACGCCGTCGGAATTCTATCCGTATAGCAGCAAGTACGATGCCTACCTGCGCGGTGAGGTCGCGCTCGATGATCGGGAGAAGCGCGGTTTGGAGGTGTTCAACCATCCCGGCCGGGGAAACTGCGCCAACTGCCATGACTCTGCCGGCGCTGGCGGCGCCCCGCCGGCATTCACCGATTTTGAATTCGACAACATCGGTGCGCCGCGCAACCCGAAACTGCCGGGAAACGCCGACGCGCGCTACTTTGATATGGGCCTGTGCGGGCCGAGCCGGACCGATCTTGCGGGACGCAAGAATTACTGTGGGCTGTTCAGAACCCCTACCCTGCGCAACGTCGCGCTGCGGGATGCCTTCTTCCACAACGGCGTTTTCGGCAGTTTGCGGGAAGTCCTTCAGTTCTATCAGCAACGCGACGTGCTGCCCTGGAATTGGTATCCCCGCAACCCCGATGGGACCGTCGATACGGTCAACGACCTGCCGGTCGAATTGCGGCGCAGTTTGAACATCGATCCTCCCTTCAGGGGCCGCGAAGGCGGTTCGATCGGAGCAATCTCCGATGCCGACATCGATGATCTCATCGCCTTCCTGCAGACGCTGACCGACGGTTATCAATCCCCTGCGCGGCAGCCGGTCTTGGCGGGCAACGGCGGGTAAGCATTCGCGCAGCTGATCGCAATTGCAATCGCCGCAGCGCGACACGCAATTTTCACAATGCGGAAACTCGCATGCGACATATGGTGGAGATACTTCCGCGCAAGATAACGACTCATGCATTTGCGTTCGGATTAATCGAGGGGATATTTCGTATGAAGCTCAGAGAAGTCATTCGCCTGTCGCGCCTGGCGTTGCTGCCCGCCGCGTTGATTGCATCGGTTGTTGCCCACGCGGACTACCCTAGAGGCACACCGGAGAACGCCGCAGTCACTGCGGCCAAGAAGAAACATCAGGCGCAGGCGCCGGCCACCCCGATCACCAATGTCGTGGTGCTGTACCAGGAAAACGAATCCTTCGATCACTTCTTCGGAACCTATCCGAACGCGACCAACGGCGATTCTACCTATGGCAGCGGCATCGGCAGTCCGTTTACCCCGTTTCCGGGCACGCCGACCGTGAACGGGCTGACTCCCGAGCTGCTCAACAACAACCCGAATCTCAATTCCGCGGGCACCTCCCACGTGAACCCAACGCGCCTGGCGCCGGCGAATGCCATGACCTGCAGCAACAACCACAACTATGGTCCGGAGCAGTCGGCCGAGGATAGTGGGTTCATGGACAAGTTCATTGCCTTCACCAGTGCCAACAGCCAGGGCTGCCTGTCCAGCGGCGCCACGGTGCTGTCGTATTTCGACGGCAATACCGTCACGGCCCTGTGGACCTACGCGCAGTACTATTCGATGAACGACAACTCCTATGATTCGACCTTCGGCCCGTCGACGCCGGGCGCGTTGAATCTGATTTCCGGCCAGACCTACGGCGGCATCACCCACTTCGGCACTGGCTCCACGTCGTCCTATCCTGACACCGTCACGAGCCCGGTCACGGACATCGGTGATTTCGATCCCTACCTCGATGACTGCGGCAACGACAAAGGCGGCACCGTCACCTCCACCACGACTTTGGAAATGAGCAACGGGACGACGACGCTCAATAAGAATGTCGGCGACTTGTTGAATGCGGCGAACATCACCTGGGGCTGGTTTCAGGGCGGATTTGCCCCGACCACGCCGGCCAATTTGACCACCGGCACGCCGGCGGTCTGCAACGCGTCTCGCATAAAGCATCAATACCCGAGCGGCCCGAGCGCCGGCAACTTCTACGCCGCCAACGCGGCGCCCGTGGTCATTCCCAATCCCGCGGCGCCCTTCGTCACCGGTTCGGACATCCACACCAGCGGCGCCGACTACGTCGCGCATCACGAGCCGTTCCAGTTCTATGCAAGCACGCGCAACCCGCATCACTTGCCGCCGACCAGCGTGGCGGCAATCGGATACACCGACCAGGCGAACCACCAATACGACACGGCGAATTTCTTCCAGGCGCTGTCCAACGGCAACCTGCCGGCGGTGTCATTCGTAAAGGCGCCGTATGCCTACAATTCCCACCCGAGCAACTCCGATCCGCTCACCGAGCAGTACTGGATCACCCAAGTCGTCAACGCCGTAATGCAGTCCCCCAATTGGGCGACGACGCTGATCGTCATCGCCTACGACGATTCGGATGGCTGGTACGACCATCAAGTGGCGCCGATCGTGAGCCCGTCGAGCGTGGCGGGTACCGGGACGCTGGCGTCGGTGTACGACAACATTGGCGGAGTCGGAGTGTGCGGCACGCCGGTGTCGGGCACCAACCCGGCCCGCTGCGGCCATGGACCACGCCTGCCATTGATCGTGATCTCGCCGTGGGCCAATACCAACTACGTGGATCACACCATGACCGACCAGGCATCGGTGCTTGCGTTCATCGAACAGAACTGGAACTTGGGCTATATCGACGGCTCGGCCGCGCCGAGCCCGTTGGTCAACGCGTCCTTCGATCGCTATGCCGGAACGCTGAATAACATGCTGAATTTCTCAGCACAGCCGAATACAAACCCATTGCTCCTCACGTGCACGGGCCAGGTGGCGTCCAACGCCTCCCAGGCCTGCCCGGTGGATCCGAACCCGTAACCGAGTGGAGTGAGATACATCATGAGCGTCAATAAATTCCCTGCGCCCGCGGCGCTGCTGGTGCTCGGCGCCGGCCTGGTGTCGGCCTCTGTTCAGGCCTCGACGGTACTCACCTTGGGTGGCGAGCACACGGGTGTCTACATCGAGAACTATTTCCTGGGCGGCAACGACTCGCTGCCGAGCGACGGCACGGGCCCGAGTATCGGTTTTGGGTTCTCGTCGAATGCGACGGTGCAGAAGGCGGGCGACAGTGCCAACACCGGCGACGGCAGGTTCGAGAACAATCCGTCCGGGCAGAGCGAGATTCTTGCCTTCGCTGCCTACAACTCGAGCGGCCAGCTGAATACGGGCGGCAGCTACATGAATTTCGCCAATGGCTTCTCCTCGGTATCGTTCAACTACGCGCTGTCGTCCAATTCCTCGCAGTTCAACGGCAGCGCCGACATATGGTCTGGGTTGAACGGAACCGGGACTCTGCTTGGCAGTATTGCGCTGAGCGCCACCAGCGCCGGCAATTCCTGCGCCGTGGGCACCGACTCATATTGCAATTGGACCGGTGTATCGGCCGCGCATTTCGGCGGCATTGCAGAATCCGTCACTTTCGGCGCCACTGGCACATCCGACTTCGCGGAATTCGACGGCCTGCAAGTGACGCCGGTGCCCCTGCCCGCCGCCGCGTGGCTGCTGATCAGCGCTGTTGCGGGAATTGCCGGCTTCGCCCGGAAGCCGCGCCGTGCCTGAGTGAGGCTCGAGCTGGGTTGACCGGTCCCGCAGGGACGCGGAATCCGTCAGAGTGCGGTCTGCGGGGGCGAGTTGCGGCTGATGCCCGCCGAGGTTTAATGTAGCGGGCTGTTATGACGCAAGCCCTAGTCCTACGCCAGCTCACCAAGACATACAAGAACGGCGTCAAAGCGCTCAAGGGCATCGACCTCGAAGTGGAAGAGGGGGATTTTTTCGCCCTGCTGGGACCGAACGGCGCCGGCAAGACGACGGCGATCGGCATCGTCACCTCGCTGGTCAACAAGAGCAGTGGTGTGGTGGAGGTTTTCGGCCACGACATCGACCGTGAGCTCGAGGTCGCGAAATCCTGCATCGGTCTGGTGCCGCAGGAAATCAATTTCAACCTGTTCGAGACCCTGTTTACGATCGTGGTAAACCAGGCGGGGTTCTATGGAATTCCGCGGCCGCTTGCCCGCGTGCGCGCCGAGAAGTACTTGAAGCAACTGCAACTATGGGAGCGGCGCAATTCGATTGCACGCACCCTGTCGGGCGGCATGAAGCGCCGCCTGATGATTGCGCGCGCCTTGATGCACGAGCCGCGGCTGTTGATTCTGGATGAGCCGACTGCCGGCGTGGACATCGAGAATCGCAGGTCGATGTGGGAATTTCTCCGCAATATCAACCTTGAAGGCACCACGATCATCCTGACCACGCATTATCTGGAGGAAGCTGAGAACCTGTGCCGCAATATCGCCATCATCGATGGGGGCAGGATCATCGAGAAGGACACCATGGCCAATGTATTGCGCAAGCTGCAGACGGAGGTGTTCGTATTCAATCTGCGCGATTCGAGAACCGAAGCGCCGCCCATGGCGGGGTTCAATCCCGTGCTGGTAAACGACCATACGCTCGAGATCGAAGTGTCCAAATCGCAGACGTTGAATGATATTTTTTCGCAATTCTCGACGCACGGGATCGAAGTCACCAGCATGCGCAACAAGGTCAATCGGCTCGAGGAGCTGTTCATCCGGCTGGTCGACGGCGGGGCGAGAGTGGCCGCGCTCAAGACATCATAAGCATGCGAGCTTCGCGCGCCAGGACCGAATGGATCGGCTTCAAGACCATCGTCATCCGCGAATTCAATCGCATCGTGCGGATTTGGGGGCAGACCATCGTGCCGCCGGCGGTCACGGCCACCTTGTATTTCATCATCTTCGGCAGCCTGATCGGCAGGCGGGTCGGGCAGGTGGGCGGCTACGATTACATGAGCTTTGTAGCGCCCGGCCTCATCATGATGACCATCATCACGAACTCCTACGGCAACGTGGTCTCCTCGTTCTTCGGCGCCAAGTTCGGCAAGCACCTGGAGGAATTGTTGGTCTCCCCGCTGCCCAATTGGCTGATCGTTTCCGGATACGTAGCCGGAGGAATATTGCGCGGGGTGCTGGTCGGGTCGGTCGTTACGGTGGTGTCGCTGTTCTTCACCCGGCTGGTGCCGCAGCATATTTTTGCCGCCATCTCATCCGTGCTGCTGACCAGCATGGTGTTTTCGCTGGGCGGTTTCATCAATGCCCTGTTTGCCAAGAATTTCGACCAGATTTCGTGGTTTCCGACCTTCGTGCTGCAGCCGCTGACCTACCTTGGCGGGGTGTTCTACTCGGTCAACATGCTTCCCGACTGGGCGCGCGCCGCCTCGACCGCAAATCCCATCCTGTATATGGTGAGCTCGTTCCGCTACGGTTTCCTCGGCACCTCGGATGTCGATCTGAGGCTGGCCTATGGGATCATGATATCCGCTGCCGCTGCGATGTTCGCATTGGCCGTTACACTCCTGAACAGAGGCGCTGGCATCCGTGATTAATAAATGGCCTTTGAAAAATCCGGTGGCCCTGTCCGCCGCCGCATCGCGACGCGCTGCCCTGCTTGCCGGGATGCTCGTGGCTTTTGGTGTCGCGAGCGTCGCCGCCGATCCGGGCGCGGGCGGCATGGAGGGCTTCTCGCCGGGCGCAGTGGCCGCCCAAGCGCAGCTCGAGGCGCGCTTCGATTCCGATCTGTCGGCCGCGGAGCAGCGCGCCTGGATGGAGCAGATGGCATCGGAGCCGAACCATGTGGGTTCCGTGCACGACAAGGCCAATGCCGAATTCATGCTGCAGAAATTCCGCGAATGGGGCTGGGATGCATCGATCGAAACCTTCTCCGTGCTGTACCCGACGCCGCGGGAAGTCCTGGTCGAGCTCATCGAGCCCACGCATTTCACAGCGAAATTGCGCGAACCACCCATCGAGGCAGACAGCACGTCCTCGAAAACCAAAGATGAATTGCCCGCATACAACGTCTACGGCGCGGACGGCGACGTGACGGCGGAGCTGGTGTACGTCAATCAAGGGATGCCCGACGACTACAAGGAACTCGAGCGCCGCGGCGTGAGCGTCAAGGGCCGCATCGTGCTGGCGCGCTATGGCGGTGGCTGGCGGGGGCTGAAGCCGAAACTGGCCTATGAACATGGGGCAATCGGCTGCTTGATCTATTCGGACCCGCGCGACGACGGCTATGGCGCCGGCGATGCCTACCCGAAGGGGGGATACCGGCCTCGGGACGGCGTGCAGCGCGGCTCCGTGGAGGACATGGTTCTGTACACCGGCGACCCGCTGACGCCCGGGGTCGGCTCGACGCCGGGCGCCAAACGCCTCGCCATCAAGGATGCGAAGACCATTTTGAAGATTCCGGTGCTGCCGATGTCCTATGGCGATGCCGAACCGCTGCTCGCGGCGCTCGGCGGTCCGGTGGCGCCGGCGACCTGGCGCGGCGGCTTGCCCTTGACCTATCACCTGGGACCGGGACCCGCGCAGGTGCATATGAAGGTGGTGTCGGACTGGACGCAGAAGCCGCTGTACGACGTGATTGCCAAGATCCGCGGCGATCAAGAACCCGATCGCTGGATCGTCCGCGGCAATCATCATGACGGCTGGGTATTCGGCGCGACCGATCCGTTGGCGGGCAATGTCGCCTTGATGGCAGAGGCCAAGTCGATCGGAAACCTGGTGAAGCAGGGCTGGCGTCCGCGCCGCACGCTGGTGTACGCGAGCTGGGATGGCGAGGAGCCCGGATTGCTCGGTTCCACCGAATGGGCGGAGACGCACGCCGATGAACTCAAAGCCAAGGCCGCGCTCTACATCAATTCGGATACGAATAGCCGTGGGTATCTGGATGCGGATGGCAGCCATAGTTTGCAGCGCTTCGTAAGTGAAGCGGCGCGGGACGTGAAGGACCCGGAGACCGGCGCCAGCGTGCTCGAGCGAGCGGTCGCCAGGAAGCGAGTGACGGATTATGAGGCAGGCAGCCGCGCCGATGGCGCCGGCCACGCCGAAGCCGGGGCCCACGGCGATGGCGGCGCAGAACTGTCGCTAGGAGCCTTGGGTTCCGGATCGGATTTCACGCCGTTCCTGCAGCATCTGGGCATCAACGCGTTGAACTTAGGGTTCTCCGGAGAGGCCGAATACGGCGTGTATCATTCGGCGTACGATAGCTTCGACCACTTTCGCCGCTTCGTCGACCCGACCTTCGAATATGGCGTCGCGCTCTCGAAGGTCGTGGGTCGACTGGTGCTGAGGGCGTCGCAGGCGGATCTGCTGCCGGCGCATGAGAGCGAATTCGCCGACTCCGTCGCAACGTTTACCGAAGAACTGCACAAGATGGTGGATGGCATGCGCGTCAAGACCCAGGAGCTGGACAGTTTGCTCGACGATGGTGCGTACAAGCTCGCCATGGACCCGCAGCATGTGCGCGCGGCGCCGCCCCGCGACGGCAATGTGCCCTATCTTGATTTCTCCGAGCTCGATAACGCCATCGTGAAACTCCAGGCCAGCGCCAAGGCATTCGACAAGGAATACGCGCTGGTGGCTGCAGCCGATGACGCGCGTGCTGCCGCGCAGCGCGACCGCATCAATGCCACCCTGACGGTGCTCGAGGAATCCCTAACAGATTCGCACGGATTGCCGGGACGCGAGTGGTACCAGCACATGATTTACGCGCCGGGTTTTCACACCGGCTACGGTGTCAAAACGCTGCCAGGAATCCGGGAAGCCATTGAGGAGCGCCGCTGGGAAGAGGCGAATCGCTATGTGGGAGTGGTCGCGCGCACGCTCGACGCGTACAGCGCGCGCCTCGATCACGCGATCTCAACGCAGTAAACTTTACAAAGCGGGTTCCCAATCATTGGGGTTCCTTATCGTTGCATGAGTCGTGTATCGTGCGGGACCCCGGCTAGAGAATATCAAGGAGACGACGATGACCGACGAGAAACAGCAAAAGTTCACGGCCAAGGTACGCCGCGGTCTGGTGTGGGTGCACACGGTTGCGGCCGCCGAACTTGCCAAGAAGAAGGCCGAAGCGACCGGCGTGCGAATCGAGGGATTTACCGCCAGCGAACTCGCGGACGTTGAATCCGCCTTGACCTGGATCGGCCAGAACAAAGAGTCAAAGAGCTCGGATCCCGCTTAAAAATAGGCGCTTATAAGCCGAAGTTTCAATCCCGCGGCGTCGCGACTCTGCGACGCTGCCGGCTGCCGCAACTCGCCCCGGCTGGGACTGAGTTAAACTATCGCCATGGCCCGCAAACGCGCACTGGTCGTCGACGACTCCAAATCGGCTCGCGTCATATTGAGCCGCATGCTGGAGAAATACGACATCGAAGTCGACATGGCGGAATCGGCCGAGCAAGCCATCGACTATCTGACGCGCCACCGGCCGGATGCCATTTTCATGGACCATCTCATGCCCGGGATGGACGGCCTGCAAGCAGTGCAGGTGATCAAGAGCAATCCTCAGACCGCCATGATTCCGATCATGATGTACACCTCGCAGGAGGGCGAGCTGTATGTGGGCCAGGCCCGCGCGCTGGGCGCGATGGGGGTATTGCCTAAGCAGGTGCGCCCCGTCGATGTGTCGAAGGTATTGTACGAATTACATTTGTTGCCGGATCGGCGCGACATGGCCGAGCCCGCGCTGCTGCCGGTCGAGATTGAGGGCTCCGTGCCTGCCGCCAGAGTGTCCGCGGCGCCTTCGGGTTCAGCGGCGAATGAACCGGTGGTTGCACGCTTGGATTGGGGGCGGCGCATCGAGTCGACGCTGAAGGATCAGGCCCTCGAGGTGCGGCGGTTCATCGTCGCGAGCCTCGACAGCTTTGCTGCACGCATCGTCAATGACGTGCGCGGCGCGCTGCCTTCGCCGCCGCCGCTCGAGCTGCCGCGCGCGCCGGTTCCTGAATTGCGCCCGGCGTTGCCCTGGATGGTCGCATGCGGGGTGCTGTGCGCCATCGCGCTTCTATTCGGCATCCTGTGGTCGCTAGGCCGCGATGATCTGGCGAAGTCACGCGCGCAGGCTGCTTCACTGACCTCGGCCAACGACGAGTTGAACCGGGCGCGGACCGACCTGCTGTCGACCATCAAGGATCTTACCGCGGCCGTCGCGGCCATGCCGAGCGCCGGCGGCGCCGTTGCGGGCTCTGCGCCGATCTCGAGCGACGCGAACTCGCTCGCGTCGCGCACCGAGCTGGTCCCTTACGGGGAACTGCCCTTCGATCGAGGCCGCACCGATGCGTTCCGCGACCTGCTGTTGAAGCTCGAAGCCCAAGGTTTCCGCGGCACG
>Ga0302320_10007447_pt1 | contig 24111 bp, 21 predicted proteins | sample Bog_T0_3_FD_202130 | JGI IMG/M metagenome (GOLD analysis project Ga0302320, IMG submission 202130) | Peat permafrost microbial communities from Stordalen Mire near Abisko, Sweden - Bog_T0_3 | ecosystem: Environmental > Terrestrial > Soil > Wetlands > Peat | place: Sweden: Abisko, Stordalen Mire...
CGAGAATAACCTCGCCGCCGTTGATCAGGGCGCGGGCGATCGACACGCGCTGCTGTTGGCCGCCCGACAGCTGGCCTGGGCGATGATGGGCTCGCCCGGCCATGCCAAGGCGGGCCAACAGCCGTTCCGCGAGCTCCCGTCGGCGCGCTGGGGCGACCCCCGCATAGATCGCGGGAATTTCGACGTTGCCGAGCGCGCTGAGTTCGGGAAGAAGGTGGTAGCGTTGAAAGATGAAGCCGAAATGCTCGCGACGCAGCTCGGCCTGCTCGTCCGGTTCGAGCGTCGCGGTGGAGCGGCCATCGAATAGATAGTCCCCCCTGGTGGGTCGGTCGAGGCAGCCCACCAGGTTCATCAGGGTCGACTTTCCCGAGCCCGAAGCACCCATGATGGCGACGAATTCGCCGCGCGCGATGTCGAGATCGACATCACTCAACGCCGCGATCGACCCCTCGCCCGAGGGAAACTCGCGGCTTACGCCGCGTAGCGAGATGAGCGGTTCGGCCACAGGCTCACAACCCTCCGGGGGGCGAAGGCATAGCGGGGGCCGCCGTTTCCTGAGAGCGCCGGCCGACGACTACACGCTCCCCCGCCGAGAGCCCTGAGCGGACTTCGCATCGCACCTTGTCGTCCAGTCCGACCTGGACGATTCGGGGCTCCGTCGTTCCGTCGGCGTTGACGAATTCGATCGTCCGTTCGCCCTTGACGTTCGGCGGCGACAGCGCCGCGGTGGGGATCGTCACAACCCCCTTCGCTTCGCCGAGGACGACACGTACGTTGGCGGTCATATAGGTCCGCAGGACGCCATCGGGATTGGGCACTTCAAAGCGGCCGTAATAATAGATCGCGGACGAGGTCGACGAGCTCGATGATGTCGAAGCTGTGCTTGAATTCGCTCCGGAAATGTCGGAATCCGAACGAACGGAGTCGGGGGCGGGATCAAGGGACTCGAGCGTCGCCTCCCACTGACGTTCGGGCGCGCCGAGAATGGTAAAGACTGCTTTTTGGCCGATCTTTATTTTCGGCGCATCCGCTTCCGAGATTTCCGCGCGCACCAGCATTCGATCTAACGGGCCGAGCACGGCGATCGTTGGCGCTGACTGAACGGCGTTGACGTTCTGGCCTTCCTGCGTCTCGACCAGCAACACCGTTCCATCGATCGGCGCGGTGATGCGAGTGTAGGCGAGCTGGATGCGCGCGCTATCGACCTTCACCTCCGCTTCCTTGATCTGCGCCGCCAGCGAGTCGATCTGCGCGCGCGTCGTCTCGAACGTCGCCTTCGCCGATTCCCAGGAGTCACGCGAACTCGCCTCCTTGGCGAGCGTCCTTTCCTCACGCGCGAGCGCGGACTGGGCGTAAGTGAGCGTCGCCTCCTTCTGTCGCTTCTGCGCGCGCACGTCGTCGAGCGCCGCTTCAGCTGTCTTGAGGTCGTTCTGCTGCGTCACGTTGTCGATCTCGGCGACGAGGTCGCCGGCCGCGAGGCGTTTGCCGATCGCGGCATTCATACGCGTGATCCGGCCGGAAACTTGCGCGCCCACCGCCACGAGCTGGGTCGGCCGCAGGCTGCCGGTCGCCTCCACCGCCTGCCGAACGTCGCCGATCGTCGCTTTGGCGATCAAGAGATCGGCAAGGGGATCGACGGCGAGCTTCGCGCGCAGCCACAGCCCACCGCCGACGCCGAGCAGGACGAGGCCGATCGCGGTCACCGCAAGGCGACGGGGCCAACGGCGCCGACCGCGGGCCGCCGTCGCGGCTCGAACTCCGGTTGACTGCGACTCGTCTGCCGCGCTCAAGACTCGCCGCTCCGGGAAGTCGGCGCATAGCCGCGCAGAAACAAACGCAGCCCGCTCTCGACGTGGCGATCGATCGCGGCAGGATCGGGCGGGGGCAGTCCGATCGCGCGGTCGAAGGGCAGGCGCCCTTGGATGAGGGAAGTCAGTTGATCGGCGGCAAGATCGGGATCTTCGATCGACAGCGCGCCGCGCTCGGCCATCTGAGCGAGCAGCCGGGAAAGACGCCCACGCAGCGCCATCGGCCCGGCTGCGTGAAAACGTCTAACGAGGTCCGGGAAGCGATGCAAGTCAGTCACGAAGAGCCGGTAAATCTCGAGCCCCGGCCCGTCGGCAAAAAAGCGCGCAAAGCCGCGTGCAACAGTGCGGAGCACGTCTTCCGCGTTGCCGTCAAAGATTTCTGGAATTGGAACGCGATCAATGATTTGGGGGTTTTCGATCTCGATAATCTCGGCGAACAGATTTTCCTTGCTGTCGAAATGCGCGTAGAGCGTCGCTTTGGAGACGCCGGCGTCCTTGGCGATATCGTCCATTGACACGGAGGCGTAGCCCGATTTCGCGAACAGCCGTTGGGCGGCGTTCAGCATTTGCTCGGATTTTCCAGGCGCGCGCTGCCGTGGCATTTCAGTGAGTCCCTATTACTGTACTGAACCGTATAGGATAGCCAAAGTTTGAATGCAAGGTCACACGCGGGGGAGCCCGAGATAGGGGTGGTCGCGTCGTGCGACGCTGCATCGAGAGGTTCGCTGAGGCGCTGCGGCGGTCGTCGAAACCCGCAACGAGAGCTGGCGCTTCAAGAACCGCGCCTGACGTCCCCGAAATCCGTGCCTCACCCCACCGCGCTCGCCCCGGCTGCGCAACCCCGACCAGCTCCGCCGGGGCGAGCGCTACCCGCCGCGCCACACATCAGGGGGGTCAGTTTTGGACGCCGATAGGGGGCAATTTTGCAAGCCGATTGACAGTTTGCCCCCGGGCTTCTCGCCCGTCTCGGCCGTCCTGGCCTCGCGCACCGCCATTTTGGCTTCATGCTCCGCCTTCTCGTGGGATCAACATTCTATGACGCCGATCAGCGTCGGGACCCCGTGCCGAATGACATTAGCTCTCCAGATTGGCGCCAGTGATCGCGATAGCGCCGTCAATCTCGACTACCGGGATGGGCGTCAGCGCCGCACCCTTCGCAGGCCCGTCAACACAGCGCCCATCGCTAACGCGGAACTGCGCCGAGTGAAAGCCGCACCAGACCAATCCAGGTGACAGGGTGAGGTCGCGCCCCTCTACCGCGAGCGGTAGGCGAAAGTGCGGGCACAAGTTGACGAACGCCCGAGCGACGCCGTCGACGCGGGTTACGATCGCGCGAAAAAGTTTAGGTTTCTCGCCGAGGACAATTTGCCGGACGACGCCCTCGGGCACTTCCGCCCCCGCGATCAGCACGGTCCCAGGCGTCGGTGCGCCTGGAAAATTCATCCATTCCGTCATGACTTGGCGGGCTTCAGGGTAAAGTCATATTCGCACGTCCAAGCGGGTCCAACTTTGTTGTAGGGAACGGCGAGCGAACTCTTCACACCGAACACTGCGTCGGAGGTCAGATACTTGTCGTCGTCGGTGAAGATCTGAGTGACGACTGGCTGGTATCCCGGAGCGGAGACAATGAAGTGGATGTGGGCGGGTCGCCAGGGATGCCGCCCCACCGCCCGGAGAAGTTTTCCAACCGGCCCGTCGTCAGGTATCGAGTAGCTGACAGGCTTGACAGTCCTGAAGTCGTAAGCGCCGTCCAGGTCCGTGGTGAAGACGCCGCGGAGGTTATATTCGGGCTGGTCGGGGTCCTGGACCTCGTAGAGACCGTTCGGCGCCGTGTGCCAGGCGTCGAGCAAAGCTCCGGCGATCGGCTTTCCCTCCGTCGTCTTGACGCGGCCCGACACGTGAACCGGTTCGCCTGGCGTGTCGTTGGCGATGCTGGAGCCCATCGGATAATGCGGGGCGCCGGCGCGGTAGAATGGCCCGACGACGCTGCTTTCGGTCGAATTCGCCTCGCGGCGATGATTGATGCCGTCGACGAGCATCGAGACGCCGAGCACGTCGGAGAGCAGGATGAATTCCTGGCGTACGTCGTCGCACATCTTGCCGGTTTCCGTGAGGAATTGGATGCCCTGCATCCACTCTTTCTCGTTCGGCTGGATTTCCTCGATGAACGCGAAAAGGTGGCGGGTCAGGGCGCTCATCACCTTCTTGAGGCGAGGATCTTTCGTCGCCTCCAGACGGCCGAGCACTTCATCGAGGTGACTGGCTTCCGAGAATTCCTTCATCGCCGGCGCCGCCAGACTTGCGGCGACTGTCGGGGTCGTTTGGGCCTGTAGTAATTCAGACATTGACTTTCTCCTTGTCTAACCGTGAAGTTCGCCAAGCGGCTACATTCCAAAGGGCGGTGCGCCGAGCGCGGCGATGTGCAGCCGCAACTGGCGAAAATGCTCGTCTTCGCCTTGCAGCATCGGGTCGGCGTGCGCGAGAAACGCGCCGTCGAGTTCCGTCCATTCCGTTTCGGTCAGAACTCGCGCCGCGAGCGGAAAGACGCGGTCCTCTTCCGCGCGCACGTGCCCTTCGAGGAAACTCGCATAGACGCGCGCGGCATCGGCGAACGTTTGCCGCGCCTTTGAGGCTTCCGCGGGACCCGTAGCGGCCAGCCCCGCGATAGAGGCGTCCAAAGCCTTGATGAGCCCGTCCTCGGCCGCGTGGTCGCTCTCGAGCCGGTCGATGGCCGCTGCGACCTCATCTCCGTGACGACGCAAGGCCGGGAACAGGTAGCGCTCCTCTTTGGGATGATGGAATTGGCAGGGGTAATCGCGCAGATATTCGACGATTGCCTCGACGAGTTCGAGGTTCGGAGGTTCGTTGCGGCCAGCGCGCAACGCTTCGGCTTCTAGCAACCGCGCGATCGACAACAGCACGCCGTGCTCGGCGCCGAGGACACTGAGGGTCTTGTGTGTCATTTGGTTTCCTCCGCCGAAACGCGGCGGTCGTATGGGAACAACCGGATGTCCCAGCGATCGGCCAGGACGCCCCACAGGCCGCGCGGCGCCGTGCGCATGACCAACACCGCACAGACACCGAGAATGATGAGATACCATCCTCCGAACTGCGCCAGACTCTGGCGTAACGTCAGATAGATGATGGACCCGAGCAGCGGGCCTTCGATCGTGCCGATGCCGCCGATGACTACCGAAAAGAACATAATCGCCGTCCAATCGACTGAGAAGGCTGAGTCGGGCGAGACGCGGAGGTTGGAGATCGCGAGCAATGCGCCAACCATGCCGCACCCCGCTGAGGAAATGAGGTAGAGCGTCAACTTGACCCGGCGCGCGGAAACCCCGAGGCTCTCAGCCGCGGGCTCGCTGTCACGTACGGCCCCGAAGGCGAGGCCGCGCGGCGAGCGCAACAGCGCAAAAACGAGCGCAACGGCGCCGAGACCGAGCGTCGCGGCGATCCAGAGCGAGAACGCGTCCCGCTGCCAGCGGCCGATGCCGGCGAAGGCCGAGGTGATCGAGACGCCTGAGCCGCCGCCGAGGCTCGATGTATTGGCGAAAACGATGCGCAGCAGCTCCGCTACCACCCAGGTGCCGATGCCGAAATAGGCGCCGCGCAACCGGAAGACGAGAAAGGCGATGCCCCAAGCCGCGACTGCGCTCGCAATCCCTGCGAGCGGCACGGCGGCATAAACATTGAGGCCCCCCTGAAGAGCGACAATCACCGCGACATACGCGCCGAGACCTACGAAGGCTTGCTGGCCGATGGAGACGAGGCCGCCGAAGCCGGCGAGCAGATTCCACATTTGAGCGAGCGCTAAGATGCCAAGGAACGTCGTCGTCGTTCCGATTTGAGCCCGACTCGCCCACCAAGGCATAGTGCAAAGGCCTGCGATCGCCAGCGCCCAAAGCACGACGGCATAGCGGCTGAGGCGCGTCGTCCGATGAACCACGTATTGAATCATTGTTCGTCCTCAGGCGTCGCGCGTCTTCGGGAACAACCCATTCGGCCGCAATATCAAGACCAGCAGGAACGCCAGATGTCCGGCCGCGATTCCCCACGCGGGGCTCAGCGAAAAACCGACGGTTTGCGCCACTCCGAGCACCATGCCGCCGGCGAGCGTCCCCCAGAGCGACCCCAGGCCGCCGATTATCACCGCCTCGAAAGCATAAAGCAGGCGCGCCGGCCCGACGCTCGGATCGAAGGTTGTGCGGATGGCGAGAAACACCCCGGCGATGGCGACAACCGCCATCGAAATCGCCATTGCGATCCCATAGAGATGACGATTGTCGATTCCCATCAACTGCGCGGTTGTTTGGTCATCCGAGGTAGCGCGCAGCGCCCGACCGAGCGTCGTCGAATGAAAGAGCCAGCTCATCGCCCCTAGAACAATGACGGCGGTCGCGAATGTAATGATCGGGAATACGCCGACAGCAACTCCGCCCCCCAGGGGTATGCTGGCAGTTTGCAGCGCGCCGATGCTCAAGCCGCGGCTGTCGGCCGAAAAACCTTCCATGAGGCCGTTCTGCAGGACGATCGACAGACCAAAAGTAACAAGCAACGGAGGGAGAATGTCTGGCCCGAGCGTCTGATTCAAGAGCGTCGTTTGCACGACGTAACCGACGACCGCCATCAGCGGGACGACAAGCAACAAGGCAAGGAAGGGCGACCAGCCGAGCCATTGCACAACGACCAGCGCGATATAGGCGGCGAGAATGCTGAAATCCCCGTGCGCGATGTTGACGAGTCGCATCACGCCAAAGGTCAACGACAGTCCGGTCGCAAATAACGCGTAGAGACCGCCGAGCATCAGCCCCTGCAAGATCGTATCAAGCCATCCCAGCATCGTCAGACCCCGAAATAGGCGGCGGAGATTTCGTCGCGTGTCAACTGCGACGCCTTGGCGGACAAGCTGATCCGTCCGCCTTGGAAACAGTATACGTCCTCGGCCACGGCGAGCGCCTGACCGATGTCCTGTTCGACAATCAAGATCGAGACGCCCTCGGCAAGAATCGATGGAAAGGCGGTGTAGATGTCCTTGATGACGATCGGGGCGAGTCCGAGCGATATTTCATCGCACATGAGAATGCGCGGGTTGCTCATGAGGGCGCGGCCTATCGCCACCATCTGTTGCTGGCCGCCCGATAACGAGGTCGCTGGCGCTGCGCGCTTCTGTTCGAGCGCGGGAAAGAGACCGTAGACGCGCTGCAGATTCCAATCGCCGCGGCGACCGCAGTAAGATCCTATCAGCAGGTTTTCCTCGACCGTGAGGCTCGGAAATAGTTTACGTCCTTCGGGAACCAGAGCTATTCCCTTGCCCACGACACGCGACGCCTTCATGCCGCCGATCTGCTCGCCATCAAAGCGGATTGCATCGCGCGGCGGCGACTGAAAGCCAGCGATGGCGCGCATGAAGGTCGTCTTGCCAGCTCCGTTGGCCCCGATAATTGCCGTAACCTTCCCGGCGTCGGCGCGAAGGCTCACGTCGAAAAGCGCCTGGAAATCGCCATAGTAGGCGGAGAGGTTTTCGACCTCTAACAGGCTCATGCCGCTGCTACTCCCATGTAGATCTGACGCACGCGCGCGTCCGCCATCACTTCCGCCGGACGTCCATCGACGATCAGTGCGCCGAAATTGATCGCGACGATCCGATCGACGACCGCGAGCAGCGCATGCATGAGGTGTTCGATCCAGATGATGGCCACGCCCTCTCTGCGGACTTCGTTGATCGTATCGATCAAGGCGCGGACCTCGCTCTCGGTCAGGCCTCCAGCGATTTCGTCCAGCAGCAAGAGGCGAGGCCGAGTCGCGAGCGCGCGCGCCAGTTCGAGGCGCTTTCGGTCGAGCAGAGTCAACGCTCCGGACTTGTGGTTGACTTTGGACATGAGGCCGGTCCGTTCAACGATTTCGAGGCTGACGCGTTCAGCTTCTTGCACCGTAAGTCTGGCGCCGAAAGTCGCGCCAACGAGGACATTTTCGTAGACTGACATTTTCGCGAACGGATGGGGGACCTGGTACGAGCGTCCGATCCCCCGCCGACACCGTTCCGGAGGCGGGAGATCGGTAATGTCTTCCCCGCGCAGGAGGATGCGCCCGGCGCCCGGACGCACTCCTCCGCCAATCAGGTTGAACAAAGTCGTCTTGCCGGCCCCGTTCGGACCAATGACGCCGACCGCCTCGCCTTCTCGGACCGAGAAAGAGAGATTGTCGGTCACCAGCAGCGATCCATATCGCTTGCTGACGCCATCGACGGTCAGGAGGTCCGGCGCATCGCTCACAGCAGTTCCAACTTGCCTTGAACGGGAATGTTCGACGCCAATGTGTTGCTGACGACGGCGAGCTCGAACTTGTGCTTCGTTCCTTTCTTCCACTGACCGCCGACGAGCGGGGTCTTGGCGACGTTCTTGAACGGGCCTTGTCCACCCCACTTCACGGGTCCGACGATCGTATTGAGATTGGTTGCGGCGAGAGCGTCGCGGATCGCAGTGTTGTCAACGCTCTTCGCGCGCTTCAGAGTGTCCTCCGCAATTTCGAATAGTGCGTGCGCGAAGCCTAGCGGCTGCGTCCACTGCTTGCCCGTCGCTTTCTCGAACGCCGCCGCGAGGTCCCCCGCCGAGCGACCGTCGATCGACGATTTGAAGGGATGGTTCGGCGTCCACCAGACTTCGCAGGAGAGGCCAGCGCCGGCGTCGCCGAGCGCTTCGACAGAGCTGGGGAACAGCAGCGCTTTGCCGACGGTCGCAACCTTCGGCTTGTAGCCGCGTTGCGCCGCCTGCCGCCAGAACGTCGTGAAATCCGGCGGGATCGGTACGCCGGTGACGATGTCGGCGTTCCCGTCCTTGTACGCGGAGATCTGCGCCGAGAAATCGTCGGTGAGGTCCTGGTAGCGGCCGGGATCGACGATCTTGTAGCCTTCCTTCAACAGGACAGACGGAAACCCGATCTTGCCATCGCTCCAGGCGTTGCCGTCGCCGTCGTTCGGCCACAGGCCGCCGATGGTCCGGTTGGTCGAAACGCTGCTCCACATCGCGTCGAACACCGCGATGATGTCTTCCAGACCCCAGAAGAAATGATAGGTCCAGTTGAATCCGGTTTCCGGCTTGCCGCCGCGGGTGAAGAACCACGGTTGCCAGGGCGCTACAGTCGACAGGCAAGGGGTTTCGTTGAGTTCGCACTGATCGCTGACCGGGTTGGTCGTTTCCGGCGTCGAGGAGACGAGCATCAGATCGACGGCGTCGTCCTTGATCAGGCTCGCGGCGACTTCCGCCGCTCGGCTCGACTTCGACTGGCTGTCGCGAACCAACAACTCGACGGGCGTCTTGGTCCCCGCGACGGTGATGCCGTCTTTGAACCGCTTGGCGAGTTCGTCGATGACGAATTGATCGGCCTCGGCAAAAGGCGCGAGCGGCCCGGTCTTGGGGCTGACGTAGCCGATCTTGATCGGCTTCGATGCGGCATAGGCCGAACCTCCGGCAGCGCTGGCAAGAGACGCGGCTACCGCGCCTTGCAGGAACGTACGCCGGTTTACAGACATTCTAGACATATTCGGTTCCTCCCGGTTATTGTGGTTTCTCACTGACGCGGCGACGCTAGCCCATTGTTTGACGTCGCGCAGTTTCGATGATCGAACTCGGCTTTTCGCCGCCCGGACGACGTCCATGGTAGGCGTCGTCGAGTAGACGACGGATCGCCTCACGATCGAAAGGTTGCGGATTATAATACGGGTTGCGTGTCGCCAGATCGGCGGCGCGATCGAGATCGGCCTCTTTCATGCCGATGTCCGAGAGCTTTGTCGGACCGCCGCTGGCGACGATCAGATCGAACAGCGCGCCCGCCGCCTGCTTGGCGCTCACGACGCCCAGCGCGCCAGCTACCCGTCGGATCGCCTCCGGCGCCGCCGGCGCGTTGAACGCCGTCGCATGGGGAATCACGATCGTGTGCACCTCTGCATGAGGGAGATCGAAGCTTCCCCCCAAGGTGTGGCAGAGCTTGTGGTGCAGCGCCATGCCGACCGCGCCGAGCACCGTACCGCCCAACCAGGCGCCGTACAGCACCTGCGCTCGGGCGACCGCGTTCCCATGATCGCTCGCGGCAAGCGGGAGCGCCTCGGCGATCGCCCTGACGCCTTCCTCCGCCATCAACGATGTCACCGGATTCGCAGTCTCCGAGTACAGCGCCTCGATGCAATGAGCGATGGCGTTCATGCCGCTGGTTGCGACGACATTGGCCGACAAAGTCGAGAGCAGGTCGGGATCGTAAATGACCAATCGCGGCAGCACGCGCAGGTCTCGGCCGGTGGTCTTGAGCCCGCCCTGTGTCAACCCCCAGATCGGGGTCATCTCCGAACCGGCGTAAGTTGTGGGAATCGCGACGATCGGCAGGTTCGTGCGCAACGCCAGCGCCTTGGCGAGACCCGTGGTCGATCCGCCGCCTATCGCGAGAAGGCAATCGGCGCCGGCAATCGCCTTCTCAGCTTCATCCACGACCTCGATCGGAACGTGCATTCGGGCCCCGGAGTAACCTGCCGCCGCTCGCGTTCCGATGATCGCCCTGACTGAATCGCCCTGCGCGACCTGTTGTGGCGTCGTCAGGATCGCGGCGCGCTTCAGACCTAGCGCGTCGAGCTCCCACGGCAATTTCGACAGCGCGCCTTCAGCGAACACGACGCGTCCTGGCAGTGCATTGTATGCGAATGCGCCGATCATGCTCCGCCCTCGCGCCCATGGGCGAGCCGAGTGCGCTCGTGCAGCGCCCGCAGCGTCCTGAGTTCGCTGGAACCGGGCGGCTCGCTGATCGACAGGTTCGCAGCGATCTTGAGCGACCAGCCCGTTTGCGCTTTCACCTGTTCCAAAGTCACACCCGGATGGAGCTGCGTCAGGGTCAACTCGCGCGTCTCGGGGTCCGGAGTCAGCACGCCGAGGTCGGTGATGACTTTCGTCGGGCCGCGGCCGGGCAGGCCGAGGCGGGCTCGCGCATCGCCGCCATCCAGGTACCCGACCGAAGTGATGAAATCGAGCTTCTGCACGAAAGCCTTCGGGCTCTGGCGCAGAATGATGAAGACCTGCCCCGCCTGCCCCGCGATTTCCGGGGCGCCGCCAGCGCCAGGCAATCTCACTCTCGGTTTTGCGTAGTCACCGACGACGGTCGTGTTGATGTTGGCGAACCGATCGATTTGCGCGGCCCCGAGAAAGCCGACGTCGACTCGACCGCCTTGCAACCAGTAGCGAAAGATTTCCGGGACCGAAACGACAGTGAGCGCTGTGTTGGCCAGTTCACCGTCGCCGATTGAAAGGGGCAGGGCGTCCGGCTCGGCGCCAATGGTTCCGGACTCGTAGATCAGCACGATTTCCGGCGCATGGGTCAGGCGCGCCAGATTGGCCGCAGCGCTCGGCAACCCGATGCCGACGAAACAAACGTCGCCACCGCCGAGCTGGCGCGCGGCTTCCACGGTCATCATTTCATCGGTCGTGTAGTCAAGCGTCGACATGAGCCCGCCCTCTCGTCTGCCGCGCGAGGAAGTCCGCGAAGTCGCGGGTTTCGAGAACATTCTCGCGCATCCAGTCCAGGAAAGTTTCTCGGTCCCGCGCGATGGCGTCCCATTTCTTGTAGAAGGCGTTGTCGCGCGCATAGTACCCATGCGCATAGGACGGCGCCGCGCCGCCCGGCACGCAAGCGACGGCGCTTACTACCCATGTGGGCAGGATGACGGCGTTGTGGGCTGCGTCGACTCTAAAGTCGTCGACGACCTCTTCGACCGTGACGATCGCGCGCTTTGCGGCAAGCACCGCCTCCTTCTGCACGCCGAGGATGCCCCACAGAAGGACGTTGCCCTTGCGGTCGGCTTTTTGCGCGTGGATCACCGCGACATCGGGACGAATCGAAGGCGACGCGGCGAGCATTTCACCGGTAAACGGGCAGGCGATCTGGCGGATCTTTGGATTGCTTCTCGGAATGTCAGTTCCCGCGTAGGCGCGCAGCACGGCGAACGGCAGGCCGGATGCGCCGGCCGCGTACGAACTCGCCATGTCGGCATGCGCACGCTCCTCGATTTCGAGGGGCCGCGGCCAACTATGTTCAACCGCATCGCGAAATCGATGCAGCGAGCCGACGCCCGGATTTCCGCCCCACGAAAACACCAGTTTGCGTGCGGCGCCCATTCCGATGAGCTGATCGTAGATGAGGTCCGGCGTCATCCTGATAAGCGTGAGATCTTTCCGACCTTGACGGATGATCTCATGACCTGCGGCGTGGGGAATGAGGTGCGTAAATCCCTCCAACGCCAACGAATCGCCGTCCCGGACGAAGGTCGCGACGGCTTCAGATAGCGGCATGATCTTGGCCATGACGTCACCTCCGGTAGTAGGGAGGAAGCTGAGCGTCGACGTTCACCCACACCGACTTTGGCGACGTGTATTCGCGCATCGCCTCGAAGCCCATTTCCCGGCCATAGCCGGAAGCATGCACGCCGCCGAACGGGGAACCAGGATTGACGCGCTTGTAGCAGTTGATCCACACCATGCCGCTGACCATCGCTTTGGCAAAACGATGGGCGCGTTGCAGGTTCGATGTCCACAGGCCGCCTCCGAGCCCGTATTCCGTGCCATTGGCGATCGCCAACGCCTCTTCGTCGGTCTTGAATGTGGACACGCTGACGAAAGGCCCAAATACCTCCTCGTGACAGACACGCGATCGCGGATCGGCGCGCACCACGGTCGGCTCGACGTAGCAGCCCTTCGCGAGAGCGGGGTCGTCGGGAGCCCGTCCGCCGGTCAGGATTTCGCCGCCTTCCTCACGCGTCACGTTGCAGTAGTCGAGCACGCGCTGTTGATGCATGCGCGAGGTCAGAGGGCCCATCTCCGTCGTTTCCGCGAGCGGATCGCCGATGCGGATCGAGCGGGCGAGAGCAAGGAAACGGTCGAGGAATTCGTCGGCGATCTTTTCGTGCAGCAGCAGCCGCGAACCGGCGATGCAGGCTTGGCCCTGATTGTGGAATATCGCGAAGGCCGAACCGTTGACGGCGGCCACCAGATTGGCGTCTTCGAAGACGATGTTCGCGCCCTTGCCGCCGAGTTCGAGCTGCACCTTCTTCAGGTTGTCCGCCGAGCCACGCACTACCCCGCGTCCGATAGCGGTCGAGCCGGTGAAAGCGATCTTGCGCACTTCGTGATGGTCGACGAGTCGCTGACCCGCGGTTGCGCCATAGCCCGGTACGATATTGACGACGCCGGCCGGGAAGCCAACGTCACGCATCAACTCGGCGATGCGAAGAGCCGAGAGCGGAGTCAACTCGGAGGGTTTCAACACGACACAGCAACCCGCCGCGAGCGCCGGCCCCATCTTCCAACTCGTGAACATGAGCGGAAAGTTCCACGGCACGATCTGGCCGACGACGCCGACAGGCTCACGCAAAACGTAGTTGAGGAACCCTGCTTCGACGGGAACCACTGTGCCCTCGAACTTGTCAGCCATGCCGCCGAAATAGCGATAAGTTACGGCTGTGCGCGGTACGTCGAGGCCCCGCGTGTCCTTGAGCGGATGGCCCGTGTCGAGCGATTCGAGCCGGGAGAGGTTCTCTGCATCCGCCTCGATCGCGTCGGCGAGTTTCAGCAACAACCGGCCACGGTCCATGGCCGACATCGCCGACCAAGCGGGAAAGGCTTTCGTCGCGGCTTCGACCCCGCGGTCGACGTCGGCCGCGCGCGCTTCGGCGACGTCGGCGATATGCGAATTGTCGTGCGGGTTCAGCGTTGCGACGGTCGCGCCTTCGAGCGCGTCGACGAACTCTCCGCCGATGAAGAGTTTGGTTTGCAGAGTCATCGCGTTATGTCCCCTCCGAAGGAGCGCGGCCGTATTCTCTGCGAGCTCGTCACGCCCGCCTTCGTTCTATTTACTGGGAAGAAGGCCTGGGTTGCTCCGGCGCCGCGGTCGGCGCGGCGCCGGAGGTTCGATCAGAACTCGACCGGATACGGCGGGATCTCGCCTTCGTTGTGCATCCGCACGATGTCGGGGTTGGTGTTCTCCCAGACGAGCAACATCGAGCGCTTCGCGCTGAAGCCCTGGTGGCGGATGTCAGCCGACATCGCTGCGACGTCGCCGGCCTTCATGACCACCTTGGCGCGCGGGCGGCCCGTCGCCTTGTCCTCGACTTCCCATTTGATCTCGTCGGACAACTGGATGAACCACTCGACGCGATCGTTGCCGTGCTTGATCGGCAGAATGTATTCCTCTGTAGTCGGGCAGTAGAGGCTGCTCTTGCACACCGAAGTGACAGAGGGGTTCCAGGTGACGTCTGAACGCGACAGGAAGGCGAACAGGCTGAAAGCCGCGATCTCCTTCTCGTAACCGGGCTCGACGTGCACTTCCGGCGCGTCCTGCGGCACATCATGGAAGGCCCGGTTGATCGGATAGCCGTTGGCGTCGGCGCGCAACGGCGCGTCGCCCGGCAGACCAACCATGCGAATGCATGTCTCGCGGTTGCGGTTGATCGCTTTCCGGTTTTCGCCGTTCTTGGAGCCCATCCAGGTGTTCCCGGTCTCCTCCGGCGCAGCGAACGGATCGAAGCCTTCGTTGCACCAGTCGTCGAGGATGGACTTGAACGCCTCCATGATCACCGGGGTGTCGAACGTCTCGGTGAGAGCGAGGCCCTGCGCCTTGTACACTTCGTTGAACGAGCCAGCGAACATCTCCACCTTACCATAGAGGTTGTTCGTGCCGAACACGGCGTCAAAATTCACCTGATAGTAGAAGAATCCCCAGGCGACGTCGCGCATCATGGCGCGCAGGAAGGCGTCGGCGGACATGTAATGGGTCATCGACCCGTTCTTTGTCGGCCAGGATATGTAAACGAAATACTCGTCGCGGCTGAAGGAAAAGCTGCCGAGTTTGAAGGCGCGGTAGCCAGTGCGGTTGCTGGCCTGGGTCGCGGTGACGGCGTTCATGAGTGCGTTCCTCCGGTCAGACGTAGCAGATCTCAGCCCACTTCTGGACGCTGTTGGCGCCGAGAAGGGTCTGAAGCAGGATCACCCCGAGCTTGCGGGCCCGGTACTGGTAGACGCTGCCTTTCGGCAGGATCGCCTGATGGCCGCGGCGCAACACTACGTGGCCCATTTTCGGGCCCTTCGGCGCATGAGCGACGATCTGAGTGCCCTCGATCGCCTCGGACACCAGTTCGTCGACGACAGCCTTGTGGAAGTGGATCTCGATCTCGCCGTCCATGGCGAGCGCGAACTCGTCGTGCGAGGCCGAAAACCAGGGGCTTTCACCTTCGGCGCGGAGGGTCTCGATCACGTTTTCCAGGTTCTTGGCCACGACGACCATCTCGTAGGGCTTGGACTGCTGGGCAACCTCGAACATGTTCGAAAACGTGTAATACTTCGGGTTGTCGTTGATGATCTCGATGTGGCCCTTCTCGTAATTGTCGAGTGAGCCGAACACCGTGTGATAGGCGGTCATCCGTATTCCTCCCGTGTCGATGACCGGGATTTGACCCGGTCGGAGATTTCGCTTGCACAGCTTCTGAGGATTGCTTACTGTGTTCGTCAGACGAACATATGTTCGCAGTCCGCACATAATCGAATTGAGGTAGGCTTCGTGTCAAGCGAAAAATCCACCGACGGCGAAAAATCGCCAGACACCGAAGAATACGTCCGATCGCTCGCGCGTGGACTTGCCGTCATCGAAGCCTTCGATCGCGACCACGCCTTGCAGTCGCTGGCCGATGTTGCGCGCAGGGCGAACGTCTCGCGAGCGACCGCACGCCGCTTGCTGCACACCCTCGTCGAACTCGGATACGCGGCAAGCGATGGCAAACGCTTCAGTTTGCGGCCGAGGGTCCTCAATCTCGGTTACAGCTACATGGCCTCGCTGGGGTTGGTCGAAATCGCGCAGCCTGAGATGACAGAGCTCGTGGCGGAGGTGCACGAATCCTGTTCCGCCTCGGTCATGGACGGCCATGACGTCGTCTATGTCGCACGCGTTGCTTCATCGCACCGCATCATGTCGATCAGCTTGAACGTCGGTAGTCGGCTGCCGGCTCACTGCACTTCGATGGGCCGTGTTCTCCTGGCCGCGATGAGCCCTGAGGCCCTCGATACGTTTTTCGCAAACCAGCAGCTGTCTCGTCCCACCGAACGCACAGTTACGGACATTCGGGAACTCAGGGCCATCATTTCCAGGACAACCGAACAGGGTTGGGCGATCGTTGACGGTGAACTGGAACTCGGGCTGATTTCGTTGGCGGCGCCGATACGTGATGCGAGCGGCAAAGTGGTCGCGGCCCTGAATATATCGTCGCACACGTCGCGAACCACCCCCGAGTCAGCCGAGCGCCTGCTGCTTCCGCCGCTGCTGAAAGCGGCAAACTCAATCTCTTGCGCGCTCGGCACCGAGCGGGCCTGACCAGCTACCCCCAAATCAAGGAACGACAGATGACCGAAACGTTTGTTTGCGACTTCGCTCGCACGCCTTTCGGACGCTACGGCGGCGCTCTTGCGGCGATGCGCGCAGATGACCTCGCCGCCGTTCCGCGGCAAGCGCTTCGGACGCGCGACCCGAACGTCTGTGAAACGGCTTCACAGTTTGACCCCGCCTCTCCCAGATACTTCAACATCTTGCCGCGCCGATCGGCATTTGGACCCCACGGCGAATGACACCTCGTCAGCATTCGCCGCTTACCATCCAAGCTAGCTCGGGCTCCTGTGCAAAGGCGCGACACAGCTCGTCGAAGTTCTCGACCAAGTCCCGTCCACCTAGTGTCCGAACCTTACGTAAGGTTGGAGCATCAAGATTTATTCCATTACCGATATACTTGAAATCGGTCACGAACTCCGAATTAAAGCCGCCTATTGCATAAATATCTTCATAATATAACTCCGAAAACAACAAAATATTGCTTTTCATATAATTTGATATTGAATCATCTATTTCAATTTCTTCCTTCATATTTCTTACAATATCAGCAACGTGTACCTTAATCTTAGTAACACGCTTACTTTGAGTACCTTCATCAGAGTGAAATATCCCCGTTAGACGTGCGGTAACGTCCGAGAAGAAACGTTCCAGAACGTTCTTCCGACGCAACAAAATGGCCGATTGCGAAATAGCTAACGATCGACGAATTATAGCTGAAGTGCTAAAATTCATAGTTGGGTGTGTCCAATTATCAGAAAATACATAGGAATTTTCAAGTTTGCATTCGAATACAAAAAGACGCAATTCTGGCTTAAGAGCCTTCTCCTTTGACCGCAATTCTTCCATGTATTCGTCGAAAACACATAATGGCCCGCCTTCCAGGAAAGACGTTTTTCTTTCCGCTGCTGCAGATAACCAATCAAAAAGATATGATTGATAACTATATGATTTAGTTGGATTGAAAATTTCCGCGTACGCACTCGCGCGACTATTTTGAGTAATTGCCTTCAGAAGGCTAGTACTTCCGGTTCTGCAGCGTGAAAGCATAAAGCAGGTTTGCACGCCATTGTCATTCATGTCCCACCCTAACTCTTGTCTGATTACCGAGATTTGTGGATCGGCGCCGATCAACGGGACTTGCAGAGCGTAAACCTCGTCCGCGCTTTCACGCGGATCCTGACCGGCACAAGTCGCATTCCGCGAGTTTTGGTATAAGTCGCCGCAAAATGCTACTGCTTCCTTGGGTGAACGGCGAGCGCAGGCGTGATCCCGTCTGCTCATGGCGCCCTGTCGACCGCACACAAGCGCTCCATAGTCTCGCGGAACACGCTTGGCGCGTCAACTCGAACCGAAAAACCTCGCGCCGGGATCTAACGCGCCGGACGCCTGCACGCGCTCATCCCCCCGCCTCGGATGAGATTTCCGTTGCGATGGCGATCGCGGCGTCTTGGTCTGTCGCCGGCCGTTGGATCGCTCGTTCGACCGTCATACCCTCGATCCACAGCCCGAGTTTGCGCTGATCCGCCGATTCTCCGGCGTCGTACGGGGAACGCGCGTCGATGCGGTGGAGACGCAGTTTAGCTACACGGAGGCCTTCAGCCATCACTACCGGCAACACGACCGTTCGCGTCTGAAGTTGGTCGTCGTCGAAACTCCACTCGGCGCCCTGGCCGCCGTCCGCCGTTACCGTGACCTTGGCCGTGCCGGACTGTTGCGTCCCATAGACCTTGCAATGCACCACCAGTTCCAGCGCTTCTGTCGCGAGTTCTGGCCCATGGATTTCGTCTCCGATCACCGAACACTCGATTTCAGCGGGGTCGCCCCCACTCCAAACCCCTTCGGGCTCGGGAATGTACCAACCGACGGTAAAACTTTGAACCAGTTCGGGCGTGTCGGCGAAATTATAGGAACGGCCGACTTGCAGCGTCAACTTCGGGGCCACAACGGAGGCTGGCGGAGCGGCGGCAGGGGCGCTGGGGGCGGTCTTGGATACTGGCCGAGCGCCTAGGGTCGCCGCGCGAACGATCTCGTCCCATTTTCCGAAGTAGTGCTCTTCGCTGGCCTGGGTCAGATAGAAATCCTGTCCCAGACGCGCGCGCTCCCCACGTTTGGCCTCGTCGTCGTAGAGATCGAGAATGTCCTGGGCCATATCAAAGGCAGAATCGGTCGTCGGAAACTCGGGCGGAAGCCCGATGGCTGCCGCCGGGAAGCGCGTGAGGCTGAAAGGCTTGACGCGGGCGAAGGCGTCCAGGACCTTGATCGGTACGCCAGCGCCGGCGATGATCGGAAGAACCACGATTTGCGCCGCCTGATAGTAGGGGTGCAGATCTTCGACACGGCCGAAGTAGGCGACGCGTTCCGTCAGTTGGGTTTGATCGAGCTTCTGGCAGACGGAGCCGACGATCGCCAGCGATAGGCCTTCCTTGAAGAGGACCGGCTTGTAAACGTTCTCCACGAACCAACGGATCGACACGACGTTTGCGTCGTGATCGCTGCCGACGAACAGGAGATCGTATGTGTTTTTCAGCAGAGCGCCGCGCTGCGGCGACTCGACGAAGGGCACGCACCACGTCACTTTCTCGGCGCTGATCGAGGCAAAAGTCTGCGCCTCGCTCGCGCTGATGCTGACGATATGATCGAAGGCGCTCAAAGCCTCCAATTCTTGCGCCACTTCCGCGGAATCGACCTCGCGCCCCTGCTGGTAGGCGTATTGAAAGGCCTGAATGTCGTGCGTCTCCACGATGCGGGGCGTTGCTTTCGCGATACCGAGTGTCTTCAGGACAGCGTCGTGATGGGCGTAATTGACGACGGCGAAACTGAAGGGAATTTGGCGGAGCCACTGCGCCAGCATCGGAGGAAATTCGAGCTGGCCCCAGGCGGCGGTAAAGTTGTCGTAGGAATTGCCGTGTTCGACGAACCGATTGGCGATCTGAAGAAATTCTGGCGAGTCTTTGAAGTTCGCCTGCCATTCCCAAGTCGTGAAGAAGTCTTCGAACCGGAAGTCTCGCCGCACGCCGCACTCTCGATTCGGATAGGGAATGACCAGTTTAATGACCCGGTATCCCCGGCTGTTGAGGTATTTGAGTTGCGAGGCGTAGACGACCCCGGATCCCTCTCCTCGGGTGTTGTTTGATATCCAGAGCACCCATTTTTGCTCGACGCCCTCGACAGCGGGCGCGCCGACCATCCGCCGCACAAAATTGACTTCGTCGCCGAACAGGTCGGGTCGATCCGCTCGGAATCGCTCGGCGCGATCCCGCCAGTAGGGATAGTTCTCTATCAGGCTGCACACGGCGCGCGCGAACCCGAGTTCGTTCTGCACGTCGGGAACGAGTGCGCCGCCGTCGCAATAAGTTGCCTGAATGTCCGTGCCACGCGAAACAACGATCGGCTTCGCCAAAGCGGCGGCTTCGGTCGCAATCCCGGATCCGCGCAGAATGTACTCCGAAGGCTTGTAAGGCAGAATGAGCGCGTCGGCGGCATTGAGAACACCGACATAGGCAGCGTCGTCGAGAAAGCCCAGCGCCTCGATGCGTTCGTCTTTCTTCGCCATCATGGCCAGCGCCACGCGCGCCGCGCCGATGTCCTGCGTTTCGTTCTGGCCGCTGGCGCCGGTCTGTATCTTGAAGCGCAGCGCGGCCGGACCCCGATACTGGGTAATCACGTAGTCGACGATGAACGGCAGGAACTGAAAGCCCTTTTCAGAGCGCGCCTCCCCGAGATAGGCGATCACGAATTCATTCGTGGTTGGCCTCTGTCGGGTAACCCCGATTTGCTTCAATCGCGCCTCGGTGTCATCAATGCTATTGAAAAGTAAGTCGAATTTCCGTCCCGAGAGTTCCTCGAAATAGTTCTGCAGCCCAACCGACTCGGTGAAGAACCGGAAGTGTCTGTCAAAACCGAGCTGTGAGATCAGGCGGAAACAGTCGGCGTATTCCAACGCCGCCTTTGGCGCTCGCGTTTCGTCGCGATCGAACCGAATTAAAATCGTCGGCCGTAGCAACGCCGGGCGCGCCAGCAGGAATTCGACCGTTCCCGCGAGCATGGCGGGGGTAGCACAGAACAGCGTTAGAAACGACGTCGAAGTGACGAGTTCGGCGCCAGCGACCTCCTCGAGATCGGCCGCGAACTTCGCAATCGAGTTTTCGCCGCCATAGAGATAGTCGTCGAAAGACGGTCGCACCCGGGCGTCCGGCGCAAGCAGATTTGTCGACGCGCGGCGGTTTGCCGCAACGCCGCTTCGAAAACCGAGCGACTGGGCGCCTCGCGCCAGCGCGCGTGCGACTCCCGCGTGATGTCCGATTAGATTCGCTAACGACGGATCGCAAATCACAAACGTTTCTGCAGCGTGGCGGGTGGATACGCGCAGTCTCGCTTGCAGATCATTGCGCAATCCGTCCAAGCTCGTATCGAAACCGATGTCCAGTCGATCGAGATCCAACACGCTTCCGCGGAGCAATTCCGCGACCTCTCCCCATTGCAGCAGCGAAGCCGAAGCGCGGAAAGCCTCTATCGCATTTGAGGCGTTGGCGCGCGACAATAGAGCCGTTATGGGCTCGAGTACATTCTCAGTCAAAGCTACGGAGTCTTCGAGAGAGAGCACGAGGTTGTATCGGCTGGAACTCATGACGAGTTCATGTACGAGCGTCGCATCTTGCGCGCCAAAGAGCGGATCCGACGCCGTTACCCGAAGACGCCCCGCGCTCCGCCAAGACGTCTGAGCGCCCATCAGTGTGTCAGTAGAAACATAGAGCACCGCGGACAGCCATGCGGCGCTGCTGTCGACGAGTTCTCTAATGCGATCCAGTCCCGACGGATCGGCCGAGGCGGCCCAGAGGTGCAGCGTCAATGTCTCGGCTCGCCGAGGCGGCTGGGGAAGCGTCCGGCCTGAGCTCAGGCCGCGATTCTCTCCACGACAGGGCCGCTCGAGGGCGTTTAGCAGGATTTCCCGGACACGCGCCTCGAACTGCGAAGCCGATGGCGCTGTGGACGGCGCCGGCGCGCCCGAAGGTGGGTTTTGAATGAAGTCTTGCAGGCTTCGCGCCAGCGAACCGATGTCGAGAGAGTCTTCGATGAGTCGCACAAACTCTGGCGGTCCGACCAGGCCTTCATACGATGCGGTCCGACTGGTAAGAATCGGCACGCCATTTGCGACCGCCTCCACAACCGGGATCCCATATCCTTCATAAAGCGTCGGAAATACAATTCCCATCGCCGATTTCATGAATCCGGCGTAGTCTGCCGGCGAAAGGAAGGGAACTTCTTTGACCCGATGTGCGAAACGAGATTTGCCCAGTATCTCGAGGTGAAGCATAGAATTCGCCTCGACGGGACGAATTCCTGAAATGACCAGACTTACGTCGTCGTCGATCAGGCCGCGCTCGCAAAGCGATAGGAAGGCCGCGATCAGCCTGAAATGGTTCTTATGGTTCCATTGCACCCCGGGATAGTACAGGAAGCGCCCCTGCTCCGATTTCCGGATATCGCTGGGTACATTGATGTCGAAATAGGGAAATTGAGCGATCCATTCGACGTTGCTTTTGCCATAACGATCACGGATAGCCTTTTGCTGATCCTCGCTGACAGTGAGCACCAAGTCGGCTCGGGCTATGGACGTACCGTAGTTCAGCGCCCGCGCCGCTATTTCCTGGTCGGTGAAGAAACCGGGCCTGTCGAGGAACATCAAATCGTGAATAACCGCGATTGAGTAAACAAACGGCGGAATCTCCTGAGGCTCGAGTCCGTTCAGAGGATCGACATAGACATGCGCGCGCTCGATCAGCGATTTCGCCTTGGGCGTCGACAGGTCCTCCGTGACTACCAAGGTCGCGCCCTCGGCGCGCAGGAAATCTGCGACGAGTTGGTGGGTTCTGGAATTGACGAAAACCGTAACGTCGGCGCATTTGCTCGCGCTGCGCGCGAAGAACAAGCCGAACCATCCGGCGCCGCCGGCGCCGTCGCTCGCGGCCACGAGGCGACTCAGATTGACGATAACGTTCGGCTTCGACATGGATATCACGCTACTCTCATGTATCAAGGCAGACGGGTGAGGACCAATTCGCTGAATATCACGCCCAGCTTCCGGTCGTCGACCACCGCGCCGAAGCGTATCGGTGAGATGGTTTCGCGCGTGATGAATTCAAATAGCGTTGGCGCGGGCGAACGTCGGCGCGGCAGACGAAAACTGTATTTATACGGGTATGTTTTTGAATTTTGCTCCAACTCCACGTCTGTGCCATCCACGTTGCACTGAATATTCGACAGGTTTAGCTTGCTCTCGGAGCCTAACAAGATCAGCGCGCCTTGAAAATCGAGCCGTCGGTCGATCGCGACCCGAATACGGAACGCTCTTGATGGTCCGGTCCAACGGAAGGGGCCGCCGTGTCCGTCGCTTTCCAGACGATAGAAGCCGTCCAACAGGGCGTCTTGGTTATCAGCCGTAACTCGCATCACCCACCGCCCCCGTTACTTCCCTGGACCAAATGACGTCCCCCGAGCGGCAACACATCCGCCGAACTGACGCGCGGTTTTGCCATTCACTACCAGTCTGTGTACATGCGTCGCTGCTCTCGGGCAGCGAAGAGAGCGCGGCCAACACGCCACATTGCGGTCTGCAACCAAACGCCAACACCTCCGATGCGCAAAAAGCAGAGGCCCGCCTGCGTCCGCACTCCGTCGCCGGTGACGACTTACCCGTGTTCGCAGGCTTATTTCCTCTACAGATGCTGAACAGACTTGCCACGTGCCGCCGGACCAACGAATGTCTCTGCTCCATCCAAACGCAAGTCCGCGAAGTTTTCATATAGGCGGAAGTGTGTCTGTCAAGTATCAATTGCGGTCGCAATTCAACTCAGGCCAACACGCAGTTTACCTCAAGATGGCCGGCTATCCGATTGTTCATAGATGCCGGAATCGGCATACTACAATCGGCTCACGAGTCGCATTGCCTCACCACCTTCCGAGAGGCCGTTGGCCGCCGGACTCTGTTGTTGGTCGTCGATGAAACGTAACATTCCAGGACCAAGCGGTGGCGGCAGCGTCTCCAGCATCGGATTGCGCGCCAAGGTCCCCGCGTATTTTCTTGCATTTTCGGCAGCCTGTTTGAATTGCCGCTCGAGATCGAAGTCGCGCGTCAATTTCAGGAATTGCGCGCAATCGCCGACGACGCCGATTTCGTAAGTCTCAGCATAACGGGCCAACGGAGTGTTCGCCGTGACTATTGTCGGTTTCGCCGCGAGCAACGCCTCCAGAATCACGCCGCTTCCGCGAAATTGATCGGGCCAGGTCACATGATCGTAGGGCGTGCAGATGATGTCAGCGAGCTTGAATTCCGCCTGATAGGCGCCGTCATCCAATATACGCGGGAGCACCGTCACTTGAGGATTGGCGGACAACGTTTCGGGCGCAATGCGAACGGCGCGGTAGTCGGGCTCCTGAATGACGATTTGTAGATGGGCTGGAAATGGAGCTTGCAGCAGCAATTCGCGCAAGAATCCGAGCCCCTTGTCTGGAAAGCGTCGATACGAACCAGGGAAGAAGACACGCAGCCGCTCCGGCGGTTCGCTGCGCGACCGAGCCGCCGATTCCTGCAGCGCATCGTCGATCGAGATTTCCGAAAATGAATTGATGTCGAGATAACCGACAGGCGTCGAGCTGCGCAGAGCCAAATGCCGGCAGGCCCAATCCGTTTCGGCATACAAGAAAACGCTGACGCCCTGTTCCGCCGCCACGCGCTGGAGTTTGAAGGCGAGATTGACGAGATTGGCGCCGTTCCTTTCCAGGCTCAGAAAATTCCACATGCGAATGTGAATTTGACCGACCCGTCCCGCGAGATCGCCGACCTTCTCGATGAGGGCATGGAGAAGGAAGAATTCGCCCGTCGGCAAGAACAGGACAT
>Ga0302320_10007448_pt1 | contig 24111 bp, 14 predicted proteins | sample Bog_T0_3_FD_202130 | JGI IMG/M metagenome (GOLD analysis project Ga0302320, IMG submission 202130) | Peat permafrost microbial communities from Stordalen Mire near Abisko, Sweden - Bog_T0_3 | ecosystem: Environmental > Terrestrial > Soil > Wetlands > Peat | place: Sweden: Abisko, Stordalen Mire...
ATGGAGGGACGCGCTCAACTGCTTCTCGGTGCTGTGGGAAGCTCGCTTCCCACAGCACCGAGGCTAACCATAAACGGAACTTCAACTTGATCGTTTACACAAAAGACTGGACACTACCTCAAGTAGCGTAGCTACTGACATTCTTCGAATCGCTCATTTTTACTTTTGATCGCTCTTCGCACTCGGCTTTTCTCTCGCGTCGCTTAACATTGATTGATACTGAGTCCACAATGCCCCCGCCTTCTCATGTGCCTCATTTCTTGCTTTTACGTCACCCGGCTTACTCGAAGTTCCGGAAGAGTTCTCCTTTAGATGGTGCTTTAAAGCATCCCATCCAACCAAACGGTACCATGGCTGAAAACCTCTATGCTCTGGACTTGCTGAATCTGTAACAGTGTGCAAAGCATGGCCAAAATTTGTGAGTGCCCTGTCACTAAGCCCTTTACCCCCTCTTTGTTCATACGATATCTGATGTTTGACTGCAGAATCCAACTCGGTGTTCACGTATTTCATAGCAAGCCTTTCCGCTTCTCCAACTGTTTGATTGTTTGCCCCGTCTCTCATTGAATGCATGTAGGAAAGCGCTGCCGCCTGACCGCCATTTGTGAACCCATCAACATCATCGCTTGCGTTATCTAATACTTGGACCGCATGTGCTCCAAGATTGCCGAATTCGTCTTGAACTAATGAGTGATGAAACGGAGCTGACCAATGCCCATCCGCATCCAACCGCGTCATTGGATTGTTTCCGACATACGCATAGAGATTGAGTGTCTGCGGATCGTCTAACTTGGCGTATGGTACAGGCTCTTCCTTGGCGCTCCAGTCCGGCGACATGAATCGTCCCATCGCACTGCTGTAGTAGCGGGCTTCGAAGTAGTCGTTGCCTGATTCGGAATCACGTTCTTTGCCGGTAGAACGATGAGCTGCTTGACGTTGTTCCAAAATCAGATGCCACATGCACCGTCGTAGATGCGATCGTTGCATCGTAGCCGTGGTTCAGGGCTTCCAAATTGAGGCGGGATGAAGGCGCGGGGGCAATAAGTGGCCGCGTTGTCGACATTTTCTCTAGTCGTCGTAGATGCATCTGGCCTTCGCCGTAATTGCAATTCGCAGATGCTGTCCAGGCGCCGCTCATGGGTCGTAACGGTATATCTACCACACCGAAAGATGGCTTGAGGCGCAAGCATTCCTCCGTGCTTCCGGGGACAAACGAAATTGGCAATGGAGTCAGATTCATCTGGAATGAAGCTTTTTGATCTGCCGGAAGTTTACTACATTGTAAGCACGTGCCAAGTCGCTTGGCGTCGACAATCGTCGGGCTCTGCATGTCTATAAAGGGTGGCTCTGATGCTAACACGGAGGTGCCCTCCGCTGGTGAGCTCAAGCTTTATATGTCTGAATCATACGTCCCGTCTGTACGGTAGGCTACCCTGAAGTTACTTTCGGGCAGCTGGTTGCTGCGAGATTTATTGCCCTGGACAGTAAATGCAGGTCCTTCGACTGCGCTGCGCTCCGCTCAGGATGACAAAACTTGGGTGGTGCCACCCGATGCGATCAATGGCCACTGCTGCTATCGCTGCTGTTGCAGATGTGACTGCTGCTACTGTTGTTGCTCCTGTTGCTGCTGTGACTGCTGCTACTGCTGTTGCTGTTGTTGCTGCTGCTACTGCTGCTGTTGCTGTTGCATCTGCTGTAGCTCGATGAAGGGGGTGAGCGGCGCGGGCGGCTGCTGGGCGCGCTCGACCAGGACACTCCAGTCTTCGGGGATAGGGAGCTTGCGGTCGAAGGCCGGTGGCTTCTGACTGGCCTCGACATGCACGGCGACATAGAGTTCGCTCTCGGTGTTGCCGCGGAAGATGCCGTGAGTGGGTGGGACGTCAGCGTAGTCGCGCCCCACGGCGGTGCGGATGTGGCGATGATGGGCGACGAGATTGTTGGTGGGATCGAATCCTACCCAGCCGAGTTGCGGCAGCAGCACATCGACCCAGGCGTGGGTGGCATCGGGGGTGGAACGGTCGTGATCTTCGCGGCTGCGGTAGAGATAGCCGGAGACGTAGCGGGCGGGGATCCTCACATGGCGCAGCAGGGCGATCATGGTGTGGGCAAAGTCCTGGCACACACCCTTGCCGCTGACGATGGCTTCGTCGATGGGCGAGTCCACGCGGGTGGAGCGCGGCTCATAGTCAAAGTAATCGAAGAGGCGCTGGTTGAGCTCCTGCACGAGCATCAGGGGATCGTCGCGGCGGCTCACGCCCATCTGCTTGGCCAGCAGGATGAGGGCGGGAGTTTCCACGGCAAAGGTGGAGGGCAGCAGCATCTCGGAGTAATCGCCCGACTCGATCAGATCGTCGAGGGCGCCCCATGCGTCGGGCGCCAGGAAACTGGGCACATCGGGCAGCGTCTGCGCCTCGATTACCGACTCGGCGACGATGACCAGTTGATCGTGCTCGCCGGGAATGTCGAAGTGGTGCACGTTGTTGCCCAGGTGGTCGCGATAGCTGAAGACGCGGCAGCGCGGACTGACGGAGAGCGAGAAGGAAAGACAATGCTGTGTGGAGTCCGAGCGGGGATGCATACGCGCTTCCATGATGCTCTCGCTGATGGGACGAGAGTAGCGGAAGCGGGTCAGATGGCGAATCGAATAGAAGTTCATGCTGGCTCCCAGGTTTGGTTGTTTCCCAATTCTCGTACTTTGACCCATTGGATTTGTGCTTTCCCTGGTCTCAAAATCGAGACCAGGGGCACCCATTCTGTATGAACGATACTTCCGAATGGATTTGTGGTTTCCCATGTCCCAAAATCGGGACATGGGGCACCCATACTTTATGGGCGACACTTAAAAATCCTGCCGTTAAGGCACTAACTGGCCAAGGCCGACTGGATGGAATAGTGCACGTAGTAACGGTAGATCAGTTCGTGAATCCGCAAACACTGCTCGCGAATGGCGTGGAGGAAGGCTGCGATATCGCCGTGCATGATTTCTTCAATGGTGGTGAATCCGAGCATGGCGTGGAGACGGCCAATGCCCGCCGTGAGCTCTTCGGGCGCGCGTCGACCGCCCTGGATTTGAATCCCGAGAATCGCGTCGCGGAGGCCGTCGACGCAGTAGCGAATGGCGTGAGGAAAGTCGCGGTTGAGCAGCAGGAACTGGAGTACCCGGTCAGGCGCAACATCGGCCGAGTAGACCTGGCAATAGGCCTCGAAGGATGTGCTGCAACGAAGCAGTCCCACCAGTTCGAGATAGTGGTAGCTGGAGTGGTCGCGCTCGCCGGGGCTGAACATCCACTCCTGGTGGACCTCCAGCATGGTGGCCGTGGCGTAGGCGCGTTCCAGATAGCGGCCGAGGCGCATGAACTGCCATCCCTGGCCGTGGATCATGGTGGTGTCGGTAACGCCCTTGAAGAGATGAATCCCGTCGAGCACCGATGTCAGCGAGTCGTTAATGCTGGCTCTGAACTGGCTGAGCGCGTGTTTGGAGTGGATCTGATGATAGAGGCGATTGAGACGCTGCCATTGCTCGCTGGAGATCTCTTCGCGCACCTGGCGGGCGTTGTCGCGTGCGCCGTTGACGCAAAAGGTCACGGCGGCATGATTGAGGTTGTCGAAGACCAGTTGGCGGGCCATGGCTTCCAGATCGCCGTTCCACTCCAGGCCTTCGGGTTTGCCCAATGCGCCGATCAGGCGCTGCCAACGGAGTTCAGCGCTGGCGCCGCCGGTGTCGAGCATCAGGCCCAAGGTCACGTCGAGCTGACGAGCGGTGTTTTCGGCCCGCTCCAGATAGCGGCACATCCAGTAGAGACTGTCGGCTACGCGGGAAAGCATCGGTTTGTCTCCCTTACTCGTGATGAAAAATCTGTTTGCCTGATGGACAGGATGGAGAAGTCGCCTTGAACTTGTGCATCGCAGGTTTCAAAATCGAGACGTGGGGCACCCAATCGAAGTGCCTCATCCAATGGTCAGAGGCCTACTCCAGCACCCAGGTATCCTTGCTGCCGCCCCCCTGGCTGGAGTTGACCACCAGGGAGCCTTTTTCCATGGCGACGCGGGTAAGGCCCCCGGGGACGATGCTCACTTTGTCGCCGTAAAGCACATAGGGCCGCAGATCGACATGGCGCGGCTCCAGATGATTGCCGACGAGGCAAGGGGCGCGGGAAAAATCCAGCGTTGGTTGGGCGATGTAATTGCGAGGATTGGCGACAATCCGCTCGGCGAATTCGGTGCGCTGTTTGGCCGAGGAAGCGGGGCCGATCAACATGCCATAGCCGCCGCTTTCGCCCACGGCCTTGACCACCAGTTTGTCCAGGTTGGCGAGCACATGGTCTCGTTCCTTGTCTTCAGTGAGCAGAAAGGTTTCGACGTTGTTGAGAATCGGGTCCTGGTCAAGGTAGTACTTGATGATAGCGGGGACGTAGGCGTAGAGGGCCTTGTCGTCGGCGAGGCCGGTGCCGAAGGCGTTGGTTACCGTGACGTTGCCGGCGCGATAGGCGTTGAACAGGCCGGCGCAGCCCAGCGAGGAGTCGGCGCGGAAGACGAGAGGGTCGCTGTAGTCGTCGTCGACGCGGCGATAGATGACGTCGACGCGGCGCAGGCCGTCGGTGGTGCGCATATAGACGATGTTGTCGTGGGTGACGAGGTCGCGGCCCTCGACCAGATCGATGCCCATCTGACGGGCCAGATAGGTGTGCTCGAAGTAGGCGGAGTTGAACACGCCGGGGGTGAGCAGAACGATATTCGGTTCCGGCCTTCCTTCCGGGGCCAGCGAGCGCAAGGTTGCCAGAAGCAGCTGCGGGTAGTGCTCAATGGGGCGCACGCCATAACTCTGAAAGAGCTGCGGGAAGGTGCGCTTCATGACGCGGCGATTGGTCAGCATGTAACTGACGCCGGAGGGGACGCGGAGATTGTCTTCGAGAACGACGAATTCGCCGGTGTTCAGGCGCAACAGGTCAGAGCCGCATACCGCGGTGTAGACATTGCGCGGAACCTGGAGGCCGCGCATTTGACGACGATAATGCTTGCAGCTATAGACCAGTTCGCTGGGAACGACGCGGTCAGCGAGGATCTTGGCGTCGGAGTACACGTCGCGGAGAAAGAGGTTGAGGGCGGTGATGCGCTGGATGAGGCCGGCCTCGATGTGATCCCACTCCTGTCCTGTGATCAACCGGGGCAAAAGGTCGTAGGGAAAGATGCGCTCGGTGCCTTCATCCCGGCCGTAGACGGTGAAGGTGATGCCCTGGGTGAGAAAACTGAGATCGGCCGACTGCTTGCGGCGCTGCAGTTCCTCTTCGGGAAGTCGTGCGAGAGTCTCAGCGAGGGCGCGGTAGTGGGGACGCACGTCGCCGAGTGGCCAGCGCATTTCATCGAAGGCCGAATCGAGCGGATACTCTCCGTAGAGCGTATCCAGTTCCAATGGGGATCCTGCGCTCATAGGCCCTGGTCTTTCCTGGCGCCAAATTCCGGGTGCGGAGTGCAGAGGAACCGCTGAGGCTACCCCTGCCGTACCCGGTACCTCAGGTTTAACAGGCGCGGCATAAAGGAGTCATGAGGAAAGCGCGGCGGGGCGGGGAACCCGTGGACCTGGGGACAAGGTGGCTGTGAGGTAAATTGTCAGAACGTTGGAAAGGCCTTTAACAGGCTGCGGAAAAAGGCTGTATTTCGCCAAAAACCCTGAAATAGGTCCCTCGGTGGCTAAAGCCAACGCTGATTTGATTGACCTTATCGGCATGGCTAAAGCCATGCCCCTTCAAAACTCAGGGCAAAATAGAGTTTTCCGCAGCCTGTAAAGCCATGCCCCTTCAAAACTGACGGCAAATTTGAGTTTTTTTCCGCAGCCTGTTTAAGCTGCCTGGGTTTCCTTGCGCGCAGGGATGGGGCGGATGAGGATCTCGGCAGGGATCTTGAGATGGAGATTGAGTTGACAGATCATGGCCAGCGAAAGGGCGCGATCACCACGCAGAACTTCGTAGACGCGGGTGCGATTCCCCAGGATTCCAATCAGAGATTTCCGGTCAGCGCCTTGCTGTTCCAGACGGAATTTGATGGCGGCGATGGGATCGGGTAAATCCATCGGGAAGTGCTCGTTTTCGTAGGCTTCAACCAGGGTGGTCAGAATGTCGAGGCGATCGCGCTCCGGGGATCCGTCGGGCGCGCCCCAGAGTTGTTCGATTTCGGCAAGAGCAGCCCGGTGGTCGGCTTCAGTCTTTCCGACCTGCCCCAAATAACGACCCGGACAATGCGCGGCAAATCCGTATGGGTCTGCCGCGATGTGTTCCCTTCCGGCTCTGCGTCGTCGGGCTAGAGCATTTTCGCAAACGGTGTAGACCGGAAGTTCATTGGCGCCCCATCCATTCCGCAGAAAAACGCGGAATGGATGGGGCGCCGAAGTCTACAGTAAAAGCAAAAATGCTCTAGAAGTTGTTCCAGAGCGACTGGTTATAAACTTCGTGGTGATACTGAACCTCGGAGGACTTGACGAAGGTACCCAGGGAGCGGGCGCTGCGGTCGGCGGTGGCCTGCTTCAGATCCACGAAGCGGGCCTGCACGTCGACGCCGAGAATCTCGGAGACCCAACTCGAGTGCCGGAAATCCTCGATCGCGACAAGGATGTTGTCCGGCAGGTAACGCTCCGCCTGACGCAGGTTTTCAATGCTGGCGATTTCGCCATCGATGCCTGTCTTGAAGATCGAATAGAGGGCCAGATAGGGGTTGGCGTCCGGGCCGACCGCGCGGACTTCAACGCGCGCCGACTTGTGGTTGGCCAAAGGAATGCGGATGCAGGCGCCGCGATCGACGGCCGAGGCCTTGATCTGATTCGGCGCTTCGAAATGCGGGTCGAGACGGCGATAGGAGTTGACGCTGGAGTTCCAGATCAGGTTGATGTCCAGTGCGCTGGTCAGGACGCGGTCGATGAAGTTCCAGGCCAGCGATGAGATTTTCTCGATGCCCGTTTCATCCCAGAAGAGGTTGGTGTTGCCCTTGGAGATGGAGACATTGGTGTGCATGCCGCTGCCGTTGACGCCCACCACGGGCTTGGGAAGGAAGCACGCCGTATAGCCCATGTTGTTGGCGATCTGGCGGGCCAGCAGTTTGTAAAGCTGGATCTGATCGCCTGCCGCAACCACTTCGCCGTAGCCGTAATTGATCTCGAATTGACTGGGCGCCACTTCCGGGTGGTCTTTTTCATTCTGGAAGCCCATGGCGCGCTGCACTTCGGCGGCGGTGTCGATGAACTGGCGCAGGGGATCGAGCGGCAGGGTGTGATAGTAGCCGCCGTCGCTGACGAACTCGAACTTGTTGGTTTTGTGAAAGGTGCGTTCGGCGTCGCGCCCGGCGAAGAGGAAGCCTTCGATCTCATTGGCGGCGTTCAGGGTGTAGCCATTCTTCTTGAACTGCTCGTCGGCGAAGGCCTTGAGCACGCCGCGCAAGTCTCCGGAGTAGATCGATCCGTCCTTGTCGATGACGTTGCCGAAGACCAGCACTTTGCCGTTTCCGAAGACGTCGGCAGGCACCCAGTAAAAGGCGCTCCAGTCAATGCCCAGGCGGAGATCGCTTTCCTTCTGGGCGGTGAAGCCGCGGATGGAAGAGCCATCGAAGGTCAGGTTCTCGTAGGAGCCAAGCAAAAACTTCTTGTCGTAGTCGAGCAGGTGCAAACGGCCTTCCAGGTCGGAGAACAACACCGTAACGGCCTTGATGCGCTTTTCGTCGGTCAGGTACTTCAGGCGTTTTTCACGAATCTCGTCCATGGGAACTCGATGGATGCGATCGGCCTTGGCTGCCAGGTTCAGTTCTTCGAGCTCTGCGTACGACAGGGCAAGAAAATCGCGATAGTCAGTAGACATAGTTCTCCTTTTGGACCAAATGGCGACAGGATGAAGTCAAAGTCCGGCGAGCAAGCCGGTGTAGCTCTATGGAGATAGGGTAACGCGGCTCAGAGAGAGCAGAAAACAAAATCGCAGCCTGTGCGCGACGCGGGGGGAGGGATGTGGTTGAGGGAACGAGGATTGCCGGTTCAGACCAGTTCCGAAGCGCCCCCCTGGCTGCTGTAATCTTGAGTTTTCCGGAGGTTCCACCGATGATGCCGAGAGCGTTGCGCTTTTCGCTGCAGTTGCTGTGCTTCTTATTTCTTTTGTTTTCTGTGACTTCCGTGCGGGCGGAAAAGGCGCCGATCCAGATCACGGCAGACCTTTCCGACGCTCCGCGCAAGCTGTATCATGCCGAGGTCGAACTGCCGGTCACGGCGGGTCCGCTGACGCTGACAACCCCGCAATGGATTCCGGGCAATCACCGGCCGACCGGTCCCGTCGACTCGATCACCGGTGTGGTCTTCACCGCCAATGGTCAACCGCTGGCCTGGCGTCGTGACGATGTGGACCTGTTTCAGTTTCATCTAACCATCCCCAAGGGAGTTACCACTCTGCACGCCCATCTGGACTGCATTGTGACGGCGCGGGTGACGCAAAAGATGGCGGTGCTGGAGTGGGAGAAGCTGCTGCTCTATCCGGCGCATACGCCGGTGCGCGAGATCCCGATTCAGGCGTCCCTGATTGTTCCGGCAGGGTGGGGCGTGGGAACGGCGTTGACGCCCATCAGTTCGGGTGCATACCCCGTCCCGGCCGCAGGCAGCACAACCCGCTTTGCAGCCACCAATGTCGAGCAGTTGCAGGACTCGCCGGTCATCACCGGACAGTACTTTCATGAGTTCGAACTGGCTCCGACGATCCATCCGAAGCACTATCTCGATGTGGTTTCGGATGAGCCGGAGGACTCGAAGCTGCGCCCGGCATTTCTGGCGGAGGTGTCCAATCTTGTCCGCGAGGCGGATGCGCTCTATGGGGCTCACCATTATGACGTGTATCACTTTCTTCTGACGCTTTCCGATGTCGCCGGGGGAGAGGGCCTGGAGCATGGGCAGTCTTCCGATAACGGTGTAGGCGAGAAAGGGTATGCCGATGAGGCCCATCAACTGCGTGAAGCGGACCTGCTTTCGCATGAGTTCACGCACTCGTGGAACGGCAAGTACCGCCGCCCGGTGGGGCTTTATCAGCCGGACTTTGCCACCGCGCAGCAGGGCGCATTGTTGTGGGTCTATGAGGGCATGACACAGTACCTGGGCAACGTGTTGGCGGCCCGGTCGGGACTGAAGACGCAGGCGCAGTATCGCGACATGTTGGCGCGTTCGGCTGCCCACTTGGAGAACACACCCGGCCGTCAGTGGCGTTCGACCAGCGACACGGCCATCGCGGCGAGCATTCTGCGTGGGGGGTCGATGACTTGGGGGAACTGGAAACGCGGGCAGGATTACTATCAGGAAGGTGAATTACTGTGGCTCGATGCGGATACGCTGATCCGCAAACTGAGCGGAGACAAGAAGTCGCTGGATGACTTTCAGAGGATCTTTCTTGGCAAAGGCGGCAACACCGGCCCGCTGATTGTAACGTATAACTTCGATGAGTTGGTGCAAGACCTGGATGCCGTTGTTCCCTACGATTGGGCGACCTTTTTGCATGATCGCGCAGACAAGCTGAACACGCATGCAGACCTGGCGGGCATCGAACTGGGCGGCTACAAACTGGTCTACAAAGAGAAGCCGAGCGCGTCGGAGAAGACAATGGCCTCTTCAGATGGCCCCAGGAAGCGCGGATTGGATTGCTGGTTCTCGATCGGGCTCGAAGTGAGCAAAGACGGCAGCATTGAGGATGTGCGCTGGAATGGTCCGGCAGACAAGGCACGGCTGGCTCCGGGACAAAAGATTATGGCGGTCGACGGCAAGATTTTCTCGTCGGAGGCGCTGCAGCAGGCGATTCGAGCAGCCAAGGGAAACACGGAAGCGATCCATCTGATTGTGCAGACCGAGTCGTTTGTTTCGACGGCCGATATCGACTACCACGACGGCGAACGGTATCCGATGTTGGAGCGGGTGGAGGGAGCTACGGCCTATCTGGACGAGATCACCAAGCCGCTAACAACGCCGGAAAAGGTTGCCGAAGAAAAGAAGGACGAATAGAGAGCCGGGGCCGGATGGAAGCCTGGGGCGGACCGGAAACACCGGTTCGCCCCTTGTGCGTTGAGGCGGATTTCCGGTCTCGCCCACAGCGTTGCGTTACTCTGTAAACTCAGGAGACCCCGAGACGCATGACAAAACTCTACCGCTCCACTTTTCCTGTTTTTGCTGCTCTTCTTCTTGCCTGCGCGTTCACTCGCGCGCAACAGCCCCCGCCTGCAGCGCCGGCGGAGGACTATGTCCGCTCCCACTACACCAAGTACGAGTTCCGCATCCCGATGCGCGACGGCAAGCGGCTCTTCACTGCTGTTTATGTGCCCAAGGATGCCCCTGGCGGGCCTTATCCCTTCCTTCTCAATCGCACACCATATAACGTTGGTCCCTATGGCGAAGATCAGTATCCCAAGCACCTCGGGCCGTCGGATGAGTTCGAGAAGGGTGGATATATCTTCGTCAATCAGGATGTGCGCGGACGCTGGATGAGCGAAGGCGAGTTTGTCGAGATGCATCCCCACATCGACGTGAAGAAGACGCCCCAGGATGTGGACGACTCCTCGGACACGTACGACACGCTTGAGTTTCTGCTGAAGCATGTGGAGAACAACAACGGCAAGGCGGGCATCTACGGAATCTCGTACCCTGGGTTCTATACCTCCGCTTCGATCATTGACTCGCACCCGGCGCTGGTGGCAGCCAGCCCGCAGGCTCCGATGACGGATCTTTTTCTGGGCGATGACGGCTACCACGGCGGAGCCTTCATGCTGTCGGGCAACTTTGGTTTCTATGCACCCTTCTTTCATCCGCAAAAGGAACCGCAGATGCCGAAGAAGGTAGAGGGCGAAGATTTCGATTTCGGCACGCCCGACAGCTATCAGTTTTATCTGAACGCGGGAAACCTGACCAATCTGGACAAGCTGTATTTGAAGGGGAATAACTTCCTCTTCAATGATCAGGTCAGGCACAACACCTATGACAGCTATTGGCAGGCCAGAGACCTTTCACGGCACATGAAGAATGTACACTGCGCGGTGCTGGTGGTGGGTGGCTGGTATGACGCGGAGGATTTGAGCGGGCCCTTCAAGACGTTCGAGGCCATTGGCAAATTCAACCCGGAAACGCCGACGACGCTGGTGGAAGGCCCCTGGGTGCACGGAGGCTGGTCGCGAAGCGACGGCAGTCACCTGGGCGACATCGATTTCAATTCCCAGACGAGTGAGTATTTCCGCGACAACGTACAGTTTCCCTTCTTTGAGCACTATCTGAAGGGCAAGGGAAAAGCACAGCCCAAAGCGGTTGTCTTTGAGACGGGCACCAATGTGTGGCGGAATCTGGATGTTTGGCCGCCCAAAGCCGCAGTGGCCAAGACGCTCTTCTTTCACGCGGGAGGCAAGCTGAGCTTTGACGCGCCGAGCGAGGCCAAGAGCGCCGACGAATACCTGAGTGATCCGAATCATCCCGTTCCATTCGTGGGTTACACGACGGACACCATTCCGCAGCGTTACATGGTCGACGATCAGCGATTCGCAAGCTACCGCCCCGACGTTGTGGTCTATCAGACAGACCCGCTGGAAAGCGATGTCACCATCGCCGGTCCAATATCGCCCAAGCTGAAGATCGCGAGCACCGGAACGGACTCCGACTTTGTGGTCAAGCTGATCGATGTGTACCCCGACAACTATACCGAGGCGGAGAGTTCCGCGCGCCCCAACAAACACGTGATGGACTCGCCACCGTTGCACATGGGCGGCTATCAGGAACTGCTGCGCGGGGAGCCTTTCCGCGCCAAGTTCCGCAATAGCTGGGAGAAGCCGGAGCCGTTGACGCCGGGCAAACAGACAGACCTCTCCTTCACGATGCCAGACTTGTTTCACACCTTCCGTCGCGGTCACCGCATCATGGTACAAGTGCAAAGCTCGTGGTTTCCGCTGATCGACCGCAACCCGCAGACGTTCACGGATATTCCGAACGCCCGGCCAGAGGAGTTCCAGAAGGCGACGGAGCAGATCTTCCACCAGAAGGATGCAGCCTCGGGAGTGGAACTGCTGGTGATGCCGTAAAAGCGAGAGATCAGGGACTAGGGACTAGGGATCAGGGACTAGGGATCAGGGACTAGGGATCAGGGACTAGGGATCAGGGATCGGTGACTAGGTCTCTGACCGCATAATTTCGTTCCATTGGCTCGTGCCTTCCCAGGTCTCAAAATCGAGACCTGGGGCACCCATCGTTGGTACAACTTCAAGCGGTCAGAGACCTAGAGTCTTCGCCGCATGATTCGTTCATGCCGCACCTACGGAATGGGTGCTCCATGTCCCCGATCTTGGGACAGGTGAAAGCACGAATCCATCCGGTCAAGGTACCAGGGAACAGGGAAGACTGAGAAGGGGAGCCATTGCGGCTCCCCTTCGTTTTTGCGTGCGGCGAGCCTTTATGCTGTGTCCGAATCCAGCGCCGATTCCTCCGGAAATATTTCGTCCTTCTTCCCGGCAAGCGTGGGCAACAGGCAAACCATCAGGAACAACGCGACGGGAACCGTGCTCAAGCCGACGCGCAGGCTGCCGGAGCGGGTGGAGATCCACCCTGTAAGCCACGGCAACACCGATCCGCCGAAGCCGGAGAGAGCCAGTACCCAGCGCGTATCGGCGGTCCGCTGGATACGGCCGAAGAGGAGCGCAATCAGCAGCGGAAAGATGGGGGCCAGCGCGGTGCCCAGCAAAAACATGCCGACGCCGCGATATGCCCCTTCCGGATAGATTGCCAACAGCACAGCCGAGGCCAGCGCCAGCCCGACCGCGCCGCGAAAGACCTGGATCGCGGCTACGCGCAGAAGCAGGAACGCCGACAGGCCCCGCGAGACCAGAAAACCCCACCAATAGAGGGAAGAGAAGACTGCCGCTGCGCTCAATCCACTGCCGCCTGTACGCAGGGAGTAAGTCGTCAGCCAGGCCAGAGCAGTGTTTTCAATGCCGATTTCAAGAAAGGCCAACAGACCCACAATCGCCAGAAGCTTCAGGTTGGGCAGGGTGCCGTGCCGGTCTTCCGCCCGCACCGGTTCGGGCCGATCCATCGGCAACGCCTGACACAGCAGAGCGGCGAGCCCGGTGAAGACGGCGAGCAATCCATAGACTGCGCGATAAGTGAAGACAGCCAGCAGCGGCGCCGCGAGCAAAGGCGCCAGGAGCGCACCGGCGCTCCATGAGAAGTTGAGGAACGTGAGCGTTGGCGCGCAGCGGGCAGTGAAGTTGCGCCCCACAAAAAGGCTCACCGAGGAGCACGACATGCCTACCGCAGTTCCCATCAGCAGGAAAAGCGGAAAGAGAAACCCAGGGCCAGACAAGGCAATGCACGGGCAGAGGATGGTCAGGGCCGCGAAGCCGCCACCCATGCTGCGGCGATAGTTCGGCCGGCAAAGCAGAGCCCCCAGCGCGGTGCCCGAGAAATAGAGTGTGAGCAACAGTCCCGATTGGCTGTCGCTGAAGTGGAGGCTGAGGGCGAGGGAGGGCAACAAGGCGCCATGAATGGCTTGCAAAATGCCGGTCAACGCGAAAGCGGGATGCAAGATGAAGAGCGTGCTTTGGGGTGCTTCCCTTGAGATTTCCGGCATCCGGGAATCAGCTCTTGCTCTTGCTCTGAGGGCGGCCGTTCTTGCCCAGTGCTTGCGCACAGACGGGCGCCGTCGACTCACGGACCATCAACTCCGGCTCGATGGCAACGGGAGCGGAAAGGTCGACCTGGCCGCGAATTCTCTGCAGCAGGATGCGCGCTGCCTCCATGCCCATTTGGCCGAGAGGCTGGCGAATGGTGGTGAGGCTGGGGTTATGGAAGGATGCACCCTGAATGTCATCGAAGCCCACGACAGAAACATCCTGAGGCACGCGCAGTCCGTGATCCATCAGTGCCCGAATCGCTCCAATGGCGGCGATATCGTCATAGCTGACCACCGCTGTGAAGTCTCTTGTACGCGCCAGCAATTCGCTGGTCGGCACATAGCCCAACTCCGGCGTGGAGACGCGGAGTTTCACCTGCATCGTGAGTTCAGGTGCAACCTTCAGTCCCATCTCGGAGGCGACGGCCACCAGGCATTCCCAGCGTTCGTCCGCATCGGAGCTATGGCTGCCGCCGCGCATGAAGGCGATCTTGCGGTGTCCCAGCTCGTGTAGATGTTGCAGGGTCAGTTCTGCGGCGCGGCGCTGGTCCAGAATCACGTTGGTGACGCCTTCGAACTGGCGGTGACCGGCGACTGCCACGGCCGGCAGGTTCCAGCTATGCTCGAGTACGGTATCGATCAGGATGAATCCTTCGACAGAACGATCCATCAATAGGCGCGGGTATTCCTCAATGAGGTCGGGCTTGCGGCGATGGCTGGCCGTGAGATAAAAGTAGCCTTCTTCAATCAGGTGCTCTTCCACGCCGGCCAACACCTGCGAGCAATAGTAATCGCTGAGTTCCGGCACCAGCACGCCTACGGAAAAGGACTGGCGCTTGCGCAGCGAACGCGCGAAGAAGCTGGGGCGGTAATCGAACTTGATCGCCGCCGCAGTCACTCTGTCCCGCGTGTCCTGTGGAATGCTTCGCACGCCGGGTGCGTTATTGAGCACCAGAGAGATTGTGGCTGGCGATAAGTTCAGATAATCCCCCAGCGTGCGCAGGCTGATCGGTTGGCCCGGCGTGGGTGGAATTGCTGATTTTGCTTTCTTGGCCATGTCTTTCTTTCCTAATATCCTACGCTTCCGATGCGATACGTTTTCAGTGGCGAGCGATTTATCTGCGCCACAGGCCTTCCAATGCAAGGTCCAAAACGCGGGCTGCGCGGCTCGGGGGCGGCGATTTGTCTGCCATTTGCACCCGGCCGGCGGCGTCGAAAGGGGGGGGCGAGCACCAATCCCTATGCAGGGCAATCGCATTTGGATCATTCTTTGAAAAAAGTGAAAAGGTAGGAAGGGTACGGGCTTTAGCCCCTATATATGCAGCCAAAATCGGGGGGGGCTTTAGCCCCTGAGGGACTGAACTCGCACAAATCTGCCTTCTTCAACCGTATCCCTCGAGGGCTGAAGCCCATTTTTCGGCATTGCTGCAATGTACGGGCTGAAGCCCGTACCCTTCAATGGTTCAAATGCGATTGCCCTGAATCCCTATGGGAATCCGGGCGCAAAGCGCCAAAAGGTGCGGTAAACTGGTGGAACGCGCGATCTTCCCGACAGCGGAGGGATGGGTGAGCGGTTGATACCGACGGTCTTGAAAACCGTTGTGCCTGAAAGGGCATCGGGGGTTCGAATCCCTCTCCCTCCGCCAAATAAGAGTCCCTATAAAGACCCGGTGAGGGCGCTCCACGGCTGGTTATCGGGTCATGAAACCCTGCAACTGCAGCCATTCGGCAAACCTGTCGATCCAGTGATCTGTCGGAAGATTCTGTTTTCGCATTCCGAAACCGTGACCGCCCTTGGCGTACATGTGCAATTCCGCCGATTTATTCGCAGAAGTCCATTTCTCATAGAGGGCAACACTTTGGGGGGCGAGTCCGAGGGAGTCGTCGGTCGCGGCGGCGATAAACATGGGCGGCGCGTCGGCCGGGACGGGAATGTCCGGCGATAGCCCGCCGGCATAGATAGGGGCGACAAATGCGGGCCGGCCTTCCGGTGCGTAGCGGGCCGCAACTTGCGCGGTGACCACTCCGCCCGCGGAGAAGCCGATAATTCCGACGCGTTCGGGAGAGATCCCCCATTCCTGCGCGTGCTGCCGCACATAAGCGACCGAAGCTAACCCATCCGCGACAGACAAGGGGACGATGCCTTTCATGGCCTCGCCAAACTTCGCCTTGTCCGCGAACAACGGCGCGAATTCCTGGGTACCGTCTTCGCCGGTATGCATCAGGCGATATTTCAAGACGAACGCAGTCACGCCCCTGGCGGCCAGATACTGGGCTACTTCCGTACCTTCACTGGCGATTGAGAGGGCCATAAACCCGCCGCCCGGGCAGATGACGATGGCAGTGCCGTTCCTTAGGTCTGGCGAGGGCTTGAAGACGGTGAGGGTGGGACGCGTGACATTCGTGACGACGTCTGTATTCCAGACTTTGGAAAAGTACTGCTTCTCGGGATAGTTCTCCTCCGGCGAGCCGGGCGCTGCGCCGGGATAAAGCGGGATCACGTCTTGTGCGGCTGCAATCGCCGCCGCGGACAACAAGAAACAGGCAAGTCGAAGGGCAATTGATTTCATGGCTGACAAGATTAACAGCTAGCCGGGGGAGAAGGCGATTGGATTTTTCGTTGTCGCATCGGGATCTCACATGCGCTTCTGGAGTGCAGAACATGCTTCCAGATCGGTTTCGACAGCGCCTTCGGTCTCGATGGAACCGGACTGCGTCACGCCCGTGCCGTTTTCAGCGTTCTTGATGCAGCCAAGGTCTTGAAGGATTCGAGTCGACGCCCTTCCTTCAAAACTTCGGCTGCGTCAGAGATGCCCTATTACCAACGGGAGAACCCCCGGGTTTGCCGGGGTGGGAGTTGAAGTTTGACGTTTACCGAAGTCGTTCCCGGTTTGAGTCTTTACCTTCTTCTCGCAGAATTCTTCGATAGACGTGGAGCATGGGCGCCGTCCCTATGGGACTCCGGACAAATCGTTGGTTTCGCTCACCCCGCGTTGAAACGCGGGGCTAGCAAACACTGCGCCTACGGCGCGGGTGCCAAAGCTGGCTCTGGATATACGCTTCCCTTGGCGAGAAGGTGGCGCTGGCAATGAGCCGCCTTTGGCAAGAAGCCGGCGCTGGCAATAAGCTTCCCTTGGCAAGAAGGTGGCGTTGACAATGAGCCGCCTTTGGCAAGAAGCCGGCGCTGGCAATAAGCTTCCCTTGGCAAGAAGGTGGCGCTGACAATGTGCTTCCCTTGGCAAGAAGGCTGACCAGGACCCTTTGAGGGGCCAACCTTCGTAAAGCATCTGGCTTTGCCGGAGGATATCTACACGCGATATTGCTCGACAGCCTGCTTGACACGATCGATCATGGGAGTCAGATCCCCGATCATCGCAGTTGTTTGCTGAACGGTGTCGACGTTTTGCGCGGTCATTGCCGCAACATGCGAAATGTTGGAACTGATCTCATTCATGGCTTCTGTTTGCTGGGAAGAAGAAGCCGAAATCTCAGAGACGCGACGAACCGCTTCGGTCATAAGTTCGTTGATGCTGGTGAGTGTGCCTTGAGCCTCCTGGACCAAAGCCACTCCACTTGTGACCTGCGTTGCACCTGCACGCATTCCGCTGATTGCCCGGTCACTATCTCCTTGAATCGTTCCGATGAGCGCGTCAATTTTTGCGGTTGCCTTCATGGTTCGGTCGGCAAGCGAGCGAACCTCGTTGGCGACGACTGCAAAACCGCGCCCGGCTTCCCCTGCTCTGGCGGCCTCAATCGATGCGTTGAGGGCAAGAAGGTTGGTCTGGTTCGCGATCTCCCGAATGACGCCCGCTATCGCTCCGACTTCGGCGGAGCTCGTTCCAAGGGCTTCCACCTCGACGGCTGCGCTTTTTACGACCGAAGCAAGTTCCTGAATCTGGTTAGTGGCGCGCTCAGAGACACCGGCCCCGTCGGCGGCCCGGCGGCCTGTCTCCTGAACCGCAGATTCCGTGGTTTGAAGGTGCTCCGCGACCTCACGAATGGTGAGGTCGAGTTCGGTTGTCGCGGCGGCTACAGAGGAGGTTGCCATATTCTGCGCGTTGGCTGCCTCATTGATTTCCAATATGGCGAGGCGGACTTGTTCCGTACCCTCTTCGACAGGGATAACAGCGTCCTGAATACACTGAACGGTAGATTGAACCCATCCGGTCAGCAGGCCGAGGCTCCTGGCAATTTTGGCAGACCGACCACGTTGCTCGAAGTTGAAGGGCGTGGTGAAATCACCGGTCGACAGCAGCGTGTCCAGATAGGTATGTATCTCGTCGAGATCGCTCAAGAGATGGGGAAGGGTACTGAAAAGGATGAGCGCAGTTCCCAGCACGCCCAGCGCGAAGGCAATGCCCGCGCCGACACGCGCCAGGGAGGAATCGCTTCCCCAAAGCAGGAATGCCAAACCGGCCAGGGAGGCGATGAGACCAAGGGTTGATCCCGCAGCAAAGCGGAGATCCGGTCGAGAGATCATGTCAACCAGCTGCGAGTGATTGGGGACGACCCGTCCCTCTTCGATCACGATGGAAGTGCTGCCTTGTCGAATCTTTTCGTAGGCCTGGGCTGCGGCCTTGACCTGTTCGCGAGTGGGCCTGCGGCGGAGGGACTGGAAGCCATTGATTTTGCCCTCATGCCCGCGCACGGGCGAGACAGTCGCCAGCACCCAATAGAATCCGCCATCTTTGCGGCGATTCTTCACCACTCCCTGCCATGGGCGACCGGCCTTCAGGGAATTCCACATATCCGCGAACGCTTCTTTGGGCATGTCGGGATGGCGAACCATATTGTGTGGCTTGCCAATCATCTCGTCGATGGCGTAGCCACTGAGATCAGCAAATGCCTGGTTGGCCTCCGTGATGCGCCCCTGCGGGTCGGTTCGTGAATAAATGAAGACGTCGTCGGGAACCAGGGTTTCACGAGTCGTTACAGTTGTCGCGACAGCCATAGAGTATTCCTTCCTGAATATCGGGGCCCCAAGAGAAGGCATGGCGGCATACTCACAAGCGCGAATCCCAAAACGCAAAATCCATTTCGAGGCGAACTTGAAGAGAGCTGGCGGCAGATCCCGCGAGCACTTGTACTTTATCGGCCAATCGGTCTTTAGCATGAACTAAAACTTGATCGAGGGGAAATAACCCGCTTCAGGAGCCGAACCGTTTTAAAAAATGGAAGCAATAAGTGGACTGACGTGGGGAGCCGGAGGAGGAAACGTCGCAATTCCGATCGAGCCTCGCGGCGATTCGTCCAACGGGAGTGCGTTGCGGCTCGCAGGAATTGCTCAGTTGGCCGTGGCCGGAGAGCCGGACGGTTCAGAACGGAATGCGTCGGGCGGTCCGCCCAGTATCCCCGGTTCGGGACCGTTCAATAACGGACACCACAATCCGAATTCGCACGGCATCTGCTGCGCGTATTCCGCTAAGCTATTGAATTTACGCGGGGGAGCGACCTTCATTTTGGCGTCCCGATTGCTTGAAGAGAACCAGCCGACTAGCGTCTTCCCCGCGATGCGGCACCCTTGAAGCAGATCAGTCGGCCCATTTCGCAGACTATTGGCGGACGGTTAGGCCGTCCCCCTCGATTCGTTGGCAGGAGTATCCGATGAGAGCATTGCTGCAGGATTTGCGCTACACCACACGGCAGTTGATCAAGTTGCCGGGATTCACGCTCACCGCCGTTCTTTCGCTGGCGCTCGGAATCGGAGCGACCACGGCGGTCTTCAGCGTCATCTATGCCATCCTTATGGACCCCTACCCCTACGCCGGTGCCGACCGGATGATCCACATGCGCCTCCAGGAGGCCACTGGCGAGCCGCATGGCTTCGGCCTTACCGGGGCGCAATGGCAACAGATCAGAAAATCGCCGGTCATCGAGGACGCATTCCTCAGCGACGGCTGGAGCCTGACAGTGACCGGCAGCGATTTGCCGGAGGACGTGGAAGCCGCGTACTTCAGTTCCAATGCCTTTGAGTATTTCGGTGTTCCCGCGTATCTTGGCCGCGGCCTTCAGCCTTCCGACGCCATCGACGGACAAGATCCGCAACCGGTGGTGGTGCTCGGTTACAAGTTTTGGAAGCGTCATTTTTCCGGCAACCCGGCGGTGGTGGGACAGACCATCCAGATGGTGCATAAAAACTACACCATCGTCGGTGTGGCCGCGCCGCGTTTCACCTGGGACGACGCCGATGTCTATGTGCCGCAAAAGATCACGCAGGATCCGGTCCCGAGCTTTTATGTGGGAGCCCGCTTGAAGCCCGGCGTTACTCATGCCCAGGCCGATGCAGCCCTGCAACCGCTGATCGCCCAGTTTGCCAAGGACACTCCGAAGCACTTCCGTTCCACGGGGTTTCGCGTCCACGTTGAGGGATTGAACGATGACTTCCTGAAGCAGCTCGGTGGCACGCTCTCACTGCTCTTTGGGGCAGTCGCCCTGCTGCTGTTGATCGGCTGCGGGAATGTATCGATTCTGCTGCTGGCCCGCGCCACTTCTCGCGAGCACGAATTTGCCGTGCGTTCGGCCATTGGCGCCAGCCGAGGGCGCATTGTTCGGCAGCTTCTGACGGAGTCGTTGCTGCTTTCGTTGACCGGCGCCGCGCTGGGAGTGATGCTGGCCTATAAGTTGCTGGATGTGATCGTGGCTTATCTGCCCCAATACTCCTTTCCGCATGAGGCCGCGATCCGCATCAATCTGCCTGTCTTGCTGTTCAGCGTAATCATCGCTGTCATTACCGGAATCCTCTTTGGTCTGTGGCCCGCCTTGCACCTCGCCCGCACCGACGCCAGCCAGGCGCTGCAACTGACGACGCGCAAGGTTGCCGGCAGCGTCAACGGACGCCGCATGCACAATGCGTTGATCGCCGGCCAAATCGCGCTCACGCTGATGATGCTGGCGGGCGCGGGCGCTTCGCTGGAAGGCTTTCTGCACTTGCTCAACATTCCCCTCGGCTATGACCCGCATAACATCATGTCGGTCGGGATTCCAGTGCACGATGGCACTTACAAGACATGGGCGGAGCGCGCTGCCTACTTCGAGGAACTGCGCTCCAAGGCATCGGAGGTTTCCGGAGTCAAGTTGACGGCAATTTCCACCAATGCCACTCCGCCCTCGAATGGCAACAGCACTACTTTCGAGATCCAGGGCCAGTCCGCCGCGCAGAGTCAGCCCTCGCGGCTCAACTTTGTCAGTCCCGAGTACTTCCCGATCTTGCGGATCCCGCTGCTGCAGGGACGCATTTGGGATGAGGACGAGAACCATCGCGGCGCGCTCGTCGCCGTGGTCAATCAGACCTTCGCGCGCAAGTATTTCCCCGACGGCGATGCGTTGGGCCACTCGCTCAAGACGCCAGCGATTCAGGAACAGGCGCCGTATAACCTGATGGCCCCGGGCGCCAATGGCTGGCTGCTGATTGTGGGCGTGATCGCGGACAAGCGCAATGACGGTCTTGCCAAACCCATTCTTCCCGAGGCCTTTGTTCCGTATACACTCTCCATGCGCATGTGGACGCAGATTCTGGTGCGCACCGAGGTTCCTCCGTTGACTCTTCTCCACGCCGTTCAGGCGAAAGTCAATTCGGTGGATCATGATCAGCAGACTGGAAATCAAGTGCAGGACCTGGAGCACTGGATCATGGACCAGCCGGAGTGGGCGCGCGGTCGCATGGTCACCTGGCTCTTCGGAGCCTTTGCGGCCCTTGCACTGATTCTCGCGGCCGTGGGGCTGTTCAGTGTGGTCTCCTATACCGTGGTGCAGCGGACCAACGAATTCGGCATCCGCATCGCGCTGGGCGCGCAGCGGAGTCATGTGTTGGCGATTGTCTTTCGGTCGATGATTTGGAGCGTCGGCGGGGGAATTGCGGCGGGCATCGCGCTCACACTGGCGCTCAACAAAGTGATGGCGGCCTGGGCAGCGGAGAGTTCCCGCGATCCATTCCTGTTATTTGCCGCCACCTGTCTGCTCACTTTGGTAGCCGCTCTGGCCTGTGCGTTGCCTGCTTACCGTGCTGCCGCGGTGAATCCGATGATGGCCATTCGCTACGAATAACGGGAGCCAAAACCTCTTGAATGAGCGCTTTTTCGGTTGCGATAGGGCCAATATAAACGCTCCGCGCCGCACCCTTTCCGCATTTTCCGCGGAAAGGGTGGGAGGCCAATCCCACTGTTGAAGGCCCGACTCAACAATAGACTCGGCATTTCAGCTGCTCTTTGGACAATCCCTACAGGTAGCCGCCCTTCCTGCCCCCGCACTTCATTACTATCTTTGTACAGGTGTCCCTTCTGCTCTTTCACAAGAATGCCGTGTGCCGTAAAGTAGCGGAAGAGTGGACTGAGAAAATTCCCATCAAGTTTCTCCCGTTCTGGTCCGATAAACGCACTAGCACGGCCATCCAGTCTCTTCTCGTTGCAGACCTGCGATCCGGTTTCGCGCTAGCCCCGACGGAATTCATCGCGTGGGGCGCTTGCGAATGGGGGCGGGCGGAGTCCAATGGATGTTCTCTTGCATGGTGTTGTTGCGGTCATGTTTCGGATCTTCGATAAGCGGGAGGCGCCAGCCTTGAAGTTCTCTCTTCCAAATTCGCGCTCGTTCCTCCCTCTTCTCGCCACAGTTTTGTTCGCTGCGGGAGCATACTCATCGGCTCAGGCGGAAGAGTTCAATGACCCGCCGCAAGGGGCTTCTTCGGTTCCGATCGACGCCAAGCTGCAACTCTCTGCGCCCACTTCGCCGTATGCGCAACCGGTGCAGCAACTGCTGGATTTCAAAGACTCCGATATCAAATTCAATCTGCAAACATTGATGGATATTCTGCGAGACAACCGTCATGAAGGATGGGTGCTGGCGGCGTATCCGGATCCGAAGACCGGCCAGCCTTTGATCGGCGCCGGTCTCAGTCTCGATCTGCCCGAGAGGCCGCACTTTCAGCGCGACTCGCTCAATCCGCACCCGTTTGTCGAGCCATCTTCGGCGCAGCTTTGGCAGGCCGCCGGATTGAAACCGGAAGAATTGGACAGAATCCTGAGCGAGTTCCACGATCATCTGGCCGCATGGGACAAGAAGGGTTTTCGCAAGCGGATCAAGACGCTGTCGCCGCAGATCACAGAAGAGGACGCCAGTCAGTTGCTGCGCATCTTTGCCGTGCAGGCGGTCTATAACGCGAAGGCCTATTGCCGCAACTTCGACGAGTTGACGGGTTCGCAACAGATGGCGTTGACCCAACTCGTCTACCAGATGGGCGTGAACCTTGAGGAATTCAATCTCTTTCTGAATCTGATCAACAACCGAATGGGCGCCCCGCTTCCCGTGGAGATGCCTTCAAGCGAGTCCCAATCGCAGAACTGGAAGGCGATTCAGCTCTCCCTGATGCAGAGTCAGTGGGCCAGGCTCTATCGCACCCGCGCCGTTGCGGTGATCGCACAACTGGATCCGAAATACGACGAAAGCCCCGTCACCGCGGAACACAGCATCGCTGCCGTGCTGCATCCTCCGGTGGCGCGACGGCACAAAGGAAAAGGCGCAGCCTCCCTTCGCAATGCCTCTTTGACAGGACACTCGACAGCGCGATCTCACAGGAAAGCCAAAGGCCTGCGCAGAGATTGAAGGGCTAGTTCGGTGGGGACGAGGCACGCGATGAACTGCATCGCTCTTGGCCGTGGACCTCGGCAGAAGGGAACCTGGATGCAATTGTTTCGGGTTGCCGCATGAAACCGCCAACTCCGCTGTCGGGACCTCCGCGTGCTTGAAGTGCAGCGGGGGGAATGCTCAACGGATGCTCCTGTCGAGCGCACGGAGCGTTCCCCCGCTGCTTTGCCGGGCAGGTCCATGCCCGTGGTTGATCCGACCCAATGCCCCCGCAGGCACCTGGGGCCAGATCAAGCGATATTCCCGAGGTCTGTTACCGGATGGTGTTGAACCTGCTCCGTGTCCCATCCTTTCGCGTTCTCTTGCGGTAAGGGCGAGAGGCCAATCACGCCATTGAGGATCCCGATCCACAGCATGATTTAGTATGCCGGCAACCCCAGCGCTCTTCTTGCCTGAATGGTGCTTTCGCTACGGAAGTTCGATCCCGAGGACTGGCTTGAAGTGGTCGCATTGTTTCGCAGAACTTCGATATCATCCAAACTGGCCTCCAGTGAATAGCATTGTTCCACCGCCTCCAGCGTGATCACTACCGAGCATTTGCGTCTTAGTTCCGTGACAACTCCCTCGACGCCTTCGAACATGCCGCGCGTCACCCGCACCCGAGTCCCAACCGAGACGCTTCCGTGGGGTCGCAGAATGTAGCCTTCCGCCAGCGCCGCGCGGATTCGCTCGACCTCAGTTGCGCTGATCGTGTCCACCGTTTCATTTCCGAGCAGCCGGAGAACACCGGGTGTGCTGACCAGGGAATAGCGGGAAGCCTGTGCATAGCGCACGAAAAGGTAACCGGGAAAGAGCGGACGCAAGAGCGTGACAGTGCGGTCGGTCCACCGTG
>Ga0302320_10007450_pt1 | contig 24110 bp, 21 predicted proteins | sample Bog_T0_3_FD_202130 | JGI IMG/M metagenome (GOLD analysis project Ga0302320, IMG submission 202130) | Peat permafrost microbial communities from Stordalen Mire near Abisko, Sweden - Bog_T0_3 | ecosystem: Environmental > Terrestrial > Soil > Wetlands > Peat | place: Sweden: Abisko, Stordalen Mire...
CGTCACGGTGACCGCCGCCCCGCTCGTGCCTGCGTAATCGCCACTCAACGACGAGGCCGCGCCGACGAATACATCTTGAAAACTCAAGAATTTCGTCGCCGTGACAAAACTGCCGCTGTTAATCGTGGTCGTTCCCGAGAAGGACAGGTTGCCGGAGATCGCGGTGGGAATTGCTTCCGCGTTCACGGCAAAACCTGCGACCGCCAGAACCAGGCTGGTGATGATGGGAGATGGGATATTTTTTTTCATTGTTATATTTCTTCGTTTTTTTGTCCGATTTTCATGCATGGTTTATCTCTGCGTTTTTGAGTTCCGGAATAGAACCCATTCAAACCAATTTAAGGCCCGGTCCTGAACATCGCCATGGGGTGTAACCCGACTTTTTTTCCAGGATTCAGTGGCCCTGGCTTCCGGCGCAATGACGCCGTCCTGATTCGTTTACTACGGGTTACACCCCATGGCGGTGGTAAGGACTTGGAAAGTATGCTACTAGTGTAGGGAGGTTGCGCCGGCAGACAGTTTGCATCGTTCAGGTGCGTGGTCTGCTGCAATCTCCCGCTGAAGAGCATTATGAGCTAAAACGAATTACGATTTATTATTTTGTCTGCATGCAGGATTCTCGTGCCAAAGGGGTGCCATGGGGAGGCTGGTTGATTCGCTGTTTCCGAGAGGCGCTGGCGAGCATCGGAAGTTTTGTGATTAAGCACGGCGCCCGCGTCCAGTATCTGGCGGCGGTGCTCGGCACCACCCTCCTGCTCAGTGCCCAACCGCGACGCTGGCGACGGGGAGTGCGGGCGGTTTTCCAGCGGCAGTTCTTTTTCTTCGGCGTGGAATCAGTCCGCTTCATTGTTATCTTGGCCGTGCTGGTCGGTATTTCGGTTGTGGTTCAACTGAGCGTATGGACCGGCAAGCTCGGGCAATCCCAACAGCTTGGGCCGTTGCTGGTCGTGGTCGTGGCGCGGGAATTGGGTCCGCTTTTCGCAAACTTCGTCCTCATTGTCCGCGGTGGCAGTGCCATTGCCACCGAGCTGGGCATCATGAAAGTGGGCGGCGAATTGCGCGTTTTGGAGGCCCAGGGCGTGGAGCCGTTGCTGTTTCTTGTGATGCCGCGGGTTCTGGCCATGGCCCTGGCGGCATTCTGTCTGTCCGTCATTTTCGTATTCATCGCCTTCGCCAGCGGCTACGGGTTCAGCACCTTCTTCGGCGAAGGGAATATGAACGCGCGGGTATTCATCACCAGCGCCTTAAACGCTGCCCATCCCTTTGACACGATCGGTTTCTTGGTTAAGTGCCTCCTGCCCGCGCTCGTAACCGGCGTGATTTGTTCCACGGAAGGGCTGGGTGTGGAAGGCGGCCTGACCCAAGTACCCCAAGCCGTCAAACGTGCGCTGGCCCGATCACTGTTTGCCCTGTTCCTGATGTCGACCATCGTCTCCGTGCTCGCCTATTCGTGATTACCCCCCTTAAGAATGAACAATCTCCACCCCATCTTGGACTTCGGTGACGTAACGATCGAGTCCGGTGCGAATTACGAAATCGGATTGAGCCGCAGTTCCTTTGAGCTTGGTCCCGGTGCGCTGTTGTTGTTGCGGATTGAACGCGAAGACGAACGGATGCCGGTCGCGGATGCCGCGGAGGGTCTGGTATGCCCGCGGCAGGGCAGCGTGAAGTTTCGCGGGGAAGATTGGCAAGCCATGTCGGCTGACCATTCGGCGGCGCAACGCGGAAAAATCGGCCGCCTGTTCGACGATGAGGGCTGGATTAGCGACTTGGATGTTGACCAGAACATCATGCTTTCGCAACAGCACCATACCGCCCGGAGTGAGGATGACATTTTGGACGAAGCGCTCGGGTTGGCTCGCGCCTTTGGCTTGCCCGGCCTGCCCCGTGGCCGGCCCGGGACCATGCGCCGATGGGACTTGCGCAAGGCGGCGTGCATTCGCGCATTCCTCGGCCAGCCGGCCTTGGTCATCCTCGAGCAGCCGGTGCGCGGGGTTTACGCGGACCTGACGGCGTCCCTCGTTAACGCGACAAAATCAGCACGCCGGCGCGGAGCCGCCGTGCTTTGGACCGTCTCCGATCTGAAAATCTGGAACCATGCCGGTATCCGCGCAACCGCCCGGGCCCGGATGTTCGGCTCTGAATTGCACACCGTGGCAGCGGAAACCCCATGAAACTTTTCCCCGCGTCCTAATGCAAAACCGCTTCGAATTTCGGCAGGTAAACGAGCTCACCGGCTTCCTCGTGGTGGCGGTACTGGCATTGGTGGTTTTTGGGATCGTCTTTAGCGAGCATTCGCAACAGTGGTTCACGCGCAAATATTCTTTTGATGTGCGGTTGCCGGAACAAGGCGCGTTGGGATTGCGCTCGGGTGCCGATGTAATCGTCCTAGGCGTCTCGGCCGGAGTGGTGGGCGATATTACGGTGGATGATGACGGGCGCATGACAGCGCACGTCAAGATTCGGCGGGACTTCGCGCGGTTCTTGCGGGCCAATTCGACCGCCTCGATCAAGAAGGTCTTCGGGGTGGCGGGCGATTCCTACATGGAAATTTCGCGAGGCACGGGTGACGCGCTGCCGCCGCACAAGCCGGAGATCGCTTGCCTTGTCTCGGAAGATTCGCTCAACCGGATGGAGGAGATGCTGGCTGACTTGCACGGGGAATTGGTGCCGGTGGTGGCAAAAGCCGGGGAGGGAGTGGCGGAGTGGACGAGTCTGGGCGCAGATTTCCGGGAGAACTCACGGCAGATTCAAGAGTTGATCGCACGGCTCGACCGCCTTGCCGCCGGTGTGGAGCAAGGCAAAGGCACCGTCGGCGAGCTACTCACCGATACCGCCTTGGCGGACCAGGCGCAGTCCCTTCTGGGCCGGGCAAACGCCGCGGTGGGCGAGTTGCAAACGATGGAAACAAACTTAAATGTCGCGGTCAAAAATGTCCAGAACGGCACGACCCGGTTGCCTGAAATCACGGATGCCGTGGCCAACGAAGCGAAAGACCTGCCCGGCCTGGTCGAACAAACCCAAGTCTCCATGCGCGAGCTGGAACGGCTGATCGAGGCCTTGCAACGGAACTGGCTCGTGCGCAAATACGTGAATAAAACGAACCCGCCGCCGCTGCGCTTTCTGCCGCAATCCGCGGTGCCGGCAAAAAAACGTTGAAGCTTTAGCCCGGCCGGAAAAAAACTCAAACAACAAGATGAACGAACCTATGAACGCGACGATAAAAACTGACAAGAAACGCATCCTGGTCGTGGACGACCAGGTGAGAAACACTCGACTTATGAAACTGTTCCTGGAACAGACCAATGATTACCTGGTCAAGGAGGAAAACCACGCCAACGCCGCTCTGTCCACGGCGGAGGAGTTTCTGCCGGACTTGATTCTGTTGGATGTCATGATGCCGGACATAAATGGCGGGGAACTGGCCGTCCGTTTTAGAGCGAATCCAAAGTTGAAGTCCGTGCCGATTGTGTTTCTGACCGCTGCCGTCACGAAAGAAGAAGTCGAAGCCAGCGGAGGGCAGCGCGGAGGATTTCCCTTTCTTGCCAAACCAGTCGTCCTCACCGAAGTGGTTGCCTGTCTCAAGGAGTATCTGCCGCACTAGCTCGCCCAAACCCAAGCCAGGCGAGGCCCGGTATTTTCCCCGCGCCGGTGCCATCCGGCCACGGGCGCAATCATTCCAACTTTAGTTTGACAACAATACGAATATGAAATCCGAAGCTGTTTTTCACAATGATCCCCTCGCGGAGAAAATTGTCACCGAAGTCCGGCGCGAAGAGGTTCTCCTAAAAGCCGGTGCCCTGCAAAACGCGATTTTCAACAGCGCCAATTTCTCGAGCATCGCCACCGACGAGAAGGGCGTGATCCAGATATTCAATGTCGGCGCGGAACGAATGCTCGGCTACGCCGCCGCTGACGTGATGAACAAAATCACGCCCGCCGACATTTCTGATCCGCAGGAGGTGATTGCGCGCGCGGAGGCTCTGAGCCGGGAGCTGGAAACCCGGATCGCGCCCGGATTCGAGGCCCTCGTTTTCAAAGCCTCGCGCGGAATTGAGGATATCTACGAACTGACCTACATCCGCAAAGACGGCAGCCGCTTTCCGGCCGTGGTCTCCGTCACGGCCTTGCGTGACGAGGGGGACGGGATCATCGGCTACCTGCTCATCGGAACTGATAATAGCGCCCGCAAGCAGGCCGAAGCGGCGCTCCTCAAAGCCGGCGCGCTCCAGAGCGCCATCTTCAATAGCGCCAATTTCTCGAGCATCGCCACGGACGAAAAAGGGGTCATTCAATTGTTCAACGTTGGCGCCGAGCGCATGCTCGGCTATGTCGCCTCCGAAGTGCTGAACAAGATCACTCCCGCGGACATTTCCGATTCGCAGGAAGTCATCGCACGGGCCAAAGCCTTGAGCATTGAATTGGCCACGTCAATCACCCCGGGCTTTGAGGCGTTGGTCTTCAAAGCGTCGCGCGGGATTGAAGACATCTATGAGCTAACCTACATTCGCAAGGACGGCACCCGCTTTCCCGCCGTGGTCTCCGTCACGGCGTTGCGCGATCCCCAAGGCGGAATCATCGGCTACTTGCTCATCGGCACCGACAATAGCGCCCGTAAGCAGGCGGAAGAGGCGCTCCTCAAAGCCGGTGCGCTCCAGAGCGCAATCTTCAACAGCGCCAACTTCTCGAGCATCGCCACCGATGAGCGGGGCGTCATCCAAATATTCAATGTTGGCGCCGAAAGAATGCTGGGCTATACCGCCGCTGACGTGCTGAACAAGATTACGCCGGCGGACATCTCGGATCCGCAGGAAGTCATTGCCCGGGCGAAAGCATTGAGTGTCGAACTCGCCACCCCGATCACCCCCGGTTTCGAGGCATTGGTCTTTAAAGCCTCGCGGGGAATAGAAGACATCTACGAACTGACCTACATCCGTAAGGACGGGAGCCGCTTTCCGGCGGTCGTTTCGGTCACGGCCTTGCGCGATGCCCAAGGCGGCATCATCGGCTACCTTTTGATCGGCACTGACAATACCGCCCGCAAGCAGGTCGAGGAAGAGCAGAAGAAGCTGGATCAGCGCCTGCGCGACCAACAGTTTTATACCCGCTCGCTCATCGAATCCAATATTGACGCGATTATGACCACCGATCCGCGCGGCATCATTACCGATGTAAACAAGCAAATGGAGGCGCTTACCGACTGCACCCGCGACGAATTGATCGGCGCGCCATTCAAAAACTACTTCACCGACCCCGAGCGCGCCGAGGCGGCCATCAAGCTCGTGTTGAGCGAGAAAAAGGTCACCGATTATGAGCTCACCGCCCGCGCCCGGGATGGCAAAGACACCGTCGTCTCCTACAACGCGACCACTTTCTATGACCGCGACCGGCGCCTGCAAGGGGTGTTCGCCGCTGCCCGCGATGTCACCGAGCGGAAACGCTTCGAGCACGCGCTTCAGGAATCCAATATCGAGCTGGAGAGCGCAAAATCCGCAGCGGAAAAAGCCAACCTTGCGAAATCGGACTTTCTTTCCAGCATGAGCCATGAACTGCGCAGCCCGTTAAATGCCATCCTCGGCTTCGCCCAACTAATGGAAGCATCAGACCCGCTGCCGACTCCTTCCCAAAAGGAAAGCATCACCCAGATTCTGCAGGCCGGTTGGCATCTGCTAAAATTGATCAATGAGGTGCTTGATCTGGCCGTGGTCGAATCCGGAAAGGTTTCGCTCTCCCCTGAACCCGTATTGCTCGCCGAAGTGCTGTCCGAATGTCAGGCCATGATGGAACCGCAGGCCCAACAACGGGCCATTAGCATGACCTTTCCGGAGTGGGACAGCGCATTGTTCGTACGCGCCGATCGGACCCGGCTCAAGCAGGTTGTCATCAACCTGCTTTCCAATGCCATCAAGTATAACCGCAAAAACGGGAGCGTTGGGCTAGCCTGCACCGCAACGGATTCGGATCGCATTCGCATCAGCGTCAAGGACACCGGCGCGGGATTGCCCCCGGAAAAGCTGGCCCAGCTTTTCCAGTCATTCAATCGTCTCGGCCAGGAGGCCCGCAGCGAGGAGGGCACCGGCATTGGCCTGGTGGTCAGCAAGCGCCTCGTCGAGTTGATGGGGGGCGTCATCGGCGTGACAAGCACTGTCGGCGTCGGTAGCGTATTCTGGATCGAACTGCTTTTGACGCCGGCGCCCGTCCTGGTGGAGCCAATCAGTGAATCCGCCAGCGTGCTGCCCCCGCTCGTCGTCGCCGGCGCCCGCCGCCGCACTTTGCTCTACGTCGAGGACAATCCGGCGAATATGAAGCTGGTAGAGAAATTGATGGCCCAGCGCGCTGACATCCGGCTCTTGGGTGCGGTGAACGGGACGCTCGGGGTCCAGCTGGCTCGCGATTCCCAACCGGACGTGATTTTGATGGACATCAACCTGCCTGGAATCAGCGGCATTGAAGCCATGAAAATCCTGCGGGAAGATCCCGCCACCGCTCATATCCCGATTGTTGCCCTCAGCGCCAATGCCATGCCGCGCGATATCGAGAAGGGAATGGAAGCGGGGTTTTTTCGCTATCTCACCAAACCCATCCGGGTCCCCGAATTTATGCTCACCCTGGATGCGGCGCTGGAGTTTTCCGAAAAGGCCACAGGCCCGGGCCGCTAAACTCAGCGCGAAACTCATGGTCTCCACCACCGAAATTCTTAATGCCAGCATTCTGATCGTGGACGATCAGGAAGCCAATGTGCTGCTCTTGGAACGTATGCTCCAGGGCGCCGGCTATACCTCCGTCTCATCCACCACGCATCCCGAGGACGTTTGCGAACTTCATCGCCAAAAACGCTACGCGCTGATCCTGCTCGATTTGCAGATGCCCATCCTGGACGGATTCCAGGTGATCGCCCAGTTGAAACAAATCGAAACGGATAGCTACCTGCCGGTCCTTGTGATCACCGCCCAGCCGGATCAAAAGCTGCGCGCTCTGCAAGCCGGGGCGCGGGATTTCGTCAGCAAACCATTTGATCTCACCGAAGTGTTGATGCGCGTGCATAACCTGCTCGAGGTTCGCCTGCTCAACCGGGAATCAAAAAAACTCTTTGAGCGTGTGGCGGCGGAACAGGAGGTATCCGAACGACTTTTGCTTAACGTGCTTCCCCAAGCCATTGTCCAACGACTGAAGGCCCGGGCCGCCACCGCCATCGATGGTTTTCCCGAAATTATCGCGGACGGTTTTCCCGAGGCATCCATTCTGTTCGCGGCGGTGCACGATTTCTCCCGCTTAACCGAGAATATGGCCGCCACCGATCTGGTCACGCTGCTCAACAATGTGTACTCCGGCTTCGACACCATCGTGCAGAAACTGGGCCTGGAGAAAATCAAAATTGTCGGCGAATCCTACATGATCGCCGCCGGCGTCCCCACGCCCCGTCCCGACCACGCTGAAGCCATCGCCGAGGCCGCGCTGGCCTTGCAGCAGGAAATTGTGCGTTACGACTCCCCCAGCGAAGAAACCTTCTGCTTGCGCATCGGCATCAATACCGGTCCGGTGGTGGCGGGCGTCATCGGCCGGACCAAATTCAGTTATGATGTCTGGGGCGAGACGGTTAACACCGCCTGGCACATGGAAACCTACGGCGCGCCCGGCAGCATCCAGGTCAATGAAACCACCTATGCCCGCTTGCGCGCCAAATATCTGTTTGAGGATCGCGGAGAATTTTATGTGAAAGACAAAGGCGAAATTAAAACCTATTTTTTGAAAGGGCGGAAGCCGGTTTGATCATGGAATCCGTCGGGAAAATCGACAGCGGCGCCTGCCGGCACTTGAGCGGGTGGAAGGGTTCTAGACATTCACGGCCGGCTTCCCAAATAATATATTCTTGCATAAATGCGGTTCGAACCTGGAAATCACTCCTTGGATTTAAGGTTTAAAGCTGCTTTTTGCAGCAGATTCGCAATAGCATTGCTGCGAACTTCTTGATTGCGCAGGTAGAGGTCAATAATTTCGTCAGCCGTTGGATTTGCCGGGAAGTCCAGGCAAATGGCTTTCTCCTGTGACGCCACCGTGGTCGTCTCTATCTGGCCATTAGAAAGGATCCAGACTCCATTTCGATTGTGACTGCCGCGGCCCTTAAAAGCCTGCCAATTACTAAAACGCCCGTTGCCTAAATAACGTGCCACGTAAGTAGCCGGGGATTGATGATCACAATGAATTGATACTATTCCTCCAATAAACTGAATGGCAGACGCAAAACCCGGGCGGAAGTCCTCGTACTGAAGAGATGGCAGTTCAATGTCAGAAACCTGCTGATCGGGTCCAATTACCCTGATGACGGGCGTTTTCGGTAAATAAGCCCAAAGTGCTTCCATCAAATGGCCGTCGCCTAACGATACGCTGTCGCGAATGTCGGGTTTGCCTTGCGTGCGGCGCGTCCCTCTTGGAAGCGCGCAAGAAATTTCTCTTCCATCCCAGTGCAGGAGTCCGGCGATTGGCGTCGTTGCAAAATCGATGGCATGGAATCTTTCCTTGAGGAGTCGGGTTCCGGCTACTTTCAGAATATGCAGCCCATTCCAGTCAAACAGGTCATTAGGCCCTTTAAGTCTTAGATCCCCATCCGAAGTTCTACCATTTACCGCCACTGCTGCAGTCCTTCCGTCCGGCGACACGGCAAATTTATGAATCTCATAATAATCAGCATGGAATTGAGTGTCTATGTCACGGACGGAAACAGGTGCGGTTTTCTTATCGATCCTGGTGATCAATTGGGCAGGCGTTCTGCGTTTCATGTCTGTGATTGTCGGTTTGCGGAGCCAATTGGGTTGAATTTAATAGACGCCTTTAGCTGGAATCAAATAGAGCCAGGGTCTCGACCGTTGGAACACAAAACCCCAACCAGGGTGGAGGGCAAACACATGTCCCCCCCAGCCCTCAACCATTGCTACTTCTTTGTCGGTCTGTGGGTGGTGGCACTTAAGGTATATTTTTGCCAGGTTTTGAGCATTGCGTTTCCTCCAATTACCACCCAACCACCCGTCGGCCCGGTTAAATCATCTCCCTCGATTTTGACGCGCATCATCGCCGACCTCGAGGCGCCGCATCGTTCCGAGGAGATCGTGCTTCACTGCCCGCCGAAACCGCTCCCACCTTGAAAACCACGAGAAAACATCTGTCTTTAGCTGGAGGCTTTGAACATGAACGAATTGTTTCCACAAATTATTTGAAAAAATCGCGGGAAGCGCCGAGATTGTTTCGTGTATCGATTTAGGCGCGAATATTATCTTGATGGTTTAGAACCGGCGCAACCGCGGCAAGGACCGGGGAATCTACTCGCCGCCGTCGCGATTATCCTGCTGCTCCTGAATATAAACGCCATGGCGTGCGGAAGCGGCCCCAAACCGCGGCGCATCATTCCCCAGTCGGCTGGCGCCCCGCATGTGTCGGCCCCCAATCCTGTGGCGCCCGTAACCGCCCCATCCCAGCCGCAAAAACCTGTCAATCCCAACCATCCAACGCGATCATAGCCGTCCGGTGAAACGGGATTATGGGTTGCCTGAATCACTTTATTTCACCCGTTCGCCCTTGGCGGAATTTTAACACAAATTCGGTTGGTTTGCGGCGGTATGAGTTGGAGAAATTGTAAAATGAAACTCCTCTCGGCTCTTTTGATCTTGGCCCAGGCGGTTTCCCGTCTCGCGACCGCCAGCTCCACCGGCGCCATGGTTCAATCCGAGTTCATTTTTGATCACGCCTCCTTTCCTTCCTGCCACGCGTCGACCATCGCCGAAACCAAATCGGGATTGGTGGTCGCATGGTTCGGTGGCAGCGCGGAACGCAATCCCGATGTATGCATTTACGTGTCGCGCCAAGTGAATGGAGCGTGGACACCCCCAGCCATGGTCGCCAACGGCGTGGGCTTCTCGACCAATCGTTTGCCAACCTGGAATCCCGTTCTGTTCCACCCCAAGGCCGGCCCGTTGATATTGTTTTATAAGGTTGGTCCTAGTCCGGCCACATGGTGGGGAATGACAATGACGTCCTCCGATGATGGCAAAACATGGTCAACGCCCAGGCGCCTGCCTGATGGGATTCTCGGCCCGGTCAAGAACAAACCCGTCCAGCTCGCAAATGGCGACATTCTGGCCCCCAGTAGCACGGAGGGTGACGGTGGTTGGCGCGTCCACTTCGAACGCCGTCTCGATGGTGGACAGACGTGGAGGTCCACGCAACCAGTCAACGATGGCAAGACTATCCGCGCCATCCAGCCCAGCATCTTGTTTCACCAGGATGGAAAATTACAGGCCATTGGCCGCACGAAGAACGACCGGCTGTTTGAAATTTGGTCGCTGGACAATGGCAAAACTTGGGGACCAATGAAGCTAATGGATTTGCCAAATCCAAATTCCGGCACCGATGCCGTAACGCTCCGCGATGGCCGTCAATTGCTCGTGTACAACCACAACACCCGCGACGGTTCGTCGAACGAGGGCCGGAGTCCCCTAAATGTTGCCGTTTCTCCTGACGGCAAGGCTTGGTGGGCCGCGTTGATCCTCGAAGACAATCCCGATGCGCCCAGCGGTTTTGCGTATCCCGCCGTGATCCAGACCGCCGACGGTCTTGTCCATATTACTTACACCTGGGAGCGAAAGCGCATCAAACATGTTGTCTTAGACCCCGCCAAAATGACCCTCCGTCCCATGATCAACGGCATTTGGCCAAAAAGCGAAGACCAGTAGAGCCGATCATTCGTCTCGGAAAACAGGTCGACCGTCAGCATCGATCAAACGAAAAAAGTGTTTGGAACAAACATTCCGGGAAGATCCTCCCACAGACCGGATTGTGAAAAGCTATCCATCGAGCCTCCCATGACCGAAAGCGCGCCACGCGTGCAAGACAATTGTCTTATGATTCTTGCGGGATTATCCCGTTGGCACCATAAAAACGGCCACTGCTTTAGAAGTTGAGTTGGCTGCAATCATTTTGTTATCCAATCCGGCATTCGCATGCTTCTAAGCAGCCCGCTCAGTCCTGGCTCAGCGCACGCCCAATTGCCGCCTCGCCTTACCCATCTCGTGTAACTGTAGGAAACCGTCCCGCCTTCGTTGAATTCCATGATAATCTCGGCTGCCGTGAGGTCACCGGGCGCGCCTCCAAACAAATGAACGTTCAAAACTTTGTACCAGGTGAGATTCTCTCCGCTATCATACATCTCCTTAAGATAAACATCCCTGGTCACATCTTGCTTAAAAGCGTCCGTCCGCATGTCGTAGGATAGCGCCCAGTCCCTCTTTTGGACAGATTCGTAGTAAAGTTTAACCCTTTGTACAAAATCCGCCGATGGCTTGTCGTTTTGCGCAGCGGCATCGACACGTGAAGTATCGTTTGCCGGAGTGTTGGTCTCTGCGGCAGGCCTGCAACCAGCGAACGCAAGAACGAAGGCCAGAAATATAAAATTATTCCTTGATCTTGTCGGTGCGATTTTACCTATTGCCGATACGACCATCTTTGGTTGGTCGAAGCCAGCCCAACCCAATCCATGGCACACCACTGTCCGCCATCCGAAGGACCTAGTGCTTTTAAGTTTATTGGACAAAGCGACGTCACTTCTGCAATCGGAAAAAGGCGGCAGGGTTTGTATTAAGAACCGTTACGGGCGAGTTCGTTACGGTCGCCACAGTCACCCAATTGGTGCTGGTGAGGTTGGTGCTCGATAGCAGCTGAAATGGCCCGGGACCACCGCCCGCCCAGTTGAATGTAAGATTGCCTGCGTGGTTGGTCATGCCAATAAACGTCGGAGTGATCGCGGCAATGCTGCCAAACAAACCATCGGCCTCACCGTTTATTCCGGCGGTGAAATAGAGCGTATAGGCGTCGCCACCATTGTGGCCATTCCCAAAGACAATGCCCCAGAGTCCGGGCACTTCGATTGGAGTGCCATTGGCGTCGGTTGCAAGCGCGCCCAGCCAGGCGCCGGTCGCCGGATCAAAGACGTTGATTCGGCCGTCGGCAAAATTTCCCACCAGCAGGTCGCCGCCGTAGGCGCCGAAGCCGACAGGAGCGAGCGCCACGCCCCAGGGAGAATTGAGCGCACCGTGTGCGGCGAACCGTTGGAGGAGATCACCGCTGGTATCAAAAATATCCACGTAACCGTTTCCCGGACCACCGACGTCATCATGTTTATCAGCGTCCTGCAGGGCATAGGTGACAAACAGTTGTCCTCCGATGTTTTGAATGCCGAACGGTGCGTAGCCGGTGGGAATATTGGTATCGGAGAAAGCCCCGGCCAAAGCAACCTGTAAGTAGTTGGTATCGAAGACATCCACCTGGCCGTTATGGAAATCAGTCGCATAAATGAAATTGGATCCACCAGCCGAACCCGAGGCGAGCCCTTTGAAAATTGCGTTTGAACCAGAGTAGTCGACCTTGAGCACGGCTTGAGTGCCGCTGCTCCAGGCGGAAATCGTGCCATCTTCGGTGGAAAAGATAAAGTGAGCGGTGGCGTTACTAGCAGCCAGAAAGCCGGGGACTGAATTGGCGATGGTGCCTGAGGGGGCTGCGGGGCCGGGTTGTCCCGCGGGCGGCGGAATAGTGACTATCAACGACTGGACGGCGCCGGTGCTATTATAGAGAGTGGAAAGCCCGGTGCCGTTATCGGCAATCCAGAACGGACTGGTAGCGGTGAACGAGATTCCCCAGGGATTCACTAAGTTCGTGTCCGTGACCGCGGCCAGTCCGGGAATGTCCGATACGAGGTTGCTCTGAGCATAGGTGACGGCGGTGGTGAGGCCCGGATTGAGGGCCGTCAGACTTCCAAACAAGCCATCGCTTTCAGCGTTGATGCCTGCTGTAAAATAGAGGTCATGAGCGGCGCCACCACTATGACCGTTGCCGAAGGCGATGGCCCAAAGCCCGATCTCGGCGAACGGATTGCCATTGGTATCGCTGAGAGCGCCTAGCCATTCACCTGATTCAGGATCGTAGGCATTTATTCGCCCATCCCCGAAATTACCGATGAGAATATCGCCGGCGAACGGTCCAAACCCGAACGGTGCCGAGGCCACGCCCCAGGGAGAATTGAGCGCTCCTTTGGCGATGAATTGTTGGACGAGGTTGCCGCCCGTGTCAAAGATGTCCACGTAACCGTTTCCCGGTCCGGCGGTGTCGTCGTGCTGTTCAGCATCCTGCAAGGCGAAGGTGACGAATAGTTGTCCATCGATGTTTTGTATCCCAAACGGGGCATAACCGGCAGGAAGGGAGCTGTCGGAGAAAGACCCCGCCAACGTCACCGGTAAATAGTTGGTATCAAACACATCTACCTGTCCATTATGAAAATCGGTCGCGTAAATGAAATTGGATCCACCGACGGAACCGGCGGCGAGCCCCTTGAAGACGGCGTTTGACACGGCATAGTCCACCTTGAGCACGGCTTGGGTGCCGCTGCTCCAGGCGGAAATCGTTCCATCTTCGGTGGCGAAGAGAAAGTGCGCGGTGACGTTACTGGAACCCCAAAAACCCGGGACCGTATTGGCAATGGTTCCTGAGGGGGCAGAGGGGCCGGGCTGGCCGGCGGGCGGTGGAATAGTAACCACCAACGACTGAATGGCGCCGGTGCTATTATAGAGAGTGGAAAGCCCAACACCGTTATCCATGATCCAAAATGGGCTGGTCGCGGTAAATGATATTCCCCAAGGATTGATTAGATTTGTATCGGTAACACCCGCCCTTCCCGGAATATCGGAGACCAGATTGCGTTGGATATAGGCGTTTTGCGCCGTCGCCGCAGGCGCCAATAAGGCCGTGGCAATGGTCAATACGGAGATAATACGTTGCCAGACATGCCGTTTGCCGGCCGCGTTTTGAAGATTTGATTGTTCCGTTTTCATATGATTTTATTATGACCTCATTGTTCAAGTGTGCGGACCACTGTGTATAAGAGATACAAAGGCACGATTTGTTCCCGCGTGGTTTTTGTGCCCTGGTTAAACACAGAGAACAAAACGCATAGCAAGGAGCATTAGCCGCCGGTGAAACACGGATTTTTGAGACGAAAAGTGGGCCGTCCTGCGCACGGCGGCGGAACAATCAATGATTTTTGATCATGAAGAAACTGGTATTATTCCTGATTTTGATCCTGTGTATTGGCGCTCAAACTGCCCCGGCGCAGAATGCTTCGGCGGACGGCGTTAAATGGCGAGAGGCAACGACGTATCAAATTCGCAACGTCAAATTCGGCGACTTGCTGCGTGCCCGTGACGCCAAAAATGCCAATGGCACCCCCATCGTTCTTTGCCCGGCGCAATCATGGAAGTGCATGACATGACAGTTGTCTGACATGCGCAACTCATCGTTCCAAGTTACAAATCTATTCACGGCGAAAACATTTACCGATTGAGTCGACACGAATTCGATGGAACAACAAGTTTTTCAGTTGCCGCTTTCCAAAGATGGAACCGAAGCGCCTGCCTGGCAGTTCGTGGCGCTGGCCGGCCGGCGCTACAAAATTGCCAATGCGAAATCCGGAAAAGTCCTGACGGCGGTGAAGGATGAGGCCACTTCCGAGGCGCATATTATCACTGCGCGGTGGCGCGACGCGGATGAGCAAAAATGGCGTTTGGAAAAAATTGACCCGAAAGCTTTGACCATTTGAGGCCCAAGGTTTCTAAAATCAGGCAGATTCCGCGATCACCTAACATATTTGTATTCTCGCCGGACCTCCTGGCAGTATTAATGATGGCTATGTCATTAATCGGGTTGCTGACCTCGGCCAGGATTCTTCTTCCGGCGCAGTGGAATGGTTTGACCTGCCTGCTTCGTAACACAACAACTCCGCGGTGTTTGTCTTTGCCGATGGGCACGGTTCACTGCATCGGTCGTTAAGGCAAATCGTCGGCAACGCGCCATTACCCAACTAGGCGATTTTGCCATCGCACTGTCCGGCGCGGTCGCTGATGGGCTGATTGATTTTGAATGGGTTTCGCAACACATGGGTATCGAGCACCAACAATCACTATGAGGGAGAGAGGGAGGATCATCAGAAGTATTCTTTTATATTCGGCTCGTCGCCTTCCATACCGAGCAGATAGAGTTTCCCGCCCTGCACCCAGGTGGCCGTGTTCAAACGGTTGATTTTGGCAATGATAGGCCCGACGACTGTGCCTGCGCTCCTCAGATCGGCGCTATCCACCACGAATAGCCAGAGGCCATTTGGTCCGCCACCCGTGATGGTTTCGGGCCGCTGGAAGCAAATCATCGATACTCTGGCAGCTTGCCAATTTTCGACCGCGCGACCCGTCACGGGAATTTGACGGAGCGCGGACGATAAAACAAAGTCCGCTGGCGCACGATTGCTCGCAAGATAGGCAAGGATTTGTTCCATATTATTCGTCGTTAAATCCATGGAATAACCACGCAGAGCCAGCCCAACCATTTGCTTTTGATAAATGGCGAGCGTGTCTTCACGATCACGTGGCGAAAGGACAAATAAAGCTATTGTGTCAGGGCCACCAGGAGTTGCTCTGTGTCGAGGTGAATGCTGGTCACGGCCGGCGCGATTAACAATTATTCTTCGGATGTCCTACGGGATCATCAGTATTAGGACGTTGCCGAGCGCCATTTGTTCCTGTGAAATGGTAAACCGCTGGTCTTATTGGTCTATCAACACTTCCTGACCAAGAAAATAAAGGTACCAACAAAACCACGATCCTAACCGGCTAAAACCTGCCGACCGCGAGTGAAAACCGACATGATCATTCTTACCAATGTTCTTCTTATCGGTGGATCTGGTTGGTTGAAAAGATCCGTTCGCCGCGGAGGTGGGCAGGCATGCCCAGCTAGGCACGTTGCCAGGCAATCATTTCAAAATTATGCTCCGTGATCGGTATTGGGCGTTTATCGCCCGATTTTACCTGAACAGCATCCTCACCGGCGATTCTAGAAATCTAACTCCGTGCGCATCCCTTTTCCATACCCGCGTGTCCTTTTCGAGCATGACCGTCAAAAGCAATGGTGGACTTGATTTCCGGAATTGCGGCGCTCCGGAGTCTCGCGGGCAGACCTCGCGATCGTCGCTAATATTAGGGATTTGGCAATCGGCCAACGCGAAATACATTGAGGCCGGATGCAGTCAAAACGTTGGTAAAGTGGGCCGAGCTGCCGGTGGCGACATTCGTACTCAACGAAACCCAATTCACGAGATTGGATGAACTCTGAACCACATGTAAAACGCCGGAGTCCGCAGTGAAGCTGCACGAGCTCACCCCACCGCTGAGCATGGGATCAGAGATGTTTAAGATCGCTGGGTTGATCACTGAGAGATTCACTACTGCAGAAGTCGTGGAGATTTCTGATGCGGTCGCCACTGCCGTGAGTGCATATGAATTCGCCGGCAACGGAGCCGAGATCAGAATGAAGGGAGCGGTTGCAACCGAACCTTGCAAGATGCCGTTGGCGAAGAAATCCACTTTGGTGACGGTCCTCCCGCTTACCGAGGCATCGACAACCAATTTTAGAGTTGCGGGCGCCGCAAAAACAGATCTGCTAACCGGATTCGTAATGGTAATGGTTGGTGGCGGAAGCGCAGCGGAAGGTGTGGAACGAGTGTAAGAAAAGCTTTTATCCCCAATGCCCCCGGGCCCCTCCCCATCCCGTCAGTTTTTAAGAGAGGTGAACATCCTCGTTGATCAAATGCACGACAAAGGTGGTGCCCACAAAGGAAGGCGGATGATTTCCCGCCTCCAACGGACAGGCTCCGTAGGAAAGGGTGTTTTGGTCTTATTGCGGATTGGGCAACCGGCCCACTCAAAAAAAAGGGCATCGGCGTGATCAATTGAGTTTGTAAACAGTTCCTGACCACTGGAAATATCGTTGGTTACCAAGGATTTCCAATCCCTCAGATTACTCGAGCTCACGATCAGATAAGCAGCACTGGAACCAACCGTATAGCTGAAGGAGAACTGGCTGTTGCTCATATTCACGACGGAAAGATGCGGCAATGGTGGAGTGGGCCTTTGGTAAGCGAATCCTCCAGTGCCCTGCGCCACCCACAAGGTGAAATTCAGGCAGACATAAATGTTGTCGGAGATCAGGTGCAAAACGGCCGGCTTGCCGACGAGCGTGGTGGGCGACTGGCCATTCAGCCAAGCCAGCCAGTTGGTATAGTGAAGCGAGGCGCTGTTGATTAGCGTTCCAAAGGCCCATTCCGTGTTCGTCGGGCTCAAAGTGGAGGCATTCGTTTCGGAAAACGCATTAAAAAGACCCTTGGAAGCGGAGCGCGTTAACCAAACATCCGGTGTTATCCGGTCTTGATTGGAAGATTGCGTCGGATCGGGCGATGGCTGGCTCTAGGCGGCCAAAAGCCCATCCCATACTATCGCTCCATGGCTCGATGGCGCAGCCATCATTGCCGAGCCAAACAGGACGAACCAAATCATCCATGGCAGAGCCAGGGAACCATTACGCTTATTGTGCAATACAGTTGAGAGACCTAAAGCGCCAAATGGTTCCTGAAAATTTAGGCAATTCTGTTTTTCCGTAAGAAAAGCAAAATGACTCGCAGATTCAGGCGAGTCTGTTGAGCCGGCTCCAAACTAACGCGAGGCCTAATCTTGAATTTCATTCGGACGTTCTTAAGGGAAGTCGGCACATTCGTTTCCAAACGTTTTCTGGAACAAACTCCATCTTCCGACCTCACACTTACGGATGGCAGCGACGTTTTGGGGCAGAAAGCACCCGGCTCTGGACTGTCCGAGTGTGGGTCCTCGCCCTGGCCATTTCCAACGATTGTTGGTGCGGATGGATCGGTTCCGGAGGTGGACTTCGGTGAACAGTACCGGCCCGGTAGCGATCACAGGCAGCATTTGTCAGAAAATCAAAGAACATGAAAATTATGCGGACACTGGCGATGAGCAGCAGCGCGGTTTTCGGGGCCGGCACCCTGGTGTTCCTTTTAAATTCCTGTTCCACCACCCCTGAAGTCGGCACGCCGTTGGAGATTCCGGGCGCGCATTTCGTGGGGAACCAGGCTTGTGCTGATTGTCACAAGGAAATCGTCCGCATATTTCCCGCCAGTCCGCATGCCCGAATTCATTCTGGAACGGCGGCCCTGGCCGGCCAGTCCGGGTGCGAATCCTGCCATGGACCCGGCAGCCGTCACGTCGAGACCGGCAGCGCCAATTTCATCATCAATCCGCGTAAGGACCCTTCTTCCTGTTTTCAGTGCCATCTCGACGTCAACGCTGAGTTCAATCTCCCGCAACATCATCCGGTAATTGAAGGCCACATGAGTTGCGTCCAATGCCATGATCCCCATGGCGGCGATATCTTTCGGCCTGCAGGAGGCTTGGCCATGGCGAGACAAAATGAAAGTTGCGCCCAGTGCCATCGCGATCAGACGCGGCCGTACGTCTTTGAGCATCCGGCCATGCGCGAAGGCTGCATCGCTTGCCATGCTCCGCACGGCTCCATCAACCAGAAAATGCTGGTCGAGAGCGATCCGAATCTCTGCCTGCGTTGCCACGCTCAGGTCCAGACAACGAGCCAGCAAATCTATATCGGCAACGTGAACCATACGACGAAGCTGCAGATTGGTACCTGCTGGACTTCCGGCTGCCACACCGCCATTCACGGCTCAAATGTGGATCCGCGCCTAAGGTTTTGAAATTAACTCGAACATTTGAATGAGATTCTTTACCTCAAGGAGCTTCGCCATCCGACCGCTTTTGTTTTTCGCGGTTTGCCCGGCCTTGTCTGCCGCGGATGTCCAGCCCGGCGGTCCCGCAACCTTCGACCCGCATAAGATCGATTTTGATCTTGAGGTAATGCCGATTCTTCAAACCTCCTGCCTCCGCTGCCACGGCCCGGAAAAACCACGAAGTCGTTTTCACCTCGATACGCGGGAAGGAGCTCTCAAGGGCGGAAATGAAAATACCAATGACATTGTGCCCGGCGATAGCACCAACAGCTTTCTGATCCATTATGTCGCCCGCGAAGTGCAGGATATGGAAATGCCTCCCGTGGACAAAGGGCAGCCATTGACGCCCCAACAGATCGCCGTCCTCCGGGCGTGGATCGATCAGGGGGCAAACTGGAGCACGACCAATTCTCCGCCCGAGCTAACCTTTACTTTCGCCCCGACCCTTCGCGGGATGGATGTCAGCGGCAACCAATCGAAATTCCGGGAACTGGAGGGCTCCACCCCCGGATTTTCCGGCGGCGCCCAACAATTTTCGTTTACCCAACAAACCAGCCCCGACGTAAAAGTCTCCGTCTCCGGACAGGCCATTGTCCCCAACCACGATATCGCGGTCAATCTTGCGGTCGATAAAACTGATTTTGGATTCGTTCACGCCGGTTTTGAACAATGGCGAAAATATTACGGCGATATCGGCGGATCCGATTTCCTCAACACGCCGGCACAATTCGGCTTGGGCCGGGATCTCTATCTCGATAATGGACGTGCCTGGGTCGACTTCGGGCTCACCCTTCCGCATCGGCCCCAAATAGTGCTCGGTTATGAATATCAATTCAAAAACGGCAGCAAGTCCATGCTGGGCTGGGGGATTGCCAACGGGAAAAATATCTATCCCGCCAGCCAGGCGGTGAACGAAAGGACCCACATCGTTAAGCTTGATGTAACGGACGAATTCGACGACTGGTACGTTGCCAACCGGGCACGCCTTGAGATATACCTCGAGAACAATACGGATATGGAGTCGCAGATAAACGGCGCCGGCCCCCTCCCGGACACATTCATCACTACCCCCGACAATTATCACTCCACGCAAGGAACGGATACGCTGACTTTGGAAAAGCAGATCCGTGAATGGTGGTTCTTATCGGGCGGTTTCTATTTTTCAAAACTGGAAGCCAGCGACTTTTTTAATCAAACCACCGCTTCCACTACCATTCCCGCCGGCCTTTTGAATAGCCAGCGGATAACTCTCGGCGAACAATCGGAAGTCTTTAGCGTGGCCAGTCTCTTTACGCCTCTGTCCTATCTGACGCTTTCCCTCGGCAGCCAAAATGAATGGACCGCTGAGCATGGGTTCGGCCACAGCATTCCTGACCTGGATTTGGGAGTCGATTCGCCGGGCGGCAACACACCCGCCGGCTCCGACTCCCAGCTTTTCAAGTCCAGCCAAAACGTAAGCGTGCGATTCACCGAACTGCCTTTCACCGTTCTGTATGCGGATGGACGCTTTGACCAGGAAACCGTTTCCCAATTCCAGCAACAAGACTCGGCTGACCCGACTCTGGTCACCGAAACCCGGACTGAGGCCTCAAACTATCGTTACAACGTCCAAGGGGGCTTCAACACTTCCCCATGGCGCTCCACTTCATTGAATGTCCAATACCGCCATGAAGCCAGTGACACCGACTACAACTTTCCCATTGACGTTGTCGATGCCGACCCCAGCCTTGGCAACGGTTACCCGGGCTTCATTCTGAATCGCAGAATCCATACCGACCAATTCGAGACCAAACTCGATTTGCACCCCGCGAAATGGTTAAAGACAACGTGGACCTATCAGCTGGCCAACACCGATTACGACTCAAACACGGATCCTGCATTTAGACCGTTTTCCACCCAGGTGCTTTCGCCTGGCGGCGCCATCATGGACGGAACCTCCCGGACGCGTACCTATGGACTCGCCTTCACGGTCACGCCCATCCGGCAGCTGTATTTGTCGAGCGCGTTCACCTATAGTCAGTCCCGGGTCGTCACCGCTGGCAATATCGCATCCGTCGTGCCGTACGACGGTGACGTTTACACGCTCACCACCACCGCCAGTTATGCCATCAATCCCAAAACGACGATGCAGGCTAGCTATGCATTTTCACGTGCCAACTATGGCCAGGATAATGCCGTTGCCGGGGTGCCGTTGGGGATTGATTTCACACGCAACGACGTGATCGCCGGCTTGACCCGGACGATCACCAAGCGTTGGACTGCCGCGTTGCAATACGAGTTCTCAGAATACTCCGAGCCCACCAGCGGAAATGCGAACAACTTCACCGCACACGGCATCTTTGCAACATTTATTTACAAATGGCAGTGACTTTGCCCATTCTCCGAATTTTTGAACCAGTCCCGCAATCAAATGAAAAAAATACTGAAGCGGATCGCCGTCGGCTGCATCGCCGTATTTGCGTTATTGCAGCTAACCAACCCTCCCCGCACCAATCCCCCAGTTATTCAGGATTTCGTGGCTGCCAATTCGCCGCCGTCTGAAGTCGCAGCTTTGCTGCATGCGGCCTGTTACGATTGCCATTCCCACGCGACGCGCTGGCCGTGGTACAGCAAAGTTGCCCCCATGTCATGGCTGATCTCCAGTGATGTAGCCGAAGGCCGCAAACATTTGAACTTATCCAACTGGCCGGTCGGACAGCCCGAACGCGCGGTCAAATGGCTCGACACCATGGAAGAAGAAATTGGCGACAATGAAATGCCGCCGAAGAAATACACAGCTATCCATGTTGATGCGCGCCTGACGGTGGCCCAGCGAAAGGAATTGGCCGATTATCTTGACGCGGAATCGGCACGGCAGAAACTGGTGACGGGAAAATAAACCCATGGTTTCGCCCGTCGCGCAACTTTATCACGGGCGCATCGGGGCGAGGCGCGTTCCGGGCGAAAAGTTCACTGGCAACCTTCTTGCGGCATACTTCTTCTTGAGGGTCCATTTTGGCGGTGGTACCTGCCAGGCTTGTCAGCAAGATTTACGTTTAGAAATCGGAGTAGGGTAACCAGTTATCTTGTGAGGGGCGCCTGCGGATTGGCAGCGGTTCTAATGATCTGTCGGAGTTCCGCGAGCCGGAATGGCTTTGCCAGACACGGCCGGTTTTCCCTTGAGAGAAACTGCCGCAAAGACTCGTTAATGACATCGCCCGTGACAAAGACCATACTCTGGCAAATCTCCGGACTTTCTGCGTGCAACCGCTCATAGATTTGGCGGCCGTTGAGCCCAGGCATTTTTAGATCGCAAAGGACAACGTCAAAATGTGCCGCTCGCAACTGGCGTAAAGCGGACTCCCCAGTGCTGGCGGTGGTGGTCTCGTAATGGAGGCGGCGCAGTTCCTCCTGGACCATCTGGAGAATGAATTCCTCGTCGTCCACCACCAACACTTTCTTCCCGGCGCCTTCCTGGAGATCAATATGGTTGGCCTCGCTTTCCGCATCCGGCTCTTCCAGTTGCTCGCCCATTTCCTTGATTGCGGGCAATTCGATGGTAAACGTAGCGCCTTCGCCCGGGCCGCTGGTGGCGGTGATATCACCGGCATGTTCCTTGATGATGCCATAACAGAGACTTAAGCCGAGCCCAGTACCTTTGCCGACTTCTTTCGTGGTGAAAAATGGATTAAAAATTCGCGGGAGGTTTACCGCTGAAATCCCAGGACCGTCGTCCTGGATGGCAATGGCCACTGATTTTCCATCCCCTCGCGTAGTGAGAGTGATACAACCGGACGGTTGATTTGATTCAATGGATTGTCGGGCATTGTTGATCAAATTCAAGACCACCTGCTGAATCTGATGACCGTCACCAAGCACGAGCGGCAGTCTGGCCGCGAATTGGGTCACCACCTTGACATTGCTGGTGCGCAACGGATAAGCGACCATTTCCAGCACATCTTCCAGGAGTTTATTCACCGCCACCGGTTTCCGCTCCGGAGCTTGATGGCGAGCAAAACCCAACAATGATTGCACGATCTTCTGGCAGCGTTGGGCCGACTTGAAGTTCCTCCGAACTGCTCCGCTGCCGGATCTTCAGCACGCCTTCCGCAGTTCGCAGCAATTCCGCTGCGTTGTCATGAATCTGTAACTTGAAGCGTTCACTGATAACCGAGAGCGAAACGCCGAGCATCAGCACAACAACCGTCGTCACCGTTGCCAGCATCTTGGTGCGAAAGCTCAAATCAGAAATGAAACTCGTGCGTGGCATGGCGAATCAATATTTCGGCAGGTTCTTGATTGTGAGGGTGAAATTGGCATTAACCACGCCATTCGTCGGCACGATGACTTCTTGGATGTCGGTTGGAATCCGTTCGTGCCATGCCGTCAGCTTATAGGTGCCCGCCGGGACATTGGTGATCGTGTAGTGCCCAGCGGCATCCGTCGTGGCGAAATACGGATTCGACATGACCAGCACCACGCAATGCATATCTGCGTGAATGGAGCAGAAGACGTCCACCCGCCCAGGCTGGTCGAACACGACAAATTTGTCCGGGGGGTTGCCTTTGTATAGATCAACGTCGAAACGTTTGGCGTCTGAATCAGAAAAGACATTGTGATAAATATCGTCATTGTTGGGCCATTCGACTTTCGTGCCGGCCATGACCGGCAAAACATGCGGCGAAAAAACGGCGCCATGCTGCGCCACTTTCATGGTCGTGACCTCCATCGTGTTGGTGCCCGGGGCAGAGTTCGTCACGGCCAGTCCGTCAATATAAACGATAAAATTACGCATGGCGGCATAGTCCACGCGCTGGGCAAATTTGTATTTGCGACTCGCATAGGGACCGTCGGTCGCCGCGCTATTTTCTGTTCCCGCCTTCGGCTCGGCGTGAACAGTCCCGGTAATGTCACCACCAAAGTTGAGTTGAATCCCGAGTGCCAGCCAGAAGCTGATAAGAAATAATCTCATTGGTCCATTAGAATTTGAAGGCGGCTTCGGTCCCGAAAAAATCCTCACGATTGCGCGCATCTCCGCCCTGCGCCGCACCGCGTTCGAGGGAATACTCGGCCTTAACTGCTAAACGTTCGCTAAAACGGTATCCCACACCCAAACTCAATCTCCATAATTCGGTCGTTTGATAACTAAAAAAATAATCGTCAAAATTACCTAAACCCGTGATCGGGTAGCCGTTTCGCGCAAAGATCTGGCTGAAACGGGTTGCCGCATAGAATTTATGTGGCAGATCCTGTTCCAGCTCGAAAGAATAATAAAAAATATTACGGAAATTGTCAGCCGCGGGGTCATTGTCATCATAACGCGCGTATCCACCCGCGCCGCTTAGGTGACCGGTTTTCCAGCGGGCGGTAACGTCGCCTTCCAAGAGGTTGGCGTGAAATTTGGTCGTCCCCGGAGAGCCAATGGAACGAAAGAAACCGTTGCCAAACCAGAGGG
>Ga0302320_10007451_pt1 | contig 24108 bp, 24 predicted proteins | sample Bog_T0_3_FD_202130 | JGI IMG/M metagenome (GOLD analysis project Ga0302320, IMG submission 202130) | Peat permafrost microbial communities from Stordalen Mire near Abisko, Sweden - Bog_T0_3 | ecosystem: Environmental > Terrestrial > Soil > Wetlands > Peat | place: Sweden: Abisko, Stordalen Mire...
GAACACGTCCGGGTCGCGCACGACGTCCGCGACGAGTTCGAGCGCCGCGCGATCGAGGCGTCGGTCCTCACACTCAACGATTTCGAGACCGATGCTCGCAGACGCGGTGCCCGGTGCGCCCCAGCGATTCTCCAGGCGCTTCGTGACGAGCGGGTCGATATCGAAATGAACCGCCCGGGTGGAGTAGGCGTTGAGCGTGTTGCAGTACTGCAGGGCTCGTTCGGTCGCCAGGTCGTAGTAGTCAACGAAGACGACGACCCGGTTGGTGCGGATGTTCATCTTCTCTTCGGTGGCGCTCGCCTCAAAGGCCTGGACCTCGCGCTCGTACTGCTTGTTAAAGCGGATTAACGCCATATACATAAGCGGTCCCACGATCACGATGATCCAGGCACCCTCGGTGAATTTGGCCACGACGAAAATGAGCACCACGAGTGCGGTCACCGTGGCCGAGGTCCCGTTCACGACCACCCCCCAGCGCCATTTGCCCGTGCGTTCGCGTAGGTGTCGGGCAACCATGCCCGCGCCGGCCATGGTGAAGCCCGTGAAGACCCCGATGGCGTAGAGGGCGATCAGGGAGTTGACCTGCGCCTTGAAGATGATGATGAGCGAGAGCGACACGACTCCAAGCACCAGGATGCCGTTGGAGAAGGCCAAGCGGTGACCGCGCTTGGTGAGTTGGCGCGGCAGGTAACGGTCGCTCGCGACGTAGTTCGCGAGAAATGGGAAACCGTTGAACGAGGTGTTGCCCCCCGTGTAGAGGATGAGAATGACCGAAAGGATCACCAGGTAATAAATGGTCGAGCCGATGCCGCTGTTACCAAAGACCGCTCGCACTTCTTGGGCCACCACGGTCGGGTAACCACTGAAACGAGGTAGCGCGTGCGTCCAGGATGCGAGCAGGGTCGTTCCCACGAGCAAGAATGCGAGGATCGACGACATCAGCACCAGGGTCTTACGCGCATTGCGCCACTCGGGCCGTCGAAAGCTCGCCACGCCGTTAGAGATCGCCTCGAGTCCGGTAAGCGACGAACCGCCGTTCGCGTAAGCACGCAGCAGGGTGAGAAAGGCCAGGCCCATCAAGATGCCCGTGCCCTTTTGGCCCAGGTGGTGACCGACGAGCAGGTTGTTGGCGGGTTGGGCTAGATGGTGCAGCGACCCAGTGGCCTTCTTCACGTACCCGGTGATGATGGTGAGACTGAGCATCGTCACGTAGAAATACGTCGGGAAGGCGAAGTAGCTCCCCGCTTCTTTTAAACCGCGCAAGTTCCCGTAGATGAGAATGAGCACGATGCCCACGGTGATGATGACGGAGTAACGACCAAAGGCGGGGAACGCGCTCGCGAGGGCCGCGGTGCCGGCCGAACATTGCACAGCGACCGTCACCGTGTAGTCGATCAATAACGCCACTGCGGCGATTTGGGCGATCCGTGGGCCGAAGTTCTCTCTCGCCACGACGTAACTTCCGCCGGCGGTTGTGTAGTACTTGATCACGTCGAGGTAGGACGTCGTCACGAAGAACAAGACACCGATGATCACGAACATGATGGGCACGACGAGGGCGAACGCAGCGAGGCCGATGAGTGGCGTCATCTGCGTAAGGATCTCTTCGGTCCCGTACGCCGATGAGGAGATGCAGTCGGGCGCCAAGACGCCTAACGCAATGAATCGATTAAGGCGCTCGCCGCTCAATTGCTCAGTTACGAATGGCTTGCCGAGGAAGAACTTCTTAAGTCGATAGCCCAACGATTCGGGGTACACCGTCGAAACATTTGCGTGTGAGGTCAGTACCGGACTGCTTTTGGCTATCTGCTTGTCGGCTTCTGACACGAGTTTCACTTTAAGCGACTGCCCGTCACTGCACCGATACTTGCACTCTTACTGACAAGTGTGGTCAGATGACTGAGTGCATATCGTTGTCGTCGGCTGTGGTCGCGTTGGCTCAGAGCTCGCGATGCAGTTATCTGACGAAGGCCACTCGGTGGTCATCATTGACAAGAACAAGGATGCGTTTCGACGCTTGATCCGTTTCAACGGACAGTCCTTGTTGGGCTCGGGATTCGATCGCGACATCCTGGCCAAAGCCGAAGCGTCCCAGGCCGACGCGTTAGCCGCAGTGACCCGAGGTGACAACACCAATATTCTCTGCGCGCGCATTGCCCGCGACAACTACGGCATCAAGAATGTCGTCGCGCGCATCTACGACCCGCAACGCGCCGATATCTACATGAAGCTCGGCATTCCCACCGTCGCGACGTCGTTGTGGACGACCCAACAAGTCAAACGCTGGATGATCCCCAACGACGAGTCAATCGAATGGACCAACGGCGCAGGATCGCTGCACTTGGTCGAACGCGTCGTACCCGACGCCCTCGCGGGACGTCAGATCCACCAATTCAACGTAGGCGACACTGTACGGGTCGTCGGAATGGTGCGCGGGGGTCAGGGACGCGTGGACATCAGCGAACTTTTCGCCCAAGAGGACGACGTGCTTGAATTTCTGGTCACTCCCCAGGGCATCCACGACCTGCACCACCTGCTTCATGGCGACCTACCGTGAGAGTCGTCGTCGCCGGAGGCGGTTCGGTGGGCACGGCGATCTCGCTCGACCTCGTGGACCGACACCACGACGTGACGTTGCTCGAACACATGAGCGCCACCGCCGAGAAATTGAAGTCCTTGCTGCCGGGCGTGAACGTCATGGCCGCTGACGCGTGTGAGTACGCGAGCCTTTCTGCGGCGGACTTGCGTAACGTCGACGTCGTCATCGCGGCGACCGGCGACGACGAGGACAATCTGGTCATCAGTTGGTTGTCCAAGCAGGAGTTCGGCGTGCCGCGCGTCATCGCGCGCATCAACAACTCTCGCAACGAATGGTTGTTTAACGAGACGTGGGGCGTCGACATCTCGGTGTCGACTCCGGCCCTTATCACTTCGCTTGTCGACGAAGCAGTCGAGGTCGGGTCGATCATCAACCTGATGGACCTCGCTCAAGGTCGAATGCGACTCATCGAAGTCACGCTCGCCGCCAGCGCACCCGCGATCGTCGGGGACCTCACGCTCGACGAACTTCGACTTCCCGACACCGTTCGGGTCGTCGCCGTCGTTCGAAGCGACCAGCCCATGGTTCCCTCGCCGTCGATGCATTTCGTTGAGCACGACCACGTGATCTTGATCGCTCGTGAAGACGCTGCGCACGAGTGTTCTGCTGCGTTCATTGGCTAAACCTTCACCCCACCGCAATCAACTTGTGAAGTCAGCGACCTAACATTGAGTTGTGCGTGCTGCCTTCTTCGACCTTGACAAGACCGTCATCGCGAAATCCTCTCTCGTCGCACTCGGTCCCGAACTACACGCCCGGGGCATGCTGCGTCGTAGGACACTCGTCTGGGGCGTGTTCAGTCATCTGTTGTTCATGCGATTCGGCGCGAACGACGAGAAATTGAACAAGATCCGAGAATCGGTGCTGAAGGTGACCAAGGGCTGGGACCACGACGAAGTGCGGGCCCTCGTCGCTGAGACCATCAACGACGTCATTGAACCGCTCATCTACGACGAGGCCCTTGAGCTCATCGACCACCACCTCGCCGAAGGAGACGAGGTCTGGCTCGTGAGCATGGCGCCCGCCGAGATCGTCGACCCCTTCGCTGAGTTACTCGGCATCACCGGGGCGATATCGTCTCGCGCTGAGATCGACGAAGAGGGCAAGTTCACTGGCAACATGCTGTTCTTCGCCCAGGGGGAGAACAAAGCCGTGGCGGTCCGTGAACTGTGCGAGCAGCGCGGTATCGACCCGGGAGAATGTTTCGCCTATTCGGACTCCGAAACCGACGTCCCCATGCTTCAGGCGGTGGGTCACGCCTTCGCGGTGAATCCCGATCGTCAACTAGCCAAGGTCGCCCACGACCAGGCGTGGCCCATCCTCAGTTTCAACCATCCGGTACGGGCCCACGACCGTTCTCGGTCGCACACGCCATTCATCATCAGCGCCATGGTCATCAGTGTCGCGGCCGTCCTTGGCCGAGCACGAATGCACCGAAGCTAAAGGGTCAGCAGGTCCCGCGCGCCGGTGTCGGACGAAGGGTGACGAAGTTTGCTCATCGCGCGCGCCTCGATCTGGCGGATACGTTCTCGCGTGAGGTTCATCTCGGCACCTACGTCTTCGAGCGTTCGGATCTCTCCGGCCCCGTCGAGACCGAAGCGCATGCGAAGAATCTTCTGTTCGCGCTCGTCGAGGGGCTGTAACAGCTTCTCGATCGCCGCGGGCATCATCTTCACCGCCGCGACGTCAAAGGGCGACTCCGCCGAACGGTCCTCGACCACGTCACCGAGTTCGGCGTCGCCGTCCTCGCGCAGGGGCTCTGAGAGTGAGATCGGTTCGGAACGAAAACGCAAGGCCTCGATCAACTTGTCCTCGGGCATCTCGCACTCGTCACAGAGTTCCTTGATCGTCGGCGGGCGCCCGAACTTCAACTCGAGTCGTGACTGCGCCTTCTGGACGCGCGCGAGCGTGTCACCGGCGTGCACCGGGAGACGGATCGTGCGTCCGGTATTGGCGATGCCGCGCGTGATCGCCTGACGGATCCACCAGGTGGCGTAGGTCGAGAACTTAAAACCTTTGCGCCAGTCGAACTTCTCGACGGCGTGCATCAGTCCGAGGTTGCCCTCTTGGATCAGGTCGAGCAGCGGAAGGCCCGAAGCCTGATACTTCTTCGCAATAGAGACCACGAGTCGAAGGTTGGACTGGACGAAGTCACGTTCCGCCTGGTCACCACGGTGCACGGTGCGCTTGAGGGCCAACTTCTTGCTCGGGGTGAGTTTGATCTTCTTGTCGGCTTCGGCGGCGTCGAGTTCGGCCTCGGCTTCGCGGCCCTCTTCAATGGTCTGGGCCAAGTGCACTTCGTCGTCCTTGGTGAGCAGGGTGTACTGACCAATATCTGAGAGGTAGAGACGAACGAGGTCTTCGTCGTCGCGGTCGACGCGGTCTTTTGCCATATTTCTCCTAATTCGGCCCGTATATTTCCTGCATTACTAGTTATACGGAGGTACGCAACCTACCGGGAAATACCGAAAGAATCAGCGTTTCCGTCAGATTCCACCATGGCGACCAGGTCCTGGGCGGCCTGGTTCCACCGCGATTCCTCAAGTGTCGTCCCCGACGGGTCGAGGCCGACCACCCGGCGGACCTGGCCCACGGTGACCATCTGGGCCTCGCTAAAGACCGCCCGGGCCACGTCATCGCTCGTGGCTTCGAGCGCGTCACGCAACGAGACGAGCAGCCGCGGACCCACGACGATCGCGAGAGCATAGAGCGTGAGAGTACCTGACGGGTCCTCGGACCACGAGCGGCGCAAGACCGCGTCAATGATCGCGAGTGGCGAAGGGTCGAGACCCGTGTACTCGCGAAGTACGAGCGCGACCTCTCCAAAAGACCGGCTCATCTCGTGCGCGCACACGACACAGGGATCGAAACCCATGAGCGGCGCGAGTTCGCCCAGCGCGCGGTACGTCGCGTCAAAACAGTTCGCCAGATGCGCAGCGACGTCGCGGTCGCTCGTCATGGGCCGGTGCGAAACGCATTCGTGATCGGCATGCGACGGTCCCGTCCAAAGGCCTTCTTCGAGATGCGAACCCCGGGAGGCATCTGTCGGCGTTTGTACTCACTCATGTCCACGAGGCGCGCAATGCGCAACACGAGCTCGGGGTCGTGACCACTGGCAATCATCTCTTCGGCGGTGGCGTCACCTTCGACGTACTGCTCGAGCAACGGGTCGAGATGCTCGTAGGCGGGCAGCGACTGGTCGTCACGCTGGTCGGGACGCAGTTCGGCCGAAGGAGCCTTTTCGAGCACCGACAAGGGAATCGGTTCGGGGTCACCCACTTCGAGGGCGACCCCGTTGCGATAACGACACAATTCGTAGACGAGTGTCTTGGGCACGTCCTTGATGACGGCAAAGCCCCCCGCGGAGTCGCCGTAAAGCGTGGAATAACCCGTCGCCATCTCGGACTTGTTGCCCGTCGTGAGCACGATCGCTCCGGTGGCGTTCGACACCGCCATGAGCAGCACGCCGCGGATCCTCGACTGGAGATTCTCGTCGGTGATACCCTGCGGACCGCCTTCGAGCACGGGCGCCAGAATCTCGCTAAATGCCTGATGGGAAACCTCGATGGGCAGCGTAGTGATCTCGATGTCGAGTCGCTTAGCGAGTTCGAGCGCGTCGGCGACCGAGTGATCCGACGAGTAACGGCTCGGCATGGTGAAACCGCGAACTGCTCGAGACCCCACCGCGTCAACGGCGATGGTGGCGACGAGCGAGGAGTCGATGCCCCCCGACAGGCCCAAGATCGCTGACTTGAAGCCGTTCTTGCGTAGATAGTCGCGCGTACCCATGACGAGTGCTTCGTAGATCTCCTCGACGTCAGTGAGGGGTTCTGAGACCTGATTGACGTGCAGGGGCCTCGACCTCGACTCGTCACGCGCGTAGAGAGTGTCGATCACGGTGCCCGCCGAGGACGCCTTCGCGGAGATCTCGGCGACGAGTAACTCCTCGCTGAACGCGCTGGCGCGCGCGATGACGTCGCCCTTCTCGTCAACGACGACGCTCTGACCGTCAAAGACCAGTTCATCCTGGCCCCCCACCAAATTCACGTACGCAATCGGACAGCCAACCTCGAGGGCGCGCTCGCGCAGCATTGTTTCGCGGTCCTCACGACGACCTCTGGCGAAGGGCGAGGCGTTAGCGACCACGATCAAGGTTGCTCCCTCGTCGACGAGTTCGGCGGCTGGACCGCGGGTGGTCCAGACATCTTCACAAATTAGTAATCCAACCGCAACGCCCTCGACATTAATGATGGTATGTTTTCCGACCCCGGGATGGAAGTAGCGAAGTTCGTCGAACACGTCGTAGTTGGGTAACAACCGCTTGGTCGCCACCGCCATTACGCCTTGTTCACTGATTGCGACCAGCGCGTCCGCGATGTGTTCGGGCCCCGGGCTCGCCAGAACGCGCGTGACGTCGCGGCCGTCCGAAGAAGGGGCAAGCACGACGCCGCGCGTGCCTTCGCCCACGACGGTACCAACGAGCATTGGGGGCAGATTCGTCGCGGCGCAGAGTTCGTCGAGGGCCGCCTTGCTCGCGGCGATGAACCCCTCGCGCAAGAGCAAGTCCTCGGGGGGATAGCCCATCAGGGAGAGTTCGGGTGAGAGCACCAGATCAGCGCCGAGGGATCCCGCCTGGGTACGAAAGCGCCCGAGAGTTTCAACGTTTTGGGTGAAACCGCCGACGACCGCGTTCATTTGGGCCATGGCGAGACGCAGTACGGGCACGCCATAAGCCTAATGGCGCACCCGGCCCCTTTTCGGGGCCAACGTTTCACACGGGGTTAACAGAACGAGGGGTCACCACGGGCCCGAACGGGCAGAATTATGGAGGTCGCGTGGAGCACGCGATGACATTTTGAAGGAGCGACCTTGTCGTATCAAGCTGAGTACATCTGGATGGACGGGACCGAACCAACGCGGGACCTTCGTAGCAAGACCAAGATCGTGCCCGATGGCAAGAAGCCACCGGTGTGGGGCTTTGACGGCTCGAGCACCAACCAGGCCACGGGCCACTTCTCCGACTGCGTCTTGGTTCCGGTGTTCCAGTGCAAGGACCCGCTGCGCGGTGAGAAGGACGTGCTCGTGATGTGTGAAGTGTTGAACGCCGACTTCACGCCACACGTCACCAACACTCGCGCCGCACTCGCCGAAGCGGCGAAGAAGTACGCGAGCATGGAACCGATGTTCGGCATCGAACAGGAGTACACGTTCTTTCAGGACGGCCGGCCCTACGGTTGGCCTGAGGAAGGCTTCCCGCCACCCCAGGGTCCTTACTATTGCGGCGTGGGCGGTGCGAAGATGCCCGGACGCGACATCGTCGAAGCCCACACTCTCGCATGCATGCGCGCGGGCATCGGCATCGAAGGAACGAACGCCGAAGTGATGATGGGCCAGTGGGAGTTCCAAGTCGGCATCCTCGACCCGCTCGCGGTGGGAGACCAACTGTGGACCGCGCGCTGGCTGCTCAAGCGCATCGCCGAGGAGTTCGACGTCGACGTCAGCTTTGACGCGAAGCCCATCAAGGGTGACTGGAATGGTGCGGGTGCACACACGAACTTCTCCACCAAGCAGATGCGCGCGCCCGGCGGTTGGGACGCCATCGTCGACGGATGCGAGGCCCTCGGCACCGAGGTGGAAAAGCACATCAAGGCCTACGGCGTGGGCATCGAGGACCGCCTCACCGGTGAGCACGAGACCGCTCCGTACTCCAAGTACTCCTACGGCGTCTCGGACCGTGGCGCGTCGGTTCGAATCCCAGGAGCCGTCGCGAAAGAAAAGCGCGGGTACCTCGAGGACCGTCGCCCCAACGCCAACGCCGACCCGTACGTCGTCGCGCGCGTGATCGTCGAGACCATCTGTGGCGCCGCGAAGGCCGCGCCCGCGAAGAAGGCCCCGGCGAAGAAGGCCGCCGCGAAGAAGACAACGAAGAAGGCCCCGGCAAAGAAGACCGCTGCCCGTCGCTAGGACGCAGTAGCAAAACCCGCCGCTCGCTTGAGCGGCGGGTTTTGTGTTTCAAGACCGAAAGATGTGGTCCGTCGAAGAAGGTGCGAGAATGTCTCCCATGCAAAGCCAAGCGCAGTACGTCCTTCGAACCGTCGAGGAACGCGGGATCCGCTTCGTCCAACTCTGGTTCACCGACGTGCTCGGGCGCCACAAGGCCTTTCACGTCACCCCCGCCGAACTCGAGGACGCCCTCGATCAAGGGATGACCTTTGACGGGAGCTCGATCGACGGATTCTCGCGAATCCAAGAGTCCGACGTCCTCGCGCGACCCGACCTCGAAACCTTCCAGCTTCTGCCGTGGTACGAAGAGGGCGCCGGTGTCGCGCGGGTCTTTTGTGACATCGTCAATATCGACGGCACGCCATTTAGCGGTTGTCCTCGCCAGCAACTTCGTCGCGTGCTCGAAGGAGCGCGTTCCCAGGGCTACACCTTCTTTGTCGCTCCCGAGATCGAATTCTTCTACTTCAAGGACCTCGACCCCACGCGACCTCCCCAGCCGGTCGATCAAGGCAGCTACTTCGACCTTCTACCCGACGACACCGCGAGCCAGCTCCGTCGCCGCACGGTCTTGATGCTCGAAGAGATGGGTATCGGCGTCGAACACGCGCAACACGAAACCGCGCCCGGACAGCACGAGATCGATCTTCGCTACACCGACGCCCTGACGATGGCCGATACCGTGATGTCGGTACGTCTCGTGGTGAAAGAACTCGCTCGACAGTCGGGCATCGCGGCGAGCTTCATGCCCAAGCCCCTTCCCCACGTGCAGGGTTCTGGGATGCACACCCATCTCTCACTCTGGCGCGACGAGGAAAACGCCTTCATCGGTGACGGACCCTACGGGCTCAGTGACGTGGCCCTTCGCTTCGTCGCGGGACTCGTGCACCACGCGCCCGAGATCACCGCGATCACCAACCAGTGGGTCAACTCCTACAAAAGACTGGTGCCCGGTGGCGAAGCCCCGGTGGGCGCGACCTGGGCCCGCTACGACCCCGCCGCCCTCGTGCGCATCCCTTCGGTCAAGCCCGGTCGCATTGACTCGACGCGCGTGGAGTTCCGTTCACCGGACCCGGCGGCCAACCCCTACCTCGCCTTTGCGGTCGTGCTGGCGGCGGGGCTGCGCGGGGTCAACGGCGATTACGAGCTACCCAAGGAGAACCACGCGGTCAACAACCTTCCCCAGTCACTCGCCGAAGCGGTGGATCTCATGGCGAACTCCGAACTGCTCCACGAGACCCTGGGCGAACACCAGGTGGAGTGGTTCTTGCGCAACAAGCGTGTCGAGTGGGACGCCTACCGGGGCCAGGTGACGCCCTTCGAGCTCGAAAGGTACCTGCCACTGCTGTGAACATCGACGTCGTCCTCTGTGTTCCCTCGTGCGAAGGGCCGGTGCGCAAAGCCTTTGACGTCACCGGAGTCACGCCCGCCGTCGCCAGTTCGGGCCGTCTCAATGAGATCACGAGCCTCGAACCCACCGACGGTTTCTCGGGCGCGGTGATCAACGCCTCAGCGTTCCCTTTCAGTGAAGCGATGAACCTGTGTCGCCAATTACGCGGACGTGAACGCGGGGTCGGCCCGATCATATTGCTGCTCGACCACTACCAACTCGACGACCTGACCTTTCGCGAAGACCTATTCGACGACTTTGTGGTGGGCCCCTTTGACGTGAGCGAACTCGCGACCCGGCTGCGCCACCGGCTACGGCGAGCGGGCAACGAGAGCGTCGCTCCGCGCATCGAACACGGCGGACTTTCGATGAACCTCGAGACTTACCAGGCGTCCATCGCGGGCCGGGTGATGGACCTGACCTACATGGAGTACGAGTTACTGCGCTTCCTCGCAACGAACCCGCACCGCGTATTCACGCGCGAGACCCTGCTCAGTCGAGTGTGGGGCTACGAGTACTACGGCGGTGCGCGCACCGTCGACGTGCACGTGCGGCGCCTGCGCGCCAAATTGGGTGAAGAGTACGCACACTTGATCCAGACCGTGCGTTCAGTGGGCTACAAGTTCGGCAACGCCGCGGGCGAGTACCCGCCTACTTAGGCGGCGCGTAGGCCCAGAGCTCGACCTCGGCGAGGGCCCCCAAGGGCAACGCGGCGACCGCGACCGCCGATCGGGTTGGGCGTGGCGCCTCGAACGCCTCGACCCAGACCTCGTTACAAGAAGCGAAGTCGTCCATGTTCACCAAGAACAAGGTCGCCTTGACGACCTGGGCAAAGGTGGCGCCCGCTTCGTCGAGGACCGCACGCGCGTTCACGAGCGCCTGGCGTAATTGGTCCGCGGCTCCTCCGTCGACCATGGTCGGCGAATCCTGTGCGGGCAGAAGGCCCAGTTGTCCCGAGATGACCACCAAATCGCCCGCGCGGCGCCACGGCGAGTAGGGACCGACCGGTTTCACGGGTGGCTCAGCTGAACGAGTTGCCGCAGCCGCAGGTGCGCGTCGCGTTGGGGTTCGTGATGTGAAACCCGGCGCCCTGGAGCGTGTCGGAGTAGTCGAGCGTCGAGCCCGTCAACAGTTCGGCGCTCTGGGAGTCGACGACGACCTTCACGCCCGCGAAATCGCGCAGCACGTCGTCCTCGGCGAACTCCGAGTCAAAGAACATGTCGTAGTTGAACCCCGAGCAACCGCCAGGCTTCACGGCAACGCGCAGGGCCAATACTTCTTCGACGCTCTCGGCGGCGATGAGTTCAGCGACCTTCTGGGCGGCGATCTCGGTCAAGGTGATCGGATCGGCGTCCTTTCTGGTCAGATTCACGTTCGTAGTCGTGGCGTTTGACATCGAGCTCCTTCAAAAGTCCTTGTCCCATGGTAGCGAAGGATTTACAACGTGAACCCCTTAATAATTTGCCCGGTAGCGTCGACCTATGGCTAGTGCCGAAGAACTACGAAAACGCCTGAACCAGGTGCTCGACCCCGAACTCGGGGCCTCGATCGTCGAACTCGGCATGGTGGGCCAGATCGACGTCGATCCGTCCGGGCTCGCCCGGGTCGAGGTCGCCCTCACGACGGCGGGTTGTCCTTTGCGCGCCCAGATCGAGCGCGACGTGCGCGAGGCGGCCCTCTCGATTGACGGCGTACGGTCAGTCGAGTTGGTCATGGGCGTGCTCGAGCACGCCGCCAAGGCCGAGCTCATGCAGCGTGCGCGCACGATCGCCCAGACCCGGGCGCCGTTGACCTCGATCCCCTATCAAACCCCGGTTCTCATGATCGCCTCGGGCAAGGGCGGCGTGGGCAAGTCCTCGATCACCGCGAACCTCGCGGTCGGCCTCGCCGAACGAGGACTGCGCGTGGGTGTGCTCGACGCGGACATCTGGGGCTTCTCGTTGTCACGATTGCTCGGTATCGGCGGCGAAGTGCGCGCGAATGCGGGCAAGATGCAGCCACTCGAAAAACGATTCGCCCAAGGCAGCGTGAAGTTGCTCTCCATGGGTCTGCTCGCCGACGAGGACCAGGCCCTGCTCTGGCGCGGTCTCGTCGTCCAAAAGGCTGTCGCCCAGTTCATCGAAGACGCCGACTGGTCCGAAATCGACTACCTACTTATCGACACGCCGCCGGGCACCGGGGACATTGCGATGACCTTGGCGCGACTGCTGCCCCAGATGGGCCAACTCCTCGTCACCACGCCCGCCCACGCCGCCCAGCGCGTCGCCCAGCGCGCGGCGGACTTCGCTCGCAAGTCGAACATTCGAGTGCTCGGGGTCATAGAGAACATGAGCGGCCTTTCGTGTGTCTGCGGTGAGCGCCACGCCATCTTCGGAGAGGGCGGTGGTCGTGTACTCAGCGAAGAGCTCGGCGTCCCACTGCTCGCAGAGATCGAACTTGGCGTCGCCATCTGCGCCGGGGCCGACCTCGGCGAACCCGCCGTGATCCACGAAGATTCCGACGGGCCGTTTCGAAAGCTGGCTGAGCGCATTGTCTCAGACATCGCCCCACCCGCCGGGGCGCTCGGATGCACGGCGAGGATGCTCGACTCGCTCGAACGTGCGGTTCAAATACCCTCGTCGTAGCCGTTATCACCGGGAACGAGAATAGTGAGTTCGCCGTCGCGTTCGAGCATTCGAGGTTCGATCTTTGGAATCTCGACCAGTGCGTTCGCGTAGTCGAGCACTTCTTGGGCCGTGTCGAATTGGGCGACGATCTCGAGGTTGCGAATCGTGGGAAAAATCATCTCCAGCTCACCGCGCGCGTGCATCGCGAGTGCGTCCACGGGTCGAATCCATTTCGAAGCGACCGTCTCGTAGTCGTCGTGGCCCGCGACTTGTCCCTCTGGTGAGCGGGCCACGAAAAACCTCGTGTCGTAACGCCGCGGCGGTCCCACCGGTGTCACCCAATGAGCGAGGTAAGCGATGTTTCGAAGGTCGAGGGAGAGTCCCTCTCGTTGGAGCAGTTCCACGAACCGTAACGAGCCGTTGTTCACCAAGTCACGCGCGCGGTTCAGCCGATCGACCAAAGGTCGATTCGCTATATCGATCTCATGGCCCTGGTCGTCACAGGCGATCAGGATGCCGCCCTCCTCGAAGAGTTCGCGAAGGCACGCTACGTAGTAGGCAAGACCACCACTCATGATTCCCAGGCGCGCCGAACAGGACGCCTCGCTCATTCCGACGCTGAGTTGCTGGGCGACTTCACTCGCGTCCGCCGGGTCGACCCCGCCGCCCGGAAACACGTACGCACCGCCAACGAAATCGCTGTTGAGGTTGCGGCGCAACATAAGAATTTCGTAACCATTCTTCCCCTCACGAAGTGTCAACACCGTCGCCGCTGGTCGTGGAGTCAAGATAGTGGCCATAAGGCAAACTACCTAGGGTTCGCTCGCCCGAGACGACGCTGACAGAACTTCTAGTAAGTTTGAGATTCAAAAGACACGAGGAGCATTGTGGCAAAGAAACCCGTTGCGAAGAGGCCGCCTGCGAAAACATCGACTGGGCGTCCCGCCGGACTCTTCACCTGGCTGGCGGTCGGCCTGGTGGTACTCGTGGTCGCGGCGCTCGTCATCATCAAAGTCACTAGCGGGTCCACACCGTCGACGGGATCCTCCACGTTCCAAGCGGCCGACCCTACGACCGTGACCGAACTCACGACGGTTCCCGCTTCGGTGTTCAACACGGTCGGGGTCACCTCGCCGGTCGCCCCGGTCAACGCACCCCAGTCAATCGCGGGTCAGCCGGCCCTCACCGCGACCGTGAACGGTAAGACCCTCCCCGAGGTCTTCTACTTCGGCGCCGAGTACTGTCCCTTCTGCGCCGCCCAACGCTGGCCCACGATCATTGCCCTCAGTCGCTTTGGAACGTGGTCGAATCTCGGCAACATGTCCAGTGGCTCTCAGGACATCGACCCGAACACGCCCACGTTCACGTTCCTAAAGGCCACGTACACTTCGCCCTACATCGCCTTTCGTAGCGTCGAATCCGAGACCAACGTCTATGACGCGGCGATAAGTTCGTACACGAAGCTCCAGACCCCCACGAAGTCCGAGTTGACCCTGTTCGACAAGTACGACACTTCCAAATACATCAAGGGCTTGCCCGCGACCGACGACGGGTCCATCCCGTTCATGTCCCTCGGCAACAAGTTCCTGGTCTCTGGAGCCAGTTTCACCCCGGCCGCCCTGGCGGGACTCTCGCGCAACGCAATAGCCCAGGACCTCAAGACCACCTCTAGTCCCGTCACCGAGGCGATCATCACCTCGGCGAACTACCTCACCGCGTCGATCTGCTCACTCACCAACAACCAACCGAGCACGGTTTGCACGTCGACCGGAGTGATGGCGGCGAAAAAGGCAATGAAGATCTAGATGAGCCGAAGCATGGCGCCCGTCCCCCGTTGGGCTGTCTATACAACGTTCCTGTTGAGTCTGATCGGCTTAGCGTTGTCGGCGTACCTCACGAACGCACACTTCAACGGCGCCCAAGACCTCTTCTGTTCGGACAGCGGGTTCGTCAACTGCGCCAAGGTGACGACGTCGTCCCAGTCGTACTTTCTTGGCATCCCCGTCGCGGTCCTCGGCCTGTGCACGTACGTCGTCTTGTGCGTGCTCAACTCCCCCTGGTGTTGGCGCATGAGGAGCCGGTGGGTGCACGACCTGCGAGTCGTAGTCATCGTCATCTCGATGGCCTTCGTCCTCTGGCTCGTCGCGGCCGAACTCTTGATCATCAAGAACATTTGCCTCTACTGCACGGGCATTCACATCGTGACCTTCGTGCTGCTGCTACTCATTGTCCATCACTACGGTCGCCGGGTGGACGACGAAGCGGATCAGTTCACGTCCTAAGCAGCGCTCGTCGTTCGAGTTCGTTGAGGCCTCCCCAGATTCCGTACGTCTCGTGGCGCGCGAGCGCCGCCTCCAGGCAGTCACCGCGCACCGGACAGTTCGCGCACAGTCGCTTGGCGAGGAACTCACGTTCGTGGCGATCTTCTTTTCGCTCGGAAACCTCGGGCGAGAAGAAGAGTGACCCTTCGCTACCGCGACACGCGGCGGCGTCCGACCAATCCACTTGAGCAATCGACATTCCGTCTCCCCCGCCTCGGCCTAAGACCGCAGGATAACCAATTGGCCCCCGCGAGGCAAGGTGTTCTTTGTCCCCAATTTCGCGGTCCTCAAGTCTTGCTACGCTGAACTTCGTGGCCACGGTACTGCTAGCGAGCGACCTCTCGTCGCTGCGACACGAACTGCGCACCATGCTCGAAGGGCCCGACCTCTTTATTGAGGAAGTCGCGACCGGGCACGAGGTGCGCGAACGGGTCCAACTCGGCGAGGTCGACCTGGTCATCGTCGACATGCAGATTGGCTCTATGGGGGGAATGGCCGTGTGCATGGATCTTCGCCACGAAGAGTCCTACGGAGCGTCCGAACCAGTCGCGGTACTGATGCTGCTCGATCGACGCGCCGACGTTTTCCTCGCGCGCCGCAGCGGTGCTGAAGGCTTCGTGGTAAAACCGCTCGATCCCCAGCGCGTGCGTACCGCGGTCCGAGTTCTGCTGGCCGGTGAGGAGTACGAGGACGAGACCTTTCGTCCCGCCACCGTTCGCGCCGCCGTCGCTGAATGAGCGACCAGAAACCTCCCCCTACGGGCCTCGCGCGGATCCGCGCGAGGATCAAGGGCGTCCCCGCCTCCAAGGCCGACCTGCCCGAAGCGGTCGCCATCAAGGCCCGCGTGGACCAGTTGAGCGAGCTGGAACTTCGCGACGTCATGACTCCACGGGTTGACGTCGTCTACCTCACCATCCCCGTGACGCCCGAGGCGATCGCGGAGGCTGTTCGCGACACGGGCCACTCGTGTTTTCCCGTCGTCGTGGGTGACCTGGACGAGGTCGAAGGTGTCCTTTTCGTCAACGATCTGTTTCGGTCAACCGCCGTGAAGCGCGCAATCGGGGTCTCGCTTCCCACGGCCAACGAGATCGCCCGAAAGATCCGACGCCCCTTGATGCTCCCCGAGACTCTCGATCTGCTCGAAAGCTTGAAAGAACTCCGTGAGCAGCGGCGTACTTTCGCCCTCGTCCTGGACGAACACGGAGGCGTCGCTGGCGTCATCTCGATTCGCGACATTCTCGAACAGCTCGTGGGTGACCTCGGCGACGAATTCGATGAGGACGAGGAGCCGCCCATCGTGCGGATCCGAGAGGATCGTTGGCTTGTAGACGGTCAGACTCACGTGGACAAGGTCGAAGAGGAGTTGGGTGTGATCATCCCAGAAGGGGAGTACGTCACCATCGCTGGCTTCGTGCTCGACCTCGCCGGTGAGATTCCCGCCTCTGGAACGGTCTATACGTTTGGCGACTGGACCTTTCGAGTCCAGTCGATTGAGCGCCGCCGGATCAGCGAAATAGTCATCGAATATCACCAGCCTGTCGAAACTACCGAGGCCCCCCCTGTCTAACGCTTTGTTGTAGAGGTACCCAGGCGACTAGGATTATCGGGCTGCGAGGGAACTCGCTGCGGGCTGTAGCGCAGCTTGGTAGCGCGCTGCGTTCGGGACGCAGAGGTCCCGGGTTCAAATCCCGGCAGCCCGACCACCACGCTGTATTCGTGGCGATGCAGTACAGGCCCCCATCGTCTAGCGGCCTAGGACACCACCCTTTCAAGGTGGCGGCACGGGTTCGAATCCCGTTGGGGGTGCTTCGTTTTTCCTGGTCAATGGGTATTTCTGTCTCGTGCGATTCTCGGTCAAAAGTGCGAAATTGGGCCAGAAACAATGTCGCTAATGCCCGTGGTATGCCCAAAATCACGTCGAAACGTCGTTCGTAGCTTTGCAAGTTTCCTCATTTTGTGTTGCGATGGTTCCCAAAAGCCTTTAATTGCTTGGCGTTTCGCCAACCACGAATCGGCGCGACCAGTATCGGAGATCGCGTCTGAGACACCACCGTTCGCGGGTGGCTTCAATTACAACCTGAAGTGTCACCTCAATGTGTTCTCAAACTTTGGCTAACTTTCCCATCTTCAGTATTTTGCTGCTTTGGCAAATTCTTTGTTTTAGAGAACTAAAGCCTGTATAATTGACTTTCTCATGCCAGCAAATCTCAGATACGAAGAAAAGTACCTTATCGAACAGGCTGTTTCCTGGCTCCAACTCAACCTACCCGAAACCTGGAAGGCGGCAGCGACAAGCCAAACAGTACCCTCCCAGAGCCCATCACGCCCGTCAAGCACCATCGACGCGATCATCACCATCACCCCGCCCCACCAAGGAGGAGGCGCCAACCTCCTCGTAGAAGCAAAGACCAACTTTGTTCCTCGAGACGCGGAGCGCCTCTTTACCGGAATGGCTCAACAACTCCGCCTCCTCAACTCGAACTACCCGATCCTCGTCGTGGCTCCGTGGCTTTCGGAGCGTGCCCAGGCGGTGCTCACGAAGGAGGACATTAACTACCTCGACCTCACCGGAAACGTTCGAATTGCCCTGAATTACCCCCCTCTGTTCGTCACGCACAAGGGCGCAGTACGAAACCCAGCTCCGTCCGAGCGTGCTCCAGCTCGTCTCAAGGGACCGAAGGCCGGGCGTTTGGCGCGTTTTCTCGTTGATGTCGCTCCGCCGTATGGTGTGCTGCAGATTGCCGAAGCGACTGGACTCACTCAGGGGTACACTTCACGCCTTCTCACATCGCTCGACGAAGACGCACTCATCGAACGAGCGCCAAGAGGCCAGGTTCAGTCTGTCGACATATCAGAGATTCTGCTCCGATGGACGCAAACGTATGATCTCTTCAAATCCAATCAGACCATTTCGTATGTCGCGCCAAAAGGAACCGAGGACATCCTTAAGCGTCTCTCTTCACTGCCACCGAGCTCACCGTTGGTGGCGGTAACAGGATCCTTCTCCGCGATCCGCTATGCGCCAGTCGCCGCACCTTCACTGCTCGTCCTTTATTGCGAGGAGCCAACTATTCTTGCTCGAGAATTCGGGCTTCTTCCTTCGGACCGTGGTAGCAACGTCGTCCTCTTGAGACCGTTCGACCAAGTTGTGTGGGAGCGCACGACTAAGGCTTCGGGTGTCACGTACGTCGCGGTCGCGCAAACTGCTGCAGACTGCCTTACTGGAAACGGACGTATGCCCGCTGAGGGTGATGCTTTGAGTTCCTGGATGGAAGCCAACGAGTCGAGATGGCGGCTCTCCTCAATCTCGGAACTTCCCGACGATGCGAAGTCGGCGACTTGATTATCGACGCCGACCCACTGTACGTAGCGGCACGCCGCGTTCTTCTTGACGCACTCTTTGCTCTTGCGCCCCATGGGAAGGCTGTCATCGTCGTTGGAGCACAGGCCATTTACTTGCGAACCGGCGATGCCGAACTAGCCATAGCCCCTTACACGTCAGATGGAGACTTGGCGCTCAATCCATCGCTCCTCAGCGACAGCCCACTTCTCGACAGAGCAATGCGCGACGCGAACTTCACACTCATGAGACAGCCGGAGGGACACGAGGAGCCCGGGGTTTGGGTTGCGTCGACTCTTGTCAACGGCACCGAGGAACTCATCCCAATTGACCTCATAGTTCCCCGCGCTGTAACCCTTTCCGGAGGACGCCGCGGCGCTCGTCTCGGAGCTCACGGAAACATCACCGCACGTTCAACCGTTGGGCTGGAAGCTGCACTCATTGATCACTCACCTATTGTCGTGGGCGCCCTCGACCCCGATGATCTGCGAACCATTGGAGTGGAGGTCGCAGGCATGGCCGCTCTCCTCATTGCCAAGGCACACAAGATTCGGGATCGCGTCGAGAGCAGACGTGAGAGTCGAATCAGTGACAAGGATGCGGCCGACGTGGTCCGCATCATGCAGAACACCGACCCACTCGAAATCGCAACCAGAATGTCTACCCTCCTCGTCGACCCAGTCGCTAGTGACTCGACACACGATGCGGTGAGCCATCTCGAAAATCTCTTTGGACGCCGTGGGCAAGCCGGAATAGAAATGGCACAGCGCGCCCTGCAACTAGCGTTAAGTCCCGATACCGTCGAAGTGATTTGCACGACTTACGTGAATATCCTTACGCAGTCCATCACTGAGCTCGGCGGCTAGATCTGTAGAGAATGCATTGTGGGTGCCGAATATGTCATCCAGCCCTCTTGGTCTGGGGTGTTGAGGTTCAGCTGACTGGGTCAAGCCGGTGAGATAGTAGATCCGCTCAACTGAGATTGTGGTTTCAATTCAATCAAGCAATGAGAGTACGTTCTCCCATAGGTGACCCCCGTCAGTGGTCGTCACAAGATGGGACGATGGCTGACTACCGCCCGACATTCATGTCAACGGCTTATCCAGTTCTGAATAATCTCTCACAAAATGCATACGGTGAGCGGGAGAGCCTTCAGCGCCCCAAGCCTCGATCACGCTCTCGCACGAGTCGATACGCAAGCTCACGCCACGACGCCGTCGTCTCTTTCAACTCCTCGTAGGCAGCGTCGCTCACCGAAAACTCTCGACGAGGAAGTTGGCTAATTCGAGACGTCATTTCAGCGAAGACCGTAAGACTGAAACCTTGATCTTTGAAAACAGCTTCCGCAAAGAGATCTTCAATATTGAAGAACCGTGTCAGTGCGGCGAGATCGATGAAGTCCCTTGGTTCTGCACGGCCAAATATCGCTAAGACCTTGTCGACCGCCAGTTCCCTGCTGGAAAGGATTAACGAATGAGTACCTTTATGTGGCGGGAAAAGCCGAAAATCGATCCCGAGATCGACTTCGGTCTCCTCCCCAAGGCCCTTCACGTCAAGTCTCACAAACCGTTCATTCTGCTGAACGATTTCAACCTGAAACCCTTCACGAACGAGTGAGTCGATGATTTGTGGAAGTTTCTCGGCCAGGACCGGAACTGATGAACCAAAGAAGTCGAGATCTCTCGTTCGCCGATCAACCAGTCCTTGACTGATAATTGCGGCTCCACCGGCCAGGGCAAAGTCGGAGCCCTCAAGCACAGCACCAATTAATTGTGCGATCTGTTCTTGCAGCGGTGTCAGCAAGTTGGAACAACTATGTGACGCTGTTTGAACCAGTCTTGCCAAGCTTTGCGAACGTACGCGGGAAGAGAAATTTTCTCCCAAGCCAGGACCAATTCATCGAATTTCACAAAGAATCGAACGTCTGACTCGGTGCCTTCCACGAGAACAATCTCATACACCCGAAGGCGGTCAACCGTGGCATCCAAATCAAACGTCAAATCCGGCTCTGACCAACGAATTCGATTGGGAAGTACTACGACTCCCGACGCCTTTGCATCATCGGCAACATCAAAGTCGTTAGGAATCGCGACCGGTCGAGATGTTGGACCCACCTTGGAGGAACGCGAGGAAACCATAGTCATAGCCTACGAAACAACTGTCGCAGCATTTCCCTCCCGCCATCGAAAAAAGTGAGGCGCTTGCCTCAAATTTATGGGTCGAATGACTTAATGGATTACCAATTTGATGCCCGTAGTACGCCCAAGGTCAGTAACCGCGCGGCGGGTACTCATAGAAATGATCTTTGACCAGTACTTATGCACTTAGCCTTGTGAAGAGCCGCCACGCTTTCAAGGTGGCGGCACGGGTTTGAATCCCGTTGGGGGCGCTCTGAGAATTTTGTTGAAGCCCATTTCTGCAATGATTTTGGTGTTGCAGCGAGCGACCACCGCCTCAGTACGGGCCTTGTGTTTACACAACTCGGAGGGCGCCACCTGTCACTGAAGCGTCCTCCGACATGAACGTGACATGGACAGAAAACTCCATAAGTGAGACCTCCGACGAAATCGCAGCATGTCTAGCCAAGAGAGACTCAAACGCGGCTACACGGTTGGCATTTCGCTTCCTCGAGCGTTTCGACACCTCGAATTGGGAGGCCCGCAGTCGGATTGTCGTTGATCAACCGACCAGCACTGGCAGTGAACGCTTCGATGCCCTCTTAGCGGGAATCGTTGAACTTGCTTGCGCGTCTCACCAGATTGTGGCTCCCCTATGGGTCAACGACGAGTCGTACTTTCTTGATGACTGGTGTTTCGTCTCTGGCATTACGTCGCTCCACGCTGACGCTCTGGTACACAGTCCAATCTCTCTCGCACGTCATGGTGTCTTTGTCACTCAAAGCGCATTGGAATACGCGTAGTGCCGCTCCTTGGTCGTCAGGAGTTGCTGGAAGCGCTCGCGGACGTCAACGAGGAATTAGAAATACTTAATGTTCGAGGTGAAGCGTTCATAGTCGGCGGAGCCGCTATGGCGATTGCCTGCGACACGCGCCGACCGACTCAATCTTGAACCCGACTGGCGGATTGACAATTGGACATCCTGATGTCTAGTAGCACGGCTCTTATGAGTGACGTCACAATGATCGGCGAACGACAGTAGCGCTTGTAGGCTCAGCTAAATGTCAGAGTCGTCTGCAATCGTGACCTCGCGGTTTCGTCTCGAACTATTACCCGCCGAGACTTTAGAACTTTTTCTCGCTGGTGATGCGAAGGGCGCGGAGAGCATTCAAGGTCTTACATTTTCTGAACCGTTTCTTCAATCAGTTGACGATCGTTTTCTAAGAATTCAGCTCCAAAGGATTCGTTCTCGACCGTCCGGACGAAGTTGGTGCATACGTGCGATTGTCCGTAATGAAGATGACGCAGTCATCGGGCATAGCGGATTTCACGGACCGCCCGAGGACGTTGGCCGCGCTGAAATTGGCTATAACGTACTCGAGCCTTACCGGAGAAATGGATACGCGACCGAGACGATTCAATCTTTAGTTGATTGGGCTCGACGCCAGGGTGAGAGAGTTGTTTACGCATCGATCTCACCGAATAATTTACCATCAGTTGGAGTGGTTACGAAGTTGGGTTTTCGTCACACTGGTGTTCACGATGATCAAATCAATGGTGAAGAGTACGTCTATGAAATTGACCTGCGGTCACCAATTGAATGACCAGTTTTGAGCAATGTCGGGAAGAATTCTTCCACGATCACTAGGTTCTACTTTCCCTCGCTAGACACTCGCTGGCTCGGTGCTTAGAACCTGCGAATCAGCGCAGGGGCGGCCGATCAAAAGCTCGACATCTGGAAAGCCCGGCCCCCTTCAGTTAAGACGGCCGCACGCTTTCAACGTTGGGGGAACCTTCAAAACCGATGTAGTCAAGGCGGCCCCGTAGGAACTCTCGCTCGACTTCGTTCTCACTCATCTGCATTGCCAATTTGTACGATGCAATGGCTTGTTCGTGCTCCCCTAAGCGGTAGAGAAAGTCAGCTCGAGCACTCTCGTAATAGGTGTAGTGAGCGAGAAAGGGATCACCGGAGAGATCGTCAAGCGCTGAGAGACCGGCGAGGTGTCCTTCGGCAAAACCGACGGCCACCGCCCGGTTCAGAGCCACCACGGGCGAGGGCCAGGTGAGCAGAAGTAGGTCGTATATCGAAACAATCTCCTTCCAATCGGTCTCGGAAAATGACGGAGATTCGGCGTGCACGGCTGCAATCGCAGCCATGAGCGCGAAGCGCGTGGGCGGCCGGTGCGACAGTGATTCACGAACGAGGCTTATGCCTTCGCGGATCGACTCGTAATCCCACTTGGTCCGGTCCTGATCCTCCAGCAGGACCAACGTTCCGTTATCGGACGTGCGGGTGTTGCGTCGCGCGTCTGAAAGCACTATCAACGCGAGCAGTCCGGCAATTCCGGGATCGTCCGTCAAGAGTTCGCGAAGCATCCGAGCGAGTTGCAAGGCGCGACTTGTCAGGTCGTCGCGGACGAGACTCGAACCAGAGGGTGCCGTGTGCCCGGTCGTGAACACTAAGTGCACGACGTCCAGTACCGCCTCAATTCGATAGGGCAATTCCTCGGGTGCCGGCACATGGTACGGGATTCGCGAGATCGCAATCTTCTTCTTCGCGCGCGTCAATCGAGCCGCCATTGCCGATTCCTTGATTAGAAACGCCCGAGCGACTTCCAACGTAGTAAGTCCGCACACGAAACGCAACGTCAACGCGATCTGGGATTCCAGGTCGAGTGCCGGATGACAGCACGTGAAGATCAGTCGCAGTCGTTCGTCACCGGAGCTGACATCGTTGTCGGCGCCTTCCGCTTGGTCGTCGACATCTGCGACGAGTAAGGGAACCAGTCGCGTGTGTGTCGCTTGACGGCGTTGCTGGTCAATGGCGAGACGGCGCGCCACAGTGGTCAGCCACGCACCGGGCTTGGTCGGGATGCCGTTACTAGCCCAGTCGGTGAGGGCACGCGCGAAGGCATCCTGCGCGCACTCTTCGGCGGCGTCGATGTCGCGCGTAACCCTCACTGTGGCTGCAAGTACGTACGCCCACTCGTCGCGGTGCGCCTCGACTAGCGCAACCTCGACCGCGGTTCGTCCTGTACTCAGGTCGGCATGATGGGGCGAACCTCAACCCCACCTAGTTCGGCGGGAACGTCTTTGGCGATGGCGAGTGCCGCATCAAGGTCGGGTGCCTCGATGAGGTAGTAGCCGCCCAGCGCCTCCTTGGTCTCGACGAAGGCGCCATCGGTGACGGTGACTTTACCGCTCTTGTCGTGACGAAGGCTCGTGGCGCTATTGGTTTGGTGCAAAGCATTGCCGCCGCGCAGACTCGCCCCGTGCTTTTCGCCAAAAGCCATGTGATCCTTCATCATTTTCGCGCCTGTAGCTGGATCGCTCCAGGAAGGGTCGGACTCATCTTGATAAATCAAAATCAAATACTCTGACATTGCAGCTCCTTTGTTCGATTCGGGAAACTCCCGCACCTCAACGACGAATGGAGAAAGGCTAAATCGACAACGCGTGCTAATTATTGCAAAGTAGCCCGGGATTTCCAAAGGAATATGGCATCGAGAAAAGAATGCGACCAAATTCAGTGCGGGTGCCTAAAACGTCATCCGACGTTCTTGATCTGGGATCTTAAAGTTCTGCTGACACGGGCCAAACATGGAACTACGGTCGCAGGTCAAAGTGTCAACTAATTCGACAGCAGTCCCAAATGTCATAACAAATTGGCTTGCCCAGAGAAAGGGCCGCTGGTGGGCTCAAATCAAAAGAAGTTGGGCCCTTCGGACCTACAAA
>Ga0302320_10007452_pt1 | contig 24105 bp, 15 predicted proteins | sample Bog_T0_3_FD_202130 | JGI IMG/M metagenome (GOLD analysis project Ga0302320, IMG submission 202130) | Peat permafrost microbial communities from Stordalen Mire near Abisko, Sweden - Bog_T0_3 | ecosystem: Environmental > Terrestrial > Soil > Wetlands > Peat | place: Sweden: Abisko, Stordalen Mire...
GTTCGATTCCGCGTGGTATCTCGAACGCCATCCCGAGGTTGCCGCGCCCGGGCTCAATCCGCTGGTCCATTACCTGGAGGTGGGGGCGGCCCAGGGCTTCCGGCCGCATCCGCTGTTCGATTCCGCGTGGTATCTCGAACGCCATCCCGAGGTTGCCGCGGCCGGGCTCAATCCGCTGATCCACTATCTCCTCTACGGTGCCGCCCAGGGGCTGCGGCCCCATCCGCTGTTCGATCCGGCCGGATATCCCGAAGTTGCCGGCGCCGGCGGCAACCCGCTGATCCATTACCTGGAGGCAGGCGCGCTTCAGGGCGTCCGGCCCCACCGGTTGTTCGACCCGGCCTACTATCTCCGCCACCATCCCGAGGTCGCCGGCCGCAACCCGCTGCTCCACTATCTCGAGGAGGGCAGCGGCCGGGACTTCGCGCCCCATCCGCTGTTCGATCCCGGCTGGTACCGCCGCCGCCATCCCGAGGTCGCGGCGGCCGGGCAAGAGCCGCTGGCCCATTACCTGGAGGTGGGGATCGCCCGGGGCTTTTCGCCCCATCCGCTGTTCGACCCGGCGTATTATCTGCGCCGGTATCCCGAGGTGGCGGCGGCCGGGCAAGAGCCGCTGTTCCATTACCTGCTTCACGGGGCGGCCCAGGGGCTGCGATCGCATCCGCTGTTCGATCCGGTCTGGTATCTCGAGAGCCATCCCGAGGCGGCCGGCGCCGATCCGCTGATCCATTATCTGGAGGACGGCGCGTTCCGGGGCTTCCGGCCCCACCGGCTGTTCGACCCGGCCTATTATCTCCGCCACCATCCCGAGGTCGCCGGCCGCAACCCGCTGCTCCACTATCTCGAAGACGGCAGCGGCCGGGACTTTGCGCCCCACCCGCTGTTCGATCCCGGCTGGTACCGCCGCCGCCATCCCGAGGTCGCGGCGGCCGGGCAAGAGCCGCTGGCCCATTACCTGGAGGTGGGGATCGCCGGGGGCTTTTCGCCCCATCCGCTGTTCGACCCGGCGTATTATCTGCGCCGGTATCCCGAGGTGGCGGCGGCCGGGCAAGAGCCGCTGTTCCATTACCTGCTTCACGGGGCGGCCCAGGGGCTGCGGTCGCATCCGCTGTTCGATCCGGTCTGGTACCTTGAAAGCCATCCCGAGGCGGCCGGCGCCGATCCGCTGATCCATTATCTGGAGGACGGCGCGTTCCGGGGCTTCCGGCCCCACCGGCTGTTCGACCCGGCGTATTATCTCCGCCACCACCCCGAGGTCGCCGGCCGCAACCCGCTGCTCCACTATCTCGAAGACGGCAGCGGCCGGGACTTTGCGCCCCACCCGCTGTTCGATCCCGGCTGGTACCGCCGCCGCCATCCCGAGGTCGCGGCGGCCGGGCAAGAGCCGCTGGCCCATTACCTGGAGGTGGGGATCGCCGGGGGCTTTTCGCCCCATCCGCTGTTCGACCCGGCGTATTATCTGCGCCATCACCCCGAGGTCGCGGCGGCCGGGCAAGAGCCGCTGTTCCATTACCTGCTTCACGGGGCGGCCCAGGGGCTGCGGCCGCATCCGCTGTTCGATCCGGTCTGGTATTGCCAGACCTATCCCGAGGCGGCCGGCTCCGACCCGCTGGTTCATTATCTGGAGGCCGGAGCCGTTCAGGGTTTCCGGCCTCACTGGCTGTTCGATCCGGGATATTATCTCCGCCACCACCCCGAGGTCGCCGGCCACAATCCGCTGCTCCATTATCTCGAGACGGGCAGCGGCCGGGACTTCGCGCCCCATCCGCTGTTCGATCCCGGCTGGTACCGCGGTCGCCATCCCGAGATTGCGGCGGCCGGGCAAGAGCCGTTGTCCCACTACCTGGAACAGGGCACCGCCCGGGGCTTTTCGCCCCATCCGCTGTTCGATCCCGGCTGGTACCTGGAGCGTTACGCCGAGATCGGCGCCGCCGGCCGCGAGCCGCTGCGGCACTACCTGGAGCACGGCGCCGACGAGGGGCGTTGGCCCAACCGGTTCTTTGATGGCGGGTTCTATTTGCGCGGCCATCCCGGGGTGGCCAATCCCCTGATCGACTACCTGGAAACCGGGGAGCCGCCCCATCCGCTGTTCGACCCGGCCTTTTACCGGCGTCGTTACCCGGAAGCGGTGGCCGGCGGCGCCGACCCGCTGGCCGACTATCTGGCCGCCACCGCCGCCGGCGAGGACCGTGACCCGTTCCCGATCCCGGCGTCCCTGCGCTCCCTGAAGCCACTGCTGCTGGCCGAGAATCTGGCGGACCTGGAGCCGCCGCCCACCGGCAACCCGTTCCGGCGCCTGCTGGCCGATCTGGCCGGCCTCGAGACCCCGGCGGCCTGGCCGGCGGCGGCCTGGTACGACGGGCAGCAGCCGGAAGTTTCGATCCTGATCATCAATTACAATAACGCCGCGCTGACCGTGCTTTGCCTGCAAGCGTTGTGGGCTTTCACCACCGGCCATTCCTACGAGGTGGTCGTCCTCGACAATGGCAGCCGGGACGAGGATGTGGCGGTGCTGACGGCCTTCCCCGGCCGTTACCGGCTGGTGCGGACGCCGGTCAACCGTTTCTTCGGAGAGGGCAACAATCTTGCCCTCGAGGCGGCCCGGGGCCGGTTCGTGGTCTTCCTCAACAACGACGCCCTGGTGACTCCGGGCTGGCTCGAGCCGTTGCTGGCGGTGTTCGAGCGCGACCCCGGGGCGGTGGCGGTGGGACCGCAACTGCTCTATCTCAGCGGCCGGCTCCAGGAGGCCGGCGCCATGCTCGATCCCGAAGGCGAGCCGGTTCGCCTCGGCTGGGGCGGCCGGGCCGACGATCCGGCCTTTGGCCGGACCCGCGTGGTGGATTACTGTTCGGCGGCGGCGCTGGTCTGCCGGCGCCCGGCGCTGGAGGCCGTCGCCGGCTTCGACTGGTGTTGGGAGCCGCTCTATTTCGAAGACGTGGACCTCTGTCTCCGGCTGCGGCAGGGTGGCGGGCGCGTCCTGTACTGCCCGGACAGCCACCTCTACCACATCGAGAACGCCTCGACCCGGCGCCTGGACCGCACCCGCGAGATTGATCGCATCGTTGCCATCAACCGCCTGAAATTCCGGGATCGCTGGCATGAACCGGCCGGCGCCGTCGGTGCCGACGTCATCACGGTTCCGGCGGCACCGGAGCCGCTGACGTCCCGGACGCCCCGGGTCAGCCGGCCGCTGCTGACGATTCTGGCCGATTTTCCCTGGCGTCCCGGCGCGGCGATGCGCGCCGCCCTCGAGATCGCGGTGGCCGCCGGCGACGACTTCGAGGTCTGTCTGCTGACCCCGCAGCCCTGGAGCCGTCTGCGCCTGATCCAGATGATGACCGCGCTCGGCCTGCCGGCGGTTCCGGTCCGGGTGGCGCCATCGGCCGGGGGGCCGGTCGAGGTGTTCGTCGCCTTCGGCCCGGCCCCGGCCCTCGGCCGGCGCAATCTGCTGGTGTCCGCCGACGGCTCGGCACCGCCATTGCCCGAAGGCTTCCAGATGCTCCCGGTGGTTCCGGTTTCGCGCTACGGCCAGGTGTTTGCCACCGTCAGGCAGCCCCTGATCGTCAGCGTTGGCCGCTTCGCCCCCGGAGCGGGTCAGGACGAGCGGGTCCGTTGGTTCCGCACCGGCCTCGAGGACGGCCTGCTGCCCGCCGGCACCACCCTGGCGCTGGCCGGCGTGGTCGCGCCCGAGCCCGGGGACCGTGCCCTGTTCGATCAGGTCCGGGACCTGGCCCGAGACCTGCCGGTCAGACTTTATCCCAACGCCAGTCACCGGCGCCTGCTGGCCTTGTACCGCGATGCCGCCCTGGCCTGGCCGGCCGGGCCCCTGACCGCGCTGGAGGCGATGTCGGCGGGGGCGCTGCCCCTGATCGCCGCCGGCTCGGCCGCCGCGGCGCTGATCGAGCCCGGACTCTCGGGCTTCGTCTGGAGCGAGGCCCGGGAACTGCTGGAGATCAGCGGCCGGCTGCTTGCCGCAACCGGGACACCCGCAGGCAAGGCGGCAAGCCGCGCCGCCCGGGACCGGGCCGAAGCCCTCCACCCGGCCACGCCGCTCCGGGCTTTGCTCGCTGCCGGTACCGGACATCGCCCGGAGCTACAACGTCAGTCGACGGACGATTTCGAGGTCGCGGCCTGCAACAATAATGAGATACGTTGAAAGTTACTCTTGTTAAGGGTAAGTTACTGGCATTAATTGAGGTTAAATTCGCGTTAGGAGGGTATAAAAAAATTATACGGGCAACAACCGTGCCATAAGCCCACGTAAAGCGATGATATTGTAGCCATCTATATAAAAATGGCTCATACTGCGTTCCAGGGTGATGATGTTTTTAGGAAAAACAAGGGGCTGGTCATAGAGTCGGGGATTATCGGCGCTCGGGCGCCTCGTCGGGGTTGAAAGCTTCAACTCACTGAAAGCAAACCAATTCCCAACACCCTGGAATCCCGGAAGAGCCTTGACGAAAATTAACGGTTTGGTCATCGAATCCAGTGTCATCGGCAACGCCGCAGTCCTCACGAAGACACGAAGAACTCAAAGGAGTCACAAAGACAAAATTCTTCGCAACTTCTTTTTGTGCCTGGTGTCTTTGTAAGGAATGCGGTCTCGCGGCAGCCGATCCGAACCGACGGAGGCACCGAACGACGGGGTCGCACCACGCATCGTCGGCAGCGGCTCAGCACCCCGGACTCCAGGAAGAGCCTTACTTTATTTCACCGACCCGTCGTAACCCGGCGTCAACGGCCGGGGCGTACTGTCGGCTCAGGGTGTCGAGCTGTTCCAGGAGGCCGTCGCACATGAAGGTGGCGATCTGCCGGTATTCGCCGACGAAAGCCCGATAAAGGTGCCGGCGCAACTCGGGTTCCCGGATGCGGTGGACGAAGAACATGCCGATCTTGGGCATCGACAGCAGAGAGGACGAAATCACCGCAGGAGTCCGGGCATAGCGGTCGGCGGCAGCGGCCACGAAGGGCGCGAGGTGTCGCCAGAAGCCGACGAAATCCTGGTCTTCGGCGATCGCGGCGTCGATGGTGGCCAGCAGGTCGGTGCGGAACTGTTCCGCCTCCTCGCGCAAGGTATCGAACGAGGTCCCGGCCAGGAGTTCGGCCGGCCGGTACGCCGGCAGCGCCGCCCGCACCCGGGCCTTGACCAGTTCCCGGTCGAGCGGCGTGGCGGGCAGGACGACGCTGGTGGCCAACCGCGGCACGGTGTTGGCGATGCGCGCGCCATCGCTGCAATTATAAACCTTGAGATTGAAACTCCAGACCAGCCGCTCCAGCATCATCCGGCTGAAACTGAAGACCCAATCCGCCTTGGCGGTGCCTCCGAAATTCCCGCGGGTGCTGTAGGCCATCTCCATCAGGTCTTCGTACTGCTTGAAGCGCGGTGAATCGTTGTATATGGCCAGATCCGAGTGCTTTTTTTCTTCCGATTTGGTGCCGCAGTCGATCCCGAACAGGTAAAAAGTAGTAAACCCCATGCCCATCGCCAAACGAACCGCGGTGTTGGCCACCGTCGGCACGGCGCCGTTGATCTCGGCACGGTGTGGCGCCAAAATCCGGGTTCCGCTGACCGAATCGCGGAAGAACAGGATGCGGTCGTCGAACAGCCCCGGCACCCGCGGGTCCACCGACAGCGCCGCCACCAGGGTTATGCCGGTGAAGCCGTGGCGCTCGTGGAGCAGCGCCAGGGCGTCGTAAACCCAGTCGCCGTTTTCGATCTCCGTATGAAAATCGGGCACGATCCCGTGGGCGAGGCAGATTTTAAGGCCGGTCCCGCACGAAAACACCACTGCCCGGTCGCGCAGACGCTTGACCTGATCGATGGTCCGGTCGACCGACGGACCGGAGCCGACCACGAACACCGGTTCCGGGCGTATCGGCCTGAGATCGAGGTCGACCAGCCGGAAATCGGTGCCCGCAAGGTTGCTCAGGGTGTTGGTGAGCATCAGGATTTCGTCTTCGTAGTACCCCCGGGAGACGAACAGGGTTTCCACCACCTCGGCCAGCCGGTCGCGCGCCTGGAACAGTTCCCACGCCGGATAGTGCATGAAGACATAGGTGCCGTCGATGAACGGCACGCCCTCGGCAGAGAACATGCTCTGAATATCGGAAACGATGTCGTCGGGCTGGCGCTCCAGAGACACCGTGAACTTGCAGCCCCGCCCCTCGGCCTGCTCCAGCAGGGTCGCCCAGTCGACGGTGGCCAGCGAGTGGCGCAGGAAATCAGGATAAGGCTCGACCAGGATGATATGGCGGGCCTTGGTCTGCTCGATCAGCCGCTCCAGATGATAGCCGAGCCCGATGCCGAGCACCACCAGATAGCTGCCTTCGTACTGGGGCTTGACCTCCAGATCATCCAGTGAAAAGCCGAGGCGCCGGCATTCCGCGAACACGAAATCGAGAATCCGCCCCGAAACCGCGCTGCCGGTATTGGCACCGCGGACGCTGGTGACGAAGAAGCGCAGGGGCTTTTCAAAATAACTGTCGACCTGCCGGGCGGCCAGTGCCCGGCCGTCGGTGGCGTAGAGGCGGGCGGTACCAAGGTCGAGGTCGACGATCGCTTCCCCGTCCCGGAGCGCCGTGGCCACGGGTTCGGCCACCAGCACCTTTTCCAGCCTGGGAAAGCGATCAAGCAGGGCCGCCCGCGAGCGTTCGACCCGGGCTTCGCTCCCGGTGGTCCGGGCCCCGGTTGCCTCGGGCTGGATCACGATTGTTGCCCGGCAATCTCCAGAAGAGCGGCGTCGAAGGCGACGGCAAACTGGCTGGAGTCGAACACCGGAGAGGCCGCAAGGCCTGCGGCGATATCGGCGGTGGCGCTCATCCGGGCCTCGGGAGATCCGGCGAGCGTGGCCGCCACCTCCAGATAACCGGCGGTATCGGTGGCCACCAACGCCTCGAGACCGACATGGTGCAAAAGCGTACTGGCCTGGCGCCGGTGCCGGCCCGGGCCGGCAAGCGCCACCACGGGTACTCCGGCGCTCAGCGCCGCCACCACGTCGTGGGGGGTGGCGGCAACAAAGGGCGCCAGGGCCACATCGACCTCGCGGTGGAAGCCGGCGGCGTCGGCACGAATCACGTCGATCCGCTCGGCAATGCCATGGGCACCGAACAGCTCGAGCAGGCGGTCAACCATGCCGCCGGCGACGAAGGTGCGGTCCCGCAAGGCCAGCACCGAACCGGGAACGCGCCCCAGCAGCTGCGCCCAACAGGCGATCAGGTCGGGATGCAACTGGGCCAGCGTCAGGTCGGCCCCGAAGGTGATGCCGCCGGCGCGCCTGCCCGGCCGGGGCGGCGGCTGTCCCAGATAGTCGTAGCAATAGATGCCGTAAGGCAGCGGCCGGCGCCGGACGCCATGGGCGGTACCATCGACGGCGGAAGCCAGTTCGAAGTCGACCTGCGGCAAGCCCAATGTGACCGGGTTGCCCAGCCATGACACCTGAATGCGGGCCGGCCGCAACGCCAGTGCCCCCAGATGGGTCGGGGCGGCATGGCCACCGATGTCCACCAGAATGTCGATGCCGTCGCCTTCGACGGTCGCGGCCAGGGTTGCCGCGTCGCAGTCGCCAATATCGCGCCATTCGTCGTGGCAGCCGCGCAGCAGGGCGTTGCTGGCCTCGTCAATGGAGCGGTGGCCGTAAAGGTAGATTTCGAATCGTTGGGGATCGCTGGCCGAGGCCACGGTCGCCAGCACCTCCAGGTCGCGGGGGTCCAGGGTCGCCGAGGCGAGGTACCCCACCCGCACCCGCCGGCCGGCCAGGGCAGGCGCCACCGGCCGCTCCGGGTCGGCGGTCCCGCCGGTGGTTCCAGCCAGCGTGCCGCCCCAGGCCCGGTTCAGTTCGATCAGGGCGGGCTCGGTGCGCGCCGGATCAAAGATCGCGTCCCGGAGCCGGGCGCAGGCGATCTCGGCGGTGTCGCCGTCGAGAGCCATCGCCTCCTGGTGACAGGCTTCGGCCGCGGCGGCTTCACCCAGGGCGGCGTAGGCCTGACCGAGCAGGCTCAGATCGTCGGCGGTGGCCTGGTTCTCGCCGCGCAATTCGGTCAGGCCGGCGATGGCCCGGGCCGGCTGTTCGGTTTTCAGCAGACACAGCGCAAGCTTGCGCATGGCCTCGCGGTGACCGGGGAAAAAGGCCAGATGCAGCTCGTACTGGCCGATCGCGTCGGCATAAAAACGCACCGCCAGCAGGCTGTCGGCCCGGTACAGATAGGGGCTTTCCTTGATGATCTGGAGTGATCGCGGGAAGGTCGGCAGAGCCGGCGGCAACAGCGCCTGGACCTCGGCATCGAAGCCGAGGCTGGCCGACAGCTTGCTGAAATAGGCGGCGGAGGCAAGATTGCCGCCGGTGGCATAAAGCACCGCCAGGACTTCGGCGTAAACCGCCTCCTGGGGATCCCGGGCATGGGCCCGCAGCAGGGCCTGCAACGCCGGCAGCATCGCCCGGTGACGCAACGCCATCAGGGCCATGCCGTAAAGGGCGGCGGGATGGTCTTCGTCCAGGGCCAGCAGGGCCTCGCATTCGGCCAGGGCCTCGGCTTCCAGTCCGGCGTTGAAATTGACCACCAGACGTTCGAGGATGACCCGGTTCGCGGCGGAATCGATCCGGCTGATCGGCACAGAAGTATCCACGGCTGTCGCTGCTCCCCAAAATTGGTCGGAACCCGGGGTCCCGGGGACCCCGTCCGGTCGGTTCAGACGCCGACGGTCCCCGGCTTGAGAGTGGTGGGCACCCCGGTCATGAGACCGCTGGCCAGCTCACGGTTGATATCGATCAGGATATCCAGCTTGGCCGGATCGGGATCGGTGATGATGCCGGCGGTGTGCCTGTCCACGAAGTTGGACAGCGACAGCAGGTTGTCGCGCAGTTCGACGGGCAGCGGACAGTCGGGCTCGAACAGGCTGGCCTGGAAAATCGTCCAGAGCCGCCAGTTGAGGCGCACCGCCTGGAGCAACGCGGTCTCGTTGGTCGGATCCTGCCGGGCCGCGGTCATCTGAAGCGCGGTTTCAGCCAGCGCCCAGCCCTCGATATGACGGGGCGAAGCGATCGCGGTGGGCATGGCGCCGTAGGGATTCGCGCTAGAGGGATGCGGCATTATCCAAGATCCTTTTTTCGTAGTCCATCAGCTTTTTGGCGACCTTCAGCATCTGATACGAATCATTATGGTTCAGGTGGTCGATGATTTCGGCAATCAGGGGGCCGCTGCTGGGCGCCGCCTTGAGGAAATCGTCCATGAAGGCCCGGGCGGACTCCAGGGACTGCTGCTGGCTCTCCGGAAACAGGTAAAGACATTGAAGCGCATAGTAAATCCGCCGTGCCGGCGACCCCGCCTCCTCGAAGGTCAGGATGTCCTTGGCCCGCAGGATATGCGCCCGGTTCAGGATGCGCAAGGTGGTGTGATCGCCGCCATTCTCGACCACCACGCCGTTGATGACGATCTTTTCCCCGGGGGCGAGCTTGATGAGCAGGGGCAAGAGCGGGGACCATGGGGCAAGGGTTGCAGGCAGGGACTCGCAATGACTCTATGAACTCCCGGTAAGGGCGGCAACAGCTTTCTTGGACCGTGGCCGATTCCGCCGGCAAATCTCCTGAATGAGTGCCCGACCAGAACCGGCCTGGCATTTCTTCGCCTGGCCGGCCATGATCCGCTTGAGGGCGCGTCGTCCCGCCGGGGCTGCAACATCATGGAAAGAATCGTTCCGGACGGAGGCCAAGGCCCGGCACGAACCGAGGCGCGGCAGGCCAGTGGATCGTGAGGTGGCCCCGGAATCCCGGACAGGGGGGAGGTTGAGTAATTCCCTCCCAACCGCTTCCATGAGCTATTGGAAGCGCGCCCTGGTTGTCGAGTACTTGTAATGATTGAATTTATGACCCACGAGACGGGGTCACCCCAATACGAAATGGCGATTCTGATAATATAAATGCGCTTCACATTGTCGCAAAACCCAACCATTTCGCGATAAGGGACCGGCGCCCCCCGCTTCGATCCCGACCGGACCGCACCACCGGCACCGCGTCGCCGTTGTCAGCGGACGTTATGCCATACCGCCCGTTTACACAGGTACAGCAGGCCGGTCACCACCAGCAGGAACAGGATGACCCGGAAACCAAGCGCCTTGCGCTCATCCTGGGTCGGGTCGGCAACGAAGGACAGGAAGACCGCCACGTCCTGAGCCTTCTGCAACGCCGTGGTTTTGCTCCCATCGGCGGCGTTGTCGGTATCGTCCTGGAGAAGCGGCGGCATGGCGATCTGATGACCGGGGAAATACGTGTTGTAGGATCGGCCGTCGATCAGCGTGAAGCCGTCCGGCGGCGGGTCCCGATAGCCGACCAGCAGGTTCGCGATATAGTCCTCGCCCCCTTGCCGCGCCTTGACGATCACCGACAGGTCGGGCGGCACGACGCCGCCCATGTGGAACCGCGCCGCCTGGTCGTTGGCGAACGGCCCGATGATCCGGTCAGCGGGCCGCAGCGGCCGTTTCACCACCTTGCCCTCGTCGTCGGGGTCGCCGTCCACCTGATACGGCCAGTCCGCGGCGATCTGCTGCACCTGATCGGCGGTAAAGCCGATGCCCTGCAACGCCCGGAACGGCACCAGCTTCATGCCATGGCAGGCCGAGCACACCTCCTGGTAGGTCTCAAAACCCCGCCGGGCCTGAGCCTGGTCGATGGTGCCGAAGGGACCGGCCTCGTGCCAGGACAGCCCGGGCAACGTCCCCTCTTCGGCCCGAACCGTCCCGACGGTGCCGGACAACAGCGCGCCGAACGACACCGCGGCGGCGAGAACGGCCGATTTCACACAACGCATCATGCCTTCTCCGTCGCCTGGGGGGCGTTTCGTGAGGTCGCGGCCGGGTCCGCCGCCGGTCCGGTTTCGGGTGCCAGGGCTTCTGCCAGACTGGCCGGCCGGGGCCGCGGCCGCTCCCACCGGCCAACCGCCGGCATCAGGACCAGGAAGTAACCGAAGTAGTAAACGGTCCCGATCTGAGCCGACACGATCCACCAGCCTTCGGGCGTGTTGGCGCCGCAGAAGCCGAGCCCGACCATATCGGCGATCAGCAGCCAGAAAAAGACCCGGGCGACGGGCCGGTACCTCATGCTGCGCACCCTGGCGGTATCCAGCCAGGGCACCGCGAACAGCACCAGGATGGCGCCGAACATGGCCAGGGTGCCGCCAAGCTTGTCGGGAACGGCGCGCAGGATGGCGTAGAGCCACAGATAGTACCACTCGGGCACAATATGCGGCGGCGTCGCCAGGGGGTTGGCGGGGATGAAGTTATCCGGATGCCCCCAGTAGGTCGGCGCGAAGAACACGAAGACACAGACCACAATCAGAAAGACGCTGAAGGCGAACAGGTCCTTGATCGTGATGCAGGGATGGAACGGCACCGTGTCGCGCGGTCCCCTGGGCTCGATGCCGGTCGGATTGTTGGCGCCGACGGTGTGCAGCGCCGCCACATGCAGCATCACCACCGCCAGCATCGCCAGCGGCAGCAGGACATGCAGCGTGTAAAAGCGGTTGAGGGTGGGGTTGGCCACCGAAAAGCCGCCCAGCAACCACGTCACGATCGGGTCGCCGATCACCGGAAAAGCCGAGAACAGGTTGGTGATGACCGTCGCGGCCCAATAGCTCATCTGACCCCAGGGCAGGACATAGCCGAAAAAGCCGGTCATGATCATCAGCAGATAGATCAGCACGCCGAGACCCCACAACAGTTCTCGCGGATTCTGATGCGAACCATAATAGATACTGCGCGCCATGTGAATATAGATCGCGGCAAAAAAGAACGATGACATATTGGCATGCAGATCACGCAACAGCCAACCGTAGTTGACGTCGCGCATGATATACTCGACGGACTGGAAGGCCATGGCGGTGCTCGGCGTGTACTGCATGGCCAGCATGATCCCGGTGACGATCAGAATCATCAGCGCCAGCATCGCGATCGCCCCGAACGCCCACCAGTAATTGACGTTCCGCGGCATCTGGAACTCAACATACTGCTGGTGCATCACGGTAAAAACCGGCAGACGACGGTCGATCCACCGGATCACGGGGCTGGTGAAGGGGGACTCATGAATCATCGTGGGATTTTCCAATCTGAACAGGCGATCAGCCGATCCTGATCACGGCGTCGCTCAGGAAAGCATACCTGGGAACCGGCAGATTGCGCGGCGCCGGTCCTTTGCGGATGCGTCCCGCGGTGTCGTACTGGGAGCCATGGCACGAGCAGAACCAGCCGCCGAAGCCGCCGTCACCGAGACGAAGAGCGTTGCCGTCGAACATCGGAACGCAACTGAAGTGGGTGCAGAGGCCGACCAGGATCAGCCATTCGGGCCGCTGAACCCGTGCCGAATCCGGCTCGGGATCCCGCAGGAGCGACAGGTCGACCTCTTGCGCCTTCCTGATTTCCTCGGGCGTGCGGCGGCGGACGAAGATCGGTTTGCCCTGCCAGGACACGACGATCATCTGGCCGGGCCGGATCGACGAGAGGTTGACCTCGACGGTGGCCAGGGCCAGGGTGTCGGCTGCCGGGTTCATGCTGTCGATGAACGGCCAGGCGGCGACGGCAACACCGGCGGCCCCGACCGCGGCGGTGGTCAGGTACAGGAAGTCCCGCCGGCCTGGGAGCGGCCCAGGGCTGCCGGCGGTGTCCGCACCAAGGGGGGGGGTGATGCCTGACATCGGATTCGCGCTCTCCTTGACCTGCGGACGGGGGAACCTGCGGGCGGCCGGTCAGGGGGTTTCATATCCACTTTCCGGCCATTGCGGGCGATCAAATCTTCCGCCCCGTCACCGCGCCCGCGAGATGGCCGCGATGACCCGGGACATCCTTGAAAAAGCCTGATTGCTTCCCCGATTGTGGGGGCCGGGAGGCTGGCCGGGATGGCCCGTCCTAAAAGACCAGGGCCTTGCCCTGGACCCACCAAAGGCCGGCGGCCTTTGGAAACCGGGACCAAGGAATATCCGATGTTTCGCAAGCCGTCCTATGCCGAATCCACCTTGAAGCCGGCCGCCGCCGCTGCGGCGGCCGATGCGGTCAGGCGGCGTGATCTGCGGCCGCTCCGGCAACTGCTGCCCTACCTGCGTCCCTATGGCTGGCAGATCGCCGGGGCGATGCTGTCCCTGAGCGTCGCCGCCCTGACCATGCTGGCCATGGGTCAGGGCCTGCGGCTGCTGATCGACCGGGGCTTTGCCGCCGGCAATCCCGGGATGCTCGACCGGATGCTGCTGGTGCTGCTGGTGGTGACGGTGCTGCTGGGCGCCGCCGCCTTCGGCCGCTTCTTCCTGGTGTCGTGGGTGGGCGAGCGGGTGGTCGCGGACCTGCGCCGGGCCGCCTACCGGCACGTCCTGCGGCTCAGCCCCGGCTACTTCGAGCATACCCGCACCGGCGACATCCTTTCGGTACTGACCACCGACACCACCCTGCTCCAGGTGGTGATCGGCTCGTCGGTGTCCATCGCGCTGCGCAACGGGCTGGTGCTGGTCGGGGGCACCGTGATGCTGGTGATCACCAGCGCCAAGCTCACCGGCCTCGTGTTCCTGGCCCTGCCGCTGGTGGTGTTGCCGATCCTGGTGCTGGGGCGCTGGGAGCGGCGGCTGGCGCGGCTGTCCCAGGAGCGGGTCGGCGATGTCGGCGCCCATCTGGAGGAGACCCTGTCGGGCATCCGGGTGGTCCAGGCCTTCGGCCACGAGGCCATCGACCGCCGCCGCTTCGCCGAACGGGTCGAGGCCGCCTTTCTGACCGCCATGAGACGGGTCCGGGTGCGTTCGGTCACGGCCATGGTGGTGATCGTGCTGATGTTCGGGGCGATCGGGGTGGTGCTGTGGCTGGGCGGCCACGATGTGGTGGCGGGCCGGATCAGCGGCGGCGAGCTGGCCGCCTTCATCATCTACGCGGCGCTGGTGGCCGGGGCCGCGGGCTCGATCAGCGAGGTCTATGGCGATCTTCAGCGCGCCGCCGGCGCCACCGAACGGCTGTTCGAGCTGCTGGGGACCGAGCCCGCGATCGTGCCGCCGCCCGATCCCGTGCCCCTGCCGGTGCCGGCCACCGGCCATGTGGCGTTCGAAGCGGTGCGTTTTCACTATCCGGCCCATCCCGGGCAGGCCGCCCTCGACGACTTCTCGCTGGAAATCCGGCCGGGGGAAACCGTGGCCCTGGTCGGTCCCAGCGGCGCCGGCAAGACCACGGTGTTCCAGTTGCTGCTGCGCTTTTATGATCCCCAGGGCGGCCGGATCCGGCTCGACGGCATCGACATTCGAAGCGCCGATCCCGCCGAGGTACGGATGCGGCTGGGGCTGGTGCCCCAGGACGCGGTGATCTTTTCGGGCAACGCCTGGGACAACATCCGCTACGGCCGGCCCGAGGCCGGCGACGCCGAGGTCCGGGCCGCCGCCGAGGCCGCCCATGCCCTGGAGTTCCTGGAACGCCTGCCCCAGGGGCTCGACACCTATCTGGGCGAGAAGGGGGTGCGGCTGTCGGGCGGGCAACGCCAGCGCATCGCCATTGCCCGGGCGATTCTGCGCAACCCGCCGGTGCTGCTGCTCGACGAGGCGACCAGTGCGCTTGACGCCGAAAGCGAGCGGTCGGTACGGCAGGCCCTCGACGGATTGATGAAGCACCGCACCACCCTGATCATTGCCCACCGCCTGGCCACCGTGCTGAATGCCGACCGGATCGTGGTGATGGACCAGGGCCGGGTGGTGGCCTGCGGCCGGCACGCCGACCTGATCCGGGAGGATGGGCTTTATGCCCGGCTGGCAGCGTTGCAGTTTAACTCCGAATAGACGCCTTCGGCGCGACCAGGGGCGTTGCCCCTGGACCCCACTGGGGCCGGCGGCCCCAGACCCCGTTACGGGTTCCAAGGGATCACCCCTTGGTGGGGTCCAGGGGCAACGCCCCTGGTCGCCGAAGGCCCCCTGGAGGGCATAACGACATGGACCGACTCCCCCTCAAACGATGGGCCGCCGCCACCGCGGTCCTGGGCCTTGGAGTGGCGCTGGCCGTCAGCATCGTCCTGCAGGTGACCCGGACCGGGCTCCAGACCGGGCGCTTCCTGCCGGCGACGGCGACCGCGCCGCCACTGCACTTCATCGACGGCGATGGCCGGGCGATGGCGCTGAGCGATTTCGCCGGCCGGGTGGTTCTGCTCAATCTGTGGGCCACATGGTGCCTTCCCTGCGTCCGCGAGTTGCCGTCCCTCGACCGCCTGCAAGCGGCGCTGGGCGGCCCCGACTTCCAGGTCGTGGCCCTGGCCGAGGATCACGGCGGCGCGGCGACGGTGCTGCCGTTCCTCAGGCAACGGCAGATCCGGGCACTCTCCGCCTATCTCGATCAACCCGGAGCGGCCGCGATGGCCTTCGAGACCCAGGGCCTGCCCACCACCCTCCTGATCGACCGCGACGGCCGGGAGGTCGGGTGGATGCTGGGCGGCACCGACTGGGACGCCGGCCCGGCCCGGCAAACCCTCGAAGCCCTGATCGCCGCCGGCCGGCCCGGTCCCAACGCGAAAACGCCTTAACGAAACGAACCGGAGCCCGTCGGCCATGAGCGCCATGAGAAGTTTTGTCGTTTTCCGCCGCGCCGCCGACCGCCTTGATGTCGAGGACTTCGGCGGCTTCCAGAACCGCAATGCCAGCGTCATCCAACTGGCCCAAACCGCCTTCGCGGTCTACCGGCGCCTGATTCCCGAAGGCGACTGGGCGTTCGGGGTTTACACCGGAGACGACGTGGCCCGGGTGGCGGATGTCATTCACAACCTGTCTTTCCCGGTCTTCGCCTTCGCCCGCTCGAAACGGGTGCCCTGGGTGCTCAGCTTTCCGTGTTTTTCCTTTCATGCCTGGGTCGAGTCCGGCATCCGCAATTATCAGGACTGCGTTCATGGCATTCTGATGGCGTCGACCGCTCCGCCGGTCGAAACACGCTGCTTCTGGATCGGCAACACCGGAACCCACCGGCTGCGTGAGATTATCTATATGAATTCACTCAATCACCAGGACATTGCCGACTTCCGGCCAATGCAGTGGCAGAATGCCGCCGGCGAGGATGGCCGGCTGCTGGCGTCGCAGTATGTCTCTCTCGCCGATCACTGCGCCCATCCGATGCTGTTGGACATTCGCGGCGCCGGTTACAGCGGCCGTCGGAAATTCCTGCTTCATTCCGGCCGTCCGGTGCTGGTGGTGGACGGCGAATTCACCGAATACTGGGCCGAGCGGCTGGTCCCCTGGGTCCATTACGTGCCGGTCTCCGACGATGGCCGGAGCCTGTTCGACGTCATCCGCCACCTGACCGCCCACCCGGAACTGGCCCGGGCGATCGGCCGGCAGGGTCAACACTACGCCCTGGACCATGTCCATCTGGCGGGTGCGCTGAAGCGAATCGTCGAACTGATCGACTACGCCGCCACCGCCATGACCACGCGGTCCCCGTAACGTTTCGAGGTCAGGGAGGCAAGCCTCCTTGCGGGTGCAGGGCAAAGCCCTCCACAACCAGGAAATCAGCATGATCCTGGCGCCTGTGGAGCGAAGCCCCCTGGTATCAACGACAAGGCCCGCCGGTATCGGAAAGTGGCAGTCGCCAAAGTCCGACCGCGACTCGCACCCCCCCGAGTCTCGTCATCCGCCGAGTTATCCCCTGGAGTCTAGGGGCGCATCCCGAGTCGTCTCCGAGTTATCCCCTGGAGTCTGGGGGCGCGAAGACTTGGACATTAGGGGCGGAATCCTGGACTTTAGGGGCGCGACTCGGGTTTTCCACTGGGATTTGGGGGCGCAAACAAATAAGAAGTAACAAATAAACAAATAACCATTGACTCGGCCGGGCCGCCCGGTCACAAACTCGATCACCGTTCGCCCTGGTCGAAACCAACCGGCCGCAACCGAACGCCAACCAGACCATGGCCGAGACCAGACAGGACTGTCGGTGGTGAACCAGCAGCCGGTGCATTGGTTGGTCTGTGCTGACCGGAGTGGGTGCCGCCTTTGGTTCATGGACAGGCCGGTTTGCCGCCAAAGGCCAGGTATCACCGTTGAGCCGATACTCGAAGGGCCGACGCCTCGAAGGGCCGACGCACGGGTGCCCCGGAATCCGGTTTCTTTTCATGGCGGCTTTTGACGGTGCGCGGAACCACAGGGACAGACCCCGATCATCCTGCTGGCAAAGCAACATGCTGTTTTTATGACTGCTTTTCAGGTGACGGCCTTTTCGGAAAACGTGACCGAAGTCCAGGCGCCCCTAAACCCCAAGCCGGTTGCTCCGGCCGGCTTTATTCAAAGTCCGGTCGGCCTGGCCGGCGGGGGACCCGCCCCTAAACCCCAGGCCGGCTCCCGGACCCCGCCGCCCGGCACGCCCGCACGGCCTCGAACCGCCCCTAGACTCCAAGTCGATTTCATGAAGAGAATCTGCTGTGATCGTTCGAAACTTGGTTGAGATTCGGCTTGGTTGAGATTCAGTCGGGGCTTGGTGGAGATTGCCATGGGCGAGATACACGATCTGGTCGCGCGCGTCGGCCGCGAGCAAGCCAAGCGGCTCGTGACCGATCCCGAGGACCGTCGCCTGATCGACAAGGTCCACAATTTCCTCAGCGACGAAAAGGGCGGAATCGGCGTCACCTACAGCGGCTTCTGCATGATTTCGCTGCCCCACCGGGCGCTCGACACCCCTAACGGCAAGTGGCACCGGGCAGTCGGCCCGATGTCCCTGACCGTGGACCCGGGCAGCCTTTATATCGACGGGCGCGACGTGCTTTATGGCGTGCCCTACGGATCGAGGGCGCGGTTGATCCTGCTGTATTTGCAGACCCAGGCGCTGCGCAAGAATTGCCGGGAGGTCGAGCTGGGCAGCAGCATGTACGACTGGCTGCAAAGAATGGGGATCGCCATCGGCGGCCGCTCCTACCGCGAGGTCAAGGAGCAGGCGGCGCGCATCTCGGCATGCAGCCTGCGTTTTTCGTGGGAGGGCGAGACCGAGGGCGGCAAGCGTTATTCCGGTTTCAAGAAGGACAGCATCGTCGAAGGCGGCATCGTTTTTCACAGCGATGCCGACCCGCGCCAGCCGTCGCTGTGGGAAGATACCGTGGTCATCAGCCAGACCTTTTTCGACGCCCTGCGCAAGCATCCGGTGCCGATCTGGGAGCCGGCAATTCGTCAGATCAGCAACCAGTCCATGGCCATCGACACCTATGTCTGGCTGGCCTACCGGCTCCGGGCGCTTCAGAAGCCCAAGACGATTCCCTGGCCCGATGTTCAGAATCAGTTCGGACCCCAGTTCTCGCGGCTGCGCAAATTCCGTGAGTCCTTTGTCCAGGTGCTGAAGAACGTGATGCTGGTCTATCCCGAAGCCAAGGTTGATGTCAGCGATGCCGGCGTCATCTTGTATCCGTCGCCGCCGGCGGTTCCCGAACGAACCACGGTACAGGTTTTGCTGTCCCATGTTTCTTAATCCGGCACTCACCGGTCTGGTCAGGACGATCGGGCTGGCGGTGCTGCTGTGGGGTGGGGCCGGCGGCCTGGCGTCCCTGGCCGCCGGGGTGACGGTCGAGGCCATCCGGTTCGGCCGTGACCCGGGCCGAACCGGGACCGGAAAAACCAGGATCGTGCTTGATCTGTCCGCGGTGGTGCCGTTCAGTTCCCATCTGACCGCCGACCATCGGGGACTGATCGTGAGTCTGACCGGTGTTGACTGGCATCCGCCGCCGACCCTGGCGTTGCGCGGCGTCATGCCGCTGGTCGCGTACCGCTTCGAGCCCGGATCGGACAACGTCGGGCAGGTCACGATCCAGGCCGATCAGCCGCTGCGCATCCTGTCTTCCTGGACGTTGCCGCCCAACGCCGGTACCCGGTCTTACCGGATCATCATCGATCTGATGCCGGATGCGGCGATCCCGGCACCGGCGGCGTCCGAGCCGGTTGCGGCGCCGGAACCGACAGCGGTCACGGCACCGCAACCGATACCCCAATCAGCGCCCCAATCAGCGGCTCAGCCGGCACCGCAATCGGTGCTGGATCGGGGTTTGCGGGCGGCGTTGGGTCAGGATGGGCCGCCGGACTATTCCGCCGCGGCCGAAGCCTTTCGGAGCGCCGCCGCCGCCGGCAGCCCGGAAGCTGCGTTCAACCTCGGCGAACTGTACCGGAACGGTCGGGGCGTGCCGCAGGATTACCGGCAGGCGGCGCAGTGGTTCGCCAAATCCGCCGATGCCGGTTTTGCCCCGGCCCAGTTCTATCTGGCGGTACTGATGTTTAACGGTGTCGGTGCCGTCCGCGACCAGCGCCAGGCCACCGCCCTGCTGGAGAAGGCCGCTGGCCAGGGACTGCCTCAGGCCCGGCGTGCGCTCGATGATTTGCACCGGGCCGAAGGAACCCCGGACTCCCAGGCCGATCCCATGGCCCGGTAATACCGGCGGTTTTGTGGTGCGCCCCGAAGGCGCGTGTATCCGGTGGAGGGAGGATCCACCCAGAGAATTGTCGATTGCTCTGGTCGCTGACGAGCGTTTTGGCCGGGCAACTGGCTGGATCGAAGCCTCGTGACGAAGGCCGCCTTGGGCGGTTGAGCGATCCGACGGGCCGTAACGTGAGAGAAGCCTGAGCAGGCCTCGAAAGTTGGGATGCGGATGCCGACTCGCCCACAAAACGAGGAAGACAGCACGGATGGGGAAGAAATCGACGGGCGCACCCATTCGATCCGCCGGGGTACTGGGCACAGCACGCCGGAAAGGAGACACGGGTAACGGGGGAGACCCGTTCGGTGGGAGGTCGCGGCTTCAACGTCGCCTTGGGCGACGGATCGGGCGGGAGTCGGACAGGGGCACAGAGGTGGCCGGGTTTGTTCGGACAGGGGGCCGCGTTTTTTAGGTGGGGTCTCTGCCGGTTGCCATGGTGTGCCATTGCCTGGGCGTCCCGGAGGGAGGGCGTAGCCCGACTGGAGGGACGCCCAGGCAATGGCGGTGAAATTTATGCTGCCGCGAGCTGCGGCAGGCTCTGAAAGTAGGCTTGATCCGGGGTCATTCGGTCAAGGCTGGAGTGCGGTCTTTTTCGGTTGTAGAAGTCTTCGATATATCTCCCGAGAGAGGCGCGCGCCTCGCTGACCGTATCGTAGGCCTTGAGGTAGACCTCCTCGTATTTGACGGAACGCCACAGCCGTTCGACGAACACGTTGTCGCGCCAGGCGCCTTTGCCGTCCATGCTGATCTGGATGCCATGCTTGAGCAACAGGCCGGTGAAATCGTTGCTGGTGAACCGGCTGCCCTGGTCGCTGTTGAAGATTTCGGGCTTGCCGTGTCTTGCGAGGGCTTCCTCGACCGCCTCGAGGCAGAAATCAACCTCCAAGGTGATCGAGACACGCCAGGACAGAACCCGGCGGCTGAACCAGTCAAGGACAACAACAAGATAAACAAAGCCGCGCGCCATCTGAATATACGTGATATCCGTTGCCCAAACCTGATTCGGACGGTCAACCGAGATATCTCGCAGAAGATATGGGTATATCTTGTGCCCGGGCGCCGGCTTCGAGGTGTTGGGCCGGCGGTACAGAGCCTCGATCCCCATGCGCTTCATCAATGTCCTGACATGCTCACGGCCGATTTTTACGCCTTCTGCGTTCAGCAGGTCGCGCAGCATCCGGCTGCCCGCAAACGGATGGTCGAGGTGCAGCTTGTCGATCCGCCGCATCACCGCCAAATCGGCTGCCGAAACCGGGCGAGGCCGGTAATAGAGGCCGCTCCGGCTGAGTTTCAGGACCCGCGCCTGCCGGGTCAAGGGAAGCTCGTGGGTGCGGTCGATCATCGCTTTGCGCTCAGCATGCCGGCCTTGCTGAGCGCGCCGGCCAAAAAATCATTCTCCAGCGCCAACTCGCCAATCTTTGCATGCAGGACCTTGACGTCAACCGCTGGCGCCGCCTCCGCCGAGCCGCCGCCGAAAACCCCGGCCGCGCCTTCAACCAGTTGAGCCTTCCATTTCGTGATCTGGTTCGCGTGAACCTCGAACTGCTGAGCCAACTCCGTCAGCGTCTTTTCGCCCCGGAGGGCGGCCATCGCCACCTTCGCCTTGAAGGCCGGTGTGTGATTCCGGCGTGTCCGTTTCGTCATCCTGCTCTCCTGATCCGCGGCAATCCTCCCCGCTTTCAGGCAGAAAATCCACCTATCGTCCTGTCCAGATTTCCCGGGCCGGCTCTGCTGCGCCAGGCCTGGACCATCAGGACCGCCCACAGGGCGTGGGCATGGTCGCGGTGGCCGGCAAGGTGTTCGGCCCAGGCGTGGCGAATCGGCACCGGGTTCAACAGGCCATCCCCGGCCAGCGTCGCCGGCTCCAGCAGCGTCTCGGCCCAGTCGCGCAAGGGGCCGCGCAGCCACGCCGCCAGCGGAATCGAAAAGCCCTGCTTCGGCCGGTCCACCAGCGCCCGCGGCACATGACGATAAAGGACCTGCCGCAGCACCCACTTGGATTGCCCGTCACGAATCTTCAGGTCGGGAGGCAGCCGCCAGGCAAATTCCACGACCTTGTGATTGAGCAGCGGCACCCGGGCCTCCAGCGCCACCGCCATGGTGGCGCGATCGACCTTGACCAGGATATCGTCGGGCAAATAGGTGACGCTGTCCAGCAGCTGCATCCGCTGGGTGAAGTCGGGAAAGTCCTGCGCCACCGCCTCATCCCAGAGCAGGCCGCGGGCCTCCCGGGCGCCCGGCACCAGCCGCTCGGGATCGGGCCACAGGCTGACCAGACGGCGGAACAGGGCGTCGGCGCTTTCGGCGTCCATGATGCCGGCCAGTTTGCGCAGCTTGTCGGCGGGATGGCTGGGCCGGAGGCCCGCCGGCAGCAGCGCCGCGGCAGCCCCAGCCAGCGCCCCCGGTACCGGCCCGGACAGGGAGGCCAGCAGCGCCGCGGCGGCCCGGCGCAGGGGCATCGGCAGCCGCCGCAGCCGGCGCCACAGGCGATCGGCCCAAAGATAGCGGGTGTAGCCCGCGAACACCTCGTCGCCGCCGTCCCCCGAGAGCGCCACCGTGACCTGCCGGCGGGCCAGTCGTGCCACCATGTGGGTGGGTATCTGGGAGGAATCGGCGAACGGCTCGTCGTACCACTCGGGCAGGTGCGGCACCACCTCGAGGGCGGCGGCCGGGTCCACCTGGAATTCGGTGTGATCGGTGCCGAGATGGGCCGCAACCCGTTTGGCCGCCGCCGCCTCGTCGTAGCCGGCGGCGGCAAAGCCGATACTGAAGGTGCGGATCGGCCGCGGGCTGCCGGCCTGCATCAGCGCCGCCACCGTCGAGGAATCGATGCCGCCCGAAAGGAAACAGCCCAGCGGCACGTCCGAGATCATCTCGCCCTGCACCGCCCGGCCGAGCAACCGCGCGAGTTCGCTCACCGCCTCGTCCGGGCTGCCGGTGAACGGGTCGTCGAGCCCGGCCCGGGCGACCGCGCGCAGGCGCCAGTAGGGCTCGGGCACCGGCCCGGCGCCGGTATCGGGGGCGAAGGTAAGCAGGCAACCCGGCTCCAGCTTCTGCACGCCACGATAGATGCTGTGGGGCGCCGGGACATAACCCAGGCGCAGACAGGCGGCCAATGCCGGGCGATCGATTTCCGGGACCCAGCCGTCATGACACCGCAACGCCTTCAGCTCCGAGCCGAACAGCAGCAGGCCCGGCCAGTGCCCCCAATAAAGCGGCTTGATGCCGAGCCGGTCGCGGGCCAGCGTCAGCCGCCGCGCCGCCCGGTCCCACAGGGCAAAGGCGAACATGCCTTCGGCCCGTTCCAGCAGCGAGCGTACTCCGTAGCGGGCGCACCACTCGATCAGCAGTTCGGTATCGGAATGGCCGCGCCGGCGAACCCCGGCGGTCTCCAGCTCCCGGGCCAGTTCGGGGGCGTTGTACAGCTCTCCATTGTAGACGAGGACGAAGCCGCCGCATCCCGAGACCATCGGCTGGGCGCCCGCCGGGCTGAGATCGACGATGGCCAGGCGGCGGTGGCCGAGCGCCAGCCCGACCTCGCCATCCACCCACACTCCCTCGGCGTCGGGACCGCGGTGCCGAAGCCGCGAGGTCATGTCGGCGACGGTCCGGGTCAGACGCCCGGCGTCGCCACAACGGCGGTCGAGAAAGCCGGCAATGCCGCACATGGGAAAAACCATCCCTGGTGGTGTCCTCCAAGCTTTAGGGAGGCGGTCGGCCTCCGGTCAAGCCCGAACACCGGCCCCGGTCCCGGCAGCGCGCCGGCAGGTCGGTCGGTGCGGCTCTGATACGGTTTTTGACCCACATATAAATACGGTTTTTATCCTTGACTACGCGGTTACAATCCCTCATCACTCTCCTGCGGCGCCGTTGAGGAGCGGGCGCGGAGACGAGGGAGGCGGGCGTGATGTTTGGCGATGGCGGCAACCACTACAATCCCGACGAACCACGGGATGACAGAGGCCGCTGGACCAGCGGCGGGAGCGGTGACGCCCCGCTGTTCGGCTTCTCCACGGCCCGGGCGCTGTCGAAGCTGGGCACGCTGGCCGCCCGGGCCGTTGATAACGCCAGGGGTGCCACCTTCCTGGCCCGGCTCCCGGTGATCCCCAGACCCGGCACCAAAGACTCGGCGGAGAGCGGAACCCTGCCCGGCCTCGGTCATTACCTGTGGGAGCGCAAATACCGGAGCCTGGAACTGACCGGGTGGGACGGGCAGTGGCTGACGGCGTATCAGGGGGCCAAAAAGACCTTTTATGTCGCCCATGACGACGATGAGCACCCCATCGGACGGGTACTCGGGACCAGCCTGGTCATCGATCCCGAGCGGTTGGCGTCGGTCCGATCGCTCCGGGACCAAGCCCGGTCCACCGGCGAAGGCGACACCGACGACGATGAGGACGAAGACGAAGACGAAGACGAGGATGATGAGGGCGACGATGAGGACGATGAGGACAGCGACGGTTCTTTGGCCGCCGACCGGAAACGGATCGGCGGCGGCTGGCGCCACGCCCCGCTGGTCACCCGTGCCGCCGCCTCCACCCCGCTGTTCGGCTTTTCGTCGGAGCAGAGCCTCGCCAAACTCGGCGATTGGGCGGCCATGGCCATCGGTCAGGCCGGCGACCGCGCCGCCTTCGTCGCCGACCTCCCGGTCCTCCCGTGGCCGAAGCAGCCGGTCGGC
>Ga0302320_10007453_pt1 | contig 24102 bp, 25 predicted proteins | sample Bog_T0_3_FD_202130 | JGI IMG/M metagenome (GOLD analysis project Ga0302320, IMG submission 202130) | Peat permafrost microbial communities from Stordalen Mire near Abisko, Sweden - Bog_T0_3 | ecosystem: Environmental > Terrestrial > Soil > Wetlands > Peat | place: Sweden: Abisko, Stordalen Mire...
CCTCAAGATAGCGCCAGCCCTGGAACGCCCGGCGCGGCGTGGGCGCGGTCAGCACGACCCGCGGATCCAGCGTGATATGACAGCGTGCGGCCTTGCCCTCGCCGACCGTGTCCACCGCCAGGATCGCCTGCCGACACAGCACCACGCCCTTGAACACACGATATACCGAGCCGCCATCGATCAGTTCCGCCGCCCGCTTGGGTGTCTGGCGGGTCTGCAATATCCAGGGCCGTCCCGCGCGATTGTCCGCGTGCCAAGCGACCAACGCGTCAACTGTATCGCAGCCGACGCACAGCTTGATCAGATTGAGCGCCACCGAGCCAGTCAGTCCTCGGCCCAGCTGGGCCGGCGCCCCTCAAGGGTTGCGGCCAGGCCTTCGCGGCCTTCCTCGCTGAAGCGGCTGCGGGCGAATCGATGGGCCATGTCCTGCAGCAAGGCGTGGTCCTGAGCCTCGGCCCAAACGTGCCAGACCATCCGCTTGCTCTCCGCCACCGCGCCTGGCGCGGCGACCAGGGCCTGTTCGATCAGTCGGTCCGCCGCGGCCTTGAGCCCCTCGCCGTCCTCGACGATCTCCTGGATCAGGCCGATCTTTTCCGCATAGGCCGCGTTGAACGTCCGCCCCGTGGCGAACAGGGCCTTGGCCTGGCGAGGGCCGATGGCGTTGACCACGAAGGGCGCCACCAGGGCGGCGACCGCGCCGTGCGTCACTTCGGGGAAGGCAAAGCGCGCATCCACCGTGGCCACCGCCAAGTCGCAAGCCGCAGCTAGCCCAGCCCCGCCGCCAATGGCCTCGCCCTCGACCAGGGCCACCGTCAGGGCGGGGATGGCTGTCAACGCCCGCAACATGCCGATGACGCGTAAGCCTTCATCGCGCAGGTCCGCTTCACTCCAGTCGCTGGCCGCGACCTTGAGCCAAGCGGGGTCCACGCCGGTGCAGAAGGTCTTGCCCGCACCCTTCAAGAACACGATGCGGACATGGTCGGCGCCGTGCAGGGTCTCGAAAGCCTCGGTCAGGGCGGCGGCCACGGCGCCGTTCAGGGCGGGCCGCAGCAGGTTCACCACCACGGCGCCGTCCGCCAGGGTGTCCAGGCGGATCAGGCCGTCCAGCTCCCCGGTGTCGACGTCTTCGACCAGGGGTGTGGCGATGGGATTGGACACGGGCGGCCTCCTCGAAGCTTTGTCGTCAACCAACGCGCCCGAAGCGCCGCGGCTGCATTGCGCCAGGATAAACTCAACCGCGCGGAATGCGCGCGTCGATTTCGATTTCCAGCTTCATGCGGGCGTCCACCAGTCCACACACCACGGCGGTGGCCGCCGGCCGCGCGGAGCCCAGATGCTCGCCGAAGATCGGCGCGAGGGTCTCGAACTGCGAGGCCTCGGTCAAAAGGTAGCGCACGCGCACCACGTGCTCCAGGCCGCCGCCCGCCTGAGCCAGGACGTTGGCGATATTGGCGAAGCACTGATGCGCCTGGGTCGCGGCGTCCTCGTCGATCGCCATGGTGGCGTAGTTGAAACCGGTGACGCCGCTGATCAGAACCTCGGCGTAGCCGTCGTGATCCACCACGATTGCGCGGGAATAGCCGGCGACGGCTTCGAAGCTCGAACCGGAAGACAGGCGGGAGATTTTCATGGCGCCTTTCAAGCCGATTCCGGCCGTCGGCGCCAGGGACAGTTAGTCTTCGCGCCCGCCCAGCCGCTCCAGATAGACGTAGACGGCGCTGACCACACAGACGATGCCCACTAGGCCAAGGACCCAGCTGATCACGCCCGAGCCCTTGGCGTTCAGGCCCCACACGATGCCGCCGGCGAACACCGCCAACCCGGCGAGGAACAGCACGACCAGCAGCAGAGGCGTCATGCCGCTCAAACCGCCGCCCGACGCTTCAATGTCCATCGGGGCTTCGCGCCATACGACCCGGCGCGCCAAATCCACGGGTTCGCGATCGGGAATGTCAAAACGGGAGTCGTGGACGAACTCCGAGGCAGGTTCGCGCACCGGTTCGACCTGGGCATGGATCTCTTCGGAGGGCGGATGCGGCGCAAAGTCTTGGGCCGGGGTCTCGGCCGGCTCGTGGATCACAAACTCTGGAGCGGCTTGATCCGGCTCCGCCGGTCCGGGCTGCGCGGACGTCTCGGCCAAGGCCTCCGTAGCCGCGCCTTCAACCGGGAATAGGGCGTTGAACAGCGTCGGCGCGGCGAGATAAGCCGGAATCACCGCCGCCTCGGCCACATAACCCGGATGGACAGCCTCGGGCTGCGCCGCCGGTTGGGCCTCAGACTGAGCGGTTGCGAGCTCACTCGGTTCAACTTGGGCCGCGACAGCCTCTTCTGGCTCAGGCAGCAGCCTATTCAGGCGTTCGGTCAGGGCGTCGGCCGCGGCCACGCTGGCCGAGCCGCTTTCGCTCCTCCGATGCGCTTCGGCCACATCGCCAGTCATGGAAGTCTCTAGCTCGGTGGAGTCCTTGGGCAGGGCCTGCCCCACATCGTAGTCCACTTTCGGTCGCAGAATCGGCGATGGCGCGGGAATCCAACCATCGGTCGGGGTCAGAAAAAGGGTCTTTTCCGCGGCTCGCCGCCGCACCAGGGCGTCGACCACGATCCGCTCGCCCTCGAAATCGGCCTTTCGCCACATCTCGAGCGCGCAGGCGGCCTGGATCAGGGCGCCTTCATTGACACGGCGCAGCACCGAAGATCGACGAAAATTATCGACGCCGACGTTGAAGGCGAAGGCCACCAGCGCGTCGAATTGGTTCTGAGTCAGAGGGGTGTAGATCAGCTCGTCCACCGCAGCTGCAACGGGCCGGAGGTCGTACAGCAGCAGAGCCTCGGCATCGTCCGGCGACACCTCCGCGCCCTCGCGGGCGGTCAAGGTGTGGCCGTAACCAATGGTCCAGCGGCCGTCGGCCAGGCGCGCGGCCTTACGACGATAGCCCTCAAAGCGTTTGATCAGTTCCAGGGCGGCTGGAGAAACCTTGTGTCGCGCAGTCATGGCCTGTTTGATCCAGAATGGCACAGACGCGGAGGCGTCATGGTCCCTTCCAGCAAGATCGACGCCGGTTCGCGCCGGGAGCGTATTTCAGAAATGGGATGGCGCCACCGCGCCACGGGTTTTCGCCTCAAGCTTCATGGCGCCGAAGCGCTACACGCGCATGACGGCGAAGCGACGCATGGGCGCGCCATAAAGTCTCACTGGTGCGGTCGAGAAGACTCGAACTTCCACGGGTTGCCCCACAGCGACCTCAACGCTGCGCGTCTACCAATTCCGCCACGACCGCGACGCAGTGAGCGGCGGGGAGTAGCAAACCGGGGGGGCCTTGTGAAGGGCGTGGACGTTCAGCTGCCCGCCATGAAGTCGTAGACGTCCGCGGCGCGGGTCACGGTAATGCAGATCTTGTCTTCGCTGATCTGTATCTCGCCGCGCGCCACCGGATGGTTGTTAGCCAAGATCCACACTTCATCATTGGCTTTGGCGTCGAGCGGAATCACCGCCCCGCGACCCATGCGTAGCAATTGCTGCATGGGCAGTATGCTACGGCCGAGCACCACGGATATCTCGACATTGACCGCATTGACCTGGCCCGACAAATGCCGACCTCCGGGGAATCACTGGGGACTTGCATCAGCCCTTGAGCGCCTCACATTGGTCGAACATGCTTGACCGCTCGTTAAATTCCACTGCCCCGGCGCTTATGCCGCGCCCCGATGGCGCACGGGTGGACTGGGCTGTCTCACCGGATCCGGTGACTTACCCCGACGCCGTCCGGATCATGCGCGAGCGCGTCGAGGCGATTCTCGAGGGAAAAGCAGCAGAGCTGGTGTGGCTGATCGAACATCCGCCGCTGTATACGGCCGGCATATCGGCCAAGCCGTCCGATCTGCTCGATCCGCAGCGTTTTCCGGTATTCCAAAGCGAGCGGGGCGGTCAGTTCACCTATCATGGGCCCGGCCAGAGGGTGGCCTACGTCATGCTCGATCTGCGCGAGCGTGGCCGCGACGCACGCCTATTCGTTCAGGCCCTGGAGGGCTGGGTGATTGACGCCCTGTCCGACCTGGGCGTCGACGGCTTGATCCGGTCGGGCCGGGTGGGCGTGTGGGTGGAGCGTGTGGATCCGCCGCGCGAGGATAAGATCGCCGCGCTGGGCGTGAAATTGCGGCGCTGGGTTTCGTTCCACGGGATCAGCCTGAACGTCCGACCGTCGCTCGATCACTTCGCCGGCATCGTTCCCTGCGGCCAGACCCAACACGGCGTCACCAGCCTTGAAGACCTGGGCGTTCGCGCGGACATGACCGTCGTGGACGAGGCGCTGGAATTGGCGTTCACGCGCCAGTTCGGACCTGTGAGACGGGCGCACCCTCCCGTCTAACTTCAGGATGGGTCCAGCAGGGCGGAAGCGATGTTGTCCATCCGTTCGAACAGGAAATCCGGCGCCCGGGCTGTCAGGGCCTCCGCGCGGGTGGCCCCCCAGGACACGGCGCCGAACGCCATGCCCGCCGCGCGGGCCGCATCCAGATCGCGCAGTTCATCGCCGATAACCACGGTTTGGGACCGTTCCACGCCCGTGAGCTTGGCCATCCGGATCAGCTTGTTTCTTTTGCCGAACAAAGACACGCCCGCCGCGAAGCCCTCGATTAGGGGCGTGTTGCGCGGTCCCAGAACGGTGCGGATGGTCTCTTCCCCGTTGGCGCTTACGACCGCGAGCTTGACACCCTCCGCAGCGAGCTTCGCCAGCATCTCGTCGGCGCCGGGGAACAGGCCGATCTGGTGCACGTCGGCGGCCATGCGCGAGCGGACGTAACGCGCGATCATCGGCAGCTTCCAGCGCTTGACGCCTAGCCGCCGCATGATCTCGCGCGCGTCGCACTGGCGCAGCGCTTCCAGCTCTCCCTCCGCCACCCGCCGGAATGAGAAACGGTCGGCGACGTCGTTCATCATACCGATGACGAGGGGAAATGAATCCGCCAGGGTCCCGTCGAAGTCGAAAATGGCCAGCCGGTAGCGCATGCAGCCCTATCCCCTGCGAAGCCCGCCTCGGCAAGCCCGTTCAGGATGCAACCGCAATGTTCTGAGTCGGACCAGCTATTGTCCGGGGGTCTGCGGGTCGCTCGGTCGCACACGGGAGGTCATGCCCACAGCCGCGGCGTCAGCCGCCACCTGGGCCGCCACGGCCGCGGTCTGATCGGCGCTCGCCGGGACCGGCGCGGTTGTTGGTGCAGCTGCAGGCGCAACCGGCGCAATCGCGCGGGCTGACGTGGGCGGGGCGCGAGTCGTGGCGACAGACTGATTCACCGGGAGCGCAATCGCTGCGGCGGCGGGAGGCGACGCCGGAGCCGGCAGCGTGAATCGCCAGGGCCGGGTTCCGTCGCTTAGCCATAAATAGGCTGCGGTCAGCGCTAGCGCGGCGGCCAGGACCCCCATGAAGAGGTTGCCCGCCGTATGAGAGCGATGGTGTTCCTCGCCCGCTGTGGACATACGACCTCCGCTGGCGTCAGCTCCCTTTCCATTGGCGGACGGGACCCACGTCAAGGTGCACAAAATCTGACCTTGGATATAGGCCTACCCCGCCGCCGCGCAAGGCAAGCGCTGCTTTTTGGAGAGTCGCCAGCGGTTGGCCGCCTATGCGTACGTCCGCGGCCATGCCCTGAATGTGTAGGCTGTTGCTGGCCACCTGCCGGCTTTTTCGGTGCATCGCCGCGTTGGTTTCCGGCGCTCGGTAGCCGCAGATTAGCTCGTAGCAGACCGTCGCTTCGGTCCGTGCGTGGAGCGTGACCAACAGGTCCAGTAGTTTTGGATCGATGGGATACTGCGCCCCCGTGCGGTGATCGCGCATGAGTTTATTCACCGCATCCAGGGCGTCGGGCACGTAGGCGCCTCTGTCCCAATAGAGCGCTTCCAGCTTCTCGCCGGTATTCAGATTGTGCATCGTGATCGTGCGCGGCTCTCCGGCGGTGTGGATCGCCTCGGCCCAAGCCACGGGAGCGCCCAATCCAGCCGATACGCCCGCACCGGCCAGGGCGCCCAGACCGAGCTGTAAAAGTCTTCGTCTTTGCAACAAATCACACCTACGCCGCGACTGGCGCAACGCCTCGAAGACCAAAGCCGCCCCGAGATCACGCTCGCCGGTTTTCGCTGGTCAGGTCAAGCTTTGCCGCTGGCCCCTGCGGCAATCCGCTGCAGCAGTTCGCCGTCCCAGCCATATACGTCGGAGCGGAAATTCATCACCCCGTCTGGCCCGGCGAAGGCGGTCCAATAGAAAATCAGCACGGCGGTGGGGCTGTTCAGGGCCACGCGCTTGGTGTCGCCCGCCATGATGACGGAATCGATCATGTCCTGCGTCCAGCCTGGATTTTCCTGCAGTAGTTCCAAGGCCAGGGCCTTGGGCTGATCGAGCCGCACGCAGCCGTGACTGACCAGCCTGCTTTCGCGGCCAAAAACGGAATGCGACGGCGTGTCGTGTAGATAGACGCCGTAGCGATTGTCGAAATCAAACTTGATCTGCCCCAAAGCGCTTTTGGGCCCGGCTCTTTGTTGCAGCCGCTCGCCGCCGTCCTGCGTGTGAATGATCACATAATCCTCACGCGCCAAATAGCCGGGGTCGGCGGCTTCCTTGGGCCACAGCTCCTTGGCGGCGATGGTGACTGGCACGTTCCATGGCGGATTGAACACGATGCTGTGGATGACCGACTGCAACATCGGTGTATGGTCGGCCGTTCGCCCCGCAATGGCCCGCATCGACAGCACCGGGGCGTCTCCTCGGAACAGCGTCATGATGGCGGCCGCGATGTTCACTTGCACCCGATCGGTCGGCATCACCGCTGGCGCCCAGCGCCAGCGCTCCATATTGGCTTTGATCTGATCCACGCGGACCTGCGCCGTGACGTTGAGCGCCGCCAACGTGGACCGGTCCACCACGCCAGTCGCGTCCAGGCCGTGGCGGGTCTGGAAGGTCTTCACAGCGCCATCGAGGGCGGGATCGAACATCAATAGATCCGAGCCGGGGGGCGCCGCGCCAGTCTGTTGGTCAAACGCCTTGGCCGACTGCGGATCTTCAGCCGCCAACCGGGCCCTCAAAGCGGGGGTGCGCGGATCATCCAGCCCCAACTTCATCACGGGCCCGCTGCCGATGGCGCTCCATCCCCCGCGCGAGACGATCTCGCGATAGGTCTCAAGGCCTGCGATCAGCTGCTGATAGCCCAGATAAGGGGGAGCAAGGTCGTCTAGCCAGGCCTGCAATCGGTCCTGGGTCAGGGCCTGGTCGAACGCCGCCTTGGCGTCGTAGGGCGCGGGCCGCATCCCCCACTCATTGTCGAAATTTCCGATCGACAGACGACCGCGATGCAGGGCGGCGGCATAACGGACGGTCTCGGACGTCAGCAGGGCCAGGCCCTGCGCATGGCGAGCCGGATCGGGCGACTGAAGAAGTCTATCCAGGCCGGCAGGCAGGAACTCGCCCTCCTCAAATCCCTGGCTTGACCCGGCTGCGAGGGTTTCGCGCAGCAACCGAATCTGATCGGGACGCAGGCTGAGTTCGGGATCTGGCGGTGGGATGGTCGGCTGCGCCTCGGCGCCCGAATGCGGCGTCCAAGGCGCCTTGCCCAGCTCCACGCCCGAACTCAGCACGAACGCCAGCGCCAACAGGACCGCTGACGTCGAACGCTTCATGGGCCGATCTCCTGCTCGCCGTTATGCAAAGCTCTACTGTCCAATGCTCGAAATCAACGAGGGTTCTTGTCCTGGTTGATTTTGTCGGTCGGCGACCGCCATTCATCCGCTCGCCTCAAGAATTTCCCCGGATCGATGATTTCTGCGTCGGTGTTAATCGGGCGCATACCGCACTCGGGCTACGGATGGCCTATGACTGCCCATCTCGCCCGCCCGCTCGACGGCGATCGGAGCCTCGAATCTGTGTCTGCGCCGACCCTGGGGGCCCCGCGCGCGACGGCCGCCCCGGCCGCATCGCCTGCGCTCGCGCGTCAGGCGATGGTGGAGAATTACGTTGCCGAGCAAGCAGCGCCCGCTCAGGGCCACAGGCGCGGCGCCTTGCGGCCGGCCCAGCTGATTTCCACTCGCGCACGCCATGAGACAGCTGCGGTTGAGCGGCTGTTCCGCACCGCCGACGGCGCGGCGGCAGTGGTGCTGGCGCTCGTCGTCGCGGCGCTCGCCCACCCAAATGGTTTGATGCAGGCGACGCTCGGCGCCGTGATTCCGCTCGGCGCCGGTGTCGCTTCGCTCATCTGGAGCCTTCCCCTGGTGCGGGCCTACGGCTTGGAGCATCGCGAGGGACTGACCTCGACGCTCGCGCGCATAGCCCTCTCCCTGCTCGCCGCGGCCGTGGTCACGACGCTCATGGCGGCGCTGACCCGGCCGCCGCCCGCCGACGTCTTCGCCGCGCAGGTGTGGTTTGTCCTCAGCGCCGTGGCCTTGGGACTATCGCAGGCAGCCTGGTGGCGGAGGCTGGCCCGCTGGCGGGCGAGCGGACGCTTGACCCCCAATATCGTCGTTGTGGGCGCCACCGAGAACGCCCGCAAATTCATCGAAATGGCGCGAGAGAGCGGCAAGCTGGCCGTACTCGGCATCTTCGATGATCGTCTGAGCCGCTCTCCTGCCGATGTGGCGGGCGTCCCTGTGCTCGGTGACACCATGGCCCTGCTGGGCCATCGGATCATGCCCTATGTGGACCGCGTGGTGATCACCGTTCCGCCCCAGGCTCAGGGGCGCGTACGCCAATTGATCGAGAAGCTGAAGGTCTTGCCCAATGAGGTCAGCCTTTTTCTCGATTTTGATGGCGAGGCCGACCAGACGGCGGCGCTCTCGCGCCTGGTCGATGCGCCGCTCGCTCGCGTGTCCGGCGCCGGCCAGGACGACGGCCGTGTCCTGGCCAAGCGTCTGCAGGATCTGATGCTGGGCGCCTTGGCCTTGATTCCCGCGGTGCCCATCATGGCCCTGGTGGCGCTTGCCGTGCGGCTGGACAGCCCGGGCCCAATTCTGTTCCGTCAGCGGCGCCATGGCTTCAACAACGAAGAAATCGTGGTGTGGAAATTCCGCTCCATGCGCCACGATCGCGCGGACGCCAGCGCGTCGCGGCAGGTGATGGCCGACGACGAACGGGTCACGCGCGTAGGCCGCTTCATCCGCAAATTCAGCCTTGATGAGTTGCCCCAACTGTTCAACGTGCTCAAGGGCGAGATGTCCCTGGTCGGCCCGCGGCCCCACGCGATCGGCATGAAGACCGGCGAAGTGGAGTCGGCCAAGCTCGTGGCCGAATACGCCTGGCGCCACCGCATGAAGCCGGGCGTCACGGGCTGGGCCGCCGTGCGCGGCTCGCGGGGTCCCGTACACACCCCCGAGGATGTGCGCCGCCGCGTCGAACTGGACGTCGAATATATCGAGCGCCAATCCCTGTGGCTGGACCTCTACATCCTGGCCATGACCCTGCCGTGCCTTGTGTTCGGCGATCGCGCGGCCGTGCGTTGACCGCGCCGCATCGCGAATGGGTGGTTGAGAACAACGCGTGGGCGGGCGCCGCCGCGCGCCTGTCGGTTCTGATCCCGTTCCTGCGCGACGACCCCTGCGCCTTGCTTCAGACAATGGATGAGCAGGCGTCCGATGGGATCGAGCTTGTGGTGCTGGACGACGGCAGCGGCGACGACGCCCTCGCCGCCCGCGTGGCGAGCTCTGTCCAGGCCCTCGGCCGCCCAGCGCGCTTTGTGCGCCTGACCGCCAACGAAGGACGCTCCAGAGGCCGAAACCGCCTCGCCAGCCATGCCCGCGCCCGCCATTTCCTGTTCCTGGACAGCGACATGGCTCCAGATGGACCAGACTTCCTGGCCGTCTATCTCAGGCTGATCGACGAATCCGATCCCGCCGTGGCATTCGGCGGCTTTTCCGTGAAGCTGGCGCCGCCCCTGCCGGAACATGCCTTGCATAGGTCCATGGCCGCCAAGTCCGATTGCCTGCCCGCCAGCCTTCGCCGTCTGCAGCCGGAAAAAACCGTGTTCACTTCGAACCTGCTGATCCGGCGGGACGTCTTCGAAAGCGAGGCCTTCGATGAAGGTTTTCAGGGGTGGGGCTGGGAGGACGTGGAATGGGCCGCCCGCGTCGCGCGCAACCACGCCATCACCCACTTGGACAACACCGCCACGCACCTGGGACTGGACAACGTCGAAACGCTGATTGCAAAATATGAGCAGTCAGTGGCGAACTTCGGCCGCCTAGCCAGGGCCCATCCCGACATTGTTCGCGCCTACCCCAGCTTCAGGGCGGCCCGAATGCTTGCCCGAGCGCCCCTACGCGGTCCGCTTAAAACGGGCCTCAAGGCGCTGGTTCGGAACGAAACGGCGCCGCTGGGCATTCGGGCGCTAAGTCTGCGGCTGTTCCGCGCAGCCTTGTACGCAGAGGTTGTTTGATGAGCGTCGACAGCATCCAGCCCTACGGGCCCGACCGCTCTGTCGTCGGCAAGCTGCGCCGGCGACTGGTGAAACTTTACGCCCGTCGGCCCGCCCGCCGCGGCCCGCAGGATCGGCCATGGCTCTCGGTCACTTTCGATGACGCGCCGACCACCGCGACAACCGTCGGGGCCGAGATTCTCAAGGCCCATGGCGCCAAAGGCGCCTATTACATTTCCGCGGGCCTACTGGGCCTGGACGGGCACATGGGTCCCTATGCCGAGTGGTCTGATGTTGAACGCCTGCACGCCGAAGGTCACGAAATCGGCTGCCACACCCTGGACCACACCGACCTGGGACCGGCCGGCGCCGAGATCACCCGCGATGCGGTGTCCACCAATAGGGCCGCGCTGGAAGCCCACGGCATCCCGTCGCCCACCACCTTCGCCTATCCCTACGGCGACGTGTCCTTCGCCCCCAAGGCCGTGCTGGCCCCGCGCTTCGACCTGCTGCGCGCCCTGCACCACGGCGTGATCGAACGCGGCGTGGACCTCAATCAGGCGCCTTCGGTGGGCATGGAGGGACCGGAGGGTGAACAGACGGCCCGGACATGGCTTCGTCGCGCCGCCGAGCGCAAGGCGTGGCTGATTCTGACCGCCCACGATGTTCAGGCCCAGCCTTCTCCTTGGGGCTGCACGCCCGACGCCTTGCGCCGCATTGTGAAGGAAGCGGTCGATCGAGGCTTTGAGATCATCACCGTGGCCGAGGGCGCACGCCGCGTCGCCTGATCCGTCCGGGCCTATCGATCCATCGCCCGGTCCGGATAGGCCAGCTTGACCGCCACGGCCACGAACATTACCCAGCGGAAATCATTGTAGACCACCGCTATGCTCTCGGTCAGCGTGACCAGGCCGTAGACTAGGATGAACGGCAGGGCGAGAAGCGCCCCCTTGTCCCGATAGACCGCCACGATGGCGAGGATCAGGGTCTGGGCGAAGTAGAGCGACCAGGCGCAAAGACCCACCACGCCCATGCCCAGCCACTGCTCCAGCCAGCTGTTGTGGGCGTGGGCCGCTCGAAACCCGGCGATCTTGGTGATCCAGTAGACCGGCCCCCAGCCGGTCTTGTCATCCCAAACCGCGCCGTAGCCGTAGCCCAGCAAGGGGCGTTTGTGGATCTCATAAAGCACCCCCGCCCAGATGTTGGTGCGCCCGGTCAGGGTGGCGTCCTTGCCCAGAACCGCGAAGGCCACATCGGCGGCGAAGAAAATGAACGCCAGGACGGAAAAGATCGCCACCACCGCCCCGAAGCTGGAAATCACCCCCATGATCGGCCCACGCCGGGCCAGGGCGACAAAGCCGAATGCCGAAGCGCCGAGCATAAGGGATACGAGGGACGTCTTGGACGTCGACAAAAGCACCAGGGCCACGGCCAGGACCGCGAAGCCGCTCCAAAGCATGCGTCGCCGCGGCTCCATCGCCGCCGCCGCGGCGAACACCACGAAGCCGATCGTCATATAGCCGCCCATGGCGTTTTTTTCCGGCCACAGGCCGCGCCATGCGCCGGGAAAGATTGTCGCCATCCGACCAATGGAAGGAACCAAGGCGCCGGTCAGGAGCGACAGCACCGCCAAGACCGCGAAGCAGATCGCCAGTATCTCGGTCATTTGGCTCCATCTATATCGCGCGCCAAGGACCACGCCGCCCAGGGTGGTGAACAGGATCGCGATGGCGCGTCGCCCGGTCTGTTCCGGCGCGACCGACCAAAGGATAGACAAGCCTGCGATAGACAGGATCAGCAGGAGCGCCGGCTGGCGGATGATCGCCCGGACGGTGTCCCTGAATGTCAGGCCAATGACGAGGAGGGCCGCTCCATAGGCAGGGAAGAACGCGTCCCTCAACAGGCCCGACGTATTGTCATCGGCCGCGTCACCGAAGATCGGCGTGACCCACCCTTGACTGTAAATCAGCAACATCAACAGGCAGAGGGCGAACACCAACGCGTCCACCGCCTTCAGGCGCGGCTCCGGACAGCTCTGATAGTTATCCCAAGGCGCGCCGGCGAAAGTCACGGCAGGATCACCTTGCGGACCTTCGGCGCCTCCGCCCGAGTGCGGTTGAACACGACGCCGGCGCAGCGACCGCCGGCTGCGATAATGGAATCCTTCAGCGCGGCGGCGCGCTCCACATCGCCCTTGTCCGCGGCCACCACCAGCACCGTGACGTCGGCGAAAGGCGCCACGATCAGACCAGCTTGGGAGGCGGACGCCGCCGGAGCATCGATCACCACCAGATCGGCGTGCTTGCGCAAGGCCGACCAATAGGCGTTGGACGGAACCACCTGCACGGTCTGACCGGGCCGCATGAGCTCGCGGCGAAAACGCGTCACCCACAGACGGCGGTTCGCCACGCGATGGCCCGCCAGATAGCGCCCCGCTGGCCAGGCCCGCCCGTCGGCGCCGCGCATGACCGGCCGGACGGTGAAAAACGCCGATCCATCAGGGGAACCCGCCGCTTCGCGTCCTAGGGGGCCATAGCGCGTGCGCTCCTCCACCAAGGCGCGCACCTGGGTGCAGGCCGGAACGCCCAATTCCACCAGCCATACGTTGCGCTTGACCCGCTCGGCGGCGAAAGCGGCAAATTCCCGGGCGATGGTGGACACGCCCTCGCCGGGCTCGGCCGAGACAAACGCGATCACGCGCCCATAGCCCGGAATCGGCGGGCCGAGGGACGTCCAAAGTTGCGCCATCTCGGACGCGAGATCCACCATTCGTCGAATCGCCGGTTTCGGGTGAGCAAAGCCTAGAGCGGATTAGGGGTGGTGGGAATCGAAGGCGAATTTACGGCTTGCGTCGCGGGCGCCGCGCCTCGCGCCGTCGCCGGGGCTTTCCGCCATGCTTTAGCCCTGATAGGGCGGTCAAAGGGCTGGACGATCGCCCGTTGCAAGGCCGCGCCATGACCGCACCGCGTACAACCGTCATTCTGCTGGCCTGCCTGGCCTTGGCGGCGTGCGCCGATGATTCAGATAAGCCGGAGCGCCCCAGCAATCGGCCGGACCGGCCCAGGCCCACGATCTTCCTCAGCCCCGCGGGACAGCCGTTTCACGCGGGCGCCGGCCAGCCCTATCCGGTGGCGCAATGGTTCGCCCAGACGGACACCAATCACGACGGACGCATCACCCGCGAGGAGTTCCGCGCCGATTTCGAAGCCTTTTTCAATACGCTGGACGTGAACCAGGACGGCGTGATCGATAGCTTTGAGCTTGATGACTACGAGCAAAAAGTCGCGCCGGAGATCCTGTCGGTGCTTGAACGGCCCCAGGTGGAAGCCCCCTCCGCATCCCCCTCAGCCCCTTCAGGCGACGGTCCCATCGAAGTCCCGGGCGCCGGACGTCGGCGGCGTGGCGGCGCGGAAGGCGGCGCTGACGGCCAGGGCGGCCAAGGTCGCGCGGGCAATTCAACCACGCGGCTGAGCGTACTGGGCGCCGCCGCCTACAGCCTTTTCCCGGAGCCGGAGCCGGTCGCCAGCGCGGACACTGATTTCGACGGCAAGATCACTAGGTCCGAATTCCTGGCGGCCGCCGATCGGAGATTCGATCAGCTGGACGCCAAGAAGCTGGGCTATCTCAGCTTGGATAACCTGCCCCGTACGCCGGATCAGATCGCCATCGAGGGCAAAAAGCCCAAGGCGCCATGACCTGGACTCAACGGCTCTGCGTCTTGAACTGTGCCGTCGCCAATACGGGCAGGTCCAATACGCGGGACGCGGATGACGGGTTGCTCACGCCGGGGCGACTGAACACCCGCAACATCCCGGCGCATAGAGCGGTGAACAGAGCGAACAGCACCGACAGGATTAGAACTGGACGCCTCAGGCTCTTCCCGTGGATATCAGCAACCGCCGGCTCGACCACGCGAATGTTGTCGTTGCTCTTCTGCGCGATGGCCTGTTCGGCCTGGTCTTCCTCGGCCTTGGACGCCAAGCTCTTGACGTTGTCCGACAGCACGTCGCGATCACGCATCAGCTCGCGATAACGCGGCTCCAGCGCCGACAGGCGCAATTGCTGGTCGTTGACGTCCTTGACCTGCGCCGACAGCGCCGCCGCGCGCTGGCGCAGGGAAGCCGCCTCCGCGGTTAATTGCAGCTTCTCGGTCTCGACCGCCTGAAACAGGGGATTGGGCCCGCTGCGTTGCGCGCCGGGGCTGCTGGCCTGACCGCCCGAAATCATCGCCTGGAGTTGCGCGATCTTGCGATCGGCCTCCTTCACCGGCTCAGAATCGGGCTTGTAGCGGCTCAGCAGGTCCTCGCGGTCCAGCTTCAACTGCAGCAGCTTGTCATTCGGTGCGGCATTGGTGTCGTGATACATGCCGATCTCGGGCGCCACTGACGCCGCCTGATGGTCCACCTCGCCTAACCGGCCGCCGATCTCGCTCAGCCGCGCCTGAACCCTGAAACTCTCGTCCACCAGCGAAGCCCGCAGGGTGGACAAGGACGTCTTCTCGGAATCGAAGTCTCCCAACTGATTATCGCTCATGAAAGTCTGCAGGGCGTTATCGGCCGCCGCCAACCTTTGCTCGAGGACCCCGCGCTGTTCGGCCGTCGCAGGCTGAGCGCCGTCGATCAGCACCGACTTTCGGTAACTGATGTAGGTCTCCACGATCTTCCCGAGGACCAGGGTCGCGGTGTCGGGATCACGGGCCGAATAGGTGAGGCGGATGATGGAATTGTCCGGGGCGCTCTCCACCTTGAGCGCTTGCCCCATATCGGCGACCACTTGCGCGGTGATCATGGCCCGCTGATCGGGTCCGGCGGCGGCGAACTTGCTCGCCAAGGACGGCTCAATGCTCCCGACGCCCAGCGCCTCCACCACCTTCTGGTGCAGGCCCGCGCTGCCGAGTATCTCCACTTCCGACTGGATTACCTGGTCGGTGCTGGGCAGAGCGCCGCGCGCCGCGTCCCCTACTCTCGGCTCATAAACATATTCCTGGCCGAGCCGCACCAGCAGGCTGGAATGGGCCGGATAGCTGGTCTTCAAGGCGAAGGCCACGGCCACGCCCAAGGCAAGCACCACCAGAAAAACAGCCAGCATGAGCCCACGCTCGCGCCACAGGGCGCTCAAGAATTCCTCGGCGCTGTAAGGCCCACGCGCCGAGCCGCCGCCGGACGCGAACGCCGGCGCGTTGGGCCTTTCAGTCCAGGCGCTGGGAGCGATCATGGAATCGAGGAAACTCCTTATGACCGCAACCTGGGGCCGAGGCTGTTAACGTCCAGTAACCATAATCAATGTCTGGCGCGCCGAATGGCCCACAGCTCGGCTTTGACTTGCGTCATTGGAATTCAGAGTCCAGACAAGGACAGTCCGCCAAGGCCCGGACGGTCGCGATCGACCGTGATTGAGCCTCGACAGTCCAGGGGGGAGCCGAGTGATCCAGGCGCCGCAACGGCGAATGTTCTATACGATTGACGGCCTGCGCGGCCTGGCCGCGCTGCTCGTCGTGACCCGCCACATCATCCCGCTTCACGCCGGCCAGCTTACAACCGCGTCCAGCTATCTGGCGGTCGAGCTGTTCTTTCTGTTCAGCGGCTTCGTCATCGCCCACGCCTATGATCGTCGTTTCGCCGAGGGGCTTGGCTTTTGGGCGTTCGCCAAGGTCCGAATTCTCCGGCTCTATCCGCTGTACCTGCTGGCCTTCGCCATCGCCGTCCTGACCGTGCCGGCCGCGCGCCTCGCCGGGCTGAAGACCTGGCCGCTGGATCCGGCGGTGATCATACCGGGACTTCTGATGCTGCCGACCTTCGCGCGCGGCGCCTACGGCTTGGTCTACCCGTTCAACAATCCCTCCTGGACCTTGTTTTTCGAACTGACCGCCAACGCCGCCTACGCCCTGATCTGGCGCTGGCTTAACAATCTGGCCCTAGCGGTGGTGATCGCCGCCTCCGCCTTGGGCCTGGCCTACACGGCGCTGCATTTCGGCAGCCTGGACGTGGGGTTCAGCAAGACGCAGTTCGTGGGCGGCTTTGGTCGGGTGTTCTTCTCCTTCTTCGCGGGCGTGGGCGTCTATCGCCTGCAGCTGGCTAGGCCCTGCCCGCTGAAGATCAGTCCGTGGCTGCTGCTGGCCGGTTGTTTCGTGCTGTTGATCGCTTGGCCGCACCGCGGGCCCGAGCGCACGGCCTACGACATAGCCTGCGCCCTCGTCGTTTTTCCGGTGTTCGCCTACCTGTCGACGGCGGTCGAGCCCGGACCGTTCGGGCAGCGCCTGTTCGCGCTCGGCGGCGGCGTGTCCTACCCCCTTTATCTGCTGCACTCTCCCCTGGGGGGCGTCCTCAACCAGTTCTTCCTGATCTATGGCCGGCCCAAGGGTTCGGCGATCTTGGGCGTCAGCTTCATCGCCTGCGCCGCGGTGTTCGCCTGGCTGGCCGAGCGCTATTTCGACCGGCCGGTGCGGGGCTGGCTGACCAGCCTCGGCAAGCCCAAGGTCGCGCGGGCGCGTTAACCGCCCGTTACCCAATTTTGTTAACACTTGGCGGACGTTCGTTTGTCCAAGGTCGCCCATGCCGTCGCCTGCACCGCCGCGGATTTTGACCGCAATGCTCGCCTTGAGCGCAGCCCTTGCTCTGTCCGGCTGCCTGGGTCCGTCCACCGAGCCCTTCACGCCCGCGCCCAAACCCACGGCCGGCTTTCCCAATATCGGCTACGCTACCTGGAGCGACGACGAACCGGACTACCGCTTCTATCCAGGCGACCAGATCGAATTGCGGGTGCCCTCCGCGCCCGAACTGAACAAGACTTTGGTGGTCCAGCCCGACGGCCGGGTTAGCGCGCCCCTCGTCGGACCGATCATGGTGGCTGACCGTTCAACCCAGCAGGTTGAGGACTCTCTCAGCCAAGCCTACGCTAGTCAGCTCATCCATCCGCAGGTCGAGGTCACCCTGACCGCGGCCACGCCGCTGAAGGTGTTCGTGGGCGGTGAAGTGGACAAGCCGGGCGTCTACGACATGCCCGGACCGATCGACGCCCTGCAGGCGATCATCGAGGCTGGCGGCTTCAAGACCAGCGCCCAGAGAAGCAAGGTCGTGCTTATTCGCCGCGGACTGGGCGGCCAGGCTATGATGCGGGTGGTGGATCTGCGCCAGGGGGCGATCGACCCTTCGCGCGTTGACGTCGCGCCGCTGCGGCGCTTCGATATCGTCTATGTGCCGCGCACCTCGATTGCCGAGGTGGGCATCTGGATGCAGCAATATCTGCGAGACGCCTCTCCGGTGCAGTTCAGCTACGCCTTCTACAAACCGTTCTAATTCGGCCGGCTGACTTAGCCGTGGGCGAGCCACTCTCGCGCGGCGCGCTGGGCTTCGGCCACTTCATTCTGATCCATTTCGCGGCTGAGCTCGCGGCGATAGATCTTGCCTTCTTCCGACCCGCGCATGGCGGCCAGATTGAACAGCATGTGCGCGGAGACATAGTCGAGCGGCGCGCCGCCTTGACCGGTGGAATAGAGCAATCCCATGCGGAACAGTTCGTCCCCCGAGCAGCCCGGCGTCGGCAGGGGCAGCCCGCCCGTCGCCTCGGTGTGCGTATAAGCCTGCATCGTCTTCCCTTTCGGACCTTCCGGCGCATTCGACGCCAGCATCTGAAATGGAAGTAACACTTCCCCGCGTGAAAATAGAGTTAAGCGGGAAAAACCACGATTTTTCAACAACTGTAAATAACGAGTCGTGCCCATTACCAAGTGATAAAGATGGGGTTTACTTGTCGTTTACATGAGTTTCGCAAAGCTTTCGCGAGCGTTGAAATCCGGCCTCTATTTGCGGGCGCGCTGAGTGAACAGCAGGTCGCGGGCCTTGTCCGCCTCGGCGCCGACCCCGGCCAGATTAGTGGTCGTTGCGCGAACATTGTCGCCATCAGCGACCGCCTTGATCGCGGCCGGGCGCGCGCCAATGCGGGCGCGCCAGGCGTTGGCGTGCGGGAACTCCTCCGGGTCCACGCCATGGCTTTCCGGTGCACGCATCCACGGCCAGCAGGCCATGTCGGCGATGGAATAATCGCCCGCCACGAAGTCACGATCAGCCAAGCGCTTGTCGATCACGCCCCACAGCCGATGCACCTCGTTGGTATAGCGATTGACGCCGTAGGCGATCATCCGTTGGTCCTTCAGAAAGCTCGGTCCGTATGACCGGAAGTGGTTGGCCTGGCCGGCCATGGGGCCCAGGCCGCCGACCTGCCAGAATAGCCACTGCTCCACATCCGCCTGCGCCCGCGCATCCGTGCCGCCGAACCGCCCTGACTTGCGGGCGAGATACTGTAGGATGGCGCCGGACTCGAACACCGAGATTGGCTGACCGTCCGGCCCCTCCGGATCAAGAATCGCCGGAATCCGGTTGTTGGGCGAAAGGGCCAGGAACTCAGGACTGAACTGCTCGCCCTTGCCGATGTTCACCGGAACGATCGTGTAGGGCATCCCCATCTCCTCCAAGGCCAGGGAAATCTTGATGCCGTTGGGGGTGGGCCAATAGTGCAGTTCAATGGGCTGGGTCATGACTTGGCTTCCACGCTGTGCTTTTGGCTAAATGGCGCGCGCGCCCGTTGCGAGCAAGCATCTTGACGAGACTCCTTCCGGCAAAGGACAAGGGGGCATGAGCGATGCATCCGTCACCATCTTCCATAACCCCGCCTGCACCACCTCGCGCAACGTGCTGGCCGCCATTCGCGCGGCGGGCATCGAGCCCAATGTGGTGGAGTACCTGAAGGAAGGCTGGACCAAGCCCCAGCTCAAGGACCTTCTGTCCAAGCTCGGCCTGTCGGCGCGGGACGTCATGCGCATCCGCGGCACGCCGGCGGAAGAATTGAAGCTGACCGACCGCAAAACCACCGAGGACGAGATCATCGACGCCATGGTCGGCCATCCCATCCTGGTGGAACGCCCCATCGTCCTGACCCCAAAGGGCGCGGTCCTGGCCCGACCGCCCGAGAAGATCGAGGAAATACTGTAAAAACGTCATCCTTGGCCAACGAGCGAAGCGAGGCCGAGCCGAGGACCCAGCAGCGCCAAGCGGTCAGCATGCTTGGGTCGCCCGATCAAGTCGGGCGATGACGTCTGAAATTAGCCCAGCTTCGACCGCAATATCTCATTGACCGCGGCGGGATTGGCCTTGCCTCCGGTTTCCTTCATCACCTGACCGACGAACCAGCCAATAGCCTGGGGCTTTTCCTTGACCGCAGCGGCCTTGTCGGGATTGGCGGCGATCAAGGCGTCGATCACCGCCTCGATGGCGCCGGTGTCGGTCACCTGCACCAGGCCATGCTTGTCGACCACCTCTTGAGGCGTCCCCTCGCCCGCCCACATGCGATCGAACACTTCCTTGGCGATTTTGGATGAGATCACGCCCGTCTCGATCAGTTCGACAAGGCCTGCGATGTCTTCCGGCGGGATCGGGCTATTCTCGATGTCCTGGCCTGACTTGGCCAGCCGCGCGAGCAACTCATTGGTGGTCCAGTTGGCCACCAGCTTGGCGTCGCGGCCCTGAGCGGCTCGCTCGAAGAAGCCCGCCCGTTCGCCCTCGATCACCAGCACCCCGGCGTCGTAGGGCGACAGCCCGTACTGGCTCTGCAGTCGCGCCTTCTTGTCATCGGGCAATTCGGGCAGGCTGGCCTTGATCTGCTCGACCCAAGCCGCGTCCAGCTCCAGCGGCAGCAGGTCCGGATCGGGGAAATAGCGATAATCCTGCGCGTCCTCCTTGGAGCGCATGGAGCGCGTTTCCATCTTGCCGGGATCGAACAGGCGCGTCTCCTGGGTGATCGAGCCCCCCTCTTCAAGAACTTCAATCTGCCGGCGCGCCTCGTACTCGATGGCCTGCTGGATGTAGCGGTAGGAATTGACGTTCTTGATCTCGCAGCGGGTCCCCAACCCCTCGCCGGGACGGCGCACAGAGACGTTTACGTCCGCGCGCAGGTTGCCCTTTTCCAGGTCACCGTCACAGGTGCCCAGATAGCGCACGATGGTCCGCACCTTCTTGACGTAAGCCGCGGCCTCTTCCGAAGAGCGGATGTCGGGCCGCGACACGATCTCCATCAGGGCCGTGCCCGCGCGGTTCAGGTCCACGTAGGTCGCGTTGGGGTCGATGTCGTGGATCGACTTGCCCGCGTCCTGCTCCAGGTGCAGCCGCTCGATACGCACGGTGAAGCTGGAGCCGTCGTCGCGCTCCACCAGAACCTCGCCCTCGCCCACGATGGGGTCCTTGAACTGGCTGATCTGATAGCCCTGCGGCAGGTCTGGATAGAAGTAGTTCTTGCGGTCGAAGCGGGACCATGGATTGATCTGCGCCTTGAGGCCCAGGCCCGTCTTCACCGCCTGCTCCACGCAGTGCCGGTTGATCACCGGCAGCATGCCGGGCATGGCCGCGTCCACCAGCGACACCTGCTCGTTCGGGCCGGCGCCAAAGCCCACCGCCGCCCCGGAGAATAGCTTGGAGTTGGACGCGACCTGGGCATGGATCTCCAGCCCCATCACCAGCTCCCACGGCCCGCTGCGGCCTTGGATGAACTTCTTGGGATCAGCGGGGACGACGTCGAGTATGTCTGACATGACTGCTCCCTCCTACCCCCGCCACCAAGCCCGAGGCTTGGCCCTGAAATCCGCCGCCTTCTCCAGCGCCCCCGCCACCGAAAACAGCGTCCCCTCCTCCAGCGGCCGGCCGATCAGTTGCAGGCCCAGCGGCAGGCCCTGGCTGTCCAGGCCCGCGGGCAGGGACATGGCCGGCAGCCCCGCGAGGTTGGCCGTCACGGTGAAGACGTCGTTCAGGTACATGGTCACCGGGTCCATCGTGTCCTTGGCCCCCAGGGCGAAGGCCGACGATGGAGTGGTGGGGGTCAGCAGGGCGTCGACCGTCTCGAACGCCTTGGCGAAGTCGTCGGCGATCCGACGGCGCACCTTCTGCGCCTTCAGATAATAGGCGTCGTAGTAGCCGGCCGACAGCACATAGGCGCCGATCAGGATGCGCCGCTGCACCTCCTCGCCGAAACCCTCCGCCCGGGTCAGTTCATAGACATCGGTCAGGGTCTTGCCCTCGGCGCGGATGCCGTAGCGCATGCCGTCGTAGCGGGCGAGGTTGGACGACGCCTCCGCCGGCGCCACGATGTAATAGGTTGGCAGGGCGTATTTCGTATGGGGCAGGGAAACCGGCATGATTTCGCACCCTGCGTCCTTCAGCCAGGCGACGCCCTGGTCCCACAGGGCCTGGATCTCGGCGGGCATGCCGGGCGCGCTGTATTCCGCCGGCACGCCGATGCGCAGGCCCTTTACCGACCTGCCCACGAAACTCGGGAAATTAGGCACCTCCACCGGCAGACTGGTGGAATCCTTAGGATCGTGGCCGCTCATTGACCGGAGCAGGATAGCGGCGTCTTCCACCGTCTTGGCGATCGGCCCAGCCTGATCCAGCGACGAAGCGAACGCCACGATCCCCCAGCGCGAGCAGCGGCCGTAGGTCGGCTTGATGCCCACCGTGCCGGTGAAGGCCGCCGGCTGGCGGATCGAGCCGCCCGTGTCGGTGCCCGTGGCGCCCAGGCAAAGGTCCGCCGCCACCGCCGCGGCCGAACCGCCCGATGAGCCGCCCGGCGTCAGCGTCTGGTTGGAGCCTGCCGCGCGCCAGGGATTGGCCACCGGCCCGAAGGCCGAGGTCTCGTTGGACGAACCCATGGCGAATTCGTCCAGGTTCAGCTTGCCCAGCATCACCGCCCCGTCGCGCCACAGCTGGGTGGTGACGGTGGACTCGTAGGTCGGCTTGAAATCGCCCAGGATCTTGGAGCAGGCGGTGGTGCGAACGCCCTCGGTGCAAAAAAGGTCTTTGATCCCAAGCGGAACGCCTTCCAGGGGTCCGGCCGCGCCCGAGGCGATACGCGCGTCCGCCGCCCTGGCCATGCTCAGCGCCTTATCCGGCGTTTCCAGAACATAGGCGTTCAGGGCGCGCCCGGACTCCATCGCCTGAATATGGGCCTGCGTCAGCTCCAGCGAGGAGAATCGTTTGGCTTTCAGCCCCTCGACGGCCGCCTCTAGGGTCAGTGAGGTCAGATCGGACATGCCTACTCGACCACCTTGGGCACGACGAAGAAATTGTCTCGGGCGAGCGGCGCGTTGGCCAGCACCTTGGCCGGATCGCCGCCTTCGGTGACCACATCCTCGCGCATCGGCAACTTGACATGGACCGCCGAGGTCATGGGCTCTACACCCTCCACGTCCACTTCGCCCAACTGTTCGATCCAGTTGATGATGGCAGAAAGCTCCTGCGCCAAGGGCTCCAGTCGCTCTTCGGGCGCGCGCAGGCGGGCGAGCCTGGCGACCTTGCGCACCGTCGCCGCGTCGATGGCCATGAGCCGCTCCTCGATCTTGAGACTGGGCGTGGGTTAGCGGCCAAGGCGAGCCGGCGCAAGGGCTCCGCCCAAAAACCCTCGCCCCCGTGGAAGGTGGGGCAGAGGGTTTGCCTCACCTCACCCCCAGCACCCTTCCCGGCATCCCCGCCGCATCGAAGTAGGGCGTATCGCCGACCAATTGGTAGTTGAGTTGGGTGGCAAAGCCGTTGGCCGCCGGCGGCGAGCGCACGGTCTTGGCTTCAAACCTCGGCGGAATGCCGTCCTTCAGGCTTTCGGCGATCACGCGGCCCACGAGCTTGCCGTGCGGAGCGATCTTCAGGCCCAGGATCGCCGCCAGGGTCGGATTCAGGTCGGCGTTGGACACCGGAGCGGCGTCCACGAAGCCGGCCTTGAAGTCCGGGCCAACAGCGGCCATGAAATTGTGGGTGTCGCCCCGTCCGAAGCTGCCGTGAATGCCCTGCCCTTGCTGGAAGTCGCTATCGGCCACCTCGATCTGGCAGGTATCAGACCTGGCGCAGTTTCCGGCGTAGGTGCGGAAACTGACCACGATGTCGGGCTGTGGCGTGCGAGCGGAGCCATCCAGGCCCACCCGGCTCATGGGCAGGGTTCCCGCGATCGGCCCGAGCGAGTCCTTGACGAACAGCCCGGCCGTATAGTCCTCACTAATCAGTATACTGATGATCTGCCTGGCCAAGGCCTTTGCGCCCGGTTTGGACAGGTAGATCATGTCGCTGCCGCCGTTAGCGGCGACGACAACATCCGGATGATTGGGATCGGGCCCAAGCAGGGCGTTGCCGCCCTTGGGGTGAAAGCCCTCGCTGAATACGACGGGCAGACCCAACGCCGAGGACACGGGCAGGTTCAGCGCCAGCCCCAGGTCGGTGGCCAGAAAGCCGCTCGGCAAAAAGCCGCGCGGCACGTCGGTGTAGGTCATCCTGGCCGCGGCGCTGGTGCGGCTCTGCTTGGAGATCGTGGAAAAGCCGTGGTCGGCGGTCACCACCACGTCGGTGGTCTTGTCCAGACCCAGGCGCTTCAGCGCCGCCCTCAGCCGGCCCAGATCGCTCGACGCGTTGCGGATCGCCGCCATCGTCGTGGGGCCGTTGATGCCGGGGGTCAGGCTATTGAGGCTGTCGCCCTGATTATGCTGGGTGCCGTCCGGGTCGCGCGACCAGAACACCAGCACGAACGGCCGTTGCGCCGCCTTGAAGCGCGGCAAGATCACCTCGGTGGCGACCTTGGCGAACCAGTCCTGTTGCTCCACGTTGGCGACGTGCACGCCAGGCATGTTGTAGGCTCCTGGATCACTGTTCAGCCCCCGGTCCGGCGCCGTGGTTGGCAGACCTAGAGCCTTGATCG
>Ga0302320_10007456_pt1 | contig 24096 bp, 18 predicted proteins | sample Bog_T0_3_FD_202130 | JGI IMG/M metagenome (GOLD analysis project Ga0302320, IMG submission 202130) | Peat permafrost microbial communities from Stordalen Mire near Abisko, Sweden - Bog_T0_3 | ecosystem: Environmental > Terrestrial > Soil > Wetlands > Peat | place: Sweden: Abisko, Stordalen Mire...
GAAGGCGTCGAGGACATTCCCGAGCCGGTGCTGAGCGCGGGCATTCCCTGGGCTTGGGAAACCTTCCCGGACTACATGGCGTGGCTGGCCAAACGGAATTTCGACGTCGACATCGGCGCGCAATTGCCGCACGCAGCCCTTCGCGTCTACGTCATGGGCGAACGCGGCGCCAACCGCGACCCGTCGACCGCCGAGGACAACAAGGCGATGGCGGCGCTCGCGGGCGACGCGGTGCGCGCCGGCGCGCTCGGCTTTTCGACCTCGCGCACCCTGAACCACCGTACTTCCACCGGCGACTTCACCCCGACGTTGAAGGCCGGCGAGGACGAGCTGACCGCGATCGCCGGCGCCATGCATGGCGCCGGTCGCAGCGTGCTGCAATTCGTGCTGGATCTGTCGACCATCAACGAAGACCTGCCGATGATGCTGCGAGTGGCGGAGAAGACCGGGATTCCGGTCTCGTTCTCGATCACGCAGAACGACAAGGCCCCGCAGCGCTGGCGCAAGACGCTGGATATCATCGGCGATGCCTCGGCGCGGGGCCTGTCGATCACGGCCCAGATCGCCGCCCGCCCGGTCGGGCTGATGCTCGGCCTCGAACTGTCGCGCAACCCGTTCCAGACCCATCCGAGCTACCAGGCGATCGCGCATTTGCCGCTGGCGGAGCGGCTAAAGTGGCTGCGTCAGCCACAGACGCGGGCGGCGATCCTGAGTGAACACGCCACCGCCACCGACGATCCGCTGTTCTTCCGCCCGGAATACGACAAGATGTATCTGCTCGGCAATCCGCCCGACTATGAACAGCCGCCGGAAAATGCGCTCGGCGCGCGTGCCCGCCGCGAAGGCCGGCAGGCGGAGGAATTGGCCTATGACGCGATGCTGACCGATGACGGCCGCGGCATGCTCTACGTGCCGTTCCTCAATTATTCCGACGGCAATCTCGACGCGACCCGTGAAATGTTAAGCAATCCGCATTCGGTGCCGGGGCTCTCCGACGGCGGCGCTCATTGCGGCATCATCTGCGACGCCTCTTTCCCGACCTATCTCTTGACGCACTGGACGCGCGACCGCAGCCGCGGCGAAAAACTCTCGATCCCCTTCGTGGTGGCGGCGCAGTCGCGCAGGACCGCATTGTCGGTCGGCCTCACCGATCGCGGCGTGATCGCGCCGGGCTACAAGGCCGATATCAACGTCATCGACTATGACCGGCTGCACCTGCATCCGCCGAAGGTGCATTACGACCTCCCGGTCGGCGGCCGTCGCCTGCTGCAGCAGGTCGACGGCTATGACGCCACCATCGTCTCCGGCGTGGTGACGCAGCGCGGCGGCGCGGCCACCGGCGCCCATCCGGGGCGGTTGATACATTGCGCGCCGGGGAGTTTGCATTAGGCGACTGCAAACTCGATGTCGTCCCGGCGAACGCCGGGACCCATAACCACCGATCAGAATTTTGCGACGGGTTGGAGCACCAGCAACGCTAACCACGGACATTTGTGGTTATGGGTCCCGGCTCGGAGGCCGGGACGACGGTGTCACGCAAACTTCGGCTGAACCGCCCGCGCCAAGAGGCGCGCGCGCTCGGTGTTGGGCCACAGCAGAGCAAGCCCGAGCAGCCCGGACACGATCATGATCACGCCGTTGATGATGTAGCCGGTCATATAGCCCTCGACCAGACTGCCGGCGTTCTGGATCACCCTGCCCATCGTCGCGGGGCCGACAACGCCGGCCAGCGTGTAGATCGCGCCGTAGATCGCAAGCACGGCACCACGCTGCGATACCGGCGTGAACTCGCCGAGCATCGGCGGACAGACCACATAGATCGATCCGCAAAGCGCGGATCCGATCACCAGAAACGCGATCCGCAGGACCCCATTATCGAATTGCGGCAAAAGCGCCAGAATCAATCCGCCGGCAATCAACGGCACCGAACCCAGCACGCCGCGCGCGCTGCGGCTGGAGACGCCGCGCGCCATCAGCGCCTGCGAGACCCACCCCGTGAGCAGCACGACGGTGGCACCCAGCACCCAGGGCAGGATCGAGATCCAGCCGGCGTCTCGCTGCGAATAACCCAGGCCCTCGACGATGAAAGGCGTCAGCCAGGTGAGACCGACCGACAGCACCCAATAGGCGCCGGAAGTCGCGGCACAGCATCCGATGAAGGTCCACGAGGTCAGGAGCTGGAAATAGGGGACGCGCGGCTCCGCTTTGGCCTCGGCCACGGTTTGAACCAGCGGACCTTCCTTGCCCAGCCAAAACCAGGCTGCGACCCACATCAGGCCGACCACGCCGAGCGCGCCGAAGGCATAATGCCAGCTGTAATTGATGACGATCCAGTTCAGCGCCGGCAGCGCCAGGATCACGCCGAACGCCGATCCCTGCGACAGGATGGCGGTGGGCAGCGCCCGCTTCTCGTCGGGAAACCATTTGTAGACCGCGTGAAACGCCACCGAAGCCGCCGGCCCCTCGCCGGCGCCGAGGATGACGCGGCAAATCAACAGCGTCGTAAAGCTGACCGTGCCCAGCATCGGAAACTGCGCCAGCGCCCATACCGCCGCCAGAACGATCAGCACCCAGCGCGTGGCGACGCGGTTGACGATGAAGCCGACAATGATGGCCGAGATCGAAAACAGGAAGAAGAACGAGGAGCCGAGCAGGCCGAATTGTTCCGGCTCGAGTTTCAGCTCGGTCTTGATCGGCACCCCGGCAAGCCCGACCACGACCTTGTCGGCGAAGTTGACCAGCATGAACAGAAACAGCAGAAAGGTAATCTTCCAGGCGCCCTTGGGCGTCGGTTGGGTGGTCATGTGCGCTCCCTGCATCGCATTCGGCTGGCCTTGTCGGTCGGCCTCGCGGCGATGCTACCTGCGGGGTGTCGGGAAATGCAACCGCGTATTTTCAGGACCCGCGTGCGCTGCAAACCCGACCGTCCCCGCACGGTGCCGCCTGACGCTGTTTTGCAAGCGCGCTGCAACCCCATCACGATCGCGTCGCCGCCACGATTGAGACCGTGATCTCCAGAGCCAGCCTTGATATGTTGCCACCCTCAAAGAGGTGTTCAACAATGACCCTGTCCAGCCGTCGCCCCGCGCATGCCATTGCCGCGCTTGCCGCACTTTCGATGCTCGCGGCGTGGAGCACACCAATTGCGGCGGCGCAGAACGCCATGACGCCGGATTATGAAGCCATCGTTGCCGCGCCCGACCGCAGCGAGGGCGACCGGCAGGCCGATGCGCGCCGGCAGCCCGCCAAACTGCTCGCCTTTGCCGGCGTCAAGACCGGCATGAAGGTGCTGGATATGGAAGCCAACGCCGGCTACAGCACCGAACTGCTGGCGCGCGCGGTCGGCCCCGATGGCGTGGTGTACGCGCAGGATTCGGCCGCCATCATCGAGCGCTTCGTCAAGGACAAGTTCGAACTCCGCGCCCAAAAGCCCGCGATGAAAAACGTCGTGCATGTCATCCGGAATTTCGACGATCCGATTCCGCCCGATGTCAGCGGGCTCGACCTGATCACGTTTTTCTTTGCCTACCACGACATCACCTACATGGAGGTCGATCGCGCCGCGATGAACAAGAAGATGTTCGCGGCGCTCAAGCCCGGCGGCATCCTGGTCATCGCCGACCATTCGGCGCGCGCCGGCGACGGCACCACTGTGGCAAAGACGCTGCATCGCATTGAGGAAAGCACGCTGCGCCGGGAAGTCGAAGCCGCCGGCTTCAGGCTCGCCGCCGAGGGCGATTTCCTGCGCAATCCCGCAGATCCGCGCGACGCGGCGGTGTTCCGTCCGGCGGTCCCGGTCGACGAGTTCGTGCTCCGGTATCAGAAACCGCAGTGAGTCGGCGCATCCACCGGACATGGCAACCGACAAACAGACCGTGCTGACGGTTCGCAACCTGACCAAGAGCTATCGCGCCGCCGGCGAAGAGGTGGCGGTGCTCCGCGGCGTCAACCTCGAGATCGCGGCCGGCGAACGCGTCGCGCTATCAGGCGAATCCGGCAGTGGCAAGAGCACGCTGCTGCACCTGATTGCCGGGCTGGACGCGGCTGACGGCGGCGAGATCCGGCTCGCCGACATATCGGTGTCTGATCTCGACGATGCCGGCCGGGCGGCGTTGCGGCGCGACCGGCTCGGCCTGGTGTTTCAGCAATTCAACCTGATCCCGAGCCTCGATGTCGAAGACAATCTCAGATTCCAGTCCCGCATCGCCGGCCGCCACGATGCGGCGTGGCATGCCGAACTGGTGGAGCGGCTAGGGCTCGGCGGTTTGCTCAGGCGCTATCCCGAGCAATTGTCCGGCGGCCAGCAGCAGCGGGTCGCGATCGGCCGCGCGCTGGCGATCAAACCATTGCTGCTGCTGGCCGACGAGCCGACCGGCAATCTCGATGAGGCAACGGCGGACGAGGTTCTGGCGCTGACGCGCGATCTGGTGGCCCGAACCGGCTGCGGCTTTCTGATGGTAACGCACTCTTCGCGACTGGCGCTGACGCTCGACCGCCAGATCCATCTTGGCTCAGGGTTGATCGCATGAGCCGCATGGTCTGGACGCTTGCGGTTCTCTTAAGCCACTGGCGGCGGCATCCGATGCAGCTCGCGACCTTGTTGATCGGGTTGATTTCAGCGACCGCGCTGTGGAGCGGCGTGCAGGCGCTCAATCAGCAGGCGCGAACCAGTTACGATCGCGCCGCCGCAACCTTCGGCGGCGCGCGAACGGCGATGCTGACTGCCCGCACCGGCGCGACATTCCCGCAGGCGCTGTTTGTCGACCTGCGCCGCGCCGGCTGGCCGGTATCGCCCGTGCTCGAGGGCCGGATGCAGATTCACGGACGCTCGATCCGGCTGCTCGGCATCGAGCCGGTGACCGTTCCCACCGAGGTCGGCAATGCGCCGGCAATCGGGCGCGCAGGTTTGCAGGCGTTCCTGACGCCACCAGGGGAAACGCTGGTGGCGCCCGAAATGCTCGGGGATCTCGATTTGCCGGAAGGCGCCACACCGATATCGAGCGACGGCACCGTGCTGCCGCCGCTGCGGGTGCAGGCGCAATTGGTCCCGGGCGTGCTGGTGGTGGATATCGGCATCGCGCAGCGACTGCTCAACATGCCGGATCAGGTGTCCCGGCTGCTGATCGGCAAGGCCAAGGGCCAGCGCGCCGCGCTTGAAAGCGTCGTTGGCGACAAGCTCCGCCTGATCGAGCCGGATGCGGAGAGCGATCTCGAACGCCTCACCGACAGTTTTCACCTCAACCTGACCGCGTTCGGGCTGTTGTCCTTTGTGGTCGGACTGTTCATCGTCAATTCCGCCATCGGCCTTGCCTTTGAGCAGCGCCTGCCGATGCTGCGCACCTTGCGCGCCTGCGGAGTTTCCGCCCGCATGCTGAACGCGGTGCTGCTGGTGGAACTGGTATCGCTGGCGCTGGTCGCGGGATTGGTCGGCTTGGTCTGCGGCTACCTGATCGCGGCCTCGCTATTGCCCGATGTCGCAGCTTCCTTGCGCGGGCTTTATGGCGCGCAGATTCCGGGCCAGCTGACGCTGAAGCGCGAATGGTGGATCGCCGGTCTCGGCATCAGCGTCGCCGGTGCGCTGGCGGCGGCGGCGGCGAGCCTCACCAAGGCGATCCGCCTTCCGGTGCTGGCTGCCGCACAACCCTATGCCTGGCGAGCGGCGCAGCACCGGTGGCTGCTTGTTCAGGGCGCGGTCGCGCTTGCGGTGTTTGCGCTCGCGGGATGGCTGTTGTGGTACGGCGATTCGCTGGTGTCGGGGTTTGCGGTGCTGGCGGCGTTGCTGCTCGGCGCGGCGCTGGGCCTGCCCGCGATTCTCGAAGGCGTGCTGGCGCTCGGCCAGCGCGCCGCCCGACGCCCGCTCGCGGTATGGTTCTGGGCCGACAGCCGTCAACAACTTTCCGGATTGTCGCTGGCGCTGATGGCGCTGTTGCTCGCGCTCGCTGTCAATGTCGGCGTCGGCACCATGGTGGAAACCTTCAGCCGGACCTTCGTCACCTGGCTCGACGGACGTCTGGCGGCCGACGTCTATTTGATCGCCTCCGACGATGCCCAGGCCGCCGAGATAAGGGCGTTTCTACATGCGCGTCCCGAGGTCAGTGCGGTCCTGCAGAGCGGCCGGGTCGAGGTGCAAATCGCGGGAATGCCGATCGAACTTCAGGGCCTGCCCGATCACGCCACCTACCGGGATCACTGGCCGATGCTGCAGCGCGCCCCCGACGTCTGGGACCGGCTTCGTGCCGGCGATACCGGCCTTGTCAGCGAACAATTGGCCCAACGTTTGAAGCTCGCGATCGGCGATTCCATCGATATCCCCGCGCCAGGTGGAAACTGGCCGATCGAGATTGTCGGCATCTACGCCGACTACGGCAATCCCAAGGGACAGATTGCCGTCAATATCGCCGCGCTGATCCGGCGCTTTCCGGCGATGCCGCAAACCCGGCTGGCACTGCGGGTCTGGCCCGCCGCGATTCCAACGCTGCTGTCGGATCTGCAGGGCAAGTTCGGGCTCGATGGCCGCAACCTGCTCGACCAGGCCGACGTGAAGGCGGAATCGACGCGGATCTTCAACCGGACCTTTGCGGTGACGGCGGCGCTGAACACCTTCACCCTTGGCGTCGCCGGTATCGCCCTGCTCACCAGCCTGCTGACGCTCGGCAATTCCCGGCTGCCGCAGCTGGCGCCGCTGTGGGCGCTCGGAATCACCCGGCGGCGGCTGGCGGCGATAGAATTATTAAAGACCATGTCGGTGGCCCTGATCACCACTTTGCTGGCGCTGCCGCTGGGATTGCTGGTGGCATGGTGCCTGATCGCGGTGGTCAATGTGAAGGCGTTCGGCTGGCGGCTGCCGTTCGATGTGTTCCCGCTGCAGCTGCTGCATCTTGTCGTGGTCGCCATGATCGCCGCGCTGTTGGCAGCGCTTCTCCCGGTCGTCAGACTGGCACGCATGCAACCGGCACGCCTGATCAAGATTTTCGCCGATGAGCGATAGCTTTCCGATATCGCGCCGCGCCTTCGCCGGCAGCGCGCTCGCGCTCGCGCTCGGCCACAGAGCCGCGCGGGCGCAGGGGTTTGCCGGGCTTGGCAAAAGCGGGGACGGATTCGCGAGTGTAATTCCGGGCAAGACGTTCACCTTTCCCGCGGATCACGGACCGCACCCCCAGTTTCGCATCGAATGGTGGTACGTGACCGCCAACCTCGTGGATTCGGCCGGCACAGCCTGCGGCGCGCAATGGACCCTGTTTCGCCAGGCGATGGCGCCGGGCGCCCCACAAGAAGGCTGGGCCAGCCAGCAGATCTGGATGGGCCACGCTGCCGTGACCCGCGCGGACGTTCACAGGTTCAGCGAAACCTTTGCACGCGGCGGCGTTGGCCAGGCTGGTGTAGAGCTAAAGCCGTTTCACGCCTGGATCGATTCATGGCAAATGCGCGGGGGTGACACGACCCGCGACGACACACTGGCGCCGCTCGAACTCAACGCATCCGGCGCCGATTTCGCTTACGCCCTGCGGCTCACTGCGGACCGGCCGCTGGTGTTGCAGGGCGACGCCGGTTACAGCCGAAAATCGGAACGCGGCCAGGCCTCGTATTATTTCAGCCAGCCGTTTTTCAAAGTGGCTGGCAATATCAGCATCGACGACAGGCCGGTCGAGGTCACCGGACAGGCCTGGATGGACCGGGAATGGAGTAGCCAGCCGCTGGCCTCCGACCAGACCGGCTGGGACTGGTTCTCGCTGCATCTGAACTCGGGCGAGAAACTGATGCTGTTCCGGCTGCGCCAGTCCGACGGCAACAATTACCGCTCGGCCACCTGGATCCTGCCGGACGGCAAGACCGAGCCAATCGCATCCGCCGACATCGAGATGACGCCGAAGACCACGATCGCGCTCGAAGGACACAAGATTGCCGTGACATGGCGGGTCGCGATCCCGCGCCTGGGGCTGGCGATCGAGGCTACCGCGCTGAATGCCAGGAGTTTTATGGCAACGAGCTTTCCCTACTGGGAAGGCCCGATCCATTTTGCCGGCAGCCATACAGGGGTAGGATATCTCGAGATGACCGGGTATTGAAAAGCACCGTCATTCCGGGATGCGCGAAGCGCAGACCCGGAATCTCGAGATTCCGGGTTCGCGCTTTGCGCGCCCCGGAATGACGATGAATAAGAATTCTGAAAAAGGGGGACCTCGCGATGTACCACTTCACGGCTCTCGTCACCTGCCTCGCCATCCTGTTTTACTTCTACGCCTCGCTTCGGGTCGGCAAAGCGCGCGTCGCCTTCGGCATCAGGCCGCCGGCGATAACAGGCAATCCCGATTTCGAGCGGATGTTTCGCGTGCACATGAACACGCTGGAATGGATGCCGATCTTCCTGCCGGTGCTCTGGCTGTTCGCGGTCTATATCAGCGATCCCGTTGCCGCCCTGCTCGGCCTGGTCTGGATCGGCGGCCGCATTCTCTACATGACCGGCTATTCGCAGGCCGCGGAAAAACGCAACACCGGCTTCGGCATCCAGGCACTGGCTGCGGCCGTTCTTTTATTCGGTTCGGTCGGCGCCATCGTCTGGCGGCTCGTTCATGGGTAAAGATGATGCGTCTGCCCGCAAAAATCCATCAATAACGCCCGATCGATAACCCTCGGCAGGCAGCAGGCTCCAACGTCTATGCGAATTGGCATTCGTCTGGCGATTTCCGCTCTGGTCCTCGCATCGATCATGGTGAGTGCGATCGGCGTCCACCTCCTGTGGTGGCGGACAGCGGAAGCCAATAGCCACGCGCTTGCCGAAACCATCAACAAGCAGATCGTATCCGCGGTGGAAGCGGAACTCTCCACCATCACCACCGAGGCCCGCTCGGCACATACCGCGATCCGCACGCTATTTGTCCAGCACGTGCTCGAGACTCGCGAAGCCGACAAACGCGAGTTCGTCTTTCTCTCGCAACTGCAATCGCAACCGAATATATCCTGGGTCGCGTTTGGCTGGCCGGACGGATCGTTTTTCGCAGCCCACAAGCTTGGCGATCTGGGACTGGAAATGATGGAAATCTCGCAGATCGATGGCGCGATCAAGCGGCGGATCGACAAATACCAGACGGTGGTCGGAGATATCGAGTTCGAGAAACGCCGGTTCGAAAACACCGATTACGCCGTCACCGATCAGGAATGGTTCAGGACCGGCATGTTGAGCGATGAACCGCGCTGGTTCAATGTGACGGTTCATCCGGTCGGGGCGCGACCGTCGATCGCTTATGCCGGTCCGGTTGACGTTTACCAGAAGCGCCAGGGCGTTCTCGCCATCATCATCGAATACACCAGGTTCGCGCAATTTCTTTCACAGCTCTCGGTCGGAAAATCCGGCGCAGCCTTCATTCTGAATTCCGACGGGGCAACCGTCGCGGCGCCGGATCCGGATGCCGATGAACTCAATATGCAACGCTCGGACCAGCCGCTGCTGCCGGTCGCCCAGGGCGCCATGAAACAAGCCGGCAACTCCTACGACAGGAAGAACGCCAGCGAAATGAGGCTGATCGCGGCCGGGGCTGCCTACGCGGTCACTTTGACGCCACTCGCCTTTCCCGGCTGGACGCTGGCGACCGTCATTCCTGAGGCGGAGTTTCTTGGTCCTATCGAGACCACGATACGACAGTTGCTGATCGGCCTTGCGATTCTCATTCTGGCCGCCGGCATTGTTTCGGCCTGGCTCGCCCGACGCGCCATTGCTGCGCCGCTGATCGTGGTCGTCGACGAGCTCAAGCACGTCGCACGCTTCGATCTCGAAAAGGTGCGGCGGCACGCCTCGCGCGTGATCGAACTCGAAAACCTGTCGAACGCCATCGCGGACATGGCGGGCGGGCTTGCCGCATTTCGAAAATATATTCCGGCAGACCTGGTCAGGATGCTGGTCAGCGAGGGTATCGAACCGCGCCCCGGCGGGTCGATCCGCGCCCTGACGGTCTCGTTCGCGGACATTGCGGGCTTTACCGGGCTGTCCGAACGGCTCGGCGATCGGATCATCCCGCTGCTCTCCAGCTATCTCGACACCATGTCGCGTGAGGTCAGCACCCATCGCGGCACCATCGATAAGTTCATCGGCGATGCGGTGATGGCGTTCTGGGGCGCGCCCGTGGCCAACGCGGATCATGCCGCCGACGCCTGCCGCGCGGCGCTGGCCTGCCAGCGTGCCCTTCGCGGGTCGGGGCTGAGCGACGACAGCGGCCGGCCGCTGCGGGTACGCATCGGCGTCAATTCCGGCGACATGCTGGTCGGAAATATCGGATCGGAATTCCGGCTCAACTACACAGTGATCGGCGACGCGGTAAATGTTGCGAGCCGGCTTGAAGGCGCCAACAAGGAATATGGCACTGAAATCATCATTGGAGAGGAAACCCGACGCCTTGCCGGCGATCGTATCCAGGTGCGCGAACTCGACCGGCTGATGGTCTATGGACGGGCGGGTGGAATTGCAATCTACGAATTGCTCGACCTTGCTGAAGGCGGCGCCACGCTTCCGGCTTGGGTCGCGCAGTATGAGTCCGGCCTTCGGGCCTATCGCGCGCGCGATTTCAACGGTGCGATCGGATTTTTTCAGCAGGTTTTGCACGCGCGAGCGTCAGACCAGCCGGCGCGCATGATGATCGAACGATGCCGCCAATATCTCGGGTCGCCGCCCGGAGAAGACTGGGATTCGACCAGCGCCATGAAGGCGAAATAGGTCGCAGATCCCTGGCTCTAACCAGAGCTCTCGGCCATTGATGTCCTGAGCCCTCGATATTTGAATCCAGTGATTATCGCAAAAGACCGTTTGTATCACGGCATCGTGACGACATAGCCTGTAACCTGGAAGCCTGACCGCCGTAACAGCTACAACCGGGTTGATTTGAGCCTCGCGTTGCCGGATTCGCTGGCAGGTCGATGGTGGAAGCTCTCTTGCTGTCGTCGACCCGATTTTCCGGGAAAGGATAACTCCCATGAACTCCAAGAACGCCTTCGCCAACGCCACCGTCGCCGGCTCCTTCGCCGCCGCCCTTACCATGATTGCGGCTCCGGCATTCGCCGCGCCGAAGCCCCCGCAGCCCACCATGGACAAGTGCTACGGCATCGCCCTGAAGGGCGACAATGACTGCGCCGCAGGCGCCGGCACCACCTGCGCCGGGACCGCGAGCGCGGACTACCAGGGCAACGCCTGGAAGTATGTGGCGAAAGGCACTTGCGAGACCATGAAGACCCCCAAGGGCACCGGTTCGCTCGAGCCGATCAAGTCGTGAGCTGGAAGGAGGCGCATGCTGTCCCGCGTACGCATCGTGTTTTTCCTCGGCGAGCCTCAAAAACCTGAACCTGTCCATGTCCATGTCCAGAGTTTCGAAACTGCCCGCGGGCGTCGGCGTCGGCTTCAAGCCCGCGCATTTTCGCGACATCCTCGCCGCGGCGCAGCCGGTCGAATTCTTCGAAGTGCACGCAGAGAACTACATGGGTGCCGGCGGACCACCGCACGCGCAACTCGGCGCGCTGCGCGAGCGCCATGCGTTGTCGGTGCATGGCGTCGGGCTGTCGATCGGCTCGATGGGACCACTCAACCGCGACCATCTCGGGCGGCTCAAGGCTCTCTGCGACCGCTACCGGCCGGAAAGCTTCTCGGAACATCTCGCCTGGTCGTCGCATGAGGACGTCTACCTGAATGATCTGCTGCCGCTGCCCTATACGCCGCAGACGCTGGCGCGGGTCGCCGAGCACGTCGATGAAGTGCAAACCGCACTCGGACGCCAGATGTTGCTGGAAAATCCATCCACTTATATTTGCTTTGCCGAAAGCACGATCCCGGAGGTCGACTACCTCGCTGAAATATCGAAGCGGACTGGATGTGGCTTGCTGCTCGATATCAACAACGTTTTCGTGTCGGCAAAGAACCACGGTATCGAGCCGTTGCCGTATCTTGACTCGTTTCCGCTCGATCGGGTGAAGGAAATCCATCTCGGCGGCCATGACGAGGAAGCTGACGATGCCGGCGCGCCGCTGCTGATCGACTCCCACGCGTCGCCGGTTGCGGAAGCCGTCTGGACGCTCTATGCGCATGTCATCGCCCGAACCGGACCGATTGCCACCTTGATCGAGTGGGATAACGATGTTCCCGATTGGTCGACGCTGTGCGCCGAAGCGGTCGTGGCGCAGGCTGTTCTTTCTCGTTCAGCGCGCGCGTCGGCAGCATGAGAGGCGCCATGCCCGCAGCGTTCGAGGCACCGTTCGCGGACGCGCTGCTGAACGCCGATCGGCCAATCCCTTGCGGCATCATCGCGCATAATGCGGCAGTTCCCGCACGGCGTTTTGCCGTCTACCGCAACAATGTGACGGCGGGGCTGATAAAGGCGCTCCAAAACCGCTTTCCCGTGGTTGAGAAAATCGTGGGCGAGGAATTCTTCGCCGCGATGGCGCGGGTCTTTGTGCAGGAGCAACCGCCGCGCTCACCTCTGCTCGCAACGTATGGCGACGATCTAGCCGCCTTCATCGCCGGTTTCGAACCGGCGCGTCAACTTCCCTATCTCGCAGACGTGGCGCGGCTTGAGGCGGCGCGGACCCGCGCCTATCACGCGGCCGACGCCACGCCCGTCGACGCGGATCAGCTTGCGGCGCTCGATCCTGACGCCATCGGCGGTATCCGCTTTGACATGCATCCCTCGATCCAAATCCTGCGCTCGCTTTATCCGATCGTCACGATCTGGGCGATGAACAGCGGTGAGCAGGAGCTTCTGCCGATCGAGAATTGGCGCGGCCAGGATGCGCTGGTCGTCCGCCCGTATCTCGAAGTGGAGGTGCGCGCGCTGCCGCCAGGTGGCGCGTCCTTTCTGCTTGCGCTTGTTGAAGGACGGCCGCTCGGTGGCGCGGCCGAGGTTGCGCTTGCCGACGATCCGGATTTCGACCTCACCGGCAACATCGCGGGGCTGATCGGCTCGGGCCTCGCGCGGGGCGTCGCTGTTCCGAAGCCAGGGAGCTGACAGCAACCATGACCGACATATCGCCGGCAGCTACGCACTTCGGATCCGTTTCGGGAAGGGCCATTCAACGCACGGTCGTTGCAATGGACGGCATCCCTCATTGGTTCATCGCGCTTGCGGCCCGGATTTTTCCGGCGGTGGTGTTCTGGCAGTCTGGCCAGACAAAGGTGGCGGGCTATCACCTCAAGCCCAGCGCGATTGCGCTGTTCCAGAACGAATATCGGCTTCCGCTGATCGATCCCGCAATCGCCGCTTACGTGTCGGCCTTTTCCGAGCATTTTTTCCCGATTCTGCTCGTCGTCGGGTTCGCAACCCGATTTTCGGCATTGGCGCTGCTGCTGATGACGGCAGTGATCCAGATTTTTGTTTATCCGGGCGCCTGGCCGACGCATGGCGTGTGGGCCACCTGTTTTCTTGTCGTGATCGCGCGAGGCCCCGGATGGCTGTCGCTCGACCATTTGATCGCGCGCAAATACAAATAAATTCAATTGTGCACTGCCTATACCTCCAAGCGAAATTTTGTTCGGGGTCAAGAACCTCGCACCCGTTTTCGTGCTTAAAGAGGGATCGCAAGGCTACTGACTGCGTCATGAGGGAGAACCAGCAAATGGCCCGCCTGCCCTATCTCGAGGCCGATCAGGTCGCGCCCGAATATCGCGACATGCTCAAGCGCAACACCAATCTGCACAAGCTGTTGGTCAATTCGCCCGACATGGCGCGCGCCTTCAACGGCGTCGGCAACTTCATCCGCTTCAAGAGCAAGCTCGACCCGCGGCTGCGCGAGCTCGCGATTTTGCAAGTGGGCTGGATGGAGAAGTCGGAATATGAATTCACCCATCATGTGAAGATCGGCCGAGAATTCGGCGTCACCGACGAAGATATCGCTGGCCTGATGGCGGAGACCGAGGGCAAGCCGTCGACGCTTGAGCCGCTCGCCAAGGCCATCCTGAAAGGCGCGCGTGAAATGGTGCGCGAGCTGGCGATGTCGGAGGCCAGCTTCGCCGCGATCAAGCAAGAACTCTCCGACGAGCACATGACCGATCTGGTGCTCACCATCGCCTTCTACTGCGCCGTGGTCCGCGTACTCGCGACCATGAAGATCGACAACGAGCCCGCTTACAAAGAGGTACTGCAACAGTATCCGATCCCGGGAGTGACCTGACATGCGCCTGAAAGATCGCATCGCCATCGTCGTCGGCGCCGGCCAGAGCCCCGGCGAAGGCATCGGCAACGGCCGCGCCACCGCGCTGACCTTTGCGCGCGAAGGCGCACGCGTGCTGTGCGTGGATCACCACATCGAATCGGCGCAGGAAACCGTCGACATGATCGGCGCCAAGGGCGGCACCGCGGCGGCCTTCAGGGCCGACGTCACAAGGGAGGCCGAGCTCAAGGCCATGGTCGCCGACACCATGGCCCGCTGGGGCCGCATCGACATCCTGCATAACAACGTCGGCGTCAGCCTCGCCGGCGGCGACGCCCAACTGCTCGACATCACCGAGGAGGCGATCGACCGCTGCGTGGCGATCAACCTCAAGAGCTGCATCTTTGCCTCGCGGCAGGTGATCCCGGTGATGCGCGCGCAAAACAGCGGCGCCATCATCAACATCTCCTCGATGGCGGTGATCACCACCTATCCCTACGTCGCCTACAAGGCGACCAAGGCGGCGATGGTCGCCTTCACCGAACAGCTCGCCTACCAGAACGCCCAATACGGCATCCGCGCCAACGTCATCCTGCCCGGGCTGATGAACACGCCGATGGCGGTCGACACCCGCGCCCGCGAATTCAAAAAGACCCGTGCCGAGGTCGAAGCCGAGCGCGACGCCCAGGTGCCGCTGCGCCGCAAGATGGGCACCGGCTGGGACGTCGCCAACGCCGCGCTGTTTTTGGCCTCCGACGAGGCCAACTTCATCACCGGCGTCACTCTGCCGGTCGACGGCGGCGCCAGCGTGCGAAGGGGGTAGGGGCTGATCGTTCCCCGGACGCGGCGCAGCGCATCAGCGGTGCGCTGCTGAGCCGGAGTCCATGGTGCACCTCGCGGGTGGGTCCCGGCTCTGCGGAGCAGCGTGAAGAACGCTGCACCGCGTCCGGGACACGTCAAGCCGCAATTACGGCGTCAGCGGGCACCCCGAATCCTTGGCCAACGGGAACGCCTTGTCGCCGGGCACCACGGCGAGCTGCTTGTAGTAGTCCCACGGCTGTTTCGACTCCGAGGGCTTTTTGACCTCGAACAGATAGAGGTCGTGCACCATGCGGCCGTTGGCGAGCACCTTGCCGCCTTGCGCGAACATGTCGTCGACCGGCAGTTCCTTCAGTTTCTTCGCCACCGCATCGGAAGCCTTGCTGCCGGCCGCCTTGACCGCCTTTAGATATTGCAGCGTCGCCGAATAGGTGCCGGCCTGGATCATGTTGGGCATGCGGTCGGTGCGCTTGAAGAAGCGGTTGGCGAATTCGCGGCTCCTGTCGTCGCGATCCCAGTAATAGCCCTCGGTCAGCACCAGGCCCTGGGCGGCCTCCAGGCCGAGACCATGAACTTCAGCCAGCGTCAGCAGCAGTCCGGCGAGCTTCTGGCCGCCCTTGACGATACCGAATTCCGCCGCCTGCTTGATCGAGTTGGTGGTGTCGAGGCCGGCATTGGCGAGCCCGATGATCTTCGCCTTCGAGCTTTGCGCCTGCAGCAGGAACGAGGAGAAGTCGGACGAGTTCAGCGGGATCCGCACCGAGCCCAGCACCTTGCCGCCCTTGGCCTTGACCAGATCGCCGGTGTCCTTTTCCAGTGCATAGCCGAAGGCGTAGTCGGCGGTCATGAAGAACCAGGTGTCGCCGCCGGCCTCGACCAGCGCGCCGCCGGTACCGACCGCGAGTGCATGGGTATCGTAGGCCCAGTGGAAACCGTAGGGCGTGCAGGCGTCGCCGGTCAGGCGCGAGGTCGCCGCACCGACCACGATGTCGATTTTCTTCTTCTCCTTCGACAGCTCCTGCACGGCGAGCGCGACCGACGACGTCGTCAGCTCGGTGATCATGTCGACGCCTTCGACCTCGTACCAGCGCCGCGCGATGGCGGTGGCCAAATCAGGCTTGTTCTGATGATCGGCGGAGATGATCTCGATCCTCTCGCCGAGCACGTTGCCGCCGAAATCCTCGATCGCCATCTTGGCGGCTTCGACGGAGTATTTGCCGCCGTAATCGGCGTAGACCCCGGACTGATCGTTCAAAATGCCGATCTTGACGCCCTGCGCCGAGACCGGACCGACGAGCACAAGCCCGCCTGCCGCGACCGCTGCCAACCATACCGATTTCATCAGCTACCTCCCCGGGCTTCCATTGTTGTCCGCATGATATTTTATAACCCTGCGGTTGCCCATCTATTTCAGGCTAAGCATGATGGGATGAGGTTCGATTGAACCACGACGTTGCTTACCCTCCCCTCCAGGGGAGGGTAGGAAGAGCGCCCCGACCGACTCAATTCAAACCTATTCCACATCTGGCCAATCGTATCGACGCGGTCCGCGATGCGGCGGATCGTCCGATCTATCCGGCCGACGCCGGGACCTTGCGGCTGGATCGATCGGCCAGGTTGCGCACGATGATGTAGAAGATCGGCGTGAACACCAGCCCGAACAGGGTGACGCCGAGCATGCCGAAGAACACGGCGACGCCGACCGCCTGGCGCATCTCCGATCCCGAGCCGGTCGAGACCACCAGCGGCAGCACGCCGAGAATGAAGGCGAACGACGTCATCAGGATCGGCCGCAGCCGCAGGCGACAGGCCTCGATGACGGCCTGCAGACGATCGCGGCCCTCATGTTCGATGTCGCGGGCGAACTCCACGATCAGAATCGCATTTTTGGCGGCGAGCCCAACCAGCACGACAAAGCCGATCTGGGTCAGGATGTTGACGTCCTGGCCCATGATCCGCACGCCGATGGTGGCCGCGAGCAGGCACATCGGCACGATCAGGATGACGGCAAACGGCAGGCTCCAGCTGCCATATTGCGCCGCCAGCACCAGGAACACGAACAGCACGCAGATCGGGAATACATAGAGGCCCGAATTGCCGCCGGTGACCTGCTGATAGGACAGGTCGGTCCAGTCGTAGGAAAAGCCGCTCGGCAAATTCTGCTCGGCGAGCCGCTTCATGGTGTCGATCGCGGTCGCCGAACTGGTACCCGGCAGCGTATCGCCCTGCAGCTCGGACGACGGATAAAGGTTGTAGCGCGCCACGCGATCCGGTCCCGACACGTCGCGGAAGTCCACCACGCTGCCGAGCAGCACCATGTCGCCGGCGGCGTTGCGGGTGCGGAGCCGGGCGAGGTCGGCGGTCTCTTTCCGGAACGGCAGATCGGCCTGCGCGGTGACGTGGTAGGTGCGGCCGAGAATGTTGAAGTCGTTGACATAGGCCGAGCCGAAATAGGTCTCGATGGCGTCCGTCACATTCTGGATCGGCACGCCGAGCTTCTGTGCCTTGATGCGATCGATATCGACAAACACCTGCGGCGTATTGGCGGTGAACGGCGAAAACACCGAGGTCAGCCCCGGCGCCTTGCGCGCCGCGGCGACAAGTTCATCGGTCGCCGCCGCCAGCATTTCCGGGCCGCGTCCCTGGCGGTCCTGGATCCGCATGGTGAAGCCGCCGCCGGTGCCGATGCCGGGAATCGACGGCGGCGGAATCACAATGATGAAGGCGCCCTCAAGGGCGCTGAGCCGCTTGCGCAAATCCCCCGTGATCGAGGCTGCCGACAGGCCGCGTTTCAGGCGCGTTTCCGGTTCCTCGAATACCGGAAACAGCGCCGCGGCATTGCTGGCCTGGGTGCGGGTCGCACCCGACAGTCCGGCGAACACCGCGACGCGAATGATGCCGGGGGTGTCGAGGGCGATCTTTTCGATCTGGCGGACGATCTCGGTGGTGCGCGCCAGCGAGGCCGCGCCTGGCAATTGCACGGAGACGATGATGTAGCCGCGATCCTGCGCCGGAATGAACCCTTGCGGGGTCGTGACCAGCAGCCATCCGGCGCTGCCGATCAGTGCCAGATAGATCAATAGCATCACCGCCGAATGCCGGATCACGAAGCTGGCCGCGCTGCCATAGCCATGCGACAGCCGGTCGAAGGTGCGGTTGAACAGGCCGGTGAATTTCTCCCAGCCGCGCCCGATGACATTCCAGTTCGCCGGCGGGCGTTTCTCGGCATGGGGCTGCAGGATTTGCGACGCCAGCGCCGGCGACAGCGTCAGCGAGCAGAAGCAGGAGATCGCGGTCGCCACCGCGATCGTGATGGCAAATTGCTGGAAAAACTGGCCCGAGATGCCGCCGAGGAACGCGGTCGGCACGAACACCGCGCACAATACCAGCGCGATCGAGACCAGCGCGCCGCCGACTTCCTCCATGGTCTTGAGCGCCGCGTCGCGCCGGCTCATGCCGTCGCGCAGATGCCGCTCGACATTTTCGACCACCACGATGGCGTCGTCGACCACGATGCCGACCGCGAGCACCAGACCGAACAGGGTCAGGTTGTTGATCGCAAAGCCGAGCGCCGCCATCGCTGCGAAGGTGCCGACCAGCGACACCGGGATCGCCACGATCGGGATGATCGCCGGCCGCCAGCCTTGCAGGAACACCAGCACGACGATGACGACGAGGCCCATCGCCTCATAGATGGTCTTGATCAGTTCGCTGACGGATTGGGCAATGAACTCGGTCGGGTTGTAGCCGATATTGTAGTCGAGCCCCTTGGGGAAACTGGCCTTGAGCCTGACCATGGCATCGGAAATGTTCTTCGCGGTGGAAAGCGCGTTGGAGCCCGGGCGCTGGGTCACCAGCATCGCCACCGCGGTCTTGCGCAGCAGGAAGCTGTTGGTGGTGTAATCCAGCGCGCCGAGTTCGATCCGGGCGACGTCGCGCAGCCGCACGGTGCGGCCGTCCGATCCCGCCTTGACCACGATGTCTTCGAACTGCGCGACATCCCTCAGGCGGCCGGTGAAGGTGAGGTTGGGCTGGAAGGCGCGGTCGCCGATCGGGGGCGCGGCAAGCTGGCCGCCGGTGATCTGCAGGTTCTGGGCCCGGATCGCGGTCAGCACGTCGCCCGCGGTCAGTCCGAGGTTGGCGATCTTGTCGGGATCGAGCCACAGCCGCATCGAGTAATCGCGGGCGCCGAAAATCTGGATGTCGCCGATGCCGTCGAGCCGCAGCAGCTGGTCGCGAATCTGGAGCAGCGCGTAGTTGCTGATGTAAAGCTGGTCGAAGGTGTCGTCGGGCGACAGCATGAACACGACCATCAGGATGTCCGGGCTGTTCTTGCGGGTGACGACGCCGTTGCGCTGCACCTCGTCAGGAAGCTGCGGTTGCGCGATCGCGACCCGGTTCTGGACCAGCACCTGCGCCTTGTCGAGATCGGTGCCGAGCTTGAACGTCACCGTGATGGTGAGCTGGCCGTTCGACGTCGCCTGGCTGTAGAGGTAGAGCATGTCCTCGACGCCGTTGATCTGCTGCTCGATCGGGGCTGCGACGGTGTCGGACACGGTTTGCGCGGATGCGCCGGGATATTGCGTGGTGACCACGACGGTGGGCGGCACCACCTGCGGATATTCCGCCACCGGCAGCGTGGTATAGGCGATGGCGCCGACGATCAGCAGCACGATGGAGAGTACCATCGCCAGGATCGGCCGGTTGATGGAGAGCTGGCCGAGGTTCATGTCTTGCCGCCGGCGGGAGCTGCAGGCGCGGCGGCCGCCGCATGCGGGCTCACCTTGGCGCCGACGCGCGCGCGCTGCAATCCATCGACGATGACGCGGTCTTCAGGCTTCAACCCTTCGCGGATCACGCGCAAGCCATCGTCGAGCGGCCCGAGCATGACGGGGCGCGCCTCCACGGTATCGTCGTCCTTGACCACGAAGACGATCTTGCGCGATTGATCGGTGGCGATCGCGGTATCCGGCAGCAACAGCGCCTGATAGGGCGAGCTTCCGATCAGCCTGACGCGGCCGAACTGTCCGGGCAGGATCGAAAGATCCTTGTTCGGAATCACCGCCCGCCCGCGCAGCGTGCCGGTCGAGACATCGAGCCGGTTGTCGAGGAAATCCACCTTGCCGTCGTGGGACGGCTTGGTTTCGCCGGTCAGCGCCACCTGCACCGGATTGGGCGTGTCGCGCGAACTCGGCCGCTTGCCTTCGAACCAAAGCCGGTTGTTGCGAAGATAGGTCGCCTCATCCATATCGAAATAGATGTAGATCGGATCGAGCGAGACGATCGAGGTCAGAAGCGTCCCGGCGGCGTTGTCGCTGCCCTGCACGAGATTGCCGACGCTGACCAGATGGCGGCTTGCCCTGCCGCTGATCGGTGCCACGACATGGCTGAATTCGATATTGAGCTGGGCCGCCTTGAGCGCGCCTTCAGCCTGCAGGATCGCGGCATTTGCCGCTTGCAGCGCCTGACGGCGCTGATCGACAATGTTGTCCGCGACGAACTGGGTTTGATTCAAGGTCAGCGCCCGCTCGAGTTCGCGCTTGCCGAGCTCGGCCTTGGCGCGGGCATCAGAGAGCTGGCCGTCGGCCTGCGCGGCGACCGCTTCAAAAGGCCGGGGATCGATGATGTAGAGCAGATCGCCGGTATTGACGAAGGCGCCGTCGCGAAATTCGACATTGGTGACGAACCCGCCGACCCGGGCGCGGACCTGAACTTCTTCGACCGCCTCGAAGCGTCCGGTGAATTCGTCCCAGTCGGTCACGGTGCGCTTGACCGGCTGCGCGACGGTGACCGGCGGTGCCGCATTGGCGGCCGGCTGTGGCGGCTTGTCGCCGCAGCCGGACAGCACGATGGCGAGCAGAACGATCAACGATTTCAGGCCGATGAACGAACCGCCGCTGAAATCGACGGTCCGGGGAAGCTCCGGTTGCCCAGTCGTGCTCATCGCATCTCCTCTGCACTTCCACCGCGAAGCGGCCGGCCGCAGCCGTGGGAGGTTAAAGTGAGATCGGCCTTCAGTGTGTTCAAGTACCGGCCGGGATCAAGCAAAATAGTTAAGCAGCGCGGATTGCGCCTGAAACCTTCGTGTGAAACTACTTATGGTAATGATGGCGTCTCGACTTCGACCTGCGCCCTCCGCGGCGTTCGTGAGTTGCCCGCGATGCGACAGCCTTCGTTCACAGCCAGCCTGGCAGTCCCGTTCGGCTGGAACCGCGCGGCCGGCGCCGGCCTGAGTTTCCGCCCGATCAGCGAGACCGACCTGCCGTTTCTGGCGCGGCTCTACGCTTCGACCCGCTCGGGGGAAATCGCCCTCTGGCCCTGGACCGACCAACAGAAGGCGAGCTTCCTGGACCAGCAGTTCCGCGCCCGGCAGGCACATTATCACAGATATTATGACAAGGCCGAATGGCTGCTCATGATCCACGCCGGCGCAGACATCGGCCGGCTCACCATCGAACGGCGGCCGGACGAGCATTGCATCATCGATATCGCGCTGCTGCCGGCACATCGCGGCCAGGGGCTGGGCGCCGCGCTGCTGCGCGACCTGATCGACGAGGCCGCCGCCGCCGGCAAGACCGTGTCGCTCCACGTCGAGAAATCCAACCCGGCGATGCGGCTCTATGGGCGCCTCGGCTTCAAGTCCGAGGAGGACAACGGCGTCCACGAGCGCATGCGCTGGAGCCCGCCGGGCTGACGAGGTGCGATCGGGTCACACCGCGATGCAGGGCCGGAGCCGGCTTCCATCGACGTGCTGCGAAGACAATGCCTTGGCGATCATGTTACAGTTCTCTTCCCGGCCCATACTCCGCTAAATTGTCATAAAAATTACAACAAGATCAAAACCCACGGGGGGATCATGTACACCGGCAAGCATGCGCGGCTTCGTCCGCTTCAGCCCGCCTTCATCATGGCAGGTTCCGGCGAGGCCGTGACCTATGCCGAACTGGAAGTGCGCTGCAATCGCCTGGCGCATCTGTTTCGCAATCGGGGCCTGCGGCGGCTCGACCACTATGCCATCTTCATGGAGAACAACAGCCGTTACCTGGAGGCTTGCGGCGCGGGCGAGCGAGCGGGCCTGTATTACACCTGCGTCAATTCATATCTGACGCCGAGCGAGCTTGCCTACATCGTCAACAACAGCGAGGCGCGCATCCTGATCACGTCGGTCGCAAAACTCGACGTCGCCCGCGAGGCGCTCGCGCAATGCCCCCGGGTCGAACTCTGCATCGTCGCCGACGGCGCGGGAGAGAGCGAGCGCATCGTCAGCCTGCGAGAGGCAACGAGCGGGCTGCCCACGACGCCGATATCGGACCAAAACGTCGGCACCGCGATGCTGTATTCGTCGGGCACCACCGGCCGGCCGAAAGGCATTCTGCGACCGCTGCCGGAGCAGCCGCCGAGCCAGCAAATGCCGATCTTCGACTTCCTGCAGAAGCTATGGCAGTACCGCGAAGGCATGATCTATCTTTCGCCGGCGCCGCTCTATCATTCGGCGCCGCAGGCCGCCGTCAATCTCACGATCCGCTACGGCGGCACCGCCATCATCATGGAGCACTTCGATCCCGAACTTTACCTCGAGCTGATCGAGAAATGGCGCGTCACCCACAGCCAGCTGGTGCCGACGATGTTCTCGCGCATGCTGAAGCTGCCTGACGCCGCGCGGCACCGCCACGACCTGTCGTCGCTGGAAATCGCGATCCATGCCGCGGCGCCCTGCCCGGCGGCGGTGAAGGAGCACATGATCAAATGGTGGGGACCGATCATCCATGAATATTACGGCGCCACCGAAGGGCTCGGCTTTACCGCCTGCGACAGCGCCGAATGGCTGGCCCATCGCGGGACCGTCGGCCGGGTCCTGCTCGGCGAACTCCACATTCTCGACGAGGACATGCAGCCCTGTCCGGCCGGAACACCGGGCACGGTCTGGTTCAAGACCGCGATACCGTTTGAATATTTCAACGATCCGAACAAGACCAGGGAGGCGCGATCGCCGGACGGCAGCATGAGCACGGTCGGCGACGTCGGTTACGTCGACCGCGACGGCTATCTCTATCTGACCGATCGCGCGACGTTCACGATCATCTCCGGCGGCGTCAACATTTACCCGCAGGAATGCGAGAACCTCTTGATCACTCATCCCAAGATCGCGGATGCTGCCGTGTTCGGCGTGCCCAACGCCGACCTCGGCGAGGAAGTCAAAGCGGTGGTGCAGCCGATGCCGGGGATATTGCCCTGTGACGATCTGGCCGAGGAGCTGATCGCGTTTTGCAGCCAGGCGCTGTCGCGCCAGAAGGTACCGCGCTCGATCGACTTCGAGGCGGAACTGCCGCGGCTGCCTACGGGCAAACTCTACAAGCGGCTGCTGCGCGACCGCTATTGGGCAAACAAGACCTCGCGAATCGTGTGAGCACCGCGTAGCTCCGGAAGCCGCTATTCCCGGAAACGGACGCATCCGCCCGGCGCGGCGTCATGGAACCTGAGGGCGGCGGTTTCGCCATACCCTTGAGGGCTAGCGAAAAATCTCCACTGAATCCGGATCGGCGCAAGGATCATTCTTTTTTCTTGGCCGCTATTGCCGTGCAGAGATGCGCGATCCTACCTGATAGTTGGGCGACCGGGACAGCCGGTGGCGCAAACAGGGGATTTGGCAATGTCCAACGGCGCGACGGATCGTTCGATCGTGTGCGGTCGACACAGATGATCGATCCGCTCCATGTCGCTTCGGGATTCGGGGTCGGGTTGCTGGTCGGCATGACCGGCGTCGGCGGCGGCTCGCTAATGACGCCGCTGTTGATCCTGCTGTTTGGCATTCACCCTTCGACCGCCGTCGGCACCGACCTGCTGTACGCCGCCGCGACCAAGACCGGCGGCAGTGTCGTCCACGGCTGGGCGCGCAGCATCCACTGGCCGGCGGTGATCCGGCTCGCCAGCGGCAGTATCCCGGCCAGCATTGTCACGCTCGTTCTTCTGTGGCGGCTCAATCTCGACAGCGCCGCCGCACGCAGCCTGGTCAACGAAGTGCTCTGCCTCGCGCTGCTGCTCACCGCCTCGTCACTGATCTTCCGCAAGGCGATCCTGGAGTCGCTGCGCTGGCGGGTGGAGCGGCTCAATGAGCGCACCATCGCGCGCGCGACCGTGCTGGTGGGCGCGATCCTC
>Ga0302320_10007457_pt1 | contig 24094 bp, 20 predicted proteins | sample Bog_T0_3_FD_202130 | JGI IMG/M metagenome (GOLD analysis project Ga0302320, IMG submission 202130) | Peat permafrost microbial communities from Stordalen Mire near Abisko, Sweden - Bog_T0_3 | ecosystem: Environmental > Terrestrial > Soil > Wetlands > Peat | place: Sweden: Abisko, Stordalen Mire...
GCGCCGCCAGATCCCTGAGCGCTCCCCTCAGATGCACCACCGCCGAGGCGTGCACCTGGGAGACCCGCGACTCGACCACCCCCAGCGCCAGGCCGATCTCGCGCATCGTCATCTCCTCGTAGTAGTAGAGGCTCATCACCAGGCGCTCCCGGTCGGGCAGATTCTGGATGGCCTCGGAGAGCCGCTCCTCAAGCTCGCCCCGGAGGCAGCGAAAGAGCGGATCCTCCTCCGGGCGGCCCGGCACATAGGCCAGCTCCTCCTCGCCCGAGTCTTCATTGCGCGCCAGGTGCAGCGTCCCGATCTCCAGACCCTTCAGATCGCCCAGCAACTGCTGGTACTCCTCCAGGCCCAGCGCCATCTCCGCGGCCACCTCGGCCTCGCCCGGCGCGCGGCCCAGCCTGGCGGTCAGCAGCCGGATGGCCTCTTCGACCGCCCGGCCCTTGCGGCGCAGCTCCCGCGGGCTCCAGTCGAGGGTCCTCAGGCTGTCCAAAATCGCGCCCCGGATGCGAAACTGCGCGTAGCTGCGGAACTGCACCTTCTTGGCCGGATCGAACTTCGAGAAGGCGTCCATCAGCCCCACCACCCCGGCCGAAACGAGATCCTCAATATCCACATGCTGGGGCAGCCGCTCGTGAATCCGCCGGGCCAGAAAGCGCACGATCGGCAGGTGGTCGAGCAGGACCCGCTCCTGCTCGCCGCTCAGCACCGGAAGCCCGGCGCCGCCCGGCGGATAGCCGTCCCCCGGAGAGCGCCTGCGTTCGACCCTCTGGCTTGCCGCCACATTCGCCGCTTCAGTTCCCATCATGATCCCCTTCAACCAATTCCCAGCTACGCCCTGTTAGCTTCTAGCTGCTAGCTGTTAGCTGCTAGCTCGGTACGTCTCCAAAAACTCTTCCTGCCGACCCAACCAGCTAGCAGCTGGTAGCTAGAGGCTAGAAGCTGCCTTTTCCTCACCGCACCGTTCCCACCGGCCGCAGGCGAATCTCGGGAGGAATTTCGCTCGCGGCCACCACCGCCAGGCGAGGCACAACCGGCTCCAGCCAGCGCTTCACGTGGTAACGGGCGGGACTAGGGGCTAAGAGCACGGGAAGCGCCGCGGCGGAGGAGGCGGGGATAAGCCGTCTCACAGAATCGGCCAAGCGGCGGACGACCGGCGTTGCCGGAGCGGCGGCGGAGGCGAGCAGCCGCTGACCGGCCTCCGGCGCGAGGGTGGCCAGAATCTCCTCTTCGAGGGCCGGGTCGAGGAGCAGGACCGGCAATTGGCCCTCGCCGTCAAGCAGCGGCTGGATCAGGCGGCGTCCCAGCGCCTGGCGCGCGGCCTCGACCAGCCCGACCAGCCCCTTGTTGAGCGGCGCGGTCTCGAGCAGCGCCTCGAGGATTGCGGCCAGATCGCGGATCGAGACCCGCTCGCGGAGCAGTTGTTCGAGGACCCGGCCCACCTCGCCCAGGGTGAGCAGCTTGGGCACCAGTTCCTCGAGAAGCTTTGGCTGGCTCTCGTTGAGCGCGTCCATCAGCCGCTTGGTCTCGGCCCGGCCCAGCAGCTCGAAGGCGTGCCGGCGGATGAGTTCTCCCAAATGCGTGGTGATCACCGTGACCGCGTTCACCACCGAGTAGCCGGCGGCGATGGCCTGGTCCTCCAGAGCCGGCGCGATCCAGATCGCGGGCACTCCGAAGGCCGGCTCGCGCGCCTCCCTGCCGGCCAGCGGCCGGCGCCCCGGGTCGCCGGAGACGGCCAGCAGTTGCGTCCCTTCGGTCTGCCAGCGGCCGATCTCCATCCCGCGCAGGCTGAAGAGGTACTCGCGCGGCTTGAGGCGCAGGTTGTCGGAGATGTGCACCGGGGGCACCAGAAATCCCATCTCCGCCGAGAGATGGCGGCGCAGCGCGCGCACCCGGCTGAGCAACTGCCCGCCCTGCTTCTCGTCCACCAGCGGAATCAACTGAAACCCGATCTCCAGGGTCAACTCCTCCAGGCGCAGCAGGTTGGCCAGGTCCGAGCTTTGAGCCTCGCCGGGCTTCTTCTTCTCGCCCACCGCCTCAGCCACTGGGGCCGCCATGGGACGGGCCGCCACGCGCCGCCCGGCAACGAATAAGCCTCCGGCGACCAGCAGAAAGACCAGCTTGGGCAGCCCAGGGATCAGGCACATCGCCCCGCAAACCATGCTGGCAATGTAAAAGGTCGTCGGCTTGGCCAGCAGTTGCTGGTGAATCTCGGCGCCCAGGAGGCCGGCCGAGTTGGCGCGGGTCAAGGTGATCCCGCAGGCGATCGAGACCAGCAGGGACGGAATGATCGTCACCAGGCCGTCGCCCACCGTCAGCACGGTGTAGGTGCGCGCGGCCTCGCCCAGCTCGATGCCCTGCTGCAAGGTTCCGATCAGCAGGCCGGCGATGATGTTGATGCCGGTAATCAGAATCGTGGCGAGGGAATCCCGTTGGTTGAAGCGGGCCGCGCCGTCCATCGCCCCGTAGAACTCGGCCTCGCGGGCAATCGCCTGGCGGCGGCGCCGGGCCTCGCTCTCGTCGATCAGGCCGGCGTTCATGTCGGCGTCGATGGCCATCTGCTTGCCCGGCAGGGCATCGAGCGTAAAGCGGGCCGTCACCTCGGCGGTTCTGACCGCGCCATGAGAGACCACTAAGAACTGGATGGCGATCAGAGCCAGAAAGAGCACGAAGCCGACGACGTAGTTGCCGCCCACTACGAACTGGCCGAAGGCCTCGATGACCTTGCCGGCGGCCGCCGTGCCCTCCTGGCCGTGCAGCAGAATGCGGCGGCTGGAGGCGATGTTCAAGGCAAGCCGGAAGAGGGTCAGCAGCAGCAGCAGCGTGGGAAAGACGCTCAACTCCACCGCCCGGCGAATTTGTACCGAGGAGAGGAAGACGATGATCGAGGCGGCCATCGAAAGCGAGAGCAGCAGGTCGAGGCCGACGGCCGGCAGGGGCACCAGCATGACGAAGATCACGCTGATGGCCGCCATCGGCAGCACGTATTCGCGGAGCCGCTCGAGGAACGGCTGGGCGGCAAGGGTGCTGGCGGGCAGGGCGGTCGTGCTCATTGCGGACCTCCTCTAAAACCGGCTCCCGGACGGCGGGACTGGGCTGAGGCCTGTGCCGAGGCCTGGGCAGTTCGCGCGGCGGCCTCGCGCGCCCGGCGCTCGCGCATCTCGGCCTCCAGGCGCTGGCGGTAGAGATAGGCGAGAATGGCGGCGACGGCGGCGTAGAGGTCGACCGGAATCGGCTGGCCGACCTCGACCGAGCGGTAGAGCGAGCGGGCCAGCGGCGGGTTCTCGATGATCGGCACTCCCGCCCAGCGGGCCTCGGCCTTGATCTCCTCGGCCAGCAGGTTGCGCCCCTTGGCCAACATTTTGGGCGCTTCCATGGTGGCGAAATCGAAGCCCAGCGCCACGGCGTAGTGCGTCGGGTTGGTCAGCACAACGGCGGCTTTGGAGACATCGGCCTTGACCCTGCGCCGCCGCGCCTGGCGCTGCAGGTTGCGGATGCGCCCGCGAATCTGCGGATTGCCCTCGGTCTCCTTGAACTCGTCGCGCAGATCCTCGCGGCTCATCCTGAGGCGCGACTCGCGGCTCCGCCACTCCACCAGGTAGTCGATCAGCGACCAGGCGAAGAGGAGCCACGCGGCGGCGAGCAGCAGCCCGTAAACATCCGCGCCCAGCACTCTCAGCCGCTCGGTCGAAAACGGCGGGATCGTCAACTGCCTCCCGATGCGCTCGACGGCGAAGACCCCCAGCAGAGCGGCCGGAATCAGCGACTTGGCCATCCGCGCGGCGGCGCGCAAGCTGAAGAGGTTCTTGAGATTCGAGGCCGGGTTGATGCGCTCCAGCTTGAAGCCCACGGCCCCGGCATAAAAGCTGACGCCGCCGGTCTGCACGAGGCCCGCGCCCAGCGAGGCCGCGGCCACCGCCGCCATCATCGCGCCCACCGGCGTCAGAATCCCCAAGGTCAGCCGGCGCAAGGCGTGGAGGGTGGGCTGAATCTCGGCCGGCTCCCAGCGGGCAGCGGAGCCCAGAGCGAGAAAGGCGGCGAAGTCTTCCCGCCACACGACGAGCAGGTGGCTGCCGAGCGCGCCCAGCACCATCACCCCGGCCAGGGTTCCGGCCGCGGCAGCCAGATCGCGGCTGTGCAGAACGTCGCCCTCCTTGCGCGCCTTCTCGCGCCGGTGCTGGGTGGCCTGTTCGGTGCGCTCTCCGGGCATCGGCTATCCTCCCAGACTCTGGCCGGGCGCGGCGATCAGCCTCTGGGCCATGTCGAGCAGTCCGGCGAAGCGGGCCTCGATGAAGCGCGGCCAGAGGGCCAGCGAGCCGGCCAGAATGACAAAGCCGGCGAGAGTCTTCATGGGCACGGTCAGCATCATCACCGGCAACTGCGGGCTGAGCTTGCCAATCAGGGAGACCGCCACCTCGATCAGCAGCGTGGCGGCCAGCACCGGCGCGGCCAGCTCGACGGCGGCCAGAAAGATGCCGGCGGCGGCGCGGACAATCTCCAGGGCCGAGGCGGGCGCGAGGGCGTAGCCGCCCATGGGCGCGACGCGGAAGCTGCGAACCAGAGAGGCCAGCAGAATCCGGTCCAGGCCGGCGGTAATCACCACCAGCGTTCCCATCAGTTGAAAGAGATCGCCCAGCAATGGCGTTTGGATCGCCGAGTTCGGGTCCAGCAGGTTGACCAGCGAGAAGCTGAACTGCACGCCCGCAATCTGGCCGGCAAAGAGCATCATCTCGCTGAGCAGGGCGAGGGAGAGGCCGTAGACGATCCCCACCGCCAGCTCACCCAGAAGCGCGGAAAAGCTGAGGGAAACTTGCGCGTTGGGCAGCGCGGCCACCAGCGGCGCCAGCAGGTAGGCCACCGCCCCGGCGAAGACCGCCTTGGCGCGGATCGGCAGCGAGGTCGAAGAAAAGAAGGGCGCGAAGGCCAGCATCCCGCTCACCCTCACCAGAGCCAGCGTCATAGCGCTCAAAAAGTTCGCCCAATCCTGCATCTTCTTAAGCCTCTAGCTGCTAGCCTCTAGCTCTTAGCTGTTGCTGCTGTCTGCAATGCTCTTCGCATCTCCATCCATCAGCTAGTAGCTAGAAGCTGCTTTTTCTACCCCACATAGCGATGAAAATCCGAGAGCAGCCTCACCGTGTACTCCGCCATCCGGCCCAGGAACCACGGCATCCCGGCCAGCAGAATCAGGGCCACGGCCCCCAGCCGCGGCACCGTGGTCAGCGACTGCTCCTGCAGGCTCGTCAAGGTCTGGAAGAGGCTCAGCACGAAGCTCAGCAGCGCGGTTGCCACCAGCAGCGGCGCGGCCAGAATCAGCGCCTCCTTCATCAGTTGGCGGAGCAGTTCGGCAACCAGGTCGGGCGTCATCGGCAATCCTTTCCACACGAGCGCAACCGCGGGTCAAAAGCTCTTCATCAGCGAGTTGGCCAGCAGGTTCCAGCCGTCCACCATCACAAACAGCAGAATCTTGAGCGGCGTTGAAACCACCACTGGCGGCAGTTGAAACATGCCGATCGAGGTGGTGATCGCCGCCGTCACCATGTCGATCAGCAGAAACGGCAGAAACAAGACCGCTCCGATGGCGAAGCCGGCCTTCAGCTCGGAGAGAATATAGGCCGGAACCACCACCCGCATGGGCAGGTCGGCGGGCCTGGCCGGCCGCGGAATCTCGCCGGCGGCGGTAAACAGCGCCAGGTCCTTCTCCCGCGCGTACCTGAGCAGGAAGAGCTTCACCGGCTGCGCGCCGCGGTCGATGGCCTCCCAGCCGGAGATCTGCCCCTGCCGGTAGGGCTCGACCGCCTGCTGGTCCACCTGATTCAAGACCGGAGTCATCAGAAACCAGGTCATCATCAGCGCCAGGCCGAGCAGCGTGGGATTGGAGGGCGCGGTCTGCGTCCCCAGCGCCTGGCGCAGGAAGTGGAAGACCACCAGGAGGCGCACCATCGGCGTCATACACATCAGAATGGCCGGCAGCAGGGTGATCAGGGTCAGAACCAGCAGGATCGTCCAGGGCGTCGAGTCGACGGGGTGCAGCCGGGCATTCAGATCCGGAAGCAGGGGCGCGGAGACCGGCGCCGCCAGAGTGGCAAGAGCCCAGGAAGCTACCATGAGACCCTCGCCGCGGCCCGCGCCGGGCCGGACCGCCGGTGGGCGGCCAGCCGGGCCTGGGCCGGTTTCAACGCTTCGTCAAGCGCATAAAAGACTGGCGCGCCCTCGGAGGAGGTGGCCACCAGAAAACGCCGCCCCTCGGCCTCGACCAGGGCCAGCGACTGGCGCGGGGCCAGGGCAATCCGCTCCACAAGCTCCAGGCGCGGCGTTCTGCGCGCGCCGCTCCTGAGCCGCTTCAGCAGCCAGCCTCCGAGTCCGCCCACCCCTCTTGCCTTCCCGCTCGCCTTCATTCCTCGGCCTCTCCCACCCCGCCTTGGCCCCAGTCCCTGAGTCCCTAGTCCCTGCTTTTCACGTCAGCCGGGTCAGGCGCACCGCCAGCTTCGACTCCACAACCTCGAACTCGCTCCAGGCCAGTTGCACCTCGCCCGCCGCCAGCGGCATATCCTCCCCGTGCGCCCACGCGGTCTCAATCACCTGCCCAGGGTCCAGGGCCAGCAGATTGCGCACGCGGAACGGCCGCACCGGGATGGCCACGTCCAGCTCCACCGGCAGCCGCGCCACTGGCGCCGTCAGTTCCATCCCTTGCTCTTCAGCCGGCGGGTGGGGGCACGGCACCAGCGCCTGTTGGGCCGGTCCTGCCGCCTCTTTTGCCGCCGCTCCTGCCGCGACATGCGTAGGAGACGGCGCGCTGACCGGAGGCGGCAGTGGATGTGTGGTGGCCATGCGCTGAGGAGTCGAGCAGAAAGATGTCCAGAAGCGGACCAGATGCATTGGAAGAAGCTAAGAAATGATCGCTGCGAGTGGAGTCCGCCGGAAGTTGCGCTCTCTATTTGGTCACCGTTCCTGAGTTGATTGGCCAAGGCAGCTTTTCGTCAGGGGCTAGAGCGGAACCAGAATGACTGTGCCCTATTGAATTTCGTGGAGGGTTGCCGCTCCCTGTTGGTCGCGTCAACTTGAGTGCCGCGGTTTCGGGGGACACCAATTCTGGTTCCGCTATAATGCCCGGCGTTTTCAGACTCGGAAGGTCAGGGCTGAAGCCCTGACCTACCCACCCGCCGGCGATTTCAATTCGTCAGAGATTGCCGGGCGAATGATGCTTGATAAGAACAAGCTGATTGGGTTTCGAGGTTTCCAAGGTCTGAAAGTCCAGACCTCCTTCGGCAAGCCTGGGGCAGGCTCCGGGGGGCAGCCGGCGTCTGTTGCCGAATTAATTACCTGCAAGGTTTTGAAAATATAAAAGGTGGGGTGGGGGGGTGCTCAGGCGGCATCCACCTTGGGCGGGGAGGGTTGGCGGCGGACCGCGGCGAGCGCAACCTGAGCGGCGTAGAGGAGCTTGGTGGCGTCTGCACCTGTCACTGCGCCGATGAGCATCCCGTGTGCGACGCAGGCGATGAAATTGCGGATGCTTTCCTCTCCGGCGAGCGGAGGGATAGTGCGGCGATAGTCCTTGCCGGCGATGAAAGCGGCGTAAACCCGGTTGTCTTTTTCAGCCATTCCCTTGTCGAAGGCGCGTAGCCATGCCTTGCAGCATTGTGCGATGGCGGGGTTATCCGGGATGGTGCTCAATCGTTCGATCATGGCGGTTCTCCTTGGAGCGGCGGCTTGCCATTCCAGCCGCAAAAACAAGGACGCGGCAAGAATGGGGCAGCCGGCGATTGAAGCTGGCCGGCCGGAGTGCAACCGCTTTTCTTGATTGTGCCGGATAAGGGGGGAATTATATGCAAAAGGGTTGGGGTTCGTGGCTTCCCACCCTTTCGCCAGAAAAAAGGCGAAAGGATGGGGCACCCAGCGCGTCGGACGGGCCTGGTTCAGGAATGAAGCAGGCCCGAGAGAGAGTTCGAGGCGCCCCTACGGGGCTGGGAGTTCAATGGGGATGCTGCCCCAGGACTGCGCTTCGCTTGTCCTGGGCTATTTTCCCTACTCCCTCCGGGAGTGGCGGGCCGGCCGCATGGCGCAGACCCGCGCGGTCATGGTAATCTCACATTAGACACTTAAGAGTGGACTGAGCAGACAAGAGGAGCAACAAACGCCGTGCTGGCGACCGCAAAGAAAACAACCCTGATTGAAAGCTTCCGCACCCATGATACGGACACCGGTTCGCCGGAGGTCCAGATCGCGATTCTGAGTGCGCGCATCAGCGAACTGACCGAGCACTTCAAGACGCACAAGAAGGACCACGCTTCCCGGCGCGGTCTTTTGCAACTGGTCAGCAAGCGCCGCCGCCTTCTGGATTACCTGAAGACGCACGATACCGATCGCTACCGCGACGTGATCGGCAAACTCGGGATCCGGAAGTAGCCGGAGAGCGAACCCAGAAAGCCAACCTTGACCCGGAAGCGCCCAGACCGAAGATTGGTCACGGCCCCCGTTCTACGCAGGACCTGGGGCCATGGTGTACCTGGCGAAGTGGACCCGCTGCCAGGGACGGCGCAGAGGTATGGATATTTTCACGGTTCCAGACATGTGAGCATCGTGGTATCCCAGGTCCCAGAATCGGGAGCTGGGGCACCCCCCGTTCGCATCGAAAGCCGCGAAAGGCGTCCCTCGGGGGCTAAAGCCCAGGTTCATTTTGCGCCGTTTGTTGCACGACTGAAGTCGTGCCCGGACGCTTCACGCGGCCGCGACGATTCCCGAAAGCATTCCTCCGGGGCTAAAGCCCGCGCAGACTCTGCTGGCCATGCACGGGGGTTAAAACCCCCGTCTCCCTCCGCATCGCGTTTTTCCGCAGCGTGTTCGGCGTTGGCCTTTGCCAGCTTGCCGGAGCACTGCGGCACACTCCCCCCACAAGTTTCCCAAGCGAACACAATGAAAAGAGGACACTATGTCTAAGCATGAAGTATCCGTCGAGCTTGCCGGCGGCAAGCGGCTGGTCTTTGAGACCGGGCGCATGGCCAAGCAAGCCTCTGGCGCAGCGCTGGTGACCACGGGTGAAACCGTTGTTCTAGCCACTGCCGTAGCCTCCAACGAACCCAGGGAAGGCATCGACTTTTTCCCCCTCACCGTGGATTACCGCGAGTACACCTACGCCGGCGGACGGATTCCCGGCGGCTTTATCAAGCGCGAGGGCCGACCGAGCGAGAAGGAAGTGCTCACCTGCCGGCAGATCGACCGCCCGCTGCGCCCGCTCTTTCCTGAGGGCTTCCGCAACGAGACCCAGCTGATCGCGCTGGTCTTCTCCGCCGACAAGGAGAATGACCCGGATGTGGTGGGGATCAATGCCGCGGCCTGCGCGGTGGCTCTCTCCGACATTCCCTTCGGCGCTACTGTTGGCGCGGTGCGCGTGGGCCGGGTGGAAGGCGAGTTTGTCATCAATCCCACCTACTCCGAGCGTGCCGCTACAACGGTCAACATTATGGTCGTCGGACACAAGGACGGCATTGTGATGATCGAGTCGGGCGCCAAGGAGGAGACCGAAGAGGTGATCCTGGCGGCCATCGAGTTTGGCCACAACGAGGTGAAAAAGATTTGCGCCGCTATCGAGGAATTGGTGGCGCTGGCCGGCAAGCCGAAGCGGGCCTTTACCGCGCCGGAGTTCGACGAGGCTTACTATGCCGAGTTGAAGGCCAGGATTGAAGACCGGCTCAAGGATGCGCTGGACACCAAGACGCACGCCAAGCTGGAAAGCCAGGATCTGATCAAGGCGATCAAGGACGAGCTGGCTGCCGCGCTGCCAGCCGACGATCCGGCGGCCAAGAAGAAGCTGGCCCACTACTATGAGAAGCTGCGCGAGCGCATCTTCCGCGAGCAGGTGACCAAGGAGCGGATCAGGCCCGATCGCCGCCTCTTCGACGAGATTCGCCAGATCACCATTGAGACCAGCGTTCTGCCCCGTGTGCACGGCTCGGCGCTGTTCACTCGCGGCGAGACGCAGGCCTTGGTGACGGCCACGCTGGGCACCACCGACGACGGCCAGAGGCTGGAGAGCTATGAAGGCGAGAAGAAGAAGCCCTTCATGCTGCACTACAACTTCCCGCCCTTCTGCGTGGGCGAGACGGGCCGCATGGGCGGCACGGGACGGCGCGAGATCGGCCACGGAGCCTTGGCGGAGCGCGCCATCAGCGCGGTTCTTCCCAGCGCCGAAGAGTCGCCTTACACGATTCGCATCGTCTCGGACATTCTGGAGTCGAACGGCTCTTCGTCGATGGCCACGGTCTGCGGCGCGAGTCTGGCGCTGTTTGACTCCGGCATCTCTCTGAAGGGCGCAGTAGCCGGCGTGGCGATGGGCCTGGTGAAGGAGGGCGACGACTACGCCATCCTGACCGACATTGCCGGCGCGGAAGACCACTACGGCGATATGGATTTCAAGGTAGCCGGTACGCGCAAGGGCATCACCGCGCTGCAGATGGACATCAAGATCGGCGGGCTGACGCGCCAGATCCTTGAGCAGGCGATGGAACAGGCGCGCCGGGGACGGCTCTTCCTGCTGGACAAGATGGATGCGGTTCTCGACGGTCCGCGCACGGAGCGTTCGGCCTACGCGCCGCGGATTGAAACCGTGATGATTCCCACCGACAAGATCCGCGATCTGATCGGCAAGGGCGGCGCGACCATCCGCGGCATCATCGAGCAGACCGGCGCCAAGATCGACGTGGACGATACCGGCCGGGTCAACGTTGCCTCGTGCGACGCCGACGGGCTGAAGAAGGCGCTGGAGATGATCGGCAACCTCACCGCCGTACCGGAGATTGGCAAGGTCTATCTGGGCAAAGTGGTTCGCCTGGCCGAGTTCGGCGCGTTTGTCGAACTCTTCCCCGGCACCGACGGCCTGCTGCACATCTCCGAGATCGCCGAGCATCGCGTGAAGGAAGTGAAGGACGAGCTGCGCGAGGGCGATCAGGTGATGGTGAAGGTTCTGGCCATTGAAGGCAACCGCATCAAGCTCAGCCGCAAGGCTCTTATCCGGGAGCAGCGGGCCAAGCTGGGCCAATCGGCTCCGGCTCCGGTTGAAACGGACGAGGCGGAGAACTTTGCATCTGAATCTCCAGCCCCGGTTGCCGCTCCCGCCGCGTTCGTCAAGCCTCGCCATGAGTTCGATGAGCGGCAGCCCAAGTCGAACCAGAGCACCATCCTGATCGAAGGCGGAGACGACTTCGACGAGGAGGGCGGCGAGGAGTTCGACGAGGAGACAGAACCGAACTTCAACCGCGTTGATGGCGCTCCGGTTCCAGCCGGACAGCCCGCTGGCGCGGCTGGCGCTGGCAGGCCGAAGATGGACAACAATCGCCGCCGGCGTCGCAGAAGGCCGGGTGGACCAGGCGGCGGCCGCGGACCAGGCGGCGGGCAGTGAGTACAGCTTCTAGCTATTAGCTCTTAGCTTTTAGCTAAAGAAGTTTCTGCTGCTTGTTTTTTCGCGAAGGTAAACAGGAAGGCCCGGAGGAGTGCTCCGGGCCTTTCTGTATGGGTTCCTCGGGGCGCGAAGGATGATTGGGGCAGCGAAAACCCCCGGTTTGTGTTCTTCCATTCTTTTCGCAAAAAAGCCAAAAGGATGTGTGCGCCGAGAATGCGCCGTCCCTACGGGACTCCGGATGTGTTGTTTAAGCCACCCCACCCCACGCTGAAGCGCGGGGCTAACAACCACTGCGCCTACGGCGCGGGGCTACTGGCTGCGGTGCGGGGCTAACAACCACTGCGCCTACGGCGCGGGGCTACTGGCTGCGGTGCGGGGCTAACAACCACTGCGCCTACGGCGCGGGGCTACTGGCTGCGGTGCGGGGCTAATGACCACTGCGCCTACGGTGCGGGGCTACTGGCTGCGGTGCGGGGCTAATGACCAATGCGCCTACGGCGCGGTGCGGCTGGCTGCGGGATGGGGGCGCGCTTGGGTGGGACGGCCAGGGTTCAGACTTCGATGGGTGAGGCTCTGTGCTTGTTGTCGTACATTCGCAGGTCGGCGGTAATGCACAGCGATTCCATGTCGGGCGCGTCCTCGGGGAAGACCGCAATTCCGACGCTGGCGCCGATTTTCACCGTATAGTTGCCCAGTTGCAGAGGTTCTCTGAGCAACTGCATCAGCGAACGGCCAACGCTCTCGGCATCCGCGTGGCTGGTGGGCTCATCGAGAATCACTGAGAATTCATCTCCCCCGGTTCGAGCCACAGTATCGGAACGGCGAACCCGTGCGGAGCAGATCTGGGCAACGTTCTTGAGCACGAGGTCGCCAATGTGATGGCCCAACGTATCGTTGACCTGCTTGAAGTGGTCGAGATCAACCAGGAGCAGGGCGGTTTGCGATCCCGTGCGGCGGGCGCGCTCCACGGCGTTGGTGAGCCGGTCCTGAAAGAGCCGGCGATTGGGCAGGCCGGTCAACTCGTCATGCAGGGCGAGATGCTTGTTGTGCTGGATCTGGTCCTCAAGGAGCAGCAGAATCATGCCCACAGCTACGATGTATTTGGGCAGGTTCCAGACCTCGCTCTCGACCCGGACCCGTGGCAAGAAGGCCGCCATGAGCGGCGCGACGACAAATACCGAAGCCCATGCGAAGAATCCGGCGATGGTGACGAATGCGCCGGCGGTGGCGCGCCGGTACATATAGAAGAAGTGGATGCAGCAGCCAAAATAAACGGTAAAGAGCACGGCATTCAGCGCCAGGTCAGTGCCATTGCCGGGACGACGCTGAAAGATAAGAAGAAAGACCGCGAGAGAGCTGTAGAGCAGGACCGTTGCCCAGCGAAGCGGGTGATTAAAGCGGCGGAGCGAGAGCAAGGCGAGGCCGAACGGAAAGGCACCCAGGAGAGCCGCAGCCAGAGGCAGCGGCCAGCCCGCGGAAGGTCCGGCGACGAGAACAGCGATGTAAAGGGTGTTCGCCAGCATCAGTAGTGAAAGCATCCACAGGCTGGAGCGCTGTTGGCGGTAAGGGACAGCGGCCCACATGAAGAGCACGCCGGACCAGGTGAGGGCCATGAGACTGACACAGAGAATCAGGGTTCCCCAAATGCCAGGTGCCGCCAGGAACATGCTGGCGGCAAAGTGAAGGGCGATCATGACCCAGGCCGTGAGCCAGACCCTGGAGGCTGTGGTGTGGCTGTGGCGCGCCACCGACGCGAAGGCGCAGGTCAGCAGCGCGACGGCTCCAACGTCTGGTAATTTGCTCCAATCGACCACATCAACCTCTGGAACGCACCGCTGTCTGCCAATACTATCGGCATTGGAAGCAATTCTATGACGTTTGCTGAGGATAAGCAGGATTTATTGTGAATGCTTAGTACCATTGGGGCGTCCAGCGACCCGAAGGTAACCGATTGGGTGACCACACTCCATTTTTCCGCGATTCGGCCTCAATCTCTACTAGACTCAAGAGGATGGCCGCATGCCTGTTCATTGTCGTAGAGGGCGAGGATCCGGGATTTGACATCTTTGTAAACGGCCACGCCCTGGCTCGCAACGAAGATGCCCTGGAGCGGCTGGCCTTGCGGCTGAATGTGCACCCGTTGCTGGAGTTTTTTTCCGCCGACGAGAATTCGATGGCGCTGTTGCTGGAGCAGGGGGTAGCGGACGACAAGTGGGAACGGCCTCTGCCGCGGACCCAATGGTTCAGCGCCTCCGATGGCCTGCGCACCGTGTGCGCGCTGATCGGTTTTCTGGCGGCGGCCCCGTCCGCCCTGGGCTCGGAGACGGCGCCGGTTCTGATCGATCTGCGCGAATATGAACGGGTGCTGCGCAAGGCCGCCGAGCGGGGGCTGCGGTGGCATGTGGCCGTGAGCTGGCGCTAGCCACCTATTCGTGAGCGGGGCGGGTTTGTGGTTTCCCACATCTGCCGCAACGAACCCGGCAGATATGGGGCACCCGGCTTTACAGGCTGCGGAAAAAGGCCGGACTTAGGGCCAAATTCCGAAAAACATCCCTCAGGGGCTGAAGCCCGACCTCTATTTAGTTGCATTTGCGGCAGGACTGAAGAGGCTGCGGAAAAAGGCTGGTTTTCGGGCGAAATGCCCGAAAAGCATACCTCAGGGGCTAAAGCCCGCATGGATTCCATTGGCCTTATGCCGGGGATAAATCCCCGGCCTACCGCCCGATTGAGTTTTTCCGCAGCCTGTGAAGTCGTGCCCTGACGCTTGTGGCTTACTCTGGTGTCCTGAGTCAGAAGTTGGTCGCAGGATTCAGCGCGCGAAGATGCAGATTCTTCGACTCACCACCCCCAAACTGAAAAGCGTTTGGGGCCCCGTTCGCTCAGAAAGACAGCTCAAATTATGATAATGACTTTAGACTCAGGACACTAATCGCCGGAGCATAGAAGGTAGTGTGAACACGCCCTAGGCTGGGAGACCGTGAAACTCAATCGGCGTTTGTTTCATCGTTTCTGGGCGGGAAGACATTGCCCATGCGGCGGATCTGCGCGCCGACGCCGGCCAGTTTCTCTTCGAAGCGCTCGTAGCCGCGATCCATGTGATAGACGCGGTCGAGGATCGATTCGCCATCGGCCACCAATGCGGCCAGGACCAGCGAGGCCGATGCCCGCAGGTCGGAGCACATGACGGCTGCCGCCGAGAGATTTGCAGGTCCGGTCACGGTGGCTGCCCGGCCCTCGACTTTAATATTCGCGCCCATGCGCACCAGTTCCTGCACGTGCATGAAGCGGTTCTCGAAGATGTTCTCTTCGACGATGCTCACGCCCTCGGACTGGGTAGCCAGCGCCATGTACTGCGCCTGCATGTCGGTGGGAAAGCCGGGGTACTCCTCGGTGGAGATGCCGGCTGCGCGCAGGGGCTTGTCGCGCCGCACTCGCACCGTGTCGGGCCCGAGAATATCGATGCGCGCGCCGGCCTCTTCCAGCTTGGCGATCACCGCGCCGAGATGAGCGGCCCGGCAGTGGGTGACGATGAGGTCTCCGCCGGTGATGGCGCCGGCGATAAGAAACGTACCCGCCTCAATGCGGTCGGGATGGATGCGGTAGCGCGCGCCATGAAGACTGCTGACTCCCTGCACGCGGAGGGTAGAGGTGCCCGCGCCTTCGATCTTGGCGCCCATGGCGATGAGCAGGGCAGCCAGGTCGGCTACCTCCGGCTCGCGCGCGCAATTCTCCATCAGGGTTTCGCCTTCGGCCAGCACAGCGGCCATCAATAAGTCCTCAGTGCCGGTGACGGTGATCTTGTCGAAGACCAGATGCGCGCCTTTGAGCCGTTCGGCGCGCGCTTCAAGATAGCCGTGCTCCTGGGTGATGGTTGCGCCCATCTTCTCCAGGCCCTTGATGTGCAGATCGATGGGCCGGCCGCCGATGGCGCATCCGCCCGGCATGGCCACGCGCGCGACGCCGGCGCGGGCAATGAGCGGACCGAGGACGAGCGAGCTGGCGCGCATGGTCTTGACGATCTCATATTTGGCGACGGGATCGGAGAGCGTGCGGCAACTGATCTTGACGCGATCGGGCTTCGCGTCGTCGACCCAGATTTCCGCACCCATCGAGGAGAGCAGCTTGCGCTCGGTGTTGATGTCGCGGACCTGGGGAAGGTTTTCGAGGGTGACCTCGTCTTCGGTGAGAATGGCGGCGGCCATGCAGGGCAGGGCGGAGTTCTTTGCGCCGGAGACACGCACGGTGCCGACCAGCGGATTGCCGCCGCGAATGACGAATTTATCCATGAAGGCTGAGAAGCTCCTGGTCTTCCAGTGTAAATCCGGGGGCTCGATGGCCGCCGGAAGGGCAGCCGCAAGGGGCAGGGAAATCGCATGGATTTGGTTTAGTTTCGAGGAGGAGTTTCGACGCGACCCTACGGGGCGCGCGAGACCTGGTCTGGATGCTGTCCCAGGATTGCGCTTCGCTCCATCTTGCCACCCCGCGGACGAAGACCTGTCCGTGGGGACCCCGGTCCTGGGCTATTTTCGTTCCCTCCCTCCGGGAGGGAGTGCGGCGGTTGAGCAATCAGGGGTAGGGAATGGAGGCGGTCTTGTCAACGATCTGCGTTCATGCGATTGCCCTTTCGCAAGGGACGGCAGTTATACTTGCTCCCATCGGCTGGAGGCCTCGGCCCGGGCCGGTTGGAAGGGGAGAAAGATGGGAGAGACAAAGCGTGGGTGGGGCAAGGCTGCCTGGATGGGGTTGATGCTGGGCGTGTTGGAAACGTTTGCTTTGTTGCCGGCGATGGCTCAAGCGCCGCCGGCCGCTGTTGCGCCGGCCAGACCGATTCCCGCCATCGTCGAGAAGGACGGGCGCTTTGCACTTATGGCCGATGGCGAGCCCTACCTGATGCTGGGAGTACAGGCCAATAACTCCAGCGCGTGGCCCGCATACCTGGACAAAGTTTGGCCGGCGGCCGAGACGCTGCACGCCAACACGGTGGAATTGCCCATCTATTGGGAGCAGATGGAGGCTACCCAGGGTAAATTCGACTTCAGCGTGGTCGACCTGATTCTGAAGCAGGCGCGGGAGCATCATCTGCGGCTGGTGCTGCTGTGGTTTGGAACATGGAAGAACGGCAGCTCGCACTATACGCCGGAGTGGATCAAGCTGGACCAGGCGAAATATCCCTTTGTGGTCAACAAGGACGGGCAGACAGTGGACTCGCCTTCGCCGTTCTCGCCGGCACGCCTGGAGACTGACAAGACGGCCTTCAGCGCGCTGATGAGGCATTTGAAGGAGACCGACGCCGAGCGGACGGTGCTGCTGGTGCAGGTGGAGAACGAGGCGGGCATCTGGGGCGGGGTGCGCGACTATGGGCCCGCGGCGGAAAAGGCCTTTGCCGGGCAGGTTCCGGAGGCGTTGGTTGCGGGGCTGGGCAAGCAGCCGGGAACGTGGACGCAGGTCTTTGGCGAGGACGCCGACGAGACTTTTGAGGCCTGGCAGACGGCGACCTATATCGAACAGGTGGCCGCGGCGGGCAAGCAAGAGTATCCGCTGCCACTCTATGTGAATGCGGCGCTGCGCGATCCCTTCCATCCGGGCAAGGCGCCGAGCTATGAGTCAGGCGCGCCCACCGACAACAACATCGATTTGTGGAAGATTGCGGCTCCATCGATCAGCATCGTCGCCCCGGACATTTATATGCCGGAGTACGCCAAGTACATGAAGTCGATTGAGCTGTACAAGCGGAAGAACAATCCGCTGCTGATTCCGGAGACGGGCAACGCGGCGATCTATGCGCATTACGTTTTCGCCGCCATCGGACAGGGGGCCATCGGCTGGGCGCCGTTTGGGCTCGATCTAAGCCGCTACAGCAATCAGACCGAGGGGCCCGAGGCGATGGAAGCCGATGCGCTAAAGCCGGTGGCGCGCCAGTTTGAGCTGCTCGCGCCGATTGCCCGGCGGCTGGCGAAGGGCAATCTGGAAGGCAAGGTGCGAGGCGCGAGCGAGGATCCGGAGGAGCACACGCAGACGCTGGCCTTCGACCGCTGGACGGCGGTTCTTCAGTTCGGAATGCCTTCGTTCGGCAACTGGATGCAGCCCAAGGGCAACTCGCCGGCCGATGGCGGGGTGGTGATTTTGCAGCTTGGTCCGGATGAGTTTCTGGTGGCTGGACATCATGTGAGGGTGGATTTCACTCCGACTTATGCGCCGGGGAAGAAGCGATTCTGGCTCAAGGTGGAGGAGGGCAGCTACGACGGGGCAGGGAAGTGGAAGACCGCGCGGCTGTGGAACGGAGACCAGACCGATTACGGACTGAATCTGAAGGCGGATGAGAATGTGCTGCTGCGGGTTAGGATGACGACGTTCTAGCAGAGACTGGTTTCTTCAGAAGATCAATGCTTCATAGCGGCGGCCTTCGGCGCGCCTATCGCGGTCTTGCTCCGACGGGTCGAAAGGAGCTTCCAGTGACAACTCCGATGAAGGAGGGCATGGCCTTCAGCAGACAGCGATGGGCGATCACAAGAAACGCGATCAGGAATGCCGGGATCAAGAAATAGAGCGCCAGAATCTCCATTCCGCCGGTTGGCGATAAGAGCTTGTACGACAGCTTGCGAATAATCATCAGCAATGGTTCATGCGCAGCAAAAACAAAAAAGCTGGCACCGCTTAACCCTGTGAGGAACGACTTTAACGGTGCCGATTCGATTGCTAATCCAGTAAGCCACCAGAAACTTGGGGCTCCGACGACAATGACAAGCTTGTCGAGATAGAGCTTGCTCTCAGGGAAAGTCGAATAAAGGATGAGAAGGCCCAGAAGCGTCACACTGATCCACGGGCCAAGCTTGTCCAGGATCGCCAGAATCTTTCCTGGCCGAGAAAGGCAAGCCCCAAGACAGAAGAAGAAAGAAGCATCGGCAGCGGGCCAGAGAACGGGCCAGATCGAGAAAAACCACAAGCAGAACAGGGCGAGGGTAAAAGGCAGCGCCAGCTTCCTGGTCAGAAGAAGATGGATCACTGGGGCTAAAACGACAAGGGCCATCAGGTCTCGAATGAACCAGAACTGGGTTGCTATTGGATAAGGCACTGCGATTCCGAAGAGGGCATTGGCATAGTCGGAGAAGGAGAAGGAATAAATCGGCTGCCAAACTGTGGCGGCAAAATACAACTTTGTTGCGGGGATACTCTGCGCTATCGCAAAAGCCGCCAAGGTCAGCAGATTCCAGAAGATGAATGGGATCAGAAGAGTGTGCAGCCGTCTTTGTAGTTTATTTACATATCTTTCCGGTGACCAATCTCCCAAAAAGAACAAATAGCCGGAAATTAGAAAAAACAATGGAACGGCGACCCTTGCAATACCTTCTGAGATAAAAAATCTGACGAATTCAACCCAGAAACTGTTGTGCGTAACACCCATGGATCCCTGAGCCAGGGGGATCGTCGTATTGTAATTATGAATAAAGACGACTCCGACAATAAGCGGAAAGCGCAGAATATCGATTCGGGAAGAGATCTGGTCGTTAGTTGGCATTTTCCACTTGCTCTGAAGCGCGGTAGCCTCTGCGGTCCCGAAGTTTCTAGCGGTTTTCGTAGTGCGCGTATATCTCTCACAGCTCCAGCGCACTATCCTCGATGGCGAGGCGGACGTTGCCGTCGGATTTGGCGAGGCGGCGCACGGCCTCGGGCTTGTCGACTTTGGCTTTGAGCATGACCAGCGCCACGGGGACGCTGCGGCCGGCGCACTTGATGGTCTCCACGGCACAGGCGCGGTCGATCTTGCAGGCGGACATGAGAAGATGGATGCCGCGCTCGACCAGCTTGGTGTTCTGCATGTGGACGTTGACCATCAGGTTTTCATAGACATAGCCCATGCGGGTCAAGGCGCCGGTGGTGATCATGTTCAGGATCATCTTTTGCGCGGTTCCGGCCTTCATGCGCGTGGAACCGGAGACGACCTCGGGGCCCACATCGGCGACGATGGCGATGTCCGCGGCGCCGGCCAGGGGAGTCTCGTGGTTGCAGGTGACGGCGGCGGTATGCGCTCCGCGGGCGCGGGCGTAGGCCACGGCGGCCACCACATAAGGAGTGCGGCCTGAGGCGGAGACGCCCACCACAACATCCTTGCGCGTGGGGCGGCGGCGGGCGATGTCCCGCTGGCCCAGCTCTTCTGAATCCTCATTGACCTCGACGGCCGAGGCCAGAGCCTTGGGTCCGCCGGCCATGATGTACTGCACCTGGCCGGGTGCGGTGGAGTAGGTGGGCGGACATTCAGAGGCATCGAGGGCGGCGATGCGCCCGCTGGAGCCGGCGCCGATGTAGATCAGCCGGCCGCCGTCGCGCAGGCCGCGGGCAACCTGGTCGATGACCTGGGCAATCTCGGGGATCGCCCGCTTGACCGCTGCCGCGATCTTTGCGTCATCGTGATTGATAATGCGGGCAATATCGAGCGCGGATTTGGTGTCAAAGCCCTGAGAGGCTTCGTTCTGGCTCTCAGTGATCAGTTCCTGAAGCAGAGAGGCCTGGTCCTTCTTCCGATCCTCTTTATGGTTGGCCGCCGATTCCTGCATCGTCGAGCTGGTTAGCATCGCTGAGTTCCCCTAGTTTTTATAGTATCTGCAAAGTGGTCAACTTGGGGTGAGAAATCGCAATGATTTGAGCTATTTTGGGCAGACGAAGGTTACTGGAGGGTTACAGCGCCTCCCGGACGGCATCGTGGAAGGCGGGCCTCACCTGGCGAATCAATTGGCTCAGGCGGTTGGGCCAGGTCCGGTTGGTAAGCAGCGCGATGGCGATCCCGGCGTCCAGGTCGATCCACAAGGAACAGCCGGAAAAGCCAAGATGGCCGATGGAATGGGGCGAAAAGTGCCGGCCGGCGGAGGAATTGTCCGAAGGAGTATCCCAACCCAGCGCCCGGGAACTGCCAGGCGGGGGCTGCCGCCGGGCAAAAAGCTCGACCGTGGCCGCGTTGAAGAGGCGCGCGTCGGGCGCGTTGACAGCGGCGGAGAGGATTTTGCGGGCAAAGCGCAGCAGATCAGGGACGTTGGAGAAGAGTCCGGCGTGGCTGGCCGCGCCGCCGAGAAGACGGGCGTTTTCGTCCTGGACTAAGCCTTGGATTGGGCCCTGGATGCAGCGGTGGCGCAGGGTGGTGTCCTCCTCGGTGGGGGGAATCGAGGCACGCGCGGCGGGCGGGGGACAAAAAGCTGTGGCGGCCATGCCGAGGGGCTGGAAGATCTCGCGCTGGGCCCAGGTGGCGAGGGGCTCGCGGGTTACGGCTTCGAGCGCCTTGCCCAGCAGGATGAAGCCGGGGTCGGAGTACTCGACGCGGGCGCCCGGCTCGGCTTCAAGAGGCAGCTCCAGGCAGGCGCTTATGAGCGCCTCGGGGGTGGCGGCGGTGCGGAAGAATTCCACATAGGCGGGCAGGCCGGAGTTGTGCGCGAGAAGATGGCAGAGCTTTACGTGGCGAGAGGGATCGGCTGCGGCGCGACCGGCGACGAAGCCGGGCAACAGATCGCCCAGGGGCGTGTTGAGGTCGAGCAGGCCCCGCTGATGGAGCAGCATGGCTGCGGCGGTGGTGGATGCAACCTTGGTGATGCTGGCTATGTCGTAGACGGTTTCCGGGGTGACGGCGGGGGCGGTTTCGTCATAGGTGAAGCGGCCAAGCGCGTCTGTGATGACGATTTCCCCGCCGGCCAGCACACCGAAGGCGCAGCCGGGAAAGGCGCGGGCGGCGATGGCCTCTTCCAGGACTCGATAGGCGGCGGCAAAGCGGCTACTGGGGCCGAGGGGCGGGGTGTCTTCGGAATTCATCGCTCGATTGGATGGTACTACTGCAGAGGCTTGTGTGGAGTGTGAGAGTATGTGCCGGAGTGGTTGGGGTTCGTGGTTTCCCACCCATTCGCAAAGGACGCGAATGGATGGGGCACGGAGCGCATCTGTAATTTCCAGCATTTCCGGACGCCCAGTGTTTAGACTGTATGGCTTAGTAATTGCTTCTGGACAAGCGCGGGCGTGGACGCCCGCACGACAGCCGGTCTGGAGACCGGCGCTACATTCCGGCAATTACAAAATCACGCGGTCTTGGTACTGGCCGGTTGCGCTACGTCCGAAGGAACCTCGAAGGTGACCAGCTCGGCGCGGAAGCCGCGGGTGCGAATCGCTCCGTAGGTGATGCCGGCAACCATCCACACTGTACCCAGCACCAGCGCCTTGTTGCTGAGGTTGTACCAGATGAAGGCGCAGATGAGAAAGCCCAGGGCGGGAACAATAAAGCCGCCAGGGCTGCGGCTGCTCGTCTGGCGCCAGTTATGGACGAAGGCCGCCGCATTCACGCCCATGAAGGCGATGAAGGCTCCGAAGTTGAGGCACTGCGCGCCGATCTCGTAGGCTCCGCCGCCGAGACGGTTGGCAAAGAACTCCAGCAGGCCGGCTCCGACGAGGGCAAAGGCGCCGACCGCCAGAATATTGTTGCGGGGAACGCGGTGTCTGGGCTCGATTGCGCCGAAGAAGGACTTGGGGAGCGCATTGCCGCGTCCCATGCCATAGAGGAGGCGACCGGCGGCGAGTTGCGAGCCCATGCCGGAGCCCATGTTGGCGATGAGCAGCGTGAAGTTGACGATCTGAAAGAGCACCATGCCGCCGGCCTTGCCGCTGACCAGCGCAAAGGCCGACTCGACGTTTTCGCTGGCGAAGGGCTTCGATCCCCAGATGAGTTGGGCCGCATAGACCTCCAGGCCGGAGAGCAGGCCGGTGATGAGGCAGACGAGCACCGTGGCCAGCAGGATGTTGCGGCGCGGGTTGCGGACCTCTTCAGAAAAGGTGGAGATGGCGTCGAAGCCGATATACGTGAGCACGGCGACCGAGGTTCCGGCAAAGATGCTGGAGGGATGGAAGTTAGCCGGATCGTAGAAGGGATGCGTGAAGAATCCTGGGTCGTGGTGGACGCCCCACACCGTGCGCACAACGCAAGCCAGGAAGAGCAGAACGACGACGACCATGCCGGCGCAGAGAGCCTCATTCATCTGCGCGGAGGTCTTGATGCCGCGCAGGTTGAGCACGGTGAAAAACGCCGCGAAGAAGATGATCCAGATGAAAAAGGAGAAGCCGGGGAGGATATTCATGGCGGCTTTGGCGCAGAAGGCGACGCAGATGAGCGGATTGATCAGATAATCCATCACCATGCCCCAGCCGACGACATAGCCGAGGGCGGAGTGCATCTCCTGGCCGACGTAGGTGTAAGCAGAACCGGCGCTGGGATAGACCCTGGCCATGCGGCCATAGCTGATGGCCGTGAAGAGCATGGCGATCATGGCGATGAGGATGGTGGTGACCACGTGGCCATGGGCCTTGTTGCTGATGACGCCATAGATGCCCATGGGCGCGGTCGGCTGGATGATGACCATGCCGATGATGATGAGGTTCCACAGGCCCAGCGTGCGATTGAGGCTGGTGGCTTTGGGTTGTGTCTGTCCGTTGGAGGCTGCCATGAGTGTCCTTGATTGAGTTTAGCGATGCGGGCCGGAAGTTGGGGTTCGTGGTTTCCCACCCTTTCCGCAAGATAGCAAGATACAGATCCTTCGACTTCGCTCAGGACGGCGAGGGTGGGACACCCATGCAAGAACAAGAGCAACCGCAGGTCCTTCGACTCCGCTGCGCTTCGCTCCTGATGAACAGGGCTGGAAATGCCGCATTTCGCCGCGCCCCTACGGGGCGCGTGATCGTGCTGGGCTGCATCCCAGGGCTGCGCTGCGCTTGCCCTGGGCTATTCTCGCTGCCTCCCTCCGGGAGGCAATGGAACCCGTTCATCTCTGGACTCAACTCGTCGCGACGAGTCAAGCTGCTCAGGATGACAGTGCATTTATAAACTCCGTTCCTGATGGACGGCTTTACTGGCTCCTGATGAACGGCTTTACTGTTTGACGGGTTTGTGAACAAAGGCGGCAAGTTAGCCTCCGCTGCGCGGAGATAGCGAGTTAGCGCGGCGAGTCGGTCATTTCTGTGGCGCGACGGCAGCCGTGGGTTTGATGGTTTCCGGGGCGATATTCCAGCCTTCGATCTGAACGATGAAATCGGCGGGGGCGGTCTCCGGCAAGGTTGCGGTGAGCGTGCGCGACTCTCCCGGCAACAACTCGATCCAGTTGTCGGACCAGAAGACGGGGGCGATGAGGCCGCCGGAGGGTGTGCGGGCGGCGGCGCTGATTTGAAAGGCCAGAACCGCAGAGGCGTTGTCGAGATGCAGGCGGAGTTCGCGGCCGTTCGGCGTGGTTTCGATCTCCGCCCGGGCGGTGACCTTGGCTGGAGGCAGATTCGTGAGCGCCGCCAGGTCTTCGTTGCGCTCGGCGGGCGTGTGGGTGTAGTCGGTTTTTGGCCAGTCGAAGGTGGTGAGCGTGGTGGGAACCCAGTAGAAGTTGCGGCTCACGACCGCGCCGGAGGCGTCCGCGAGGGTCAGGTCGACGAAGAGAATGCGATCGGCGTCCTGATAGAGGTTCTCCGGGATGGAGAAGACACGCTGCGCGCTGTCAGGAGCCGATTCGACAACCGCCTGGGCGCTGTAGATCTCCTTGCCTGTCAGGTTGAAGACGCGGAGGCCGGCATGGAGTCCCGCAGCGGGCGCGTAGGTGCTGTTGACGACCTCGATGGAGAGATCGTCGTAGGAGTACTGAATGTGGAGCGGTTCGCAGGCCTTCTTGACCGCGAAGTACCCGGCTCCGGCATCGAGGTGGT
>Ga0302320_10007458_pt1 | contig 24094 bp, 21 predicted proteins | sample Bog_T0_3_FD_202130 | JGI IMG/M metagenome (GOLD analysis project Ga0302320, IMG submission 202130) | Peat permafrost microbial communities from Stordalen Mire near Abisko, Sweden - Bog_T0_3 | ecosystem: Environmental > Terrestrial > Soil > Wetlands > Peat | place: Sweden: Abisko, Stordalen Mire...
GTAAATTTACGGCTCAGGAAATTAAAGATTTTAAGGAGCATCCGGCTGCGGGTGCTGAGATGGCAAAAAAGATGACGGAAGTTCCTCCTGATGTGGATGTCATTATTCGCCAACATCATGAACGGCCAGATGGAACTGGATTTCCTAGGGGACTCAATCACACCTATATTGCTCCTCTGGCAAGTGTATTTATCGTAGCTCATGATCTGGCAAAAAACATGTTAGAAGCAGGGGACAAGTTTGACATACAGGCTTTTTTAGACGGGGTTCGTGAGAAATATAAATCGAGCCAATTCAAGCGGCTCTTGTCTTGTCTTGAGAATATTCAAAAAATAAAAAAGATGTCCAGTATGATTAATAAAAAGAAAGAAGATCCGCCAGCGTCGTGAATAATCCCCCAGACTGAAGTCCAGGGTGCTCGCTGATTATGACACATGATCGTGAGTTAGGGGCTAACAACGGTATTTCGAAATGCTTCTTCAAAATGAGTCCAAGTTTGGATTTCATGAGGCTCAAAGCCGTATTTTTCAAGAACTTGCTTTAAAATCTCCAGTCTGCGATCAAACTGGCCCTTGGAAATCGGCGGAAGCCCTAAGTGAGCATGGGTTGGCGTTTTCCCAAGATAAGTGGACTTTAAACCGGCTGCAAACAATAGAAATTGAGCTTGCTGATGAGCGATTGCATTCAGGTCTTTGCCGGAAAAGAAAAACCCAACAAGAACATCCTGGGACATTTCCTGGTAGAAACTCCGAAGAACCTTTTTAAGTTTTTCTTCTCCGTCAATTTTTGTCAGCAATGATTTTAGCTGAGCTTTGCTCACCCAAAGTCCCGGTCCATAACTGTTTTTCTTCCATCCCTCTTAGCGTTTTCCATAGCTTGATCGCAGAGCTGGCGGACCTTTGCAGAAATAGCTTCCACAACCGAACTGGAGGTGTTCATTCCTGATTGAGTTCGGATGTAGTTTTTTAATTTAGAAGCAACCACTAAAACTTCTTTTTTGGATTCTTCTTCTTGCATTTTTTCTCCTTATTTTTAAAAAACTAAAGATATTCATTAAAAGGACAAAAATTCAAGCAAATGATTCTTGAACCCGAGTCTTTATTTCACGGTAGCGACTATTTAACCTTCAGTAATTCCACTTCAAAGATAAGAGTCGAGTTAGGTGGAATGACTCCTCCAGCTCCCCTTTCTCCATAGGCTAGATTGGAAGGAATGGTAAGTTTTCTTTTTCCGCCCTCTTTCATCCCTAGGAGGCCCTCATCCCAGCCTTTAATTACTCTTCCTTGTCCTAAAGTAAACTCAAAGGGGTGACCTGCATTTTTTGATGAGTCAAACTGCTTTCCATCCGTAAGCCAGCCTGTGTAGTGGACGCTGACAGTTTTTCCCTTCGTTGCTTCTGCTCCGTTTCCCTTGACTAAATCTTCCTTTTTGAGTTCGGTCATAGCTCCTCCTGGCGGTGGGGTAATTAAGGTGGGGGAAGTCGTGGTTGGGTCAACTGCTTGCGGTTGGGATGGGTTTTTGTTCTGAGTGCAGGCAAATCCGCTGATGATTAGAAAAAGCAAAAACAAAAACGCAACTGCGGTGGTGCCAGACTTCGTCAGATTTATCATTTGAATCTCCTTTTTCTCCCTATTGCACAGATTCGTCCATCAGTCGAACGAAAGATTTTCAATCCACTCTGGGTTGACACAGCTGAGGTCAGGTATGCAGAGGTGGGCAGCTGAGAGATCTTGCTGAAAATGGTTGGTTGAGCTAACAGCGACCACCCAGGTCCCGGCGGTTCGTGCTGAGCGGATCCCCGCATGGGAGTCTTCAAAGACTAAGCAGGAGGAAGGCGGGGTTTTGAAAAAGTCTATCGCCTTGAGGTACCCATCCGGCTGGGGTTTACTTTTGGGATAATCTTCCGCTCCTAAAATAATCTGAAAATGTTCTTTTATTTTGAGTTGACTGAGAATCCAAAAAATTTCCTTTCGGCAGGATCCTGAGACTAACCCTAAAGAATATCGGGTGGCTAAGGCTTGAACCGCTGGTACGCTGCCTGGGACGATAGGAAGTTGCTGTGCCAATATTTCTCGATATTTTTCTAAAACTTTTTCTTTTGCAATGGATGCATCGATCGGTAGCGAATATTTTTTGAATAGAAACTGAAAGGCGCTGTCCCAGGTTCTGCCAGTGATGTAAGCTCCGTCACTTGCGTCTAACGTGAGATTCCACTCTTTAAAGCATTCCTGCATAGCGCGAGCTCCAGACGGCTCTGTGTCCACTAAGGTCCCATCCATATCAAATAGAATAGTTTTAATTCCAAGTTTTCCTACCTTTTTCTCTGATAATTTCATAATACTCCCTGCAAGGGGGATCTTGCTTATGAGAGCGCTTCCATTTGTTCTAGCTGCACTCTGCCTATTTGCTATTGCCTATCGTTACTACAGCGCTTTTCTGGCTGCAAAGGTTCTTTCTCTGAATGACCAATGCAAGACACCGGCTCATCGCTTATCCGATGGGAATAATTATGTTCCTACTTCACGATGGGTGCTATTTGGCCATCATTTTGCTGCAATCACAGGAGCTGGGCCTCTCATTGGTCCGGTTTTAGCGGCTCAGTTTGGGTTTTTGCCAGGGTATCTTTGGTTAGTGATAGGAGTGGTTTTGGGTGGTGCTGTACATGATTTTACCATTTTAGTGGGAAGTGTTAGGCATCAGGGAAAAAGCATTGCTGAGATTGCGCTAGAAGAAATGGGACCGCTGGCAGGTCGTATTACTGCTTTAGGCATTTTGCTGATTGTGGTGATTGCACTGGCAGGGTTAGGGCTTGCTGTGGTGAATGCGCTGGAAGCAAGTGCTTGGGGAACCTTTACTTTAGCCATGACGATTCCTATTGCTGGAGTGATGGGGTTGTATACTGGAAAAATCCGAAAAAATGGGGTGAAAGAAGCCACGGTGGTTGGCATTGTTTTAGTTTTGCTCACTCTCGTCTGTGGGCGAGGGATTGCTGCAAGCTCCTGGGGGAGTTTTTTTTCTCTGACTCGTCATCAGCTCATGATTGCATTGGGCGTCTACGGGTTTGTTGCCAGCGTTCTGCCCGTTTGGATGTTGCTTTGTCCGCGGGACTATCTATCCAGTTATATGAAGCTTGGTACCATTACCCTATTAACTCTAGCGGTGATGATTGTGAATCCTGAGCTACATATGCCCCTGTTTTCTGAATTCATTCATGGGGGTGGTCCTATTGTTCCAGGCAAAGTGTTCCCTTATGTTTTTATCACTATTGCTTGCGGAGCCATTTCAGGCTTTCATGCTTTGATTGCTTCTGGAACCACGCCGAAGATGATTGCCAAGGAAACCGATTGTCGGATGATTGGTTATGGCGCAATGCTTTGTGAGGGGTGGGTTGGGGTAACTTCTCTGATTGCCGCTTCAGCATTATTTCCAGCAGATTATTTTGCAATTAATGTTTCTCCAGAGAAATTCAGTCAGTTAGGGATGTCCGTGGTGCACCTCCCTGAGCTGGCTCAGGAGGTAGGAGAGCAAGTAGCGGGAAGGCCAGGGGGAGCTGTCTCATTGGCCGTGGGTATGGCTCAGATTTTTTCTCATCTGCCCGGTCTCAGAGGTTGGATGGACATTTGGTACCATTTCGCTATTTTGTTTGAAGCTCTATTTATTCTTACGACCATTGATTCAGGCACGCGTGTGGCACGTTATCTTTTGCAGGAAATTTTTGGGCAATGCAAGGATTCATGGAAACAGACTTGGGGTCGTCCGGATTGGTTGCCAGGGAGCCTGATTTCAACTCTAATAGTAGTTTTTGCCTGGGTTGGGTTTATTTGGACTGGGAGTATTTCAACTATTTGGCCATTATTTGGTATAGCAAATCAACTATTGGCTTCGATTTCACTCCTCATTGGAACTCTATGGATCGTGCGACTGGGGAAGTTGAGATATGCCTGGACTACATTTATTCCATTTTTATTTGTATCAATCACAACCGTAACGGCTGGAGTTGAAAATATTTGGAACAATATCATCCATAAGTTGGGTCAAAGCCATTTACTGATTGGTTATTTCAATTCGGCAGTGACACTGCTTATGATAGGGGCTGTGGTGGTGATGAGCGGAATTGCTATCGGTCGGGTGGTGCAGATAAGGCAGTCAACGCCGAAAGGACTTTTGGGTTGAGTTGAAAAACACCCTCAGGGCGGGTGGAGTTCCGACCATAAACTTTTTGCCCTTGAAGCCAGAGCGATAATGAAGTTTTCTTTCCAGAGCGATCGGTCAGTTTGACTTCATAAGCTTGAGGCAAGTGATTGAGAATTTGGCGGACTTGGGTTTTGCTGTCTACAAACTGAAGTACGGGAGACCCACTTAAAAATATTAAAAACGAAGAAATATCAGCACTCAGGGCTTGGTGCTGCTGATTGGTCCACCTGTCTCCTTCCATCTGAGCGAACAGAGCTCGCTTAGCTTTTGTTTTTGCCCCGAAAGGGTGCAAAGCAGGGCGAAAAATTTCAATTTCATCGATATCGTCCGCATCCAGCGTAGTCCATTCTTTCTTTCTCAACGATTGAATGCTTTGAATTTGCTCGATCAGTCGAAGGGTCGTCCCGCTGGCTATGTGAACGGAGATTCCATCAAGAGTCATATATCTTTCGATATGATTACCACCCTGAGTTTTAACGAGGGAGCCTAAGCGGAGTTCGTAGGAATGAGTTGCTGTTTTCCAGCGAAAAGCAAAAGCAGGAGGATTTAACCCAAAAGATTCCAAGGAGCCGTGAGGGGCTGGAGAGGTGATTTGTAAAGATCCAAAGGAATCCAATAAGTGTTCGATGAAATTCGTATCGGCTTGACGATCAATCAAAGCGGTTTCGGGCAAGACCGAAGAAAGGATCCAAGTGGATTGGGATTTCTGGATAGAACTAAACCAGGGAGTGTTTTGAAGCGGGTCCGATTTCAGGAGAGTGATTTCTGTTACCTCTTTTGGATTGAAGTGAAATAGGGGATCCTGAGATGGGTTGTGAGAATGCCCTCTTAGGTGTTTTGGAGCTTGGTCTAATGCTGGATGGCAGCCAATCCAAGCTAAAAATACCACTAATAATAAGAGAAACTCCCTATTCCTAGAGCATTTTCGGGAATTGCTGATATTCATGAGCTCCTCTGAGATTGACATACCATGAACAGACCGCTAGGGTGACAAAAGATATGTCACCACCCCTAATTCCAGCAGCAATGCCATCTGCAATACCCCATGGGATGACACAAACCTTGCTTCAGAGTTTTTGGAGTCTGGTGAGTTCAGGTGGAATGATCATGGTTCCATTGGTCTTATGCTCCTTGATTGTCTGGGGCATTATTTTTGAACGCTTGTGGTGCTATCGACGATTGGGGATGAGTCTTCGGTCGTTTCATTTGGAAGCCACCAATACCTTGCTTCAAAATGATCTGAACGCTTTGAGAGGGCTGTGTCTGCGGTACCCGTATTTGCCCACGTCTAAACTCCTGTTAGTGGCGTTGGAAAGACTCAATGCAAAGGATGTTCGACTTCGGGAGAAATGGCTAGAAGCATTAGAAAGAAAACGCCAACTTTTGAATCAGGAGCTCAAACAAAATCTATGGTTGCTGGCAACCATTGGAAGCTCAGCTCCTTTTATTGGACTGTTTGGAACGCTCGTGGGCATTCTGGAATCTTTTCAGGATATGGCTCGAACAGGTAGCGGTGGGTTTGCCGTCGTGGCAGCGGGAATTTCTCAAGCATTAGTAGCAACTGCCGCAGGGATTATTGTTGCTGTCGTTTCTGTCATAGCATTTAATGCCTTTCAGACTCGCTGGGGTCAGCTCGTACTGATGATCCGAGTGCAGACCGAAGAGCTTGCTGAGATTCTGGCAGCTGAAATCCAGGCAAAACAACCCTCGAGTTCCTATGGCGCTGAAAACTAGGGGGTCTGAAGATTTAGATTCGGAATCTGCCGTGATTTCGGAGATTAACATTACTCCGCTGACGGATATTTTTCTGGTCCTTTTAATTATTTTCATGGTGACCAGTTCGGTGATTTCTCAGGTGGGAGTGGAAGTGAATCTCCCTTCAGCCAGTCAGTCAACCTCTCAAGCGGAGCCGCAGGGAGTAATTGTTAGTCTTTTGCCTCAAGGAAAAATGAAAGTGAGTGATCTTGAAGTAGCTGCAGGGGACTATCAGGGTTTGGAAAAGGCTCTTCGATTAGCCTTTGCTCACACTGCATCGCGGTTGGTGATTCTCGAGGGGGATCGGAAAGTTTTTTTGGGGTCAGCCATTGAGGTGATGGATCATGCTCGCCGGGCGGGCGCCAGCAAATTTGCGATAGCGACATCATTAGAGGGAGTAGGTCAGAAATAGCGGTCTCTTTTGTTGAGTCGTAAACAAGGATGTGCGAAGGGTAGACACTATGAACAGCAGGACAGCGGATCAAAACCTGAGTTGGTATCGTGGGTTTATTCAAGGTAAGACGCGGATTATTTTAGCTTGGGTTTTTGTATTATTACTTATTTTTTTTGCAAAGCATTACCCCACTTGGCCGGGCATGGTGCTGTGTGGGATCGGGGCCGTGCTTCGCTTTTGGGCTAGTGGATATTTAAGAAAAGACACCAGGCCTGCCGTGGGCGGGCCTTATGCGTTTGTAAGAAATCCTCTGTATCTTGGTACTTACCTCATGGCAGTTGGAACTGCCTTGTCTGTGGATAATGGATGGCTTTTAGGAAGTGCCACCTTTGTTTTTGCTGGAATTTATCATTTCATTATCTTAGATGAAGAAGTCAAGCTTCAGAAAATTTTTAAGCAGCCCTACCGAGACTACTGTCGAAAAGTCCCTCGGTTTTTTCCAAGGATTTGGCCTCCTTGTTTTCCAGCCAGTGAGCAAGCTCTATTGAAGATTAACCCTGAGAGATCTCATCTTCGGTTTTCGTGGTCCTTGGCTATGAAAAATAAAGCCTACGAAGCGTTTGCTTCTTTCCTAGGGCTGATGGCTTTTGTCTCAGTCATGGCTTACTTATGGCAAAATTTTTCTATTTGAGATGACCGGAAGAGATATCGCTGGAATCTTTGTTGAGGATCCAATTCCTTTGAGCTATGGTCAGTCTATATCACAAGTAAAATATGGAGGGAACTATCCTTGAAAGCACCGTTAAAAGAGGGCCCGCAAACGTCTGTCGCGCGAGCTAAATCCCCAGGAGTCAAGTTTCAACTCGAGCCCAAGCTCCTTACCCAGATACACGATAACATGGTTAAGGCGCGTGTGCTCGAAGAGCGGTTGATTCGAATGTATAAACAATCAGATGGATATTTTTGGATTGGAGCACCTGGTGAAGAGAGTTTTAGTGTTCCTTTGGCCTTTCAGGTTAAAAAAGGTCAAGGTCTAGATTATGACTATCTTCATTTACACTACCGATCTTCTCCTATTATGACTGTTTTTGGTATGGATCCAATGGATGCCATGCGTCAGATGAAAAATACGGCCTTAGATCCGTTTTCAGGAGGCCGAAATTTTTCTAACCACTTTTCAAAACGAGAGTGGAACGTCGTACCGGTTTCTTCGACGATTGAGACACAGTATGCAACCTCCATTGGAACTGCTATTGCTCAGCGGCGGCATGGTGGAACCGGTATTACCATTGTGAATGGCGGTGATGCAGGTACTGCTGAAGGGGATTTCGCATCCTGTTTAGTTTGGTCCTCTCGGCCAGGATCTGAGTTGCCTATTTTAATTATTGTCACAAATAATCAGTGGGGAATATCAACTTCTTCCTCGACTCAGCATGGAGACAAGAAGATTTCGGATCGAGGAAAAGCTTTTGGAATTCGAACTCAGACGATCCGTGGACATGATGTAGAAGAATCTTATTTCGCCATTAAAGAAGCTATGGAATATGTTCGCAAAGAACGGAAGCCTTTCTTGATAGAAGCCTCAGTGTCGCGTTTATATGGTCATAGTTCAGCAACAGGCTGCAATTTTGTGACTGAAGAGGAAGATTGTCTTGCGACTTTTGAAAGTAAGTTGGAAGCGGCAGGAATTCTTACTCGGGCTGAAATGGATGAGATCCGGGAAAAATACAATGCACAAATGCTTGAAATGTCTCAACGGGTGAAGCAAGAGCCGCTACCTGATCCGTCGACGATTTATGATCATGTTTATTATGGACAGAAGGGTAGGTATTGGTAAATGGCAACCTTGGTACAAGCCATCCGAATGGCACTTCATTATGGTGAAACCCACTTAGGGGTACAGGATATATTCGGAGAGGATGTGGGTCCTCCGTTGGGAGGCGTTTTTACTGCGACCCAGGGGTTAAAAAAGAGTTGGAATTCTCCTTTGGATGAGCGAGGCATTATTGGTGCTGCCATTGGGCTAGGTTTAGCAGGTTCTCGGTGTGTGGCTGAAATCCAATTTTGTGATTATATCTATAACACGATTGATTTGCTGAAATTGGCTGGAATGCAAAGCTGGTCTTCGAATGGGGACTGGCACCTTCCTATGACGGTGATGACGCCAGTGGGCAGCGGGATTCGGGGATCTATCTACCATTCTCATTCCTTTGATGCGGCGATGACACATATTCCAGGCTGGAAAATTGTTATGCCTTCCAATCCGCTGGATGCCTATGGTCTCATGATCGCTTGTTTAAAAGATCCCAACCCTACGATGTATCTTAAGCCTAAGGCATTGATGCGGGTTCGAGGTCAGGAGCCAATTCCTGGAGAACCTCCTTTGACGTCCGAAGGTGACAAAATGCTCAAGGAGATGATTGATGCACCGCTAGGGGATAGATCTAAATGGTCTGCTCGCTGGCCTAAAGATTTGACGGATTATACTGTTGAATTAGGTCAAGGGAAGGTCGTTCGAGAAGGAGAGCAGGTGACCGTGGTGAGTTATGGTCGGACCCTTCCGCTGTGTGCTCAGGCTTCAGACCGCTTAAAAGAAGAAGGGATTTCAGTGGAAGTTATCGATATGAGGACGCTCTGGCCTTATGATTGGAATCTCATTTCTCAGTCGATTCGCAAGACTCAGCGAGTGCTGTATGTCAATGAAGATACTGAAGTGACTAATTTCGGTGAGCACTTAATTCGGCGAACGGTTGAGGACGAGGAACTCTATTACTTGCTGCAAGCAAGGCCTCGCTTACTTGCAGGGGCTTTTGTTCCAGGCGTGGGGCTTGCTGATCCTTTGGAAGCAGCCAGCGTTCCCCAGTTGGACTCCATAGTAGTAGCTTTGCGAGGGATTGTTTCTGAGAGAGCGTAGTTAGGTAGGGGCGGGGTGCAAAACCCCGTCCTGTATATTCACCAAAGTAAATAGGTGCTCGCAAGGGCTCTTGGTGTCCCTTGATTAAAAGAGATATCTTATCGTAGGCTATATTCAGAGCTGGGATATTCCAGCTTGTTTACCTGTTTAGTTCAAGAATTCAAATATCCTGAAGCAACAGCTTATCGTCTTTTAAATGCAATGAAATTAGTATCTGAGGTCCCTGAAGTAGAAGGTAAAATTCAATCCGGTCAGCTATCCGTAAGCGCCATTGCTCAAGTGCAGAGTTATTGCCAAGCACAAAAAATAGAGCATTTGCAACCATTTGCTAAAAATGGCACCCACAAATTATCGAATTTACTTTTGTACTGTCGCAACCATAATCTTCACTTTTTTGAAAACTCCGGGAAACTATAAAAATTCGTTTTGTTATCCATTCGAGATTACAATCACAATTCGGTATTAAATTTGGCATCAAACTATTGAATACTTGCGGTAGAATAATGTATCGTCAAAATTTAAACATATTCCAAAAATATTAATTAATAGATAGAATAGAATGCTGAATGAAAAAAATTCGGCTTCTTTTAAGTCTGGCTGCGTTTTTATTTATTTTTGATAGCAGCGTGTGGGAGTCTCAGTCCAAGGCGATCGTAACCAATTCCGTCACAGGCGGGACCATGCCCGAATTGAATGGCTTGAACTATTTTTCGGCTGCCAACCCTGCTGCCTCTCCAGGCTGGGATTTAGCCAAAGGGTCAGCCATGGCAGGTCTGTTTTCGTCCTGCTCTGGAGTCATGCCTGCGGTTCAAGGAGCGTTGACCGCTGTTCAGTCCGCACTGCCTACTTCCGGTCAGGAAGGGGGTGAGCCAAGTGTTTGCCTTCAAGCCGTGGTTCCTTTGGGGCAGGTATGTCAAGGCTCTGACGAAGTACCCTCTATTCCTGGGGATATCTGTTCCATGGTTGTCAGTAACCCTAATTTCCTTCGAGACATGCAGGCTCAGATCAAACAAGACGAATGCACCCTGGCGTGTGAAAAAAATCAAATTATGGCGATTCAAAATGAGCTTCAGTGCTTTACCTCTCAGGCTCAGCAACTCAAAAACCAAATTGCTAGTTTGAACTCGCTGTTTACTTCCAATATCCAACGGATGCAGCAGGATATGGTGCAAATCAATAGTGCCCTAGCCAACAATGAGCAGGAAAGCGCTGTGGTTGAAACCAAGCTGGAAGGGGATCCTAAAACAGGAAAGCCAGGGCTCAATCAGATGAGGGCGGATCTTTTGGCATCCGTGAGTGCCATGCCAGCGGAGATTCAGAGTCTCAATCAGGCGTCGCGGGATGTCACCAGAAAGCAGACTATTTTAAATGAGCAGATTCAAACCAGAAAAATGGCGCTCACGATGGATTGCTTTAATACGAGGAATATAGATACGTTTCATTGCTCGAGCAATGGTCCTGCTGTAAGTGCTAGTGCTTACCTTCTTTGTCGCTACGAGCAAACCCTCAATCTTGGACCTAATGGTGCTCGAGCTCTCAATGCTCAAACCGCCGCAAGCGCTAGTGAACAGGCTGGAGCTTTGAAGACGCTATTAGATGAAATTTCGGCAGATACTCCTCAAGACGCGAGTATGCCAACCACTCCAGAGCAAGCAGCAACGAGTGGTCAACAAACCACCATGATTCTCAGTGCTGCTGATGTGATCAATAAGTATGGTAGCCAGCTGAGCAATTATAAAATGGGTGGCACAGATGCCCAGCAGTTCATGCTGGGTATGTTAGATTATTGCCAAAACCGGGCTGATTCTCAGGTTCAATCAGAAAGTAATCGAACGAGTTCCACTATTGGGCAAGGCGAATATGCTATTACTAATGACCAGCAGGCCCTTCAACAAAAAATTCAGCAGGATTTAATTAATTATTCGCAGGGGTATGCGGTAACCATGTCTGCGCTGACAGGTGCGCCTGGAATTTCTTTAAATATCCAACAGTGCCAAAATGTACCAGCCGATCAGGAGATCGGTTGTTTACATAATATTCAGTCGGCGTTACAGGGGGTTTTGTCGGGTAGTAATAATGCCAATGTCAGTATGGTCATTCAGGGAAATAATCCTCAGAGCAATATTAATTTTAATTGTCAGGGGCTGAACGGTTGTATTCAGGCACTGCAAAATGTCAGTACGAATTTAAAGAGCCAGGGACAGCAGCTCACACAATTTAAGACGCAATACGTTAATCAAGCCATGCAAAGCACTAAATCTTTTGTGCAAAATATTGCAAGCCAGATGAATGTTCAAAGTACGATGCTCCAGCAAAAAATGACTCAGCTGAATTCGGCTTTAGGGGTTTATGGTATGCAAGGAATCCCTATGGGTCCAGGTCCAACCGAACAGCTTGAGCCGGATCCGGATCATGATGGATTGCCTAAGCAGCCTCAGAGCGCTTATGGGGTAATTGCGGGTTATGTCAACCCTCCTCTTCCTGATCTTTCTGGAGATGGATTGCAGAATGCCACCACCAGTGTGGGAAGCATGCTGGATAAGCTGAGTCCTAAAGAAGCGGCTTTAAGAGCCGCTCTGGTTAATATCATGAATCAAGGGCCGGCCTGCAAAACCCAGATTGCCCAAAACATGATTCAAGATTTGAATCAGCAGGCTTACGGGCTTTCTTATTGCCATCAGCATTTTAGAAATGACCAGACATTAGATGATAATATTGAAGCGATGTATCGAGCAGCGAGCAACTTAGGACAAGTTCCAGGGCTGTCTATGGGGTCCACGACTGCTCTCCAGACAGGGATTTCGAGTTTTGAACCTGATGCTGCCTACGACAGTAATTTAGTGGGTCAAAATGGACCACATGGAGCACATGGAATGATGGGGATGGGCATGTCGTCGACTCGTGGAGCGTGTCGAGCCTATATGAGTGGGCTGATTAATACAGACAAATACCTGGGAAGCGTCGGAGCCTATGGGGGATTCAATGGCAATGCTGCTGGCTCAGCCTTAATTGACCGTTAGACGGCGCAGTTAATTGTCGATCTGAGACAAGGGATTGATATAGAGTCGGAAAGTTTTGTCTCGGTGTCTTCGGATCGCAAAGACGCCATTTTCTTTTTCAGTTGCTAGTTTTTCATAAAAGACGGGGTCAAGATCTGCAATCTCTTGCACACTTTTGCCTTCGTATTTACCAAAATCAATAATGACCAGTCCTTCATCGATGACGCCGGTAACCGGACTGTTTCCCTGATTGCTCATACTTAAGATTAACCTCCCGTGGCTTAAAAAATAGGTCTCTTGATTGTAAACGGCTCTGGCAGTGGATCTCAATAGGAAATAAAAGAAATGCACTGTGTCATGAAAGGGGTTATGGTATACACCCGACATTATGTGCGGAGTAGTCGGGTTGATGGGCGCCCCGGATGCGGCTCGTGAAGCTTTTTTAGGCCTCACGACTCTGCAACACCGTGGGCAAGATGCGGCAGGTATTTTAACGCATGACGAGGCGGGTTTTCATTGCGTCAAAAATTTAGGACTGGTGGAATCGGTATTTACTCGGGCCAATATTCAGACCCTCAGTGGATCACTTGCAGTGGGGCATGCTCGGTATAGTACCATCGGTCGTGGAGATTTGGTGGATGTCCAGCCGTTTCTGCTGAGTTATCCCTTTGGGATTGGAATGGTTCACAACGGGAATATTGTGAACTGCGACAGTTTAGCTAAGGATCTGAGGATGCGAAGCCGTCGCCACCTGCTGACTCAGTCGGATACGGAGGTAGTTTTAAACCTCTTTGCCGAAGGTCTTGCAAAAGTTCCCACGCAACCAGCGCCCGAAGCTCAAAGGGGTTTGGATCCTGAGCTTTTTTTTAATGCTGTGTGTTCTTCGGTTGAGGAAATTTTTAAGCGAGTCAATGGAAGTTATAGCATAGCCACTTTGGTAGCAGACCAAGGGATGGTGGCTTTTCGAGATCCTCACGGAATTCGACCCTTGGTTTGGGGAAAGAAGAAACTGGAGAATGGAAAAGAGGCCCATATGGTGGCTTCTGAGAGTGTGGCACTAGCGTTTTTAGAGTATGAACTGGTTCGGGATCTTGCTCCGGGTGAAGTCATTTACTTTGACATTCACGGACGTGTTTATTCAAAAGTGTTAGGGGCTACGCCGCCGGTGAAGGAACCTGCCACGCGCCATTGCATGTTTGAATGGGTTTATTTTGCTTCTCCCGAATCGGTGATGGATGGGATTCCTGTTTATGGAACTCGGATTCAACTCGGAAGGAATGTGGCTCACTTAATTCAAAAGCAAATGTTTGAAAGGGGACTGGAGGCAGATATTGTGGTTCCCGTCCCTGAAACCTCCAGGATTGCTGCTATCGCGTTGGCGGAAGAACTAAAAATTCCCTATCGAGAGGTCTTGATTAAGAATCGTTACATTAAACGAACGTTTATCTTAGATTCGCAAGAAAAACGGCAAAGCGCTGTGAATTTAAAACTTTCCCCGGTGCGCTCGGAAATTGAAGGAAAGCGGGTCCTGTTGGTGGACGACTCCATTGTCCGTGGCACCACTTCTAAAAAGATTATTGATCTAGTGAGACATGCAGGGGCTAGAAGGGTTTATTTTGTCTCCACTTGTCCTCCGATTCAATATCCCTGCTATTACGGGATTGATTTTCCGAGTGGCTCTGAGTTGATTGCTTCAGGTCGTAATTTAAAAATGATTGAACAAGACCTCGGTGCAGATGCGGTTATTTATCAGGATTTAGAAGGCCTGGAGCGCTCGATTGTCGAAGCCCGTTTAAATAAAAAATGGAGCTCAAGAACGCGTCCTGAGAGTTCCAATTGCTGTATGGCCTGTTTGAATGGTCGGTATCCCACCGATGTTTCCACTGGGGAGAAGTTTGCTTCGATCCGAAATGCAGACCGAAGTTCCCATGGTGCCCTAAAGCATGAGATGCATCATGAGACGGACCACCAGACTTCCCAGTGCCAGAAGGAGATTTTGTGATTTCACCTCTTTATCGTGGTTCTGTGAAAGATCTATTGGGTCCTGCCGTGGCCCAACAGACCTCTGCTGTCGTGTTTGAATACTCGGATGCATTTTCCGTTTTTGATTGGGGTCGAATGCCAGATCTGTTGCCTGGAAAAGGTCAGGCCTTGGCAATCTTGGCGGCAGATATTTTCGAAAAATTAGAGAAACCCGATACTTGGAAAGAGTTCTCCCGAAGTCCCGTGGCGCTGGCTTTGCGCAAGTCCAATCGGTTTGGGGGTATTTTCAATGAACTGGGCGAAGAGCTTCAATCCGAGGGATTGCGAACCCATTATTTAGGGGTGTTAGACTCTGCTCCCGCTGGGGCGCTCGTTCAGCCCAAGAAACTCGCGCAAGTTCATGAGCCTTTTCGACGCTTGGTGGTGAGGCAAGTTTCGGTGATTAAGCCCACCTTAACTTCGGTGTTAGGACGAACTTTGCCCGATTATTACCCTACTCGGTCGGCTTCTCTGCCAAAGCTGGTGCCATTAGAAGTGGTGTTTCGCTTTAGTTGTCCTGAGGGAAGTTCTTTGCTCAAGCGAGTGGAGAAAGATGCGGGTTATCTGGCTTCTTTAGGGTTTTCAGGTCGGCTGTTTCCTGGGGTGACGTGGGATTTTCCCGTGCTTGAAGTTTTTACCAAACTGGAAGCCACCGATCGCCCGCTAGCATTGTCTGAAGCATTAGCTATTTCGGGGTTGTCAGCCACTCAGCTTCAAGAAGTTCTTTTGAAAACGGCTTGGGTAGGGGGATTGCTGCGTTTTTGGTTTTTAAAACTGGGCATTGAACTTTGCGATGGAAAACTGGAATGGGGCCTGGGTGAAGATGGAAAAAGTTTTTTGGTGGACGCCATCGGACCCGATGAACTGAGACTAATGAAAAATGGAATTCAACTTTCGAAAGAGTTTCTGAGAACGCATTTTCGAGGAACTCCTTGGTACGTTGCAGTGGAGAAAGCAAAAGCTCAGGCAAAATCCCAGGGTACCGTGGAGTGGAAGCGGATGGTCCACGAATCGGTTCCTGTTTTGTCTGCTGCTCATCGAGAAGTGGCTAGCCAGGTTTATTTAGCTCTGACGCATGAAATGACAGGGAGGAAATGGTTTGGCGATGCTGCCTGGGATCTTCAGAAAGTCCTTGCGGAGTTACGCCGGTTGAAGAAAGGGCTAGATTCATGAGTTTTACGGTTCTCGTTGTCGGTTCCGGAGGTAGGGAGCATGCGTTAGCTTGGAAATTATCGCAATCCTCTCAGGTAACTCGTCTTGTGGTTGCTCCTGGAAACGGCGGGATGCCTGCATCCTGGATTCGTTGGCCTGTGTCCTTAGCGGACGGCACGAGTGCTTTTGTTTCTTTAGCGGAGAAATCGCGTTCAGAAAAAGTAGATCTAGTGGTGGTTGGTCCCGATAATCCATTAGCCGAAGGGATTGTGGATATTTTCTTAAGTTTCGGTCTTAAAGTGGTCGGGCCCACGGCAAAGGCAGCTCAAATTGAGTCCAGCAAAGCCTTTGCTAAAGAGGTGATGGATGCTGCAGAAGTCCCTACGGCTCGGTATTGGGTTGCGCATTCGGTTGAGCAAGCCGAAGCAGTTTTAGACTCCCTCGTGTGGGGCCAGGCTCCGTGGGTCATCAAAGCTGATGGACTCGCTTTGGGTAAAGGTGTGAAGATTTGTCATACTCGGGATGAGGCAAGACAAGCCGTTGCTCAGTTCCTTGCTGCTGAAAATAACCCCCGGACTTCAGTCCGGGGTGAAAGTGTCCCAAAAAAAATAGTTATCGAAGAATTTTTAGAAGGAGAAGAGCTTTCCTGGATGGCTTTTTGTGATGGGGTAAGCTGTTCTTTGTTAGAGCCTGCACGGGATTATAAAAGACTGCAAGATGGAAATTTAGGGCCCAATACTGGGGGAATGGGTTCGATCAGCCCTGTGCCGGGTATTTCCGGTGTCTGGGCGGAGAGGATTCGAAACGAAGTTTTTTTGCCTACGCTTCGTGAAATGAAAAAAAGGGGAGCTGACTTTCAGGGAATTCTTTATGCGGGGCTCATGGTGGATCTTAAAAAAGAAAAATTTTGGGTCCTGGAGTTTAATGCTAGGTTGGGCGATCCTGAAACACAGGTGCTGATGCCCAGGATTCAAGGGGACCTTTTACCTTGGCTTAAGGCGATGGCTGATGGGAGGTTAGGAGAAATGCCTCGCTCGGTTAGCTTTCAAAACAACCATGCTGTTTGTGTGGTTGCTGCAGCGTCTGGATATCCGGATCACCCACAAGTGGGACAGTCGATTGCATCAAGCTTATGGAACGAGCAGGAACTGCCCCCTTATTTTTTTGCTGGTGTGAGACGAGAAAATCAAAATCTAATTACTGCGGGTGGCAGAGTTTTTGGATCTTTAGGGATTGGGCCTACTTTGAGTTGTGCGAGAGAAATGGCTTACCATCGAATGAAGGAAATTCATTTTGAGGGGCTGACCTATCGATCGGATATTGGGAAAACCGAATCCACCCGGGAAGTCATATGATCCCCATCGTGGTCCTTGCTTCAGGGCGAGGTTCGAATTTTGAAGCCTTACAAAAAGCGATTGAACATCACCAGTTGAACGCTAAAATTCAGGCTGTGGTATCTGACCGCCCCGAGGCTCTTGTGCTGGAAAAGGCACAGCAGCTAGGGATTCCAGCCCTAGCAGTGCCTTTGCCATTGGAAGGGGATTCTACTAGGAGCAGGCGACAAAAGCATGAAGCTCTGATTTTGGACAAGCTAAAGGTATTTTCTCCGAAGTTTTTAGTTTTGGCAGGTTATATGCGGATTCTGACCCCCTCGTTTATTGAAGCTTTCCGGTCAGATCGGGGATACTCTCGAGTGGTCAATATTCATCCGTCGCTTCTGCCCGCGTTTGCAGGGACCCATGCCTATGCTCAGGCGTTTCGTGCCGGAGTAAAAGTGACCGGAGTGACCGTTCATTTGGTTGAGCCTGATGTGGATACTGGGCCAATTTGTGCGCAGGAATCTTTTTCCATTTCAGATTGCCAGTCAGAGTCGGAAGTCGAAAAAAGGGGATTTGCTGTGGAACATCGCCTTTACCCTGAGACATTGAGTTGGGTTCTTAGTGAGGAATTTGTTTTTCGAGATCAGAAAATTTTTAGAAATCGTTCTTGGGGGGAAGTCCGAGGTGAGAGAATGATGCAACCAAAGGAAGGTCCGTATGCTTGCCAGAATTGAAGTAGCCGTTCGTCCAGATTTTCTGGATTCAGCGGCTCAGGGAATCTTACGCCGAATAGAACTGGCGAGTCCCGCTCTAAGACGAAAGATTCGTTGGGCACGGCTTTTGGATGTGTATTGGATAGATATCTCCGAACCCAGAGAAGAGTTGATCCCTGCCATTACTCAAATTTGTTGGGATCGAGTGCTTCAGTGGGTTTTTACAGGAAATTTAATTCCATCGGCAGCTGGCAAAACAGGAGGGGTGCAGGATCTGATGCAGTTTGCCCCTCACCGACCTGGAAAATTTTGGGGCATTGAAAGACGATTTCGACCCGGTGTGACTGATAATGTCGGGCGAACTTTGCTGGAAGCGTTTGATATTGTTTTAGGAAAAACGCTGCAGCAGACAAAAGCGTCCAGTGGCGGTCTTTTAATATTGGAAGGACCGGATTTGGCCGAAGAAGATCTTGCCCAGATCGCAAAAAATATTTTTTGCAATGAGCTGATTGAAACTTGGATGCTGATTCCTGAGGAGACATTGAAGAAGAACGACCGATTCCACCAAGAAAGAGTGAAATATGACTTGCCCAAAGTGCTAATGAGGGGCTCGGATCATGTGGAGACAATCGATCTGGTGGGGCTGAATGATGCTGAATTGCTGGAGATGAGTCGGAATAAACTTTGGGCGCTTTCTTTGGCAGAGATGAAGACAATTTCGGAATATTTTTCAAGACCGTCTGAAAAACAAATCCGAGAAAACAAAGGGCTCGGAAGTCCTACCGATGTTGAATTGGAAGTGCTTGCTCAAACCTGGTCAGAGCATTGTAAACATAAAATTTTTAATGCTCAGATTCGGTATCGAGAAAATGGGTCTTCCGGGATTGCTCCAGTGGTAGCTGTTAAAATTCCATCTAAAATTCAGAGCCTCTTTAAAACGACCATTTCTGGTACCACCGCCCAAATAAAAAAATCTTGGTTGCTTTCCGTTTTTGAGGATAATGCGGGCATAGCGATCTTTGATGATGAGGACGCGTTTTGTATTAAGGTGGAGACTCATAATTCTCCCTCGGCCTTGGATCCCTATGGGGGGGCTTTGACGGGTATTGTGGGGGTGAATCGCGATATTTTAGGTTGTGGATTGGGTGCTCGTCCCATTTTTAATACGGATGTTTTTTGTGTTGCAGTGCCTGATTATTCCAAACCGTTGCCCGATCGCATTTTACATCCTCGCAGAATTTTAGATGGAGTGAGGCGAGGGGTAGAGCACGGTGGAAATAAAAGTGGAATTCCTACCATCAATGGGGCGCTGGTTTTTGATGATCGCTATTTAGGAAAGCCTCTTATTTTTTGTGGAACCGGAGGGCTCATGCCTCGGTCGAGCGCAGGGAATCGCTGTGAGGTCAAAACCGTTTTGCCGGGAGATAAAATAGGCATGGTGGGGGGACGCATAGGAAAAGACGGAATTCATGGGGCCACATTTTCTTCCCTCGCACTGGATGAGTTTTCTCCCACTTCTGCGGTTCAGTTAGGAGATCCACTGACCCAAAAGCGCATGTCGGATTTTCTACTGGAAGCGCGTGAATTAGGTTTGTATCGGGCGATTACGGATAATGGAGCGGGGGGGCTTTCTTCTTCGGTGGGAGAAATGGCTAGGCTTTCAGGTGGGGCATGGATGGATGTATCTTTAGCAAAGACCAAGTATCCTGGGTTGAAACCTTTTGAGTTAGTCGTCAGTGAATCTCAGGAGCGAATGACTGTGGCCATTGCCCCTGAAAAATTAAATGACTTTCTTGTCCTAGCGGATCGCAGGAGTGTGGAAGTCAGTGTTTTAGGAGAGTTCAGAAATTCAGGCAGATTTGAAATTGTCTATGAAGGCAAAACGATTGCTGATTTAGATTTGAAATTTCTCCATGACGGAGTTCCTAGGCTAGAAATCGAAGCGGAGTGGCAGGGTCCAGGTCAGGGGTTGCCTGTGATAGATGCGGCCTCAGGGACCTTGGAGATGGCTCAAGAATCCTTTAGCTCTCTTGCAGGCCAGGCCCTTCTAGGTCTTTTAAGTCAACCGAATATTGCTTCTAAGGAGTGGCTCATCCGCCAATATGACCATGAAGTTCAAGGCATGTCTGTCATTAAGCCTCTGAATACGGCATATTCTGCAACTTCTCATGCTTGTAGCGGACCGAATGATGCTGGTGTGATTCAGCCAAAATCCAGTTCCAGTCAAGGGCTTGCCGTTGGGTGTGGGATTAACCCAAAACTATCAGACGTTGATCCTTATCTCATGGCTCAATCCGCTGTAGATGAAGCCATCAGGAATGTTTTGTGTGTCGGGGCAGAATATGGCTCTGCTGAGTCTGTATTAGCATTAGTAGATAATTTTTGTTGGCCAGATCCCGTGAGTGACTCTTCCAAAGCAGCGAGCTTAGTTCGAGCTTGTTTTGGATTGAGAGATGCAGCCTTGGAACTTTCTACTCCTTTGGTTTCTGGTAAAGATAGTATGAAAAATGATTTCCGAGGAAAAAGGCAGGGTGAGCCAGTTTCTATCTCGATTCCCCCTACCTTAATGATGACTGCCGTTGGGCGGGTTGCGGATATAAAACAGTCCCGTACGGCTGATTTTAAGTCCATTGGAGACTGGATTTATCTTCTGGGGCCCTCAGATTTTGGATTATTGGGTTCGGAACTACAAAAAGTTTTTGCAGAACTCAGCGTGGATCCCGTTCGCTTAGGATCTTGGAAGGTGGGCACTGCTCATTGGGATGTGGCGAGAAGTCTCTACCGATGGCTTGGGGGCGCGAAAGGAAAACTGCAATCCAAGCTCAAGTCGGTTCATGATGTTTCGGATGGGGGAATGCTAGTGGCTTTAGCGGAGTGCCTAATTACTAAGGGAATTGGCGCTACGATACGCTTTCGCGAAGATAAAAATCCGTGGGAATTGGCTTTTGGGGAAGGCTTTCATTGCTTTGTTGTCACGGTTGCTCCAGAGGAGGGGGCTGCGGTTGAAACAGAATGGAATGCTTGTAAGGTACCCTGGGTTCGTTTAGGGCAAGTGGAAAGCCAAGATCGGTTGGAGGTCTTTATAGAAGGGGGCTCACGGACGCATCCTGTGTTGAGTGTCGGAATCAAACAAATTCGATCCGCTTGGCAGAAAGAAGGATATTGGGAGTGAGGACTCAAAAGCCTAGAGTTTTGGTACTGGCAGGAGATGGAATTAATTGCGAAGCAGAAACAGCCCAAGCTTTTCGAATGGCTCGTTTTGAAGTCGACGTGAAGCATCTGAATGATCTGATTTTAGATAAAATGAGTTTAGACGATCTTTGTCGGAATTATTCTGTTTTTGCATTGCCAGGCGGGTTTTCGTTTGGCGATGATTTAACTTCTGGAAAGGTACTTGCCTTAAAGATTCAACATAAGCTGGGGTGGGATCTTTTAGGGTATGCCAGTCGTGGTGGTTTAGTGATTGGAATTTGTAATGGGTTTCAAGCTCTCATTCGAATGGGAGTTTTTGGAAGGGAAGTGTCGATCACTCATAATGCTCAGGGTAAATTTCTCAATACTTGGGTAAGAATTACTCCCTCTGGAACCCGATGCCTTTGGCTGAAGGGATTGGGATCTTTGGATTTGCCTATTCGGCATGGAGAGGGGCGAGTGATGATTGCTTCTGAGCGCCGGTCTGAGACGGTGGAGAAGATGGAGCGATTAGGGGTGACTTGCCTCAGGTATGAGGATAACCCGAATGGGAGCGAAGATCGTCTTGCTGGTCTTTGTGATTCTACCGGGAGAATTTTTGGGTTGATGCCCCATCCGGAAGCCTTTGTGAGGTGGACTGCCCATCCCGAATGGACCAGTCAACCGAATCGAGCCAGTGCTCCCGGGCAAGGGCTGGCTATTTTTGAAAATGCTTATCAGGAGGCAATTCGTGGGTGAAAAATTAGGTGGATTAAAAATCAGACGGGCTTTGATCAGTGTTTCAGATAAGCAAGGGGTGGTGGAATTAGCTCAAGCGCTGGCAGCGACCCATTGTGAAATTGTGGCCACCGGGAAAACAGCGAAAGTTCTCATTGAAGCCGGTGTGAAGGTGGTACCGATTGAAGAGGTTTCTGGGAGTCCGGAAGCTTTTCAAGGCCGAATGAAAACTCTGAGTTTCCCTGTGTGCAGTGGCATTTTATATCGACGAGGGGACCGCGAAGACGAAATCGACCTGAGTCGGTTGAAGATACTTCCTTTTGATTGCGTCGTTGTTAATTTTTATCCGTTTGAGCAAGCCGCTTGTGCAGCTGCTCGAGGCGAGCTGAGTCGCAAAGAACTGATAGAACAAATCGATATTGGAGGCCCTACTCTGGTGAGGGCAGCAGCAAAAAATATTCCCCATGTTCTCGTTCTGACTTCTCCGTCTCAATACTCGCGTGTGATCGAAGAGCTGCAGGCAAATGGAAAAATTTTTGAACAAACGGTAGAAAAAATGGCTTCTGCAGCCTGGGAGCGAGTTTCTCATTATGATGCTGCGATTGCTCGAGAATTGGGAGACAGAAATAAGACTCTCAGGTATGGGGAAAATCCTCATCAAAAAGGCTTTTTGAAATGGGAAACCGATAGCCCCATTGCTTGGGAAAACCCTCTCACCCCGGCAGAGTTGTCCTATAATAATATTTTAGACCTATCCGCTGCCTATCTTTTAGCGAGTGATCTGCGATCCTTAGCCGCTGGTGATCCTTGTACTGGGGTGGTGATCGTTAAGCACAATAATCCCTGCGGAGTGGCTTGGGTTCCTCAATCCTATCCAGGGGCTCAGAAATTGGCTTTAACCCGAGCTTGGGAAGGCGATCCCGTGTCCTCCTTTGGTGGGGTAGTAGTATTCACCGATCCGATCGAGCCAGAGGCCGCAGCTTGGTTGTCTCAGCATTTTGTAGAATTGGTTGCTGCTCCTGAATTAAGACAGGAATCCGCTTCGTTTAAGAGCCTATTGAGCAAGCGAAAGAACTTAAAGGCAGTACTCATTCGGCGGTTTGGAGAGGGTCCAACAGAAAATTTCACGGCGGTGCCTGGGGGAAAACTGGTCCAAACGGCAGATAGTGGAGTTGAGCAGACATTTAAGTCAGTTACCCAGGTGGCGTGGCCTCAGGAAAAAAATCGGTTGGCGCGATTTGGAATCGCTATCTGCAAAGCGTTAAAGTCTAATGCCATTGCTTTGGTGCGGGAGCTTTCCGATGTTCCAGGGGCTCTTCAATTGGTAGGTGCAGGGCAAGGGCAGCCGAATCGAGTGGATGCTTTAAAAGGCCTGGCAATTCCCAGAGCGCAGAGCGTTATTGCAGAAGGTCATGAATCATCTGGTTTGACTGAGTGCGTTCTGGTTAGTGATGCTTTTTTTCCGTTTCGAGATTCGGTGGATGCCGCTCATGCGGCAGGAATTCGATGGATCGTTCAGCCAGGTGGTAGCTTAAAAGATTCCGAGAGTATTGCGGCCTGTGATGAGGGGGGGGTAGGTATGATTTTTACAGGAGTGAGGCATTTTAGACATTAATCAGGTATCATTTTCTCATGCGTTCACTCATTGAGGCTTATTCTCATATTATGACCCCGGTGTTTATGGTTTCACCTCGGGACGGGGTGATTCACCTGGCGAACTCAAGTGCTGCGAAAATTTGCGGATATCGGGTGGATGACTTGAAGGGGATGAAGTTTCATGCTTTTTTTCAAGAAAAAGACCAGAAGCGGATTCTCGAGATGTTGGAAGCTGGAGAGGATGTTGGGATCTATTCTGAATTTAATTTAAAAATAGTTCGAAAGAGCGGTCGTGAAGTTGTTGTCAATTTGACTGGTAGAAGGGTCCTAGTGGATAAGCAAGATTATGCTGTTTTTACCTTAAATGACATAACCCTGCTGCAAAAATCTCATGAAGAGCTGGAGTTACGGGTTCAAGAACGGACTGCTGATTTACATGAGTCTCGCAATCGAATTAAAACTATTTTGGATAGCTCACTTCAGGGTTTTCTCACTATTAATCAAAGCATGGTCATCGAGCCCGAATATTCTGTTAAAACAGCCGCCTTTTTGGGCGACGACATCTTAGGGAAAAATATTGTCGATGTTTTGAGTTTAAATCGAAGCATGTTTGAAAATTTTTGTGTGCTTACATTTCAAAACCAAAGCTGGGATGTAGTGAAACAGTTTGCTACCATGGAACTAAAAATTAGGGAAAAAATATTAAAAATCGAGTTTGTTCCTGTCATTGAAGACAATGTGGTGAAGCGCATTCTTGGCACATTGACTGATATTACCCCTATGAAAGTTTTGGAACAAAGAGCAGAAAAAACAGCTAGAGAGGGGCGATCCCTTTTTAAAGTCCTGCAGTCAAAGCCCATTTTTCTTCATGTCATGCACTCTCTTTACGAAGATTCAGAAGTCCCGGATCCGAAAGATGAGAAATTATCCAAACGCTATGTCCATACGATTAAAGGTGAATGTGCTTTTTTTGAGCTGAAAGACATAGTAGAAATTTGTGAGGATTGGGAAGAGAAATGGTTAGGAGCCTACCAGTCATCTGATCTTGCTGTTTTTTTGACTCAAGTAAGAGAAAAACTGAAGGAATTTATTAATAAATACGATAAAGTTCTTAAATTAACGGTGTC
>Ga0302320_10007459_pt1 | contig 24093 bp, 20 predicted proteins | sample Bog_T0_3_FD_202130 | JGI IMG/M metagenome (GOLD analysis project Ga0302320, IMG submission 202130) | Peat permafrost microbial communities from Stordalen Mire near Abisko, Sweden - Bog_T0_3 | ecosystem: Environmental > Terrestrial > Soil > Wetlands > Peat | place: Sweden: Abisko, Stordalen Mire...
GGGCGGCCGACGCGCCGCTGCGGGCAGCGTCAATTCTGAACGGCTGGTTTGCCGATGAAGTCATCGCCGACCTGACGATTGCCCCCAATGAGATGCCATGAAGGGTTGATTGCATTTTATATTCTGAACTGCAAGGAGAACGGTAAATGGAGCGGCTGGTGGATTATTTGATCGGATGGCCTGAGCGCGTCGCGCGCAACTTAAGCTGGCTGGCTCCCTTGTTTGCCCGGATCGCGGTCGGCTGGGTCTTTCTCTGGAGCGGCTGGGGCAAGTTGAACAACCTGCCGCAGGTGACCGAGAATTTCATCGGCTGGAACATTCCCTTCCCGCACGTGCTGTCGCCATTTGTTTCAGGCGTCGAATTCTTTGGCGGCCTGTTCCTGTTGCTGGGGTTTATCACACGCATTTCAGCCGGCGCGCTGGGTGTCACGATGATTGTTGCGATCAAGTCCGCCAAGTGGGCGGACGTCGATTCACTCGAGACTCTGCTGGGCTTCGACGAAACCGAGTACCTGGCGCTGTTTCTCTGGCTGGCAATTGCCGGTGCCGGCCCAATCTCAATCGACCGTCTGATCAAGCGCAGTACCTGAAATATCGGAGTTCACCCATGACGAAACGCAAGTTCTTCGTCCTCCTTTCATCGCTCGTGGCGCTTCTTACGGTGTACACCGGTGCACAAGCCATCGATTCTGTCCCATCCGCAGCGGTTAAAGCGATACTAGCCGAGCCGCTGGGTACGCCAGCGATCGGCTCTGCCCAAGCGGATGTCACCTTGGTCGAGTACTTCGACTACAACTGTCCCGTCTGTCGGCACCTGGAGCCCCAATTGCGCAAGCTCGTTCAGGGCGATCCGCAGGTACGCTTGATTCGCAAGGATTGGCCGGTCTTTGGCGAAGCCTCCGTCTACGCGGCGTACTGCGTATTCGCCGCGGCTCGCGCAGGAAAGTACCCTGCCGCGCACGATGCTCTTATCGGGTCGGCCAAGGACCTGGATTCGAAAGAGGAGGTCCAAGAAGTGCTGCGCGATGCCGGTTTCGACCTGCACCGGATCGATGCCGACATCGCCCTCCATGAATCGGAATACGCCGCCATCCTGGCAAGAAACAAGCGTGAGGCCGCTGAACTGGGGTTACGCGGCACCCCTGGATTGATCGTCGGTAATCAGCTCGCCCCGGGCGGCATGGATGCCGCGCAGCTTAAGAGCCTGGTCCAGCGCGCCCGGCAGGGGCCTTAGGGAGGCTGTACTCAGCCCGTATGCGGTGATTCACTTGATAGGCGTGTGTCAGTTGAGTGTTTCCTGACCCGTTAGCGGATGCAGGCGGCGGTGAGCGACGAACTCGCTCCGTCCGGCTTCGCTTGCGCCGATGCTTTCAGGGCCGGTCCGGCAATCAATAGGGTCGACAGCAGCATCGCAGCGGTGTGTGGCGGAATTCTGCGCATCTTCGATTCTTTGCATCAGGGTGAGTAATGGGTGAACAGATAGTCCTGAGCTTTCGCAGGCACATGGCAAGGAAAGCAGGTGTTGAGCAGCGCCTTTTCGTCAGGTTTGCCGTCTTTGAATTGAGCAAATCCCCAGCCGCCGGTCGCAGCGTACTTTGTCGAATCCTTGATCATGAATTGAACGTTGATTGGAGGCCCGGCAACGAAAGATTGGTCCTGGCCAAACACTTTGTTGTTTTCCTCGGACGAGGTGTAGCTCCAGGCTAGACGGGCGATAATGGCTCCGTCCGGGAATGGAAGCTTCCCCTCCCGATAGGCTTTAAGTGCGACATCGTTGCCCAGAATGGCGCGAAGATCATTGTTTTTACCTGCTTCGTGAGCCACGGAGATTAACTTCCAGTCACGATATCCGGGAGGAAGCTTGACTCCGAAGTTCGGGACTGCCTTTTCATCGGCTTGCCCAGATGCGGCCGTATGGACGACCACACTGACCAGCGCTACAGATGCGCACAAAAAGTAAGCGAAGCCCCTCATATCGCGCCCTTCCGTCAATGTGATGAAATACGTCTTGCGCGAGCCATGTTCAAAGAATGCACCATTCTACAAGAGATATAAACGGAGCTTTGATAGGCTCGGAACGGAGCGCAATGTTTGCATGGGGGGCGGAAAGACAAAGTGAGCGACAGGGTATAAGCTGAGCTTTCAGAGTCGAATGCAGGGGTCATTGTGAGCGAGCACTTCCACGCCATTGTCTGGATCGACCATCGCGAGGCGAAAATCTTTCACTTCAACGCCACGGATATGGATCGAGCGGTCCTTCATTCGCATCTCACGGGCCAGCACCTGCATCACAAGGCCAACACCACCGGCAGCGGACATCTTGGGGTCGACAAGGAATTCTTTCACCGCGTCCTCGAAGCGCTTACGCATACCGGGGCACTTCTGATCACCGGTCCTGCCAATGCCAAGACGGAGCTGAAGAACTACATTGAGCAGCAGCGTCCCGAACTGGCGAAGCGGATTTCCGGCGTCGAGGCTCTGGATCATCCAAGCGATGGTTCGTTGGTGGCCTTTGCCCGTAAGTACTTTAAGGCGGATGACCGGATGCATCCTCAAACACAGACGACGCTCTGAAGGCAATGAAGTTGCTATAGCTACGGCTTTCGGATGTACGTCATGCCTTTGATCATTCGCCTTGCGGTTTCCTGGGCAACGATCCAGGCGCCGGTGGGGTTCGTCTCGGCGTGTCTATATCTTGCGCTTAGAACTATTCAAAAAATATCTCCACGCAGAGCCCTCGTATGGTCCATTACGAGGACTGGTTTGATTGCGGTACCGCACTCGGCTTCAGCAAAGGCTTGGCCGATATCAGGGAACGGGTAGTATTTTATGAGTCGATCAAATGCAAATAGTCCGCGCCTCCAGTAGTCGATCAAGGCTGGAATGAATAGGCGTGGAACGGTGTCCCCCATTAAGATGGCACGCATTCGAATGCCACGCCTCATCAGTGCAAGGAGGGATAGCGAAATAGACTCCGGCGCGGTTACGAAGCCGACGGTGCCCTGCTGAGCGAGGCAGTCGATAGCCTGCGTAAGTGGGCCAGGCCCCGCTGCGGTGACGAGGCTGAAGTCGGCGCCATACTGCAGCATACGTCTTATCTCTGCGACCGGATCGTGCGTGCGCGCATTGACCACATCCGTTGCACCGAGTTCGATCGCGATGCGGAGCCGTTCCTCGATAACGTCGACCGCGACGATTCGTCGAGCGCCCACAAGCCTTGCGGCCAGGACGGCCGCGAGGCCGACCGAACCGGCGCCGAAAACTGCAAAGGATTGGCCGAATGACACTTTGAGTGAATTGATGACGCTGCCAGCACCTGTTTGCATGCTGCAAGCCAAGGGGCCGAGCATTGCCAGCGGTACATCCTTCGGTACCTTGATAGCGCTTGCGGCGTCCACCAGGGCATGCGAAGCAAAAGAGGACTGTCCAAAGAAACGGCCAAATATGTTTTCGCCGTTGCGCGACAGCGGGCTGGTACCATCAGGTCGCAAGGCGCCAAAATTCCGAGGCATCACGTCATAGCAGTACGTCGGGGCGTTTCTCCGGCAGCTTGGGCACACTCCGCAGTAGCTGAGGCTTAGAACGACGTGATCACCCTCCGCGAAATCGACCACGTCCGGACCGATTCGCTCGACGACGCCCGCTCCCTCATGGCCTAGGACGATCGGCTTTGGGCCCGGGCGGGCGTGGGCGTGGAGGTCAGTGTGGCATATGCCCGCAGCCACGACGCGCACGAGCATCTCTCCCGAGCGCGGTTCCTCGAGATCAACCGTTTCGATGACCGGGACTTTGGCGCCGGTCTCAGAGATTGCTGCGCGGATCTTCACGGTGCACTAGCCGTGGCATTCATGCCTGCTGCAGCGTTCAGATTCGCCACCCGATCGGTGCGTTCCCAGGAAAACTCGTATGTGTCGACGATGATCTTGCGCCCCGTGAGTCCGCAATCTCCTTGGGGGCCGCCAACGACAAATCGTCCGGTCGGGTTGACCAGATACTTGATGTTATTGCCCACCAGCTCGGGCGGTAGCACCGGCTTGATTATTTCCTCGATGACCGCCTCGGAAAGCGTCTCGTGTTCAATGTCCGGGTGATGCTGAGTCGACAGCACCACCGTGTCGATCTCCTTGGGTTTGCCATCGACGTAGCGAACCGTCACCTGACTCTTGGCGTCCGGGCGTAGGAAGTTCAGCTTGCCGGCGCGGCGCAGCTGCGCCTGACGCTCGACCAGTCGGTGCGCGAGATGAATCGGCAGCGGCATTAATTCCGGGGTTTCGTTACAGGCATAGCCGAACATTAATCCTTGATCTCCAGCGCCTTGTTCAAGATTCAGACCTCGGCCCTCATCCACGCCCTGCGCGATGTCCGGTGACTGCTTGTCGTACGCCACCAGCACGGCGCAGCCGCGATAGTCGATACCGTAGTCGGTGTTGTCATAGCCGATGCGCTTCAGTGTCTCGCGCGCGGCGGATTGATAATCGACCACTGCCTTTGATGTGATCTCCCCAGCCAGCACAATCAGGCCGGTGTTGCATAGAGTCTCTGCGGCCACGCGCGAGTATCGATCTTGCGTCAGGATCGCATCCAGGATCGCGTCCGAGATCTGGTCGGCGACCTTGTCCGGATGGCCTTCCGAAACCGATTCAGACGTGAACAGATAGGCATTCGACACCTTCGCACCTCCCCTAAGCTGATCTCAAGAACCCGCCGTTATCCGTGGCTTGACCGAGCGCGAAGCGCTTGGAACTAGACTCGCATCAATTCCGCACGGAGAGCTTGCCGCTCCTTGGGTCAAGGTCGAACGCGCCGGCTGCGACCTGACCAATCCACCGAGCCGTCTCGATGCACCCGCCCAGGGCAAAGAAATGTGGCGCTACAATCTGCGATGCGCGTGCGGTCGCGAGCAACCGAACCAGGTGCTGTTCGGCAGTGATGGCCAGTTCAGCCACATTGCCCGCGGCGCTGAGGTTTCGCATGACGGTGCGCAGTGACGCTCCGATCCCGCATTGCATGGCGTACTGGATGAGCTTGGGCAGAGGTGCCGGGCCGGCTATACCGACATGCACCGGCAATCGAATCTGGTGGCGTTGGAGCTGGTACTCCCAATCGAGCACGGCGCTGGCATTGAAGCCGAATTGGGTGACGATATGCATCGTCGCACCGGTGCGATCCGCATAGGCCTGTTTGGCTTGCAGCGCCTCCCACAGCAGGATGGAGCCTATGCCCTTGTGGCCCTCAGGATGCCCAGCCACGCCGATTCGCCGAATGTCAGCCTGCTCCAAGGCGCCGGAATCCAGAATATCGAGCGTGCTGGAGAATTCACCCACCGGTTCTGAGGAATCCCCAGCGATCAGCAGGACTTGATCGAGTCCGCCAGCGCGCAGCTCGGCCAATGCCTTGCGCAATGTCAGCGCATTGGCAATGCGGCGCGCGACGATGTGGGGGGTCGCAGGAAAGCCGGCGCGCCGTACTGCAAGCGCCGTACGGACAACGTCGCCCAGGCTTGCCGCTCGCGTATGAGCCACGTAAACCGCCGTGCTAGTCGGTAGCCACTTGGCAAGTTCAGGAAGACGCCTTTCATCGGCCGGAGTGATCTCGGTAGAGGCCTGGCCCACGAAGCGTACGATTCGCTGCTTCACGTCGTCGTCCGCGATCGGATCGACGGACGCGGACTGTCCGGAGGGGCCCCTCATGTGCGCCGACGCGTGACGGTGAAAGTCTCATCGTTGAACCAAAGACCTCCATGCTTCTGCAGCACCTCCTGCGTCGCGTCAAGGTAGGCACCCGTGGTCACGACAGTATCCAGGCGCTCGTCCTCGATCTGATTGACATAAATCGCCGCATTCCATGCGGCGAACAGCGTCGAGGTTCCAATCCGGTCGCCAATTTCGGATGGGAGCGTGTGCATCTCATAGCGGAAGACGCTCTTGTCGTCCGGCAGGGCGTTGAGTTGAAAGTCACGAACGTCACGCCGAAGCTCCTGCTTGAGCGCTGCAATCAGTTGGTGACGGTCAACTTCGAACGGATTCTCCCCCGGCCAGAGCTTCTGGATAATCTCCAACCCTGGATCGCCGCCACGAGATTGGACGGCCAGGAGCCGCCCGCCGGGGGTGAGGCTGCGCACCAAGGGTGCCAGCACTCTCTGGGCCTTGAATTTCGCCGACATGCGCGCGCGCCATGGCTGCGAGGCGAGTATCAGATCGTAACTCTCGAAAATGCGACCGGGCTTCGGTATCACCGGATCGAGCAGGAATTTGTGGTCCTCGCGATAGATCACCAGCACCGAGGGACGAACGTAGCAGGGATTTCCCGTTTTGGGGCTGGGCTTGGTCTGCCAGCCGTAGCTGAGTGTTGGTCCGAGCTCCTCGATTTGTTCAGCGTATTCGTGGGACGAGCCGCCCGCTAGCCGTACCTCTTGCCAGTTCAAAGCTGTCGCGGACTGCAAATCGCGTGACATCAAACGCGGCGCTTCGGCATATGTGAGATTGGTGACTACAAAGACCGTTGCGGGGTGCTCAAACAGTCGATCGGGCAGCTTTTCCAGCCCGAGCCGGACATCCTCCAGACTGATTTCCTTTGCCACGACGAGCATGGGAACGCTCGGAAACCGGTGATGCGCGCTGCGCATCAGGCGGGCGAGCACCGTGGCATCGCCCATGCCGGCATCAAAGAGACGCAGCGCAGGGGGCGTCGGATGGATGTGCTCCAATTCCAGCGCTGCACGCCGCGCTACCGCGGACTTCTCATTGCATGTGGTGACGAATGCCAGATACTTCTGGCGATTGTCATAGAACCGGAAGGGCGTCGCTTCGCCACCGGGACTTGTGCCGCCCGCCGCTTTCGCGTCAATGGCGCTCGGGCCAGGCTTCATACCTTGCCGCTCAACGCGTTGGGGGAGGGTGTGGCGTCCTCGTCCCACGCCGCTGCGTGTGGACGGACGGCGTAGATGTAGGGGCCGAGCAGCATCACAAGAGCGATACCGACCGCCAGTCCAATTTCCGATACACCCAGCGCGTGGCCGTAGGATCCGAATCGGTCGAACGAGCGCCCAAGCAGAAAGGGTCCGACACCGGAGGAAATCGCAAGCAGCGAAACGAGGCAGCCGTAGATGGTGCCGAACGAGCGTATGCCGAAGTAGCGCGAGAAGAAATAGGGACCGACTCCGGACTCGGCGCCGATGCCGAAGCCGAGGATCGCGATTCCGGCCAGGGCCGTCACTGTGCCGACGGCATGGTGGAGAATCAGCAGCCCGAGCAGCGCGGCGGCGAAGAACGGTAACGCGACTCGTGCGCTATCGATGCGATCGAGCAGGAAGCCGGAGGAGACATTGCCAGCCAGACCGGCGAGCGCGAATATCGAAATGGCGAGTGTCGCGATGCCCGCAGAGATGCCGCGGTCCGTGAGCAGCGCGACAGTGTGGGCGCGCACGCCGCCGACCACAAGCGAATGGATGACGAGAGCCACGAGGATTAGCCAAAAGGTCACCGTGGCGAATACCTGCGCCACCGTGCGACCCGGAATGCTGGAAGGAGACGCGCTGGCTGGCGATTGACCTTGCGGGGCCGCCGGGCGCAGCGGATTCCGCAGCAGCAGCGCAATGGCGGGAAATCCGATGAAGAGGATCGTCGCTCCCAGGATCGTGTAGGTATTTCGCCACCCATAATGATCGATTAACAGGTGCGTCACGGGCGCCATGCACATGATTGAAATGGTAGGCGCGGCGCCAATGACGAGCGCAAGAAAGAGTCCCCGCCGGCTCTGGAACGTCGATGAGATCAGGTGGGAGAAGGCCACCGGGCCGGCAATGGCTTCGCTTACGCCCAACAGACAATAGGTGGCGTAGAACTGAGGCTTGGATGCGGTGAGCTGTGATTGCGCCATGGTCGCCAGCGCGTACAGCACGATGGCGGGCAGCAGCACTCTGCGGGCGCCGAGCCAATCCACCAAACGGCCGACGAACGGCGCGGCCAGGGCCGCGCATACGCCGCTGATATTGACCGATAGGGCGAAGGCCGCGCGCCCCCAGCCAAATTCGGCGGAAACCGGCCCGAGGAACAGCGGAAACGTCCCGATGTGGAATGGTACGACGCTGACCATCATGCCGATGGCACAGGCGGCCGCGGTATTCAACGCTCGGCGCGAGTACTCCTGGTGCGGCACGACGTTCACGTCGGGGAAGCAGACGGGAATGGCGATCCGTTCGGCGGCGGGAAGTCGAGCGCGTCAATGAGAATGAAGGCGATTCGACACACCTCATTCGTCCGATTTACCCAGGCGTGGTTCGTGCCACGCTGGATCAGAAAATCTCCGGCTGACAAATGTACTTCGCCCTCATCGAGCAACATATCGATTTCGCCAGACAGGACGATGGCGTAATCCACGCTCTTCGTGCGGTGCATGAATGCGTGCCGCGCGGCCGGCATGCTGGAGGCGGACGCGTGCGCGAGACCCATTTCCTTGAGGAAGCCCGTGTTGTCGAGCTTGGCGTTTGGGTTAGGCAGGAAGTCGACCACACGCAGAATCGAGCCGCCGGGCGGGGGTGCCACGCCAATCTCGCGATTGGTCGGGTCGGCGTACTTTGACAGATCGACCGGCGTCTCGTCCGTTATCCACAGAAGCGCCGACTCGACGCTCATGGCGGGCCGTGACACGGTGTGCGGCGCCGAGCCGTCATGCACGACAACAGCCTGACCTCGGGCATCGACCCCCGTCACAATTCGCCTGATGTTGATTGTCATCGTCGTTCTTCGCCGTTGGTTGGGACGGTCGTCGGACGAATGGTGTCTTCGAGCTTCGGAACGGGGCCCTCGAGGAATTCGGACGAGTTCTCCCGCGACATCTTCACCTCCGACGGGGGCGAGGCAAGCCACTGATACTGGCCGAAGGCGGCATCCCACAGCCGCGGTTTCCACTCATCCGTCAGGTAGTCGGAATCCGCGCTGTATTCGGCGTGGCCGCCTGCCGGATTGACTATGTAATAGAAAATCAGGGAGCTGATACGGTGCCGCCCGAGACCGATGTCGCTCTTCCAGCCACGCTGCCGCATGTCCGTGGCCCCGGTCATCAGTTCGTCCACGGTCTCAACGGCGTAGGAGACGTGGCTGAAAAGCACCTTGGGTGCGCGGAACAGGAACAGGTTGTGATGGTCGCTGCGCCCGTCGCACCGCATGAACATTCCGAAGCCGCGCATGATGTCCGTCACCCTGAAACCGAGACGGCGTGTGTAGAACGCCACGGCGGCATCGATGTTGGGTACTCCGAAGACGACGTGGTTGATCTGCTTGGGACTCGCGCGCTCGTACCACTTGCGGTGGCGGTTCCAGCGCGCGACTTTCGCCAGATTGTTCTCTTCCTGCGCGGGCTTGACTTCGAGAGGGCGGCGCGGAAATACCCGGAACCCGATTTGTATGCCGGATTCGTCGCTGCATCGAACCGTGCCGTCCGCGTCTACATTCACTGGGCGGTCGGAGTGTAGGTTGTTGGTCAGGGAATCAAGCGATGCCTGTGAATCGACGCCCCAGACAATCTCTCGTGGGCCGGCCTCGGAGAGGAACGCCTGTGGCAACGCGGGGTCATCGCGGCGCCTGAGAATGACCGAGGAGCCTTCTGAGAGCTGGAACCGGGAAACGTCGGGCTCGTGCTCCACCAGTTCCAGTCCGAATTCCTGATAGAACCGCGTGCAGGTAGCAAGATCGTCGACGCCGTACACGAGTGACTGGACTCCAAGCAGTGACATGATTGCTCCGCGCGGGCGCTCTTAAGGTGCCGGTATGACAGGTACGAGCAGGTACGAAGCGTCGGCGCCGCCCGTATAGAGGATATGCTGACCGACGTTTACGCTGTCCTCATGCCGAAAATAGACCGGATCGCGGATCTTCGAATATTTTTGCAAATCCGTCCCCTGCACGATCAATCGCAGACGCTCACCGGCGGCGAATTGCGTTCCCGAAGGCCAGATTTCGATATCAACTGGCGTCCTGGTACCCGGTGTGAGCTTCAACTCGCGCGTGTGCTTGAGCACAGGCAGGAATTCTGTGGAACGTTGCGGGTCGAGCTCCCGGTGCGATGCGCGCAACCAGCCGAGCGCCACCGGACCGTCCTCAAAGAAAGAATAGAACGCGAACGGAACGTGATTACCCTGGGCATCGAATTTGTATACCCCGACGAAAAGATCCATATCCTCCGCGACGTCGGTCCCCACGACCAAATGGAGCCTCATGTGACCGACCAGGGTAGTTGCGGCCGTGAATACGTACTCGAACTCGGCGCGATGCCTGCCGGGCCCGCTTGCCAGAGCCGAGTAGCTCACCGATCCGGTGTGCGTCACTGGCCCGCTCTGCAACGAGCCATCGGTGGCATCGAGAAATAGTTTCTGGTACTGGGTTCCCGGTACCGGCCATCCGGCGAATGGGCGAGTCTCGCCCTGGAAGTAGCCTTCGCGAACTTCAACTCTTACCCGGGGCCACGATGTGACGGGCGTGTCTTCGCCCTTGAGAAAATGATCGAAGAAGTCCTTGAGCTGAGCGATGTTCTCGCGTGCGTAGTAGTGCGCCCACTTCTTGCGTCCATGTACCAGCAGCCACTTGTCCTTGGAAGAGATGCGCCGGAATCCTTCCAGCGTGCCTCGGGCGTGAAGCCCCTGATCTCCCCAACAGGCGACGATGAATGCCGGGGTCACGATGTTCTCGAACTGAGCGCACTTGGATTGCCAAAAGGCATCGTACAGGGGGTGCTCGATGGTCTCACGGCGCAGATCCTCGATCCGCGTGCTGCTGGTTCCCCAGTTCGGGATTATGCGATTCCACCAGAACCACGTGTCGGGAATTCCCCCATGGCGCGCGAGCTCGCGGTAGGTGTCTGCGCGACCTTCCCACGGATTGATGGCGGCCAAATGCGGCGGCCGCAACTCCGCCACGCGCCACTGGCTGGCCGCAAGATAGGAAACCCCTGAAGCGCCGACTTTGCCGGTGCTCCAGGGCTGTGTTCCCGCCCATTCGATGAGGTCGTAAAAGTCCTGGGCGTTCTCCGGCGATACAAAGGTTGCCTCCCCGCCCGAATACCAGGTGCCGCGAATGTCCGCATGCACGAGCGCGTAGCCGTGCTGCACCCAATACAGTGGATCCGGACCCTCGAACGTGGCGTAGGCCGAGACCATGTCGGCGGTGACTCCGCATCCTGGGTTGGCGCTGTAGGTTGCCAGGCCATTCTGATGCTTGCCGTACGGTGTCCAGGCAATGATCGGTGGCGCAAGTCGCTCGTCGGCGGGACGAAACACGTCAACCAGTATTTTGATGCCATCGCGCATCGCCACCGGAACGTTTCGCTCGATGATCATTCCGTGTTCGACAGTGCGGCTGAAAATCGGTGCGGGCGCTCCTTTTTCCGCAGGCGACGCAAACGGCTCGCGAAAACGATATTCAAATTCTGCCGGGGGCGTGATCATTGAAGCTCCTGAACGTATTCATGGATGGAGCTCCGCGCGTTCGGGTCGCTCGCGTTGTCCAATCGAGCTTTGACAGGCTCAACGAACTTGTCCGAGCCGAGGGGATCGATAAAATGCTGGCCAGCAAAGTCGCGGCAGCAGGCGCGCATCTTCGCTGTCTCCAATATCATTGCAATATCATTGCGATCCGCAACGATCGAGTCAAGCGCAGGCGGGATTTCTGCCGCTGCGCCATTAATTGAGGCGGCCCAGCTGCAAACTTGTCTGGCCGTAGAGTTGTGTCTGGTCGTAGAATTGTCCAAGAGGTGTCCATGAGCCGAACCGATGATGCGCCGTCGCGCAAGCGCTCCTCTGCGCGTGCGCGGCTGCAGTTCAATTTCAGTACCTATCTGCCCTATCACCTGACCTTTCCAGTCGGCACGATAAGTCACATCCTGGGCAGCGCGATGGAATCGCGTTTCGGGCTGAAAACCACGCACTGGCGACTCGTTGCGTTGCTCGGCTCCCATGGGCCAGTCTCCACCCGCGAATTGTCGAAGTACCTCTCGAGTGAGAAAAGCGCGGTCAGCCGTGCGACCACCGAGCTGATCGCTCGCGGCTACATTCTGCGTGTCGTACACCCGGTCGATCGACGCTTGATCGTTTTGCACTTTTCGGCGAGCGGCAAGCGACTGTTCGAGCGCATGAAAGCGATTGCGCTCGAATTTGAGGCCGCCCTGCTTACGGACGTATCGGCCGAAGAAGTCGCGCATCTGGACCGAACGCTGAAGAAGCTGAGCGACGCGGCAATTCGCTACCGGACGGAGGTATTGAAAGCCAAGCCGTCGCGTCGAACCGACCGCAAGCACAGCGGCGCACTCGAGCGGGTGGGAGAGCAGCATTCCAATAAGCCCTGAGACGACACGTCGCACGGGAACGCAGGCTTCAGAAGTTAAATCCAAAGCGGCCGCCGAACAGTCGCGGCGGTTCGACGTTTACCCAAGGCACCGTTCCGCTGGAGGAATTGGGCGGTGCGGCAGTGGCGATCACGGCGGTATTTTCGAGATTGTTGCCGTATAGCTGGACGTGCCACCGATTGCCGGGAGCGGTGTAGGTCAACACGAGATTGGTCTTGGTGTAGCTCGGTTGCGCGCTGCCGGGCGTGTGATCGAACAGCGTCCAGTAGCTGCTGTCGAAATGCGTGGTGATATTGGCGCGAATCTGCGCGCCGTTGCCTACATTCCAGGTGTGCTGAAAGCCCGCCTGAATCGAGGCTGACGGGGACTTCATGGCGGTGAAACCCGACAGATTCGTCAAGCCATTGCTCGCCACCGGCAGCGTGAAATCCGTGTACTCGCCGTGTAAAAGCGCCAGACTCACATTGAACAGATCCTGCTCCGTGGCCAGAAACTGAGTTTCGATCTCCGAGCCATAGATCCTGGTCTTGTTGGCGTTGTAAAGCGCGAAGTCACCCGCCGCCGCCCCTTGCGTCAGATATTCGGAGACGATGTAGTCCTTGTAGTCATAGTAGAAGGCCTCGACGTTGACCTGGAAACGGTTGTCGAAAAATCGATTCTTGCTGCCCACGGTGTATGCGAGAAGCTTTTCGGGCTCGAAGTTGGGCAGCAGCCCGACAGTCGATCCGAGATTGAAGCCGCCCTCGAGATAGCCGGTACCTATACTGGCGTACAGCAGCGATGTCGGGGTGATATCGGTATCGACGCCCACCTTCCAGTCGACGTTGTGCCAGGTCTTGCCGAAGACGTCCGGTATGTTTCCAACTGGAAAGGGCAGCGCGGGAATGAAGACCTGGTCCTGGCCGTTGGCCGTCTTGGAGTCCACCGAATAGCGCAGTCCGCCGGTGACCCGCAGGCCTTCCTGGATCGTGTACGTCGTCTGCCCGAACAAGGCGCCCGATTTCTCCGCGATGTCCGGATTGATGGTGATCGAGGAAAAATAGGGATTGAAATAGTCCGCGTACGAATAGTCCGTCTCTTCGAACAGATACAAACCCGCTACCCAGGTCCATGCGCTTTTCGGATCCGTCGCGGATGCAAGGCGTAACTCGTTGCTGTAGGACTTATCGGTGCTGATCGTAGTCGAGAAGACTCCAACGACTGGATCGGTGGTGTTGATGTCGACTCGTTTGTAGGAAGGGATATCCGTGAGTGTGACGCCGCCGAAGGTCCAGTCGAGCTGGCTGTGCAGCGAATAGGTCTTGAAACTCGAATGAGCGCCTGCGGTCGATGCATCGTCGAACCAAGGATCGCTCGGCTGGACGTACGGAAGTCCTATAACAGTGTGGTTGCCGATACTATGATCGTAAAAATAATCGGCACCCACCAACAATGAGAAATCCGCGTTCGGCTTGTAGAGCGCCTGCAGGCGGCTCGCAATTGAATCCTGGTCGTCGAAGCCGCTGGTGAGGTAGCCGTCGTGCGAGGAATATTGCAGGGCGCCGCGCACGGCCAAGTCGTCGGTGACCGGCAGGTTCACCATGCCGAAGCCGCGCTTGGTGTCGTAGTTGCCAAAGTCGAGGTCCATCGCCGCCTGAAACTGCTGCACCGGCTTGTTGGTGATGAGATTGATGCTGCCGCCGGTGCTGTTGCGCCCATAGAGTGTTCCCTGCGGACCGCGCAGCACTTCGACGCTGCTGATGTCGTAGAACGCCCCGTAAGTGCCGTAGTCGCGCGGCTGATAAACGCCATCGACATTGAATGCGATGGCTGGATCGAGCGCCGGGGCGTCGTTGTTGGCCCCTACCCCGCGAATGTCGATTTGAGTCCAGACGTAATCCTGGCCGAGTTCGATTGCCGGAATGAGCTGTGCCAGATCGCGTACATCCGTGATGCCCTGTTGCACCAGCGTGTCACCGGTGGCCGCAGTGACGGCCACAGGGATCTTCTGCAGATCCTCGGAGCGCTTCTGAGCGGTGACTACGATTTCCTGGAGTGTGTCCGATGCGGCCATATCTGCCGTCACGTCTGCGGCGACGGCGCTGACCGATATCGAAGCCGCAAGCAGTACGGCGCCCAGTCTCGACGAGCTGCGATTCATGTCGTTCCCCCCAAAAAAACTATCCGTACACGCGTGTTCCCGGGTCTCACTGCCTTGTGCAGCGGACCCGATTTAGTCTGCGATTCTTACGCCGTGCCTGCTGAGCACGAAAATGCGACGGACATCTCTATCGTGCGGATCATTGCGCGATACAACGACCTCGTCAAGAGGCATCGACCCAAATGAGGTCTGTGACGTTGGAATGGGCGTCGCACGCCCATAAGGCGCGCGGAAGTGCTGGCCGGGGATCCTTACTTCTTGCAACGATTTGAAAGTGATAGCATGCCAAATTGCGTCGGCCCAAGTGCAAAGCTGCGGCTGAATGGGTGTGGCTCGCTAAAGCCGTGGCCGTTGACGTGTGATTGCCGATTACCCGGGCTCTTTCCATTGGCAGGCAGTTGACGATGAGCAATCCGGACTGGCACGCGAAGATCTCGCAACCGCAGCACAGCGTGCTGGAAGATCGTGGTCGCCGCATCGAGATGCGTGACGGTACGGAACTTGCCGTCGATATTTTCCGTCCCAACGCGGCGGGTCGGTTTCCGGCGTTACTCGCCTATTCTCCCTACGGCAAGGATGTGCAGCGGGTCCTGGAAAAGCAGCGGCCGCATAGCTCGCGGCTAGGCAATGGCGGGCAGGAGGCCGGCGATACAAATTACTTTGTAAGTCGCGGGTACGTCCACGTCATCGCCGATGTGCGCGGCTCGGGCGATTCGGGGGGGACATACAATTTCCAAGGCGTGGTGGAGCAGCGAGACGGCTATGACCTGATCGAGTGGATCGCCGCGCAACCCTGGTGCGACGGCAATGTCGGAATGCTCGGCATGTCCTATTTTGCAGTGGTGCAGAATCTGGTGGCGGCACACAAGCCGCCTTCATTGAAGGCGATCGCCCCTTACGAGGCCTATACGGATCGCTATCGGCATTCCGTGTATCACGGCGGGATCTTTGACGAGGGATTCTTCCACCAATGGTTTGAGCACCTGAGCGTGCGTCCGCAAAGGCCGCTGATCTACGATTATATCTCTGATGAAGAGGTGGATCGGCGCCGGCAGGCGCTTTTCACGACACCGGAGATCATCGACAGCCCGTATCTTCACATTCAGCTCAAGTATGAAACCAAGAATCCTTTGACCTTTGATTTTCTGATTGAGCCGCACGACGGTCCGTACTATTGGGAACGTTCGTCGAATACGATGCTGGACAGGATTGAAATTCCCGCGCTGATCATGGCCCGGTGGAGTGGCTGGCCGATTCACCTGGGGGGCGCCTTCGAGGCGTGGGCGGGCCTGAAGGGCCCGAAGAAGATGATCATCATGGAGACGGAGTGGATCACCGGTCCGAAACGCCCCTGGCGCGACCATCAGGACGTTATTCTACGATGGTACGATCACTGGCTGAAGCAGAACGACACTGGAATGATGGACGAGCCTCCGATCAGCTTGTGGATCAAGGGGCGGAACAAGTACCGGCACGAAAGTGAATGGCCACTGGCACGCACACATTGGCGCAAGTTCTACCTGGTCTCAGAGGGGGGCTTGAGCGACATTAAACCGCCGTCAGCCCGCTCTGTAGCGTTCAGGAATGATCCCCACATTCCGCCCAATAAGCCCTCACAGGGACTTGATTTCGCCACACCGGTGCTGGAACAGGATCTTGAGATCACCGGGCCGCTGGCCTTGTATCTGCACGCGTCCCTGGATCAACCGGAGGCGACATGGATTGTCATCATTCGGGACCGCGCTGCGGACGGCTCGGCGGCGGTCGTCACCAAAGGATGGCTTCGCGCTTCGCACCGGGCAGTTGATGCTGCCAGATCCACGCCTGCCAAGCCCTACCATCCGCACCGGCAAACCGTACCGGTGCCAGTCGGCGAGGTGCAGGAATATGCGATTGACCTTCGTGAAACGTGCATGGTGTTCAAGCAAGGCCACCAACTCGTGCTCGAGATCCGAGGCCAGGATACCCAGGTCGAGGAGCCGGTTTGGTATCATCAGTGCAATCCAATTGCGACGGAGCATGTGCTGCACCTCGGCGGCGAACACGCGTCCTATCTGCTCCTGCCTGTGATTGACCCATAAGCAACGCGGAATGCGCGGTCAGGCGATGGCGTTGACTCATGTTTGGACTGCGTTGTCGCAATCCGCCGCCGTCTCGATTGCGCTCCATCGGCTCGTTTCGACAAGCTCAATTGCTTGACGGAACCGTTGCAAAGCGCAATGATATTCCTTCGGCATAAGAATCGGGCGTGTCTATAACGGGGGACAGCACTAATGAATCAGACAGCAACGCCGCCCGCCAGCGTTCATCTCGTGGGTGCGATCGGCCTCGACACAGTGGCTGAGACCTTCGAGACACTGGGCAGACTTCTGGGCAGGCGACTAAGACGTGTGCCGGACGGAGAGCCCGGCGGCCGGCGCATGTGGATCGCGTGGCAATTTCCCCTGCTGCGGGCGAACCCCTTTCTGAAGGCAGTTGCGCCGCCCCCGGGCGCTTCTGCGATCAATTTCCCGCTCATGGCTCTGGCGGATGACGTCAAGCCGGAACAATTGCGGTTTTGTGAGCTTGGGTACTCGCGTGAAGCCTACGCGTCGTATGCGGATTTCAAAAAGGCAAAAAACGCGGGAATATTGCCTGCCGATGTGCGGTTTCAAGTTACGCTGCCAACCCCGTACGCGGTCGTATCTGCGTTCTGCGCGCGCGCCGATCAGCCGGTCATCGAAATCGCGTATGAGAAGGCGATGATGCGTGAGGTCGCGACGATATGCGCAACGATCCCCCACAATGAGCTGACGATTCAATGGGACGTCTGTCCCGAAATGATCGTCTGGGACGGACGGTTGGAGCGGGTCAAGAATGCCTTCAAGGATCCACAAACGGAGATCCTCAGCCGCATGCGGCGCCTCAGCATGGCGGTGCCGTCCGATGTCGAGTTGGGTTTTCACTTGTGCTACGGCGATGTCGATGCGAAGCATTTCATCGAGCCGCAGGATGCCGGCAAGCTGGTTGAGTTTGCCAATGCTCTTGCGCACAATGTAGGCCGACCGATTGCCTACATTCACATGCCGGTTCCGATCGATCGAACGGACGATGCTTTCTTTAAGCCGCTTGCCGAACTCAAGCTACCTTCCGGCACGGAGCTCTATCTCGGTTGCGTGCACGCGGCCGATGGCGCGGCCGGAACACAACGCCGGATCGATGCGGCGCACAAGTATGTAACTGAGTTTGGGGTTGCAACCGAGTGCGGAATGGGCCGCTGCAAGACGCCTGAAGTCGTCAGTCAACTCCTTCAGATCCATGCCGCATGCACCGTCGAAGCCGGGCCGGCGCAAAGGAGCGCGGCGCGCTGACCTCGCGCGCAAGGTCGGGAATTTAGAGACGACGCGTGAAGCTGGTTCTGTTTGAGGCGGGCTCGTCGGTCGAAGGCCGACCTGGCCTGCTGACCGACCGCGGCATCGTGGACATAGGCGAGGTCGTGCCGGTGGGCCAGACGCCTCAACTGACCATGGAATACATCATCGACCGGTTCGATGACCATCGCCGGGATCTTCAGCGGCTGGCCACGGAAGGCGACGCCATCGCTGTTGACGCTGTTCGACTTCGCTCGCCGCTACCCAGGCCCGGCAAGATACTTGCGTGCATTGCCAACTACTGGGAGCACGCGCAGCGCGAAGCAAGAGCGCTGAACATGTTCATGAAAAATCCGGACGCAGTGATCGGGCCCGACGAGACGATCGAGCTTCCAGAGTTCAACGAACCTTCTTCCTTCATGCACGAAGCCGAGCTGGCGATTGTCATCAAGGGCCCGGCCAAACGCGTGCCAGCCGAGCGGTGGCGTGACGCGGTGTTTGGTTATACGTGCATGATCGACGTCTCTGCCCGTGGCGAGGGTCGTTACACATGGCCCAAGGGGCCGCCGGCAAGCTGGCTCGGCAAGTCCTTTGATACCTTTGCCCCATTGGGCCCATGCATCGTCACTGCCGATGAGATTTCGGATCCAAACAACTTGCACGTCCGATTCTGGAGCAACGGACAGCTGCGTCATAACTACAATACAGACGACATGGAACACCGCGTGCCGGAGCTGGTGGCCTTTGCAACCATGGTGATGACGCTGTACTCGGGCGACGTCATCTCGTGCGGGACGAATCACGAGGGCATCGGTAACCTTCAGGATGGGGACACGGTGGTAATCGATATTGAAGGGGTTGGACGCATGAGGCAGAAGGTTGTTGATCCGCTGCACCGCCAGTGGGAGCGAGGGGTTTACATGGGAGAGAACTCAACGCATCCGGATGCCGTAAAGCGCCACCGGCCGACACCGGCCACGTGATACAGACTGGCTGCGGCGTTGCGCTATAACTTCAGGAGCGCGATCGCATTTCGAGAGAGAATCTTTGCGCGGTCATGGGCGCTCACCGGAGCTGCGTCGATGAACTGTCGACCGGCGATGTTCGATGCGAAGGGCCAGTCCACGGAAAAAAGGATTCGGTCCGCTCCCATTTCCATCAAGCAACACGCCAGAGCGGGTTGCGAGAAATTTGCGGCGGTAGTCAACCAGAAGTTGTCGTGAAAGTAATCCTGCAGAGGCCGTTTCAGCGCCATGCGCCGATTGATGTTTTCGGCACAGCGGACGATCGAAAACGGCAGGCTTTCGCCCAGGTGGCCGAGGATGATTTTCAGCTTCGGATGGGCATCGAACAGTCCGCATAGCATCAGTCGCAGCGCCTGAGTTGCAGTCTCGACAGTGTAGGCCCAGCCGGGTCCGAGCAGGGCGGGAAACTGGGCGTAATAGGCGTCGACAACGGCGCCCGGGGACGCATCCGGATGGAGGTAGATCGGCACGTCGAGCGCTTCCGCCTGCGCAAAGACGTCCCAGAAGCGTCGATCATCAAGTGGTACGCCTGCGGCGCGACCGTGCAACATCGCGCCCTTGAAGCCGAAGTCTCGTACGGTTCGCCGAAGCTCCAGAACGGCCTCGTCCGGCGCGGTCATCGGCAAGGACGCAAATCCAGCAAACCGATTCGGATGGGCCTCGATCGTCGCCTGAATGAGATCATTGGTCTCGCGCGCCAGCGGGACAGCCTGTTCCGGCGCTAGATTCTGAGGGCCGCTGGGGAAGTGACCGAGAACCTGCAGGTCGATTTCCGCTGCATCCATCTCGCGCAGTCGCCGGTCGCCTAGATCGAGCAGGGCCTCACCAAGTGACGGTGAAATGGCGCCCAGCAGCTGTGGGTGCGAGAAATGTTCTTCGAGCGTAATTACTTTGAGGGAGGACACATCTGTTCCCAGCGTGTGCGTTCTAGCTCATATCATACCTAAGACGAGATCGGCTCCCCGCAATTTATCGTCGACCTGACTGCGTCTGAAAGTGGTAGAAAGGGTTGCCATGGCCGTGTTCCTGAGCGGCGCCTTTAGATCCAATGGATCCGAAGCAACCACGCTTTAATGAATTGTGTCAGCGCCATGTACCCCAGCAGCGTGAGCAGCAAGATCGGCCAGTACAGGTTCGGCAGGTGCGTGAGGCCCAGCGCCGTGGACAGCGGTGAGTACGGTAGCCACATGCCAAATGCCATGATGGAAAGCGTTGTGAGTGTGAGCGCCATACTCGCCCTGCTCTGCAGGAACGGAATCTTGTTGGTACGAATGACGTGGATGATGAGGGTCTGGGTCATCAACGATTCGACGAACCAGCCGGTCTGAAATAGCGACGCGTGCCCGGGATCCCAGCAGTTGAAAACCCACAGCATGACGAAGAAGGTCGTGTAGTCGAAAATTGAACTGACGGGACCAATGAAGAGTATGAACCGCCTGATTTCCGATATATTCCAGGGCCGCGGTCGCGCCACTTGCTCTGCGTCCACGGCGTCGACCGGGATCGGTACCTGCGAGAAGTCGTATAGGAGATTGTTGGTCAAGACCTGAATCGGGGCCATCGGCAGAAAGGGTAGGAACGCACTTGCTCCCAGTACGCTGAACATGTTGCCGAAATTGGAACTCGCTCCCATACGGATGTACTTGACGATATTGGCGAATACCTTGCGACCCTCGACTACGCCTTCCTGCAGCACCATCAGATCCTTCTCCAGCAGGATCAGGTCCGCCGACTCTTTGGCAATGTCGGTAGCGGTGTCCACCGAGATGCCAACGTCCGCGGCGCGCAAGGCAGGCGCGTCGTTGATCCCATCACCCAGGAACCCGACGACGTGCCCTTTGCTCCGCAGCATCCGAATGACACGCTCTTTATGCGCCGGGGAGAGTCGAGCGAACAGCGTCGCCTTCTCCGCGGCCTCAGCGAGCTCTTCGTCCGAGAGCTTGTCGATGTCGCCGCCCAGCAGCATGGGGTCTGCCATGAGACCAACGTCCCGACACACCTTGCGGCTGATAAGGGGGTTATCTCCCGTTAGGATTTTCACTGCGATGCCATGCCCATGCAGAGCGGCAAGGGCGCGTGCGGCGGTGTCCTTGGGCGGGTCGAGGAATGCAACGTAGCCTCTGAGTACAAGCTCTCGCTCGTCATCCTTGGAGCACAGTTTTTTCCCTGTCAGTTCCTTGCTGGCGACCGCCAGCACACGAAATCCGTCATTGCTCAGGGTTTCGTACTGCTGTTTCAGTCCGTGTACCCGGTCCGGGTCCATCGGGCACAATGTACCCTCGAGTTCAAATTGCGAGCATCGGAGGAACACCTCTTCCGGTGCCCCCTTGGTAAAGAGGATTGCTTTACCATCGGCGTCCTGGACGAGCACCGACATCATGCGCCGCGTGAAGTCGAACGGCAGTTCATCCAGCTTCTGATACTTATCGACAACCGCCTTACCGCGGAAGTCAGTGCTCTCCAGAATCGCGCGGTCGAGCAGGTTTTTTAGACCTGTCTGGAAGTAGCTGATCAAGTAGCCGTCGAGCAGTACCTCATCGCTTTCAACCCCCGCGATATTGCAGTGACGCATGAGAACCACGCGATCTTCGGTGAGCGTGCCCGTCTTGTCCGTGCACAGCACGTCCATTCCGCCGAAGTTCTGAATGGAGTTGAGCCGCTTGACGATCACTTTTTTGCGACTCATGGCGAGCGCGCCCTTGGAGAGGCAAACCGAGACGATCATCGGCAGCATCTCGGGAGTCAGTCCGACGGCCACGGCCAAAGCGAAGAAGAAGGCACCTTTCCAATCGTGCTTTGTGAATCCGTTGATGACGAACACTAACGGCACCATCACGGCCATGAACTGCATCATGAGCCAGGTAAATCGGTTGAGGCCCTGATCGAAGCTCGTCTGTATCCGTTCTCCCGTGATCGAATGGGCCATGCTGCCCAAGTACGTGCGTGGACCCGATACGATGACCACAGCGATCGCCGTGCCGCTCTCGACGCTCGTGCCCATGAAACAGGTGTTTTTGAGTTCGGCAGGTGAGCTCGCGCGATCCGTTTGGGGGTGGGAGAACTTCTCTACGGGGAGCGACTCACCGGTCAGGCTGCCCTGGCTCACAAACAGGTCCTTCAATGACAGCAGCCGCACGTCGCCCGGGATCATGTCTCCGGCTGCGAGCTTGACGATGTCCCCAGGCACTAATTCCCGCAGCGCTACCTCCCGCGGCGCGCCGTCCCGCACCACTGTCGCGGTCACGTGAATCATGGCCTTGAGCTTCTCCGCGGCCGAGTCTGCTCGCGCTTCCTGAATGAAGCGCAGGCCGACACTGAGAGCCACCATCAGCGCCATTACAGAGCCGGCGCGTGCGTCCCCGGAAAGAAACGAGACGGTTGACAAAGTTGTCAGCAGGATCACCAGCGGGTTGCGAATGATCTTCAGAACCCGGGTGGGCCAGCCTTGCTTACGCTCCTGGGCGATCTCGTTCGGACCTGTGTCGCGCGCCCGCTCGTCAGCCTCTGCCTGCGTCAGGCCGGCGGGAGAGGTACGCAGGTCGCGCAGCACCGCTTCGGCGTCTTTGCTGGCGGCGTCGAGAACAGCGGGGGCGACATGGATGACTTGAGCCTTTCTGGATGTTGGGAGCTCCATGGGGCTAGCCGCTGGCTCGCAGAGTCTGGCGCTCGGACGTCCCGCGTATTCGAGCTTCGATTTCGCGGTCGCGTCGCCGTCGGGCAACCTCATCAACCCCTCCGTTAAGGGTGCTGGCGCACAGATCGGAGTCTGTGCTTTAGCGCAAATTCTCAGAGGGTCTACGCCGCGGTAGCCTCGGCCAATTGGCGCAACAAGTCATATCTTCGTCATCAGACTAACCCAGACTCGAACGCAGCTCAAAGAAGGAACGTATGCAAAAGATCGCGGCTGTGGCCTCTCTCGGCCAACGCCAATTGATGTTACCAGCCTGGGTCAAGGCCGCGTTATCTGCCAACGATCGCCTGAAAGTCTATTTGACCGTGCTGCAGGCGGCTTCATCGCATGCCGCGCAGCCGAAGCGTGAGCTGCCCGATCTGGTGACTGAAATGGCGTCGGCCGGTCTGAGTCACCCCTGGCTTCAGGAAGTCGCAGCGGGCGCGACGCGCATCGATGCCGATCTGCATATTCCTGATATGGCCCGACTTATCAAGTGCTTCGCGGAAGACCTGGGCACGATGGCTCGGCCCGTCCTTGAGACCACGGCGGCGCAGGCCGAGCCGCATCATCGCGTAGAGCAGTGGCTCAGCTGGCTCAAAGCTCTGCCCGCGGATCGGCTGAGTAGGCAGCAGATCGAAGCGTTCGTACAAGGCCGTCGGGATGGCCCGGACAGCCTGCATCTGCTGGTAATGGATCTGCACAAGCAGATCAATTCGCTGTCGGGCGAGTTGGCCAGCGAGGTGATCGACGGTGCAAACGTATGGGCATTGCACCTTGAGGATCGTGTTCGGGTAGCTGCGTTCATGCGCGGACTGCATCGGACCGCCGCTCTCAAATTTGACCACCCGGGGCTCGACACCTGCGCCACGCGGGACGGCGAACGCCTGCTGCTGCAAAACGACATTGGCACCAACGATGCACACGTTCTGGTGATTCAGATCAATGCGCGCCGGATCACACTGACCTATTCCGATCTGCACCGCCGTCGCCTGGAGTTCTTCCAGGCTCTGCTAATACCCTTTGGAGCACGGTGGTCGGGGCTTGCGTCGCGCACAAGCGCGGAACTCAACCAAGGCGAGCCTTATTCCGTCAGTACCGCCCAGTTTGATTGCCCGGACGACCACAGTCTCGATGCCACACTGGAGGGCATTGCCTCGCGCATCGTCTTCCTGATCGACTGGAACCACGCCCGCAAACGGCTGCAGGCGTTCGTCGACAAGCCGGATGCAATTGCGGTCCTTGCCGAGGCCGCTCGTCTCGAGGTCGGTCATAGGGCGTGGCTGCAGGTGGGCGGGGAACGCCTGATCTTTGCGGCGATGCAGGCGGCGGGCCAAGGCGCATTTCGGATTGGCGATCGGCTCGATGAAGTCCTGGGGGTCTGCGACGCCCGCGACTTTCTAGTCGATGTCATGCGGCGCTCGTGCGATGCATTGCGTGCCGGTCAGCCAGCGGCCTTGGTGGCCGACGAGACACGCATGCTGCTGGCGCAGCATGTACGACGACGCACCAGCGAATACGACCTGCTGGCTGAACATGCCGCGTACTGCCACGCGCTGGCGCAAGCAGTCA